>Ga0208246_1000072_pt1 | contig 106669 bp, 104 predicted proteins | sample RifOxyD2_FD_184039 | JGI IMG/M metagenome (GOLD analysis project Ga0208246, IMG submission 184039) | Soil microbial communities from Rifle, Colorado - Rifle Oxygen_injection D2 (SPAdes) | ecosystem: Environmental > Terrestrial > Deep subsurface > Rock core/Sediment | place: Rifle, Colorado... | reverse complement strand
AAAGGTCAACGTCTTCGAGATTGTCTCGAACCGTTTAACCTACTTAGTTTTCAATGATCGCAAACTCAAACTCTAGGTCTTAACTCAAGGCCTATCAGCGTTTGTGGACGGGAATTATAGGGGAAATAATATAAAATGTCAAGAAGAAAATGAAAGAATTTTAATGAATTTAAAAAGCATTCACTCTTTAGGGAATTATTGTTGTTACATATCCTGTTTCAGGGCTAATAATAATTCTTGCAATACGTCCGTCTGAACCAGTCAATGATATATTCATATCAGTTGTAAGAAGAAAATTACGCCAATTGGCATTAGGATTGGGATCAGCGTCACGGTATGGTTTCCCCATGTTATCAAATGCAACTCGACGTAATGTACTTCCATTCACATTGGTTCCACCAGCAAAGGCAACATTCGTAATTCCAAAGTTTCTTGTCAAATTAATTATTTTGCCATCATCAACGGTGTTGTCAAGCGTTCCATTCCCCAAACTTTCACCGGTTAGCGGGTCTGTTGCTTCTTCTTCTTCCGTAGAATTGCCGTTATACGCAGCTCTATCTGAAAACACTTCATAAAACCACTCATTTTGCCCTCCATTGTTGACATCACTGACTTGACGTACCCATAAAACCCACATTTCGGAATACCACTGGGCATGATTTGGATCAAATCTGTCATCAACCATTGCTAAATGTTGCGCATGACGAATATGACTAGCCAATTGTTCTGTCCCTTCCGCTAACCCATCACGGTTAAAATTCGGCATAGCAAGAACAGCTAAAATGCCTATTACTATAATAACAAAGACAAGTTCTAGAAGTGTAAAAGCAAAACGTTTCATACTGAAACCTTTAGAAAACAAAATTCATTAAAAAACGATTATAACAAAAAAAGAGGAAAGGAGAGAAAAGAAGAAGCTGGATTCCCGCCTTCGCGGGAATGACAGGAAGGTTTAGATTTCGTCTGCGAGTTCAACGCTGTAGAGGATATCGTCTGTCGGGTGACGATACATCGGCATACCGAGACGTTTTTCATCCAAAATATGACCGATAAATCCAATAGAGCGCCCGACAACGAAGAAGGCATTTAATGCACCTGCTTCGATGAAGCCGTCAATCTCTTCTTCAGAATATCCAAGGGCACGCCACATATCAACCATTAAGATACCGATAGTACCGTCAACATTCAAGATAAGGTTATCTTTTTTCGACGTGGTCAATTTTTCAACTTCAAGAGCAAAATCAAGCAACGGCGTAGCAGGGAAGTGCTCTGCCGCGTATTTTTTCAATCCCGATACACGAAGGTCAGGGTTACGCACCGATTTGATACGGTGACCGATACCAGAGATCGTTTTACCCTCTTTTTTCATGTAATCGATGAACTCTGCCGGAGACATTCCACGATCATTTGCGTATTTGAAATAACGAGCCGCATCATCAATCGCTCCACCGAAGCGTGGTCCAATAGTCAAAAGACCTGTTACGAGTGAACTGATAACGTCTTTCCCTGCACGAGCGGTAACTTTTGCATTGTGTGCACCGGAAACGGCTGGACCGTGATCGGCAACGGTTTTAATAACCGTCTCAAGATAATCGGTTGCCCATTTCGGATAACGTTTTTTGAACCAAAGCAATGAAATAACATCACCGATTCCGAAACCGGTTTCCGGAGTAGCGACTGAGCTGATCGGATAACCCGCATACGTCGCTTCATCACCGCGGTCATCTGAAATCGTACAAATGAACTCTTTTTTACGGCGTACCTTTGGTACTGAGCGCAATTCAGGCTCAACGATTTCGCCGATAGTTCCGGCTGCACGAAGTTTTCCGTACACTTCCGCGATTGTGTGTGGAAGATCGTTGAAGCTTGCTGGTACATAGATACCTGCTGCTGCCATCGCTTCATTTTTAGCGGCTGCCGTCTCTGCATCCGCATTTGCCGAAGCACCTGCGTGACCGAATTGAACACCTGAGCTGAAATGCTTAGCAATCGTACCGATACACCATGCGATGATCGGTTTTTTGATCTTGCCCGCTTTGACTGCTTCGATTACTTTATACTCTTCAGTTCCGCCTACTTCTCCGAGAAGAACCATGTATTTAACTTCAGGGTTGCTCTCCATACGAAGAAGGTTATCAATAAATACCGATCCAACGAAACGGTCTCCACCGATCGCTACACCCTCAGCAATACCGTCAGCATTGATGCTGATGATGTTGGAGAGTTCATTGAACAAACCGCCTGAGCGGGTAACAAGTCCACATGAACCTGCACGGTGAAGTTTAGAGTTGATGATGTTTTCGATGGTTCCGCCGACGTTTGCGATTTTGAATCCGCCCGGAGCGATACCGCCGACGGTAGCCGGTCCGATTACAACGACACCCGCATCACGAGCCGCTTGATTCATTTTACGCGCAAGTCGCTCAGGAATCCCCTCAGCCGTAACCATGATGGTTTTAAATTGCCCTTTAAGAGTAATCGCTTCCATCGTAACATCGTACGCTGTACGAAAAGATCCAAAGTTTAAAAGAACGTCTGCATTTGGGAATGCTGCAGCCGCTTCGATAGTATTACGAAAAACCGGAACCATAATCTCGTCCGGACCATAGAAAAATTTCTCGAATTTGTTCCCTGAAGTTGGAGCAACAATTGCCGCAACGGAAGGTTTTGTGCGATTGATGACATAATCATAATCCAACATACGTTGAATTGCACTTGCATTGTTGTTCCAAAAAATTGCTTGTGTATCTTTTGTAAATAAAGCGCCCATATTTTCTCCTTACTTCTCAAGAGCCATACGTACGATATCCGTAACGTGTGTTTCTGGCCCATAAACTTCGATATAAAGACCTAAACGGTCTGCCGCTTCTTTGATATCTTTGAGACCTTTTTCATAGTTAGGTCCGCCGCGTCGTACATAAATACGTGTATTATGCTCTTTCATCCGATCCGCATAGGTTTCGAACGATTGAATAATCCCTGTAAAGGTTTTCGCAACATCGGTAAAGTTGGCAATAGCCCCCCCGATGATAAGGATTTTATCGCGCCCTTTCGGATCTTTGTGACGTGTCATCAAATCTAAAACCGTGTCCGCGTAAAATTTGGTTTCACCCGTAGTTGGTCCGCCTGAGTATTCACCATAGTTCGCAAGATCCGCAACGTTGCCTGAAAGATCCGCAATGGTATCGGCATACACAACCGATGCACCGCCGCCCGCTACCATCGTCCAGATACGACCCATAGGGTTAAGAATAGTAAGTTTCAATGAAGCACCCGATTTCGAGTCTGCTTCCGCGATCGCTTTTTCTTCCGGAGATTGATCTTCCATTCCAAACGCTGTCGGGAACTCGGCACCGCACCATGATTCACCCATCATAAACCCTGCAGTGTCATCAAGGCGTGCGACAAGGTCAAGAATGTGCATATCGTTACCGATCATAACGATCGGGTTGATTTCAAGGTAGGCAAAGTTCAAATCACGGTAAAATTTATAAAACTGCTCAGCGAATGTAATAAAGCGCTCTTTGTTCTCTGCCGGAATACCTGCAGGGACGTTTGCACGGATCAAATGAGCGATATTGGCATCGTCCATAGTGATAGGAATCGTTACTTCATTAACTTTCTCTTCCCACCCCTCTTCAACTTCCATACCGCCCTCAGCCGATAGATAAAGGACATCGTCTTCACCGACCGTCGTTGCTGAAATATAGTACTCTTGGTCTTGAGAGTGCGGAGTGAACGGCTCAATAATAAAATGAGTTAATGTCCCGTGTTGACCTGAGAGAAGCGTCGTTTCGTGGGAAATTTTTTCATCAATCCATTTTGCGGCTTCTTCAAGGGTAACATCACCCGGTTTATTGGTTTTAAACAATACAAGATCGTTTTTACCACGTTTACCGAAGAGCATATCCGGTTTTGCTACAAGAGCTTCTTGTTTCAACCATTCAAAACCGTGTTTTTGCGCACATGCGCGCAATTCATCACCATTGGTTACCAATACTGATTTAAAACCATAATGAAACCCACTGAAGTATTTTTCCCAATGTTTAGAGAAAATTGCTTTACCGTCGTATTCACGAATCGCTCTTTGAGCCATTGCAACTCCTTCGAATAATCTATTTAACGAAAATTATATCATCTATAGAGAGTTTGAAGGACATCTGGGATGTTTTTCAGGAGAAGAAGATTACTTTTTGTTTACTTTGGTAACATATGTCTCATAAATAGGTGTATTTATGTAACTTATTGTAACCTTTTTGCCATATGGATTAAACTGGCTTTCCAAACGGTACTCATCACACTGAGTGATTTCGTAAAAACGAAGCCGCAATTGCAGTTTCTCAGCCCCTGCATCAACACACTGAATATTTTCATGATGCAATGCGCCCGAGAGTTCTTTAACAACATGCATCGGATAGGAAAAATGGCGTGTTGGCTTGCTCAAAAAACGGTAAAAATAGTGATTAAAGAAAACAGCCAAAACATTAATGATAAGGAGGGCAAATGCACTGTAAAAAAGGATTCGGTAACGTCCGCGAAATTCGCGCAGTCTAATACGATAGGTATGGAAAAAGGTTTGTGCCGCAAGAGGTAACGCCAAAAGCAAAAAGGGGGCAAAAGTTTGCACTTCCACTTTTTGCCGAAATGAAAGGAGCAAAGAGATCATAAAGGCACTCATAGCAATCATCCATATTAAATCCCACTCTTTGGCGATCATACGACGATAAAGGACATAAAAAAGATACAAAAATACGATCGGAGAAAAAATAGCGGTATAAACACCCAATGCATCCAGAAAACGGCTTTCAGGAGAACCGCCGATATGAATTCCGTAGAAACTCAGAGATACGACGAGAGCAACAGTGCCCGAAATGGCATAGAAATACTCTTTTCGGTAAACTCCATACAAGGCAATTGCGAAAAAAAGATAGGCGAATGCGGGGTCAATAGCGATCAAGAAAGGGAGCAATCCTAAGGCGTATCGCCCATAATTCAAATGAAGATACCCAAATAGAAAAAGGGAGACGATCACCAATCCGGCATTATCGACAACCAATGCCGCGCTGGTGACACCCGGTAAAAGAACATAAATGAGGGCAATCCACAAACGATCACTATCGCGCGAAACATAGTGTTTTGAAATAGCATACAGGAGAACTACCGAAAACAGATGCAACACAATCATCGGTACTCTAAGTGCGTAGTCATTCTGTCCGAAAAAATGGAGAGAAGAAGAGATTAAAAATTGTAGAGGGGAAAAGTCACCGTATAAAATCTGTGCTTCGTGATAGCCGATAGAGAGCCCTTGAATCTGTAACAGCAGGATTAAAAAATTAATCCCTATTATTATAGAAAAAAGGACTTTTTCTCTCATAGTTTTAGAAAATTGTTGAGTATCTCATGCCCGAATTCGCTCATAATCGATTCGGGGTGAAACTGAACGCCGTAAATCGGTTTGTCTTTGATCTCCAACGCCATAATTTCATGGTCGTCTTCGCTATACGCCGTCGGAATAATCACATCGGGGAGATTTTCCTGCTCGACAATCAACGAGTGGTAGCGAGTTGCCGTAAACATTTCGGGAAGTTTGTTGAAAATCGGGGTTTCTCCCTGACGTACCATCTTTGAGGTTTTGCCGTGCATCATCCGATTTGCCCGTACAACGTTGCCGCCGAAGGCTTGAGCGATACTTTGATGCCCCAAACATATCCCTAAAATAGGAACTTTATCGGCAAAGTGGCGAATGACCTCAAGGGTTACCCCTGCATCATCGGGAGTTGCAGGTCCCGGAGAGATAATGATTTTTTCAGGGTGGAGTGCTTCGATCTCTTCGACCGTGAGTTCATCGTTACGGATAATTTTCAAATCAGCCCCAAGTTCCAAGCAGTACTGAACAATGTTGTAGGTAAAACTGTCATAGTTATCAATCATTAAAATCATTGCTTTTCCTTACCACGCTTTAATTGTATTATACAAGCTATCACGTTCGATCGGCTCAAAACCGCTGTTCTTTATTAGGGCAACGAATTCTTCAAGATTGACACCGTTCGCACTTTTGGCTCCGGCAGCAGAGTTGATCGACTCTTTTTCAATCGTACCGTCCAAATCGTTTGCTCCAAATTCTTGGGCGACAAGGGCGAGATTGACCGTAGAGGTAACCCAATAGGCTTTGAGATTCGGGACATTATCGAGAACGATACGGCTGATCGCCATAGTTTTGAGAATTTCATGTGCTGTTATCGACTCTTTGACGTTCAAAAAGTTATTCTCACTTTGATACACCAGCGGGATAAAGCAGTTAAAGCCCCCTGTTGCATCTTGCAAATCCCGTATTCGGAACATATGATCGATGCGGTGAGCACGCTCTTCGACGTGACCGAACAGCATCGTGACATTGGATTTCATCCCTCTCTCGTGCCATTTGCGGTGAATTTCGAGCCATTGAGCGGAAGTTACTTTTCCTTTACAGATGTAATCGCGAACTTTTTCGTCAAAAATCTCCGCACCGCCTCCCGGCATCGAATCAACCCCATTGGTTATCATGAGATCGATAATCTCATCGTAGCTTTTGCCGTACTCTTCGGCGAGAAAATGAACTTCCGCCGCCGTGAGGGCTTTGATATGGAGGTTGGGATGACGTGCTTTGATCTTGCTAAACACTTCCAAATACCACTCTAACCCCGTTTCAGGGTTGTGAGCAGAAACGATATGCACTTCCGAAATACCGCGAGCAACAATATCATCGGTGATCGCTAAAATCTCCTCATGACTCATCGTATAAGGATTGGGATTTTTACGGCTTGCACTGTACGCACAAAATTTACAAATGTCTTTGCATACATTGGTCGGATTGATATGACGGTTAATATTAAAATAGGTGCGTTTTCCGTGCAACGCTTTACGTCGTTCATCAGCCAGTTCCCCGAGAGTAAAGAGGTCTAAATCGTACAAAGCGACCGCTTCATCAAACGTAAGTCGGATATTCTGTTTTACTTTTTCAATCAAATTCATACTAAAATCTTTAACTGCTTATTTTGACGCGCATTATAGCAAAAGAAATAGACTACCAATCAAATAATACCGTACAGTTTTTATTCGATTTTTTCGCACAATAGAGTGCTTTATCGGCACGACTGATAAGATCCTCCAATGTGTCTCCCTCTTGATGGATCGTAACTCCGGCACTGATGGTGACGTGAACACTCTTCCCCGCATAAAGGAGATTGCTTTTCTCTATTTTTTCGCGAATTTTATCGGCAATCATTTGTGCCTGTGTCACATCACAGCGGTTAAGGACGACGGCAAACTCTTCTCCTCCGTAGCGGTACACTTTATCTGCCGTTCGGATCATCCCTTTGATTGTTTGCGCAATGAAATAAAGTACTTTATCCCCTGCTACATACCCGAATTCGTCATTGAGAAATTTGAAGTTGTCTATATCGATCATCATTAAGACCAAAGAGAGTTTTTTGTTGACACCCGCTTCGATTGAGGGCTCGATATCTTCACTAAATCCTTGGCGGTTTCCAACTTTGGTCAACGGATCGGTTGTAAGTTCCGAACGGGCTACCTGAAGTTCTTGGTTGAGGGTATAAATTTTGGATTGTGCTTTCTCCAGCTCTTCAGACATCGTTTGATTAAGAGCCCCTAACCCTTCGATAAAAGTGACAAACTTTTCCACCGAATCGGAGGGGGCATTATCGATATAGTGGCGTTGCAACTCGGCAACCGATGCGATACCCGAATGGGACTCGATAAAAGAGACGACAGAGTGTTCCACCATATCGAGATATTTGGTCACATCCTCTTTGGAGTCACTGAGGACTTTGTGATCTACGCTTTCTTGATCTTTACGAAGCTCTTCATCGGCGGTTTCTGCAAAAAGCTGATCAAAAAACTTTTTGTACTGCGAAGGATACGCTGGAACCTTCATTGAGCGCAAAAGCCCCATCACATGATCGTGAATATCTAAAATTTTCTGATAAACAGTAGGATTATCCATTTTCTATATTCTCCTCGCTTTGGGAAGATTGTATCATTTTTGTGTCAACAATCTTTTATTTTTGCCTCTTTTTTAACCGTTCTCTTTTCTCCAAAAAAATTATAATGCGCTACAATAAAATAAAAAGTAGCCCTTATGAGTATAACCGAACGAATTGAAGACCTCATCGACCACAATGCCAGTGATTTTGAGATATCCAAACTTTTTAAAACCCATATATCCGATTATAAAAATTCACTTTTGGAACTTTTCGAGCGTAATCAGGGGAAAGATTTCCTCGTCATCCATACCAAAACTCTCGATTCGATTATCTCGCTTATGTACAAAACCGTGCTTCGGCGAATGTTCGGAAACTACCTTCCGATGCGCAGCTCTATCCCGATCGCGTTTATTGCCCTTGGGAGCTACGGACGGGAACAACTCTGTGTCCACAGCGATATTGATCTCATGATCGTATATGAAAAAAACGACGGATACAATACTTCCGCCATTATTGAGAAATTTCTCTATTTAGCGTGGGATGCAGGGCTTAAACTCGGTCATCGCGTCCATGATGTGAATGATTTGCTCAGTGCATCACGCGAAGATATCACCATCAAAACGGCCATGATGGAGTCGCGTCTTATCATCGGTTCCCCTTTTACGTGGAGTGTGACACAAAACCGTCTCACGGCTATCCGCAACGATGATCCGAAATCATTTATACTGGCCAAAATTGAAGAAGCCAATATCCGTCGACTAAAATTCCCTTTTTCGATGCAACCTCATATCAAAGAGGGAGTGGGCGGATTACGTGATTCACAGCTGCTCTATTGGATCGCGAAAACGATTTACGGCGTCAACAGCCTCAAAGAACTCAGCGGCGAACTCTTCAGTGATGATCACTATCGTGAATATCGGATTGCTTTAGAACTGCTCTTCCGCGTCCGCAGTGCCCTGCACCTCCTTAGTGGAAAACAGCAAGATCAACTTGTCCTTGATTATATGCCCCGTATTGCACAGATGTTGGGATTCAGCGATGAGAAGCGACTTGTGAGCCGTCTGTTGGAAGCACAATGGCGCATCAACAACTTCACCCAGATTTATGTGAAAAAAATGGCACGGCTCTATCTGGTTGATCCTACGCAACTCTCAGCCCTCCGCTCAGGAAGGATTCATAAAGGATTTTACCGTGTTGAGGGGACCCTCTACGCTTCCTATAACACACCGACACCTCCGATCGACACGCTGTTGGAACTATTGGCAGGATTGGAAGATCGAGAATGGGTATTTGATTCGAGTGTCCTCTTCCATTTCACCTATGTCTCTATTAAGCATCCATTGAAAGTAAAAACCTACACCTTATTACGCAAGCTCTTTGAACGGCAACATTTCTATGTCATTGTAAAACTTTTTTACGATGCGGGAATCTTGCATCACCTTATCGGAGCATTTAAAAAAGTACTGCATCTGCCGCAGTTTGACGGCTATCACCATTTCCCTGTCGATTTGCACTCTATTAAGTGTATAGAAGCTCTTGAGTCGATTAAAGATCCTTATGTTGAAGCACTTTATCAGCCGCTCTCTCTTTCAGACAAGCTCCTCCTAAAATCGGTCATTCTCCTCCACGATACCGGAAAAGGGCGCAAACAAGATCACTCGGAAGTGGGGGCAAAACTCATCGTCCCTTTCTTGAAAAACTTCAAACTCCCTACGCAGCAGTTAGAGAGAGGCTCACTTCTCGTGCGCCACCATGTATTGATGAGCAATGTCGCCTATCGCGAAAATCTCTATAATGAAAAAACACTCTATCAATTTATGTCCAAAATCAAAACACCGGAAAATCTCACCCTTCTGTATATCCTGACGTATGCAGATATCAACGGAGTAGGAGAGGGAACCTATACGAGTTTCGGTGCCAACTTACTTCATGAACTCTATGAGGCATCTCTTGAAATCGCTTCCCAAAACGATCGGATCACCGATGCCATTAAACGCGTCAATAAAGAAAAACGGCTCAATCACGATCCTGAGTTCTTGCAACTCTCTAAAATTGAGCAAAAAAAGATCCTCTCCATCGAATCGAATCTTTTCTTCTTCAAACACACCCCCGCTGATATCGTCACCCTTTCCAAAGAGGCGTTTAAATGCCAGAGCTTCACCTATCAGCTTGAAATCGAGAGAGGACTGGTTATCCATATTTTTCGTCGCATACCGCTCAATCTCGGGTATTTGCTCGGAAAACTCAGTTATTTGGATGTCGCTTCTATGGATATTTTTACCCTTTTTGACGGCATTAAATACTTTAAAATCGAATTTTTACAGCGTCCGCTAGAGGGGACAATGGAGCAGATTCAGATTATCGTCGAAGAGGCATTCGACATGTCTAAAAAACTCGCCCTTCCCAAACCGATCATCAAAGCAAACGAAATCACCCTTGATTGTGATCACTCTATCCATTACGCCCAGCTCAATCTCAATACAACAAATCAACGGGGATTATTGGCCTATGCAGTCCAATGTTTCGATGAAGCAGAGATTAATATCGCTACCGCAAAAATCCATACCAATAAAAATATGGCCAGAGATCATTTCTTAATCGAAAAACAAAACAGGATGTGCGATAATGCGCGCAAAATAATTGATAAATTGGTAGGAGAATAGCTTATGTGCGGTATTGTAGGGTACATCGGAGTCAAACCGGTTAAAAAAATCTTGATCGATGGACTTCGTGAGCTTGAATACCGTGGATACGATTCCGCCGGCATCGCCGTTTTGCAAGACGGCAATTTCTCCTTGTTCAAAGCGGTGGGAAAACTGATCAACCTCGAAGAGAAAGCCCAAAATTATGAGAGTACCGGTTTCTCCGTCGGTATCGGTCACACCCGCTGGGCAACCCACGGCAAACCAACCGAGCTCAATGCCCATCCCCATCTGGGACAAAACTCGTATGTCGTTCATAACGGTATCATCGAAAACTATCAAGAGCTTAAAACGATGCTTACGGCACATGGGGTACAGTTTTTAAGCCAAACCGATACGGAAGTGATCGTCCATCTTTTCGAATACCAGCTTAAAAGTGCTTCCACACCGTTTGAAGCATTTCAGCAAACCCTCTCACAGCTCCAAGGAGCGTATGCAATACTACTCGTCAACGCCGACGCTGAGGGGACAATATTCTTTGCCAAACACGGCTCTCCGATGATTATCGGGCGTAACCGTGACAACGAAACCCTCTTTGGTTCTTCCGATGCCGCACTCATCGGAAAATGCCATGAAGTGATCTACCTCGAAGACGGCCATTACGGCTATGCATCGGCAGAGGGAATTGCCCTTTTTGATGAGCATAACCATCCGGTAACACTCCGTTTCACCCCCCTCTCTGAGAACAAACTCTCCGCTCAAAAAGAGGGATTCCGATTTTTCATGGAAAAAGAGATTTATGAACAAAGCCGCGTTTTGGCCGATACCCTCCTCGGGCGTTTACGCGATGAGAGCGTCTATTTTGAAGAGCTTGAAAGCAACCTTTTTGAGGGGATTAACGAAATCAAATTTTGCGCATGCGGTACCAGCTACCATGCCGCGCTCGTGGCCAGCTATTTGTTTGAACGCCACGCTAAAATTAAAACCTCGGTTGAAATAGCCAGTGAGTTCCGTTACCGTGAACCGTTTCTCACCCCTGATACCCTCTTCGTCGTCATCAGCCAAAGCGGTGAAACGGCAGATACGTTAGAGAGCCTAAAAATGGCGAAACGCAATAATCTCAAAACTATGGTTATTTGTAACGTTGACAACTCTTCTATGGTTCGGCTCGCTGATGCTTCCATACTTACCCGTGCTGGGATCGAAAAAGGGGTCGCTTCCACCAAAGCGTTTGCAACCCAAGTATGTGTGTTATGGATGCTTAGCCTCTATCTGGGAGATGTGCGTAAAACCCTACCTACCGAAGAGATCAAACGCCAGATTAAACTTTTACGTACTCTGCCAGTGACCGTTAATGTCGAAAATGCTTTACACGAGCAGCTGCGCCGCTTAAGTAAACGCTACCTGCACGGTCACGGCTTCTTTTTCATCGGACGGGATGTCTTTTTCCCGCTTGCACTTGAGGGGGCATTGAAACTCAAAGAGATCACCTATTTACACGCTGAAGGGTATCCTAGCGGAGAGATGAAACACGGCCCTATCGCCCTCGCCGATCCTGAGCTATTTACGATTGCTCTCCTTCCACAGCACAAACTGTACGACAAAACCAAAAGCAATATCGAAGAACTCAGCGCACGGGACTCCACTATCTGTTCCATCAGTCCCCTTGATTTTGATAAAGCGGACGATCATATTCGCACTGCATATAGGGAAGATTATATGCTCGAATTTTTTGAGATGATGGTTGTTTTACAACTCCTCTCTATGGAAATCGCAATTCGATTGGGGAACGATGTCGATATGCCCCGCAACCTCGCAAAAAGTGTTACGGTCGAATAGCCGTTCCACTTTCTTCTACATTTCATCTAACTTTAAAAGTAATTTAGATATTGTCATTACATTAATAATTTCTTCATTTTTATCTCTCGTATATAAGGTATTAAAATATGAACGCTAATCGAAAAATTTTATTCATCGTTGCTTTGATGCTCATCGGACTTGCTGTCGCTACCATTACCAACGTTGCCCTCAACTTCCGCGATTACGGATACAACAATGCCATTGAGAAATCGAAGATGACCGCTGAAATCGTGCGTGACGGATTAACGGCACACATGGTCAACGGTATCATGGATAAACGGGAATTTTTCCTCGGTAATATCGCCAATATCAAAGACGTTCAATCTCTTTGGATTGTCCGCGCTGATAGCGTTATCAAACAATACGGTGAGGGGATGCAAAATGAAAAACCTCGAGATGCCATGGACCGCAGAGTTCTTAAAGAGGGAGTCACCGTACGAGAAATCCGAGAAGATGCCAGTAATGCGGTTTTGCGGGTAACCATTCCCTACACGGCAACAGCATATGGGAACCCCAACTGTCTCACCTGTCATAACGTTAAAGAGGGGGAAGTTTTGGGTGCCATTAGTATGGAGTTCAATATTAATGAAATCCGCCAAACCGGTGCTGTGACGATTGCCAAAATTTTTGCCATCAATGTCGTATTTATCATCATAGCACTATGGGTAACGAATCACTACTTCAAACCCTACATGAAACTGTTTGAAAATCTTCAAAACGGTATCAAAAGAGCACGAACCGGAGATTTTAGTTTCCGATTCACCACAACCCTAAAAGATGCAGGAAGTGAGGTAGCCGATCAAATGAATACCCTCTTCCAGAAAATGGAAGATACCTTCGGTGGGATTAAACATAATCTTAATACCTTTGCATCACGCTCAAATATTTCTAGCAATGATCCCCTTAGTACGGCAGGGGTCATTATTCAAGAGCTCTCCGATGTCTATAAATTTAAAAAGACTATTGAACATGATGCCAATAAAGACGCGGTGTACGATCGATTTATTTATGTATTAAAAGAGAAATTCCATTTTGACCATTTTGCCCTTTATGAAGTGGACAAAACAACCAAAGAGCGAAAGCTGATCCATATCACCGATCATAAAAGTTTTTGTCTCCCAAGTGCAGATAAAGATACCCAAGAGTGTCGTGCTTTCCGTACGGCAAGTGATGTCTATTCAACCGATTTTCCAAATATCTGTGCTAATTGTGCCGAAGATAAAGAGTACTCGTGTATTCCGTTTAACATCAATGATGATTTGGCCTTAATCCTCTCCTATTCTGCCAAAGACATTGAGACGATTGAAGAGATGAATCTCGCCTTACCGAGTATCAAAAACTATTTTGAAGCGGCTAAAGCGGTCATTGAGAGCCGTACATTGATGGATAAACTTCGAGATTCTTCCCTTAGAGATGGAGCAACCGGCCTTTATAACCGCCGCTTTTTAGAGGAGTTTATCGATAAAAGTTCAGAACAGGCTGCTCGTTCTAATATGTCTTACGCCGTACTTATGATTGATATCGATTACTTTAAAATGATCAATGATACCTATGGGCACGATGCCGGAGATGTCGTGATTAAATCATTATCCGAAATTTTAGTCCACGCAATCCGAAAAGCAGACCTTCCGGTTCGTTACGGCGGAGAAGAGTTTTTAGTGCTGCTTCATAATACAACACCTGAGGGAGCATTGTCCGTAGCTGAGAAAATACGGACTGTGTTCAATGAGAAGAAATTTCAATTCGGGAACGATACCGTCCAAAAAACGTTAAGTATCGGAATTGCCCACTTCCCATCTCAGGCTGACTCTATTTGGAAAGTAATTAAATTTGCTGATATTGCCCTCTACGAGGGGAAACATACCGGACGTAACCGTGTCATTGAATTCGAAGAGCGTATGTTTAGCGGTGGAGACCAATTTTAATAACGCCTCTCTTCCTTCTCCTATTCGCCTCCTGTGGAGACGAATAAACTCCCATTCTGAACCAAATCTCTTCTTACTGAGGCATTGACTTTGTATCGTAGACTAAAGAGGCATTTCCCCCTTGGTGTTTCGCTTCTAGCAATGCTCGTTTAGCGTATTCGATCCCCTCAAGCATATCAGGAGTTTGCACAGGGAAAAGAGAGATTCCGATGCTCACTGTTTTTAAGATAGCATAAGTATTGATTCTAATCTTTTTCTTGAATGTATTGCGAATCGTATCCGCAACCTCATTAACCTCATCCGCTTCGTAATCGTATAAAATAACGGCAAACGTATCACCGCCGTAGCGGATAAGGATATCCCCTTGTCGCAGGTTTTCATGGATATTATGTGCCATCGCTTTGATCACTTCGTCACCGATGACGCTTCCATAAGACTGGTTGATTTGATGAAACTGGTCCATGTCGATCATTAAAATACCGTAAGGGATCATTGTTCGCGTTGATTGTGCCACAATGAGCTTCGTCAGCTCTTCGAGATAAGCACGGTTATACAACTGCGTCAGGGGGTCAATCCGAACGGTCTGCTGCAGTTTTTTATTGATAATCTGAAGTTTTGAGGCATTGATGTAGTTACCAAGTTGCTCCAGAGCCAACCGTATCGTACTAACTTCTCGTGCTTCATACGTCACCAAAGAGACAACAATATCGAGATCATCAACGATCGGATAGCTTTGGCATACATAATGGGCATCAGGGTCAATCATTTTCGGACACGCCACTTCACATTGGGTCGAATCGACCATTCCGCTTGTTCTATCAGCGCGACAGCCGCTTATCGCATCACATAAAAGTGTTTTTTCGGTATGGACTATGTGGGTGGTTTTATCAAGAGGATTAAGCTCTAAAATATTGAAATTACTCAAATTCCAACGGGTTCGAAGCAGTGCGATGATCCGTGCGTAAACCTCATCGAGATTTTGATCCTTTTCTATTTCTGTTCTAAAACGCTCCACCTCGTACAGTTGATGAACCCCCATCTGCAGAGTGTACAGAGGATCACTGTTATGTTGATCGAGTCGGATAAGGGAACCCATCTTTTTACCGCTTTCGGTAAGGGTAGAATCGAGTTTTTCCATGACGGCATTGGTCCACATCGCAGCGTTGTAGCCGTCTCTCGTATCTGATGGCTCGATACGATGGCTGTAATCGCCCCCTTCGGCTTTCTCCATAGTTAACGCCACCGCATCAAGGGTCTCTTTATAGGAAGCAATAAAACGACGAACATTTTTAAGAAGAGTATAGGTTAACGTCATCAAAACGATAATCGCTACCGCAACCGCAACCAGTCCGGTTACTTTGAGATCATTTATCTCCATCTCAATGGATACCGCCCCTAAAACAACCCCTGCTTTACTATCATGACAGCTGAGGCAATCAATTTTTCCCTTTTCCGTTGCAATGTAGGGTATTGTGAGGCGATAAAGGGTATCGGAGAACAATGAGCCTGAAACATTTTCGATGGCCTTCCCATCACGCAATACGGCGCGGTCTATATCATCAACAGGATCTTGTGGATATATCCCTCTTCCGTATTGTCTGTTTAGCGCTTCAGAGCGGATAACCCACGTACGCTTCATCCCCTCTAAGGCATCGATTTGTTTTAGTAGTTCGTTTTGATAATCGCTGCTGCCGGTAATCATATGTGACGTTAAGGACTCTTGGACGATATGTGCCGCCAAATTTGCCTTACTCTCCGCCGATTGAAGTCCCATATATCGGAATGTCACTGCCAGTACGACAATAAACAGAGCCGTTATTCCTACTATACTGAGAACGAGTGTAAAAAATGTTTTCTCTTTTTTCATTATTCCTGACTTATATTACGTAAATAGATCGATTATACTGAAAAAAAGATTAGAATTGTTAAAAAGGGATCATTTCCCCCATGAATCGGGGGAATGGGAGGTTGTTTTAGTGACAGCCGCAGCCTGTGCCGCAACTTCCGCTAGAAGCAGGTGTTTCTTGTTTTGGTGCAGCGGCAGTGGAACACGCTGAAACACCCGGAGGGGTATTCGGCTGGATCGCTTGATTGTCCACTCCCCCCTCTTCGTTAATTTTCTCGATGGTTGCCCACAAATCTTCCGCCGCCTTCATATAACGTTTCGCTGTTTCAGAGGTCGGTGCATAATAAGTTACCGGTTTCCCTTCATCCCCGCCCGTTCGGATAGCGGGTTCGATAGGGATTTCGGCTAAGATACACGTATCAAACTGATCCGCCATCGCTTTGGATGTCCCTTTTCCGAAAATATCATACTCAACTCCGGTATCGGGAGCGATAAACCCAGACATATTTTCGATAACACCCGCGATCGGGATATGAAGTTTTTTAAACATATCCAAACTACGGCGAGAATCATCGAGGGAAACCATTTGTGGTGTCGTAACGGTCACACCGACGGTTACCGGAACACTTTGTGCCAACGTGAGTTGTGCATCACCGGTACCCGGAGGCATATCGATAACAAGACAATCCAAATCCGACCATAGAATATCGCGCAAGAACTGCTCGATCGCTTTCATGATCATCGCACCGCGCCAGATAAGCGATTGCCCCTCTTCCATAAGTGAGCCCATAGACATCACTTCGACACCGTACGCTTTTAATGGGAGAACTTTGTTTCCGACCACTTCAGGTTTTTGACCCTCAAGCCCCATCATACGCGGGATATTCGGTCCGTAGATATCGGCATCCAAAAGACCCACTTTTTTCCCTTGCATCGCAAGAGCTACCGCAAGATTAACCGAAGTGGTCGATTTTCCGACTCCCCCTTTACCTGAGCTGACCATAATGAAGTTTTTCACCTGAGGGGCAATGTTTTTCCCCTTTGATGAACTCTCTCTCGGCATTTTCGGAGCGGTAATATTCACTATCACTTCGGATGCACCGGCACGTTTTAACTCATCCGTTGCTTCAATCGTGATTTGATGCGCCACTTCAGGAGCACTTGAAGTGATATCAACCGTAACACTCACGTTTGAACCCTCAATTTTAATCTCTTTAACGAATCCGAAGGTCACGATATCTTTCGTGAATCCCGGATAAGTAACTTTGGATAACGCTGATTTAACTATTTCTTCATTCATATTTTATATCTCCTTAAATTTTAGCTTGCACTTCTTGCTTTAACTTCGGCAGCAATCTGAGCGATTGCTTCGGGGTTATCCATGATCTGCTGAGTGATTTTATACGAACAAAATTTCGGCCCGCACATCGAACAAAACTCCGCCTCTTTAAAAACATCCTGCGGCAATGTCTCGTCGTGATACTCACGTGCCCGTTCCGGATCGAGGGCAAGTTCAAACTGACGGTTCCAATCAAATGCATAACGGGCATCGCTCATCGCATCATCGATGTCACGAGCACCTTTGCGTCCGCGAGCGATATCGGCGGCATGTGCCGCGATTTTATACGCGATGATTCCTGCACGAACATCTTCGGCGTTCGGTAAGCCCAAATGCTCTTTCGGGGTAACGTAACAGAGCATCGACGCACCATGCCATCCGCCGACAGCCGCACCGATAGCAGAACTGATATGATCATACCCCGCCGCGATGTCGGTGACGAGAGGGCCTAGGATATAAAACGGCGCTTCATGACAATATTCGCGTTGAATTTTCATATTACGCTCGATTTGATTGAGAGGGACGTGTCCCGGCCCTTCGATCATAACCTGAACATTTTTCTCCCATGCACGCAGCGTCAATTCGCCGAGTACTTTAAGCTCACCCAGCTGCGCTTCATCAGACGCATCGGCCAAACATCCCGGACGAAGTGAATCCCCAAGAGAGAGGGAGACATCGTAACGGGCACAAATATCAAGGATCTCATCATACGCCGTATAAAAAGGGTTTTCACGATGATAATGCATCATCCACGCCGCCATCAACGATCCGCCACGGCTAACGATCCCCATTTTACGTTTCGCCACTTTCGGCATCGTCTCCAGCAAAAAGCCTGCATGGATAGTGAAATAGCTCACCCCCTGCTGTGCTTGACGCTCTAGTACTTCGAGCATCACTTCGATACTTAAATCTTCGATTTTGTTGTTGACGTCGTGCAAAATTTGATAGATGGGTACCGTTCCGATAGGAATTTTAGAATTTTCGATTACCGCTCGGCGAATCTCATCCAAATCTCCCCCTGTCGAGAGGTCCATTGCCGTATCGGCTTTGTAGTGTTGAGAGACCTGAATCTTCTCAATCTCCCCTTGAACATCACTGGCAATCGCGGATGATCCGATATTAGCATTGATTTTACAGCGCGCGGCAATCCCAATTGCCATCGGCTCTAAGTTTTTGTGATTGATATTCGCAGGGATGATAAGACGTCCCCGCGCTACTTCGGAACGAACCAATTCAGGATCAAGCTCCTCAACTTTGGCAACATACGCCATCTCTTCGGTAATAATGCCTTGCTTGGCATAGTACATCTGAGTACGGACGGTGTCGTTTTGTCTTTTGTCGACCCATTCAGTTCTCATACTTTCTCCTTGATCTTTCAAAAGCTTAATTGGACTTATAAATAAGAGCCCCTAAAAGGGTAGACTCTCTTTTAATGTAAGTTAAAAATTTCAAGAGGATTTAGGAAAAGATCCCCTCCTCTGCTCTTGATATATTCTATAATTTATCGCAAACAAGATAAAAAAAAGCTTTTTGAGTGTATAATTTCGTAACAGTTTTCAAAATAGGATACATTTTGTCTGATTTTACCCTTGTTTTGCTTGCAGCAGGTAACTCAACCCGTTTTAAAGTACCTGTAAAAAAACAATGGCTCCGTATAGGGCATGATCCATTGTGGGTTTATGTTACTAACCGTATCAAAAAAACTCTCCCCAATGTACCCGTCATTCTCTCCGCCCATGCGGATGAAATCCCTTTTATGAGATCTATGTGCGATTTTACGATTGTTGCCGGAGGAGCTACCCGTCAACAATCCCTTAAAAATGCCCTCAAAGAGGTCAAAACCCCCTATGTAATGGTCACCGATGTTGCCCGTGCCTGCATCGATCCCGATCTGATTGCTCGACTGATAGAGCATAAAGAGTCTGCCGATACCATTGTCCCTGCCCTCGATATTCATGATACCGTTGTTTACGGAGATGAAACCATAGCGCGTGAACATGTTAAACGGATTCAAACCCCGCAACTTTCCCGCACCGATGTATTACGCCGTGCACTCGAGAGCGATGTCGAATATACCGATGAAAGCAGTGCCGTCGTCGCCTTGGGAGGATCTCGCTATTTTGTAGCGGGGGATGAGCGTGCCGCCAAAATCACCCATGCCGGTGATACTGCGGCACTGGAATGCCTCGCGCCCCCTTCAAACGTTGTTTTTACAGGCAACGGATTTGACGTTCACCCTTTTGAAGAGGGGAAAGTGATGATGCTCGGCGGGGTAGAGATCGACAGCCCCTATGGGTTTAAGGCTCACAGTGACGGAGACGTTGCCATCCATGCCCTCATCGATGCACTCCTTGGCGCTGCCTGTTTGGGAGATATCGGGATGTTATTTCCCGATACCGATGCCGCTTATAAAAATATCGATTCCAAAGAACTGTTGGCACAGTGTGTCGAAAAACTCCACGCTTTCGGATTTGTCATACTCCATGCCGACATCACGATTATCGCCCAAGCACCAAAAATCGCCCCCTATAAAGATCGTATGCGCTCTACCCTTGCCTCTTTGCTCCATATCCCCTCTGCCCGTGTCAATGTCAAAGCGACAACAACCGAGCATCTTGGGTTTATAGGCCGTAAAGAGGGGCTAGGGGTGATGGCAACCGCATCAGTACACTATTTTGATTGGAAAAACGGATGAATATACTCATTATCGAAAACGAGATCTATCTTGCTCAAAGTATCGCCTCTAAACTCAGTGATTTAAGTCACAACTGCGATATCTCAAGCTCTACTAAAGAGGGGCTTCGCGGAATAGCGTATGATGTTGTCCTCCTCTCAACCAATATCAGCGGTCAAGATATCTATCCCGTCATTGAAGCGTATAAAAATGCGGTTGTCATCTTGATGGTAAGCTATGTGAGCAATGATACCGTCTCAAAGCCTCTCGCAGCCGGAGCCAAAGATTACATCCTCAAACCGTTTATGATCGAAGAGCTGATCCGTAAAATTCAACACTTCCAAAACCATGAACGGCTCCGTCGCCAAAACCAAACGTATGAGCGTTATCTAACCCATACGTTTAACTCCATCAATGTGGATGAGGATTTGGACAAAGTCGAACTTCCCCTCTTTATTTGCAGCGGATATCAAAAGTATGCTGACGCATTTGCATTCCGCTATGCGGCGCATCACGATAAAACGCTTCAGTTTATCTCCCTCTCTTCGGCTAAAGCGTTTAGCGATATCGCGGCACTCAACGACGACTCGATTCTTTTTATCACCGATTTTCAAAACCTCAAAAAAAGTGAACACAAATCCTTTTACGAGTTGATCACCGGAAAAAAATGTATAGTTGCCAGCACGGAACCTATCGATAATTCCCCTTTCAAACTGATCGAAATCGAAAGTGAAAATCATCTTTTTGATCAAGGCGAGATTTTGCCGATCGAAGAGTATGTTAAATATATCATGATCCATTTCCAAAACCGATTTCCGGATACGGAACTCTCTAAAAAACTCGGTATTTCACGCAAAAGCTTATGGGAAAAGAGAAAGAAATATGGCATCGTCAAGAAAAAATAGAGCCCTCTATATCGACCAAGAGGCCGTCTCTGCCCTCACCCTCCTCAAATCAGGCATGCTCAGCCCCGTAACGGCACTCATGAACGAGAAACAAAGCAAAGAGGTCCTCAGTAGCGGGATGTTTCTCGGGAAAACCTTCCCTTTCCCCCTCATCCTCTCCCCCAGCGGAAAAGTCAATGAAACCATTCTCACGAGCGCCCATCAAGGTGAAATACTCGATCTCGTTTGCGAGAACGTCGTCATCGGAGAGCTTTGTGTTGATGAAGTCTATCCTATTGATCCGCGCGAACGGCTCCATCAAATCTACGGAACGGAAGATTTATCCCATCCCGGCGTCAGCGCGACCCATAAACGATTAGGAAAATACGCTATCTGCGGGGATTACTCTATCGATCTCTCCTCCGTTCAAGAGATTCAAGCTATGATTACTCAAGCCAAAGAGCAAATCGGTGCACAGCGCACTACCGCCTTGTTTATGGCCGCTAATCCGCTTCATCGTGCCCATGAGCGCCTTATCCGCCAAAGCTTGGATCACTCCGATTTAATCATTATTTTTCTTCTTAAACCGTACAACAATGCTGATTTGAAATACGATCTTCGTTTAGAGACCTTGAAGTTTTTTGTCGACAACTATCTCCCTCGAAACCGTGTCATCATTGTTCCCTTGGAGAGCAGCTATATTTTTGCCGGAAGCAATGAGGTTATCCTCGATGCGATCGTAGCAAAAAACTACGGATGTGACCGCCTTATGATCGGTCAAAATCATGCCGGAATCGGTATGTATTATGATCATAATGCCAATAAGTCGATTATTGATCGCCTTGTCGGTATCGATATCGAAGTGGGTATTGCAAGCGAATACGTCTACTGCAATCAGTGCAAAACACTGGTCAGTGTCCAAACATGTCCACACGGTCATCATCACCATATCTCATACCACTCCGAATCGATTTTAGAGTTGATGCGACAAGGGCTTCTCCCCCCTGCCGTTTTAGTACGCAAAGAGATATCGTCCATGATTGTTGCATCGTTGTATCCAAACCGGTTCAAAAATCTGGCCAAACTCTATTACGACATTATGCCGGTCAACGGTCTGCTAGAAGAGCACAGTGAAAAAGATTTCTATATTGCCCTCATGCGCCTTTATCAGACGACGTCATTAACATAAGGAATAAAAATTGAATTGGTTTTTTCTGACCGTCGGTTACAGCGGCCTCTCTCCAAAAGCTCCCGGAACGATGGGTACCCTAGCATCACTCCCATTAGGAGTGGCAATCCTCCTCTATCTCGGCCCGCAAACCCTATTTTTGGCGGCATTGCTCATAACCCTAATCGCGATTAAAAGCATCAACCGCTATGAAGCGGTATCTCACAATCATGATGATCAACGAATCGTTATCGATGAACTCGTAGGATTGTGGTTTGCCCTCTCCATCGCTCCGGGGATCGGATTTGATTTGGCGACACTGATACAGTGGGAGAACGGAATCGCTCTCCAGATAGCCCTTAGCTTTATCTTTTTTCGCATTTATGACATCAAAAAACCCTCAATTATCGGTCGGATTGATCGTGAAGCTAAAGGGGGATTGGGTGTGATGGGAGATGACATCATCGCCGGATTTGCCGCAGGTATCACGGCTGCACTTGTTTGGCAGGTTTTTATAAAAGTATCCGTTTTTCTTTAAGCAATCACCCTATTTCGACCGCTGTGTTTTGCCTTATAGAGCTTCTCATCGGCTCGATGCAATAAATCATCCGCTCTCTCAAACGTATTGAACTCCGCTACACCGATCGAGCATGTTATGGTACCGACCGTATCAAACGGATTCACTTCAATCCGTTGACGCAGTGCATCTGCCATTTTAATCGCGGAGGCCAATGAGGTATCCGGAAGAAGAATAATGAACTCTTCTCCCCCCCAGCGAGCCACTACGTCACTTTGACGAATCTGCTTACGCAACAGCTCACTGAATGTTTTAAGAACCTCATCACCCGCCAAGTGGCCGAAATGGTCATTAACCGATTTAAAATGGTCGATATCGAGCAAAAGGATAGAAAACGATCGTTTATAGCGACGAGAAACCTCTATCGAATGTCCTAATATCTTGTCAAATTCAAAACGGTTTGCGATTTGAGTCAATCGATCCAACGTCGCTAAATTGTTCAGATTGGTAATGTCGTTGAAAATAACGACATAGCGAAGAGCATCTTCATACTCCATCATCTGCACATCTACCGTAAAGGTTGATGTTTTTCCCTCAACACTCATTTTGACTCGGTGTTCTCGCTCTTGATGTGCCAAAATATATTCAGTCCACCCCATTCCATCGGTCTGAGGCTGTAAAAAGTTTTCCGTTTCGACCGATTCAAAGAGGTCACAAATACATCGATGATTCTGATGAAATTCCTCCAGTGAACGGTAGTGAAAATAATTATAGAAAGCCGTATTGGCATAAATAATTTCTCCATCATCCATAACGACAATAATATTTTTTTGAGAATTAAGAATCGTCGATGTATAGGTCTCTTGATAGAGCATTTTCTTCATCATACGGTTAAACACGTATTCAACAATCCCTAAAAGGATTATGGTTATGACGAGGGTCACCATCAAACTCTCAAAAATAACTTCCAAAACCTCTTGATACCCTCGTGTAACGTCATTGAAACATAAGAACATACCGATAGGGTTTCCATCATTACCTCTCAAATGAATAGGGATAACATCATACTCTTTCCCTTGAAGATGGATAATACGCTGGTTTAGCGCCGGATTCTCTTTAACAAACGCTTCAATTAACGGTTTTTGAAAAGGGCTCAAATGGGGTAAACGGTATCCGCTGTAGTGTGCTTGATACTTTTGAGTATCAGCCGCCGCCATACGACTCTCGTGAAGCATAAAAAGGGTTTCCATTTTGGTAGTTTGAATCAGTTTGCCAATAATAGCATCCGGATCAATTCCAAATTCCAATGCACCGATGTAGCTGTTTTGATCGCTAAAAGGGACAACAATCCGATACGCGATCCCCTCTATTCCCCCCTCAAATCCACTATGCACCTTTTGCGATCTGTGAGTTTTCTTTATCATAGGACGACGGGACGCGATATCGTCTCCAAATATCTCTTTTCTGTGCATCCGAAGAATCGACTTTCCATCGGGTGCGTGAAACTGCATAACCATAAGATGAGGATTTTCTTCACGAAGTGTATGGTAGCGGGTTAGTGTCAGTTCATACAATTTCGCCGAATCACGTGCACTCATCGCTTCTTTGATACCGGGTGATCGGAGGTTTGCATAAGCACGAAAAATATAGAAAGATTCTAAATCTTTCTGAATAAAATCATACACCCGTTTAATATTTTGCGATGATGTTAACGCTTTCTCAGATGCCATTTGTTTTTCATGATAGAGAAAATAAGCCGTTAAAATCGTCGATACTGCAAATATCAGCAACGTAATGGAGAGTTGTACACGACGCTTAAAACTCATATATTCCCTTATTGAGACACAACAAAATCCACTCTGAAACTTTGTATAAGTTGATTTTACATTTTATCTTAAAATAACTTTTTCTTAACTAATGACCCTATTTCTACCGCTCTCTTTGGCAGTGTAAAGTTTTTCATCCACACGCTTGAGAAGCTGATCGGGAGTATCTCCGTCATTCCATCGTACAACACCGATCGAACATGTCATATTTTTAGCAGGAGTAAAATCACTTTCAGCCACTTTCGCGCGTAAAGTTTCCGCTAGTTTAACCGCGGAAGTGAGCTCACTGTCAGGGAGTAAAACAACAAACTCTTCCCCGCCCCAACGTGCAATAACATCACTTTTACGGATTCCGTCACTCAAAATTTTGGCTAATTTTTTGAGTACTTCATCACCGATCAAATGACCGTAGGTATCATTAACCGCTTTAAAATGATCCACGTCTATAATCATAATCGAAAGGGGACGCCCGTACCTTTGAGACAATGCAATAGAGTGTTCTAATACCTGATCAAATTTAAATCGATTGGCAACTTGTGTCAACACATCCTGAGTCGCTAATTGATTGAGCTTTGTAATGTCGGTAAAAACAACCACATGACGCATTTGATTTTCATACTTCATTTTCTGTGCATGTGCCGTAAAAATAGAGCTCACGCCACCTACCGTCATTTTAACTTTGTGCTCTTTGTCACTGTGCTGTGTCAAATAATCGGTCCACAACAAACCATCGATAGTAGGCTGTAAATATTCATCAGACTCCCCTTTTTCAAAACAATTACAAATACAAGAGTGCTCACGCCGAAATTCTTCCAAGGATGAACAGCCAAAATAGTCATAAAAAGCTTGATTTACAAATATTATTTCTTCACCGTCGGTTACAACAACAATATTTTTTTGTGAGTCAAGTATCGTTTTAATATAACGTTCTTGAAAATTCAATTTATGAATCAATGCACCAAACGCATACTCAAATAAAGCCCAAAATAGTAGAAGTAAAGCAGCCGTCAACAAGATACTGCCAAAAACTGTTTCCAGTATATTTTGATATCCCCCCGTCACATCATCAATACAAATGATTACTCCCGCACTTTTCCCCTCCGAATCTTCCAAAGAGAGAGGATTGATTTCATAATCTTTTTCATCGATACGGACATTTTTGGGTTTCATTGCGTGATTGTGATCACTAAAAGCATCCATATATTTTTTTTGCGCTTCGGTGATTGCAGCAGTATAGCGATACGTTCCCAGCCCCTCTTTATACAACGAGTTATCGGCTGCACCCAAATAATCTTCATGAATCATCAATATACTGGTTGATCCGGTCATCTGTTTTATTTTTTCTACAAAATATCCGGTATCGATTCCGAATTCTAAAGCACCGATATAGGTATTATTATCAAAAATCGGTATGACAATACGATAGGCCATCCCATGAATACCCCCTTCAAATCCGGTTACCATTTTATGACCGGCATGAGCCGTTCGAAGCATCGGACGACGTGAAGCGATGTCATCTCCAAAATTATCTTTTAAATGCATCCGCAAAATTGAGTGTCCATCCGCCGCGTGATATTGCATAACCATTAAGTGAGGATTCTCATCAATCAATGCTTTATAGCGAGGAAGTGTCAGAGTGTAGAGCTGCTTTGTATCTCTCTTTTTGATTGCCTCTATCACACCCGCTAGGTGCAACGTCGTGTAGGCACGATAAACATAAAAATGTTCTAGGTCATCTGTCATAGAGTTAAATGCCATTTTGACATTTTCAGAGGCATGAAGTGATCGCTCTTTAGCGTATCGGCTTTCATTTGAAGTATGAAAAAAAGTTAAAGCAGATGAGACGGCAATAACTATCAAGGCAATGATTAACTGCGCTCGAAACTTAAAACTCATCTTTACCCTTACTCTTAGCGGTTATACCATCATCGGCTCATCTGTCGGCTCGATCTCTTCAAAATCGATGACAATCTGATCTAACATCTTCTGTGTTCTTTTAATTTTATCTATATTTTCATCAAAAAATGCCTTTGATGCCGGAAATGCTTCAGACAACTCTTGATATATCAGAATCCGTCCCCCAAAATGGCGGTTAATTTCATCAAATGCCGATTGCAAATAGGCTTTAGAGGTGGTATGACGAAAGAGAGCTTTGATCATTTTTTTGCGCTCTTTAATCGGAATCGACTCATCGATTGCTTCGGCAATTCTTTTAATATCAAGACGTGAAAAATAGACGCCGCTATGATATGGGGCGAGCAATTTATCCGATAATTCATCTACAAAACTCGGAACCGGTTCATTATCCGGATCATTCTCTTCCGTTGCGCTATCGCAGCTTCCGCTGTCACATTTTCCCCGTACAAATTCATCAAACTCAGCCTTTAAATCGCTAAAATCGTTTGTTTTCATCTTGTTTCTCCTGTTGTTAAGTCATAAAAATAGTGACACTGTGAGCGCATAGCTATCTCATCCTCGAAATCGTCTCGATCCGCATAGCGCTCTAATGCTCTCGTCATAATCAAATCTCCGATCAATTTTCCCTCATGTATCCTAATAAAGTCGCAATAGCCGCCCTCTTGGGCACTATCAGAGGCTTCATCGACCAAAGAGAGAGCCTCTTCTTGGTATTCACTCCCGATAATCGCACCGCTGAGCTTGGAACTTCGCATTTGAGAGATTGTAAAGGCAACATCATCAGAACGTATATTCATCGGAATCATCATTGCATCAATCCCGTTCTCTTTGTAAAGCTTATTTAGGGTTACTGAGAAACGACTGCTATGGGCATTTTCCGCAATGTAGCCGTATAATTTTGTCGCTACCGTAATAGTGTTATCATTATTCATCATTTATTTAATCCCCATAATTCCAGAGCTTCCTCTTCCTCAAGCTGACAGCGGCGGCAAATTTTTTCCCCTCCGACCGAGCTAAAGAGTGCATCACACTCATCACATCGCCGCACCGAAAAGGTGATAAGATTTTGCACTGCAGGTTCAAACCACTCGGTGAGATTGTATGACGTTGAAATACCGATTGCATCACTCTCACATACATCATGACAGAGATGGCATTTGACACATAAGAACGGATCAAAATCGATCTTAGAATTCCGCATATCCGAGGTAAGTGCCGCCGTAGGGCAAATACGATAACACATCTGACAGGCGGTGCATTTGCTCTCATCCATGATTTTTTGAGAGGTAAAAGCAATCATCTGAGCATCGACGACATGAAACTGCGATGGTTTCTCGACCCGCTTCAATGCCATAAAAAAGAGTTTTCGACGATCGGTGATTTTTTTCGCCCTAAGTTCTTTGGTATGAGAGCTGTCAATACTCGCTTCGATAAACTCATCGGTCGAGCGTTGTACCTCTTTTTCAAAATCATGTTTGGCTTTTGCAATCCTACGTAAATGAAACGTTTTGAAAAAATCTCTCCGATCTTTTGGCTCATCCGCCTCAGGGCTACGGTAAGCTCTCTCTTCACACACGACACTCTTCTCAACCTCTATCGCTTCGAGAAGGTAATTCGCACTCTGAATTCTCTCCTCCATCATCTCAAGCACATAAGAGCCGATATCGCAACTGCCGCAATGTCCGATATCGAGAACCAACCCTTTTTTAAGACTGCACAATGAGATTAAATGCTCAACGGAGAGGGCGGCAATACAAGGGACGTTTTTCTGACACGAAACAACACTCTCGTCATCGTTAAGAAATGAAAAGAAAAACTCGCTCGGATTGAAATCATCCAACGCTAATGCTTCACTCGGACACACCGCCACACATCCCGCACATCCCACGCAAAGTGATTGATTGATGGCAGGGAGTCTTCCGAGCAGTGTTATCGCGCTTGTCGGACAACTATCACTACAGTGTGAACACTCCGAGTTGACACTGAGTGCACGAACACATCGTGCGGGTGATAGCTCTAGTAGACTCACGCAGCTACCAAAGCACTCAATGTTTCGTTATCGGAGAGGATAAACTCCAATGCCATCTCCGCAGTATCGTAATACAGAGGGGTACGAGACTCATATTTCATATTGATCAGATACATCGGCGCCCATTTCAATAAATGGGAATTTAAAAAATTATGCTGAACATTGATCAGTTCATGTACCGCTTCATGATCCGCTTCTTCAAGTGCTTTGAGCTGTGCTTCGCACAAATGGTGCATAAACTCCATCTCGATACCGATATGATCCGAAGAGACAACCCGTGCTACTTCATAATCAACGAGAAAATCATATGCACTGTAGATGTCGGTAACGGGGTTGGCACCGCCTGTTTCGATCATTTGGTCATGGCGTGTATAAAAGGTTTCATACGGAACCAGATGAAGCAGTGAGAGGTTAGTAAAATCGGGATTCAAATACTCTTCCAAAAGCTGTTGTGCTTCGATATTTTTACGAGGTTCCCAATCACGCCAATGAGGCATAAATTCTAAAACCGTTTCGTCATTGCGAAGAATTTCTAAACGCTCCACATCCAACTCTTGAAGCAATATTCGTGATAATAACGCATATAAATTACTGCGTGCGATAATTTCATCCATTCGTAAAAACCTTTAATAAAGTAGCGTGATTGTAGCTTATGCGGCTGAAAAGCGTATAAGAGGTGTAGGTTATAAGGCTCTATCAAGCCTTACGACTTGATATTGACCTCATACACCGATGGATCGAGGTTGACCCATGGGCGTTTGATATGGCGAGGACGACGTAGAGTAGAATTAGAATCTAATCCGCGAGTCAATGTATCTCTCCACGCTTGGTAGACTTTAAAGTTATTGTCGTAGTTTACGAAAATATCCCCGATTTTATCACCCGCTTGAGCAGGTTCCAGTAGAACTTTATGGTGCCAGCAGTGCATACCCGAAACAGGGTCAGGATGAGGAGCCGCAACGGCATTTTGCCAAGAACCGCTCAAACCATCCCACCAAATGTTACCGGAGTCACGGTTATAGTCAGCGAAACGTTCCGTATGGAACGGTTTGATCCCCTCAACGTATTTGAGTTTTCCTACTTTTCCATCCATTTGGATCTCGGCGACCGGAACCCCGAAACTGTTAAGTCCGGTCGTCCCTTCGTAATTGTCAATTATACTTTGTCCACCTACTTTACCGACATTTGCGGGAGATTCAGCAAGGAACTCTTTATTATTAAGATCACGAGGAGCCACACCCGGTGCAACTTTTCCATCGCTTACGCCATTAGGAATCGTAACCGCATTAGTCAGTTTCCAGCGTCCGCCGTGGTGTGAGCACGCGAGTGTACCCGGAAGAACACCCTCGGTTGGAACCGCCATCGCAACGAAATGTCCACCCTCTAACCCTGAAACCGTATCGACGATACGAACACGGATCGCGTCACCGCGTTTGAATCCGAGACGTTGTGCATCTTTAGTCGAAATCCAGATTGGGTCATGGTTTTGGCTAATCTCCATAAGGTGTTTCGAGTTCGCTGAACGTGTATGAATGTTATACGGCAAACGGAATACTGTATTGAGTGCAAATGCATTCTCTTCCGTCATATACTTATGGTTGACGTGAGAAACCAAGTGAACGTATTCATTTTTCTCCTCATCATTACGCGGATAGAACGGCATAGCGTACTCTCTCCACTTCCAATCGGTCGCCCACTGAGTATAGAACTCTAATTTTTTGGTTAGAGTTGCAAATCCTTCCATTTTCTTACCGTCGATTTCGATACCGATTTTTTTCTCTTTACCATGGTGATCTTGTGCAGAAATGACACCGCCGGCTCCGACACTCATCGTGGAAGCGGCAAATTTATGACCATGAGAGATTACTTCACCGTCTTCCACCTTAAGTTCACGTTCCATCGCATGGTAGATTTTATCCTCTTCCATCCATACTCCGTAATCACGAAGGTAGGAATAAACAGGGAACTCTTCGTTCATATAGCGCGGATCATTGGTCGCCGTCTCTTTGAGTTTCGGCAAATTGTCTCCGAATGCCGCATCGTACCACTCTGCAATGGTAACCGGTTTACCCGGATGACGTTTCGATTCCCACATTTTTTTGATACCGAGAGAGCCGTCCGGATCGATAAAATTCACACACAAGTCAAAGAAAAATTCATTCTCTTCCCACACTTCACCCAGACCCGCTTTGATATGAGCCTCTAGAGTCGCACGGGCAGGATTTTTCGCTTTCCATCCCGATTTTTCCAATGCTACGCGCAATACCGGTTGACGGAAGCTTGCCCAGCGAGCCGGAAAAGTAGCTTCAGAGTGTTGGTCATGGCGCTCACCCGCAAGACCGACAGGGAGGACATAGTCCATGTACCAGTTGGTCTCCGACCATACCGGCGAGAGGTTCATGGTGAGTTCCATAATCTCTTCATTTTTCAATACTTCGATCCATCGGAATCCGTCCGGATTAATCCACACCGGATTGTACATACGAGGAATCCAAACCGCGAGTTTACTAGGGACTGTCAATCCGCGATCATTCCATTTTTTCTGCCACTCTTTATCACTCAAAAGATGGGGGAGAAGATAGGAGAGTTCATACGTTGACAACGGCCATTCCGGCGGCCATGTAAGCTCATTATAGGCTTGAACTTTCGGTACATCGGCACCTGAAACCCCTTGACCTACGGTAGAGCTTCCCCCTTTACCGGAAACAGAGATAACATGCCAGTGGTGAAAGAATGTTCCCCCTTCGGTTCCGATAGCTCCGCGAAGACCGATACAAAAGTACGCCGCACGTCCGCCCATCCATGCACCACGGTTACCCGCAGCTGCTGCACGCCAGATATAGGTAGAGATCGCATCTCCCGCCCAAATAAACATCTCATAGAGTTTTTCGAGTTTATACGCAGGTACATGGGTCTCTTTTACCGCATAATCAAGTGTATAGGGAGCATACATATCTTTGAGCAATTCCATATAGCTCTCAAAACTGCGATCAGCTGGAAGCTTCGTAATTTGACCTTTTGTAAGCATAAAATTCAAATGCTCAGAATCGTTCATCAACGTTTCCCAGTTGAACCATTTTTTGACAAACTTTTTGTCGGTCATATTTTCATTGAGAATACGGTTTGCCAAATAGAGATAAATCGCCGCTTCCGTCCCCGGCCATGCCGCAATCCAAAGATCCGACATCCCCGCAGAGTTCGACATACGTGGGTCCATAACGACGAGTTTAGCCCCTTTTTTACGCGCATCGGCGATAAAGCTTGCTGATTGCTGAAAATAGTGCCCCGCATCCGCTGCATGCGAAGAGTTCAAGAAAATCAATTTTGCATTGGCCCAATCGGGGCTGGTACGGTCATCATTAGCTGTCCAAATCGTCGGAGTACGACCATTGGAAGAACAGATGTTGGTATGGGAGTTGTACGAGTCAAGACCTAATGTTTCCCACACTTGTGGAACGAAACCGTTTTCATTCGGACGACCGACATGGTACATAACCGATTTACGAGAAAGAAGATCACCCTTACGGATGGTATCGGCCATCTTTTTACCGATAGTAGTCATGGCTTCATCCCACGTTGTACGGATCCATTTCCCCTCACCACGTTTAGAACCCGGTGCACGTTTCAATGGAAACGGGATACGATCCGGATCGTACATTTGCGATTGAACCGCGTACCCTTTGGCACAGTTGCGTCCGCGTGAACCCGGATGCAACGGGTTACCCATATATTTTTTAACGGTAAAGGTCTTTTTGTCAATCCATGCCGTGAGTCCGCATGCCGCTTCACAGTTTGAACACGCTGTCGGAACAATCATAAAATCGTTGACATAAATACCGTCAGGATTGTTTTCACTCTGTACACCGTGTCGATCAATACCGCCACGTTTCCAATCTACACCGCTAAGTTCTTGGAAATGGTTCCATTGATCTTGAGGAGGATAGAACGAAAGAGTATCCGGAGTGTTGCTGAATTTACTCTCTTTTACCGATTCAGCGGCTGCGTCTACGGTAAAAACCCCTTTAGCGATTGCGGCACCCGCTACGGTGAGCGCGGTCCCTTTTAAAAATGTTCTTCTACTTTCTAAATACATCATAGTTAATCCTCTTTAGCTCATTGGTAACAATTGTGGAATAACGAGCCAAACATGTTTGCTCACCCACAAGCCGATCAATGCTGATACCGCAGCAATTTTCAGCAAATAATACGATTGATTTTTGAGGCTTAGACATACCAAAGCCATTGGAACCAAGAATGCCATCACTTGACCGATCCAGAACATAACGGTGTATTCGCCGCCTTTAATGTAATGGAGAACCGCTGCAACCTCTTCGGCTTTCATAGGACCAAAAATGATCTCTGCCATATAGAGGATAAATGCGGCAGCAGCGCTAAGTCCCAAAACAATCGCCAAATCTTTTTTCACCGCGTCTGAGAATTTGTTTCCGCCGAGGAGAATCATCGTAGCAGACCCTGCTAACAATGCTGCCAAAATCATTTGCGCCGATTCGGTCGGCATTTGCCATAGTTCACGTGCCGTTGATTGCGCCATAAGTCCCGCCGTATACAACGTTACCGGAATCGCCAAAAGTACGGTCCATCCGAGGAGTTTATCGTACATAGCAACATCATTTTTCATATAGATTGCATACGCCATAGCAAACAGCAATCCTACAAAACCTGTCGCCATCCATGCACCGATCGTAATCGCTGACGTCAAATGAGGATGGAAGAAAATGTGCCAGAAACGGAACATTTGGTGCAAATCGATAACCGTAAAGAACAAGAAAATATGGATAAATACGATCGAAATCGCCACTACCGGAAAACGGATAAATCCGGTTTGCTCCGGATGTTTTTTAAGCAAATAAAACCCAAGGAAAATAATCCCCGTACCGATACTTTTCGCCCACATGTTCATGGTAATGATCCAACCCCAAACGATCCCGGGAAGAGCAACGTCAAGAGTTACAACCGCGTTGGTTGCCGCTATTGTTTCGTGTACCATTAGTGCCCTCCTATAGGGAGATGTTTAAGATTATTGAAGAGGTTATGCCCCTCGCCTCTGAACGATGCTAGAGGGTTCAACGTTACGTTACCGCCACCGACATAATAGTGGTGAGGGAATGTCCCTTTTTCCGGTTTACGCACTTGTACGTTCCCTTGATGTGATTGAATGTATTTGCTGATGTTCGACATCGGATCATCCAAATCACCGAAAATATTCGCTTCTACCGGACACGCTACAACACATGACGGCATCATCGCACTCGCAATACGGTGTGCACAATAGGTACATTTGTCAGCCGTTTGCGTTTGAGGATCGATGTAGATCGCACCGTATGGGCACGCCATAACACACCCTGCGCATCCGATACAGCGCTCTTTATCGATATTAACAATACCGTTTTCAAGATAGTGCAATGCACTAACCGGACAAATACGTTCACACGGTGCATTTGCACAATGGTTACAGCGAAGCGGCGTAAAGGTCCGTTTCGTCTCCGGGAATGTTCCCACATCAACATATTTGACACGTAGACGCCATGTACTAAGCGGAACTTCATTCTCCACTTTACAGGCGATCTCACAGCCCTTACATCCCATACAAAGGCGAAGGTCTACCAAGAAACCTAATTGCATATATTCTCCTTATTCCTGATTCACGTGAACGCCATTCATGTCATAAGCTACATGAATAATCTTTATTTGATGCCGTGATTACAGGCATTTGACGGCATTACTGCTGGGTTGATATTAGCTAAAGTAGGTTTAACTCAAACTAAAAAGCACCCCATTTTTGCTATAACTTTTTGATATGTTACCGTTTGGTAATTTCCCCGAAGAGAGGGAAAAAGGGGGAAAGTAAAAATAAGATTTATGAATCCAAGCGGCAGCGAACCGATGCTTCATGCGCACCAAGCCCTTCGGTATGGGCTATAAGGGCACATGCTTCACCTATTTCATTGATCGCTTGACGCGAAAAAGAGATGATAGACGATTTTTTCATAAAGTTCTCAACCCCAAGCGGTGAATAAAACTTCGCTGTCCCTCCGGTAGGGAGGGTATGGTTCGGTCCTGCCACATAATCACCGATTGCTTCAGGGGTATAATGCCCCAAAAAGATCGCTCCGGCGTGTTTTATAGCGGGAAGGAGTGCAAAAGGGTTATCGGTTGCTACTTCGAGGTGTTCAGGGGCAATCTCGTTCATAAGAGCTACTGCTTCTTCCATCGACTCGGTTACAATAATTGCGGCACGTTCTTCGATCGATTTACGGGCGATCTCTTCACGAGGAAGTTTTTTGAGCCAATTTTCTACTTCGATTGCACACGCATCCGCAAATTTTTGGGATGGGGTGATCAAAATGGAGCTTGCCATTTCGTCATGTTCTGCCTGAGAGAGCAAATCAATGGCGATATGGACAGGATTGGCCGAATCATCCGCCAATACACCGATCTCACTCGGCCCTGCGATCATGTCGATGTTCACCTCGCCGAATACCATCTTTTTCGCCGTTGCGACGAAAATATTTCCCGGGCCCGTAATGACATCGACTTTAGGGATCGTCGCGGTACCGTATGCCATCGCAGCAATTGCACTCGCACCGCCGACTTTAAACACTTCACTCACACCGCACAAATGACACGCCGCCAATAAAAGTTCATTCGGCTCATTATCGGGTGTCGGTGTCGTCACAACGATATGCTCCACTCCCGCTACTTGTGCGGGGATAACGTTCATCAAGAGTGAACTTGGATAGGCCGCTTTTCCTCCGGGGATATAAAGACCTGCACGATCGACGGGAGTCACTTTTTGCCCTAATATTGTTCCGTTTGCCTCGGTATCAAACCAGCTTTTCGGTAACTGTTTTTCATGGTAGCTTCGGATACGCTCATACGCCAAATGCAACGATGCTTTGAGTGTCGGGTCTAATGCCTCATAGGCTCGTTTCATGTCACCCGTATCAATGCGCAGCTCTGCACCGCTTGAGGGATTCCAGCGATCGAATTTAGAAATATGTCGAAATAATGCCGCATCGTCTTCAGAGCGAATCTCATCGATAAGTCCTTTAACGATCGAAGAGACATGCTCCATATCCATCTTTCCACGCCCTAACAGTTCGCCAAACACGGTATTAAATTGTGCATCATTGGTGTGAATAAGGGTCATAAACTCTCCTTTTTACTTTTTGGTCGTACTTTTTTTGTACTCTTGTTTGACAATATCAAGCGCTTTGAGAAAATCATCACTCTCAACAGCTCCCATTATCGGTTCGAACATCGGGGATTTCCCTTTGATAAACCATGTTGCGGGGGTGCCTTGTGTCATCAGAGACGGGGGCACCGTCCCCTCATCGACAACACCCTCATAGAGAATAAAATCGCGATTTAGTATCGTAACAATTTTTGGATCTTTCAACGTTTTTTGTTTTAAAACTTCACACCATCGGCATCCGTTTTTGGTCACTAGCACCATTAATGGTTTTTGCTCTTTGATCCCTCGCTCAACGGCTGAGGCAATATCTTTGTCCCATTTAAGATCGGCTGCAGATAATGCAAGTGTCGAGAAGAGCAGTATTAAAAATAGTTTTATCATCGTCATTTCACCTTTTTTAAAATCTCTTTTGCAATATCAGCAAGTTCTTTATTGCTAACATCAATAACAACATCGGCCACTTTTTTATAATGTGCTGAACGCTCATCATAGAGTTTAATCGCTTTCTCTATATCTTGAAACAGCGGACGTTTACGCAGTTTTTTTTCGGCATCGGGATGGGCAAGAATGCGGCTGTGAATCGTCTCAAACGGTGCCGACAAATAAACAACCGTTCCGATTTTTTTTAGATTCGGCACTTTAAAAAAACCGCCCCCGGTAGAGATCAAAGTTCCTCGCACCTCTTTTTGGAGCCACTGAGCCACTTTACGCTCTAAGATGCGAAAATACTCTTCACCCTCTTGAGCAAAAATCTTTTTGATACTACGGTTTTCCATACTCTCGATAATATCATCCGTATCCAGTGCCACTAAATCAGACTGCTGTACTATTTCACGTGCGACTGAGCCTTTGCCGACTCCCATAAAACCGATTAGGACGATATTCTTCATAGATTCTCTGATGTTGGTTTATAATGGTGACATCATATCACGCGTTAACTTAGGAGACTTTCTTGATCACTCTAAATAACCTATATCACACCGAAACTCCAGTTCCCAACAGCGAAATCTTTACCACTCTTTTTCAAAACCGAACACTCAAAATAGAATCGATCCGCTCACGTCTCAAAACACAGGGAGAGATCTATAATCAACAAGAAGATGAATGGGTAGTATTGTTAATCGGGGAAGCCACTCTCGTAGTTAACGAGCAGAGGCTAACACTCTCCGCAGGAGATTATTGTTTTATCCCTCGTCACACCAGGCATCAGGTTTTATCAACCTCTAGCGATGCCCTCTGGCTCGGAGTTTTTAGCTCTTAAACTCATTAATACGGGCAGAGAGAGATTGTGCTACCTGCACTAACTGTTTAGAGTCATTTTCAATCTGTTCGACACTTTTTTGATTCCCTTCAGAAACCGTATTGATTTCTGAAATTTTCTCAATGATCCATTCGATATGTCCTACCACCTCAACCGAATCATTATAAGAGCGTTCGGCGACCGCTACCGAGCGTTCCATCTCCGCTGACGTTGCAGAAATTTTATCTTCCACTTCATTCGATATAACCGTCAGTTCGTTCATACTTTTGGCGTTCTCACCCATTTTGTCACTGACATCATTGATCGCTTGAACAATCGTTCCGACACTGATCTCAATTTCGGTCAAACTTTTTTGGGTTCGCTCTGCCAGTTTTCGCACTTCATCGGCGACAACGGCGAATCCTCGTCCATGCTCACCCGCACGTGCCGCTTCTATCGCTGCATTCAAAGCGAGAAGATTGGTTTGATCGGCAATATCTTTAATAACTCCGAGAACACTTTTAACTTGATCCGCATCGTGTTGCAAAGAGACCAATCGAGAAGACATCTCATGCTCGGTTTCAATATACCCCTCAACCTCTTCTACCAATTTTGACAACGCATCTTTTGCTGTGATCAATTCACCATTCGCATTGGCAACATTTCGCTGTGTTTGTTCGGATACCGAAATCGCTCCGGAGAGTATCTCTTTAATCGAATGGCTCTTTTGCGTTGTCGCCTCGACGATCAATCTCTCTTGCTCTACCCCATTCGAAATCGTCCGTGTTGCATCCGTAATGGTCGTTGCTATCATCGAATTTTGTCGTCCTAAATCTTTCACTTCATTGACCGTCTCTTGCACCATTGAGACAAAATTATTGACCGCCAATGCAGCTGCCGAAAATTCATCTTTTTTACTTGCATCCAGACGTTTTGTTAAATCTTTGTCCCCGCTCACCAATGCACCGATACGAGTGCGAAGACCTTCCAACGGAGTCAATACCTCTTTTCCGAAGAAAAGATTGAGTACCGAAACGAAAACAATGACAACAACACTTAATGCAATCAAAAGAATCGTCTCTGTTTTGCTGATCTCAGCATCATTTTTCTCCAGAGATATCACCAAATCCATAACCCCGAGTACATCTCCGGTTTGAACATTCGAATGACACGCCAAACATCTCTCTTCCGCTATCAGAGGCTGTAGTAGACGAATTGTATGGATACCGTTCGTCTTTTCCGCAACATACGGTTTTTTAGTTTTAAAAATTTCTTGGATTAACGGCTCATCGGTAAATTTCGAATCGGGTGCCAGCAATTCAATAACCGCCTTGGATTTTTCTACTTTCAAGGCTTCAATGCCGTCAATTTTTTGGGCATTCGCTATCGCTTCAGCGACTACAGCCGGATCACCCGCCAACATACTCCCCGAAAGAGTCTGAAAAATAGACTCACTTAACATATTGAGAGAGCGTTTTGCCGTCTCATTTGAAAAGTCATGAAATGTTGTTGTTAAATACCAATAAATTGTCCCCAATCCTAAAAAACTGAAGAGCAAAGTTGTAAAAATTATTTTGGATTTGACCGTATCAAACATTGAAGACCTCATTGTTATTAATTGTGCGATTATTGTACCGTATATCGATCGCCTTTGCGCGGTAAATTTACAATTCCTTGTGCAGTTTCCATTTTAATCGGTAAATTCATCGGTCGGCGCATCGAAATCGGATCTACCTTGCTCACGCTAAAATGAAGATGCGGTCCGCTGCTGTATCCCGTATTACCGGAATAGCCGATCAAATCTCCCTTAGAAACTTTCTGACCGATCAGTGCAACCGCACCCCCTTGTTTCAAATGATAATAATTCCCCATCGTTCCGTCACTGTGTTCTATAATAACGTAATTGGCATATTGTCGATACTCAGGACTCGCACCGCCTTGATTACTTCCCCCTTCCGATCCCACGACAATCCCCTCCCGTGCCGCATAAATCGGTGTTCCGACAGGAACCGGAAAATCAACCGCATACGCCGAGAGCCCTTTATGAGACATCTCTCCATGATATCCTTGGGATACATAGACATTGGAGCCTTTTAGGAATGGAAGTTTATAGAGATAATTATTTTGATGAACCGCAAACGCGGATCCCCTCACCCAACCATAAGATGATCGGTAATCTACACCCAAAGCGTGAGAAATACGATCAAGTTCAAGGACCTTTTTTTTACTTCGTCCGGGAATCTCAATAAAAAGGGGGAGTTTACTGTCTGTTTTTAGATTGCTGAGCGATTCAAAATCGATACTCATCGTTACCGTGTAGGGATTTAGATTTTCAGCCTCAAATTCATACCCCCCTACACCGTTGGCTTCCGTACTCAAAATAACGCTGTTACGGGAACCGATTTGGGCTGTTTTTTTGACATTGGAGACTTCAGAGCGTTTCAAAATACGCAAATGTTCTTCGTATGCTTGTTCTTGTTCGATCGCGATTTGGATACTTTTTTGCTCTAACGCTTGCTCATCACACAACGCTTCAATTGATTTAATCGAATGGTGTGGATAGTTTTTTCGATAAAATGCAATCACTTCAGAGCGGATGCGGGGGTGATGGAGAGGATCTAAGGAGACCGCTACCAAATCTTCAAAACTCTTTTTATCGGACTCCACTATAGCCACGTTTAACGATTTTCGGTAGAGGGTGTCAATAGACTCTTTGGTACGTGCCAATTCCCGCAGCTCTTTGAGATAGGCATTTAATATCTCTTTATCGATCTCTTTTGCAGAAGAGAGTTCTCTCCCCACACTCAAAGTTGCATCAACCCCGTTCAAAAAATTCCGCAATATCTGCTTATTCGGTTCCATTACTGGCTTCTGACTGAGCTTTTCAATGGAGGCAGTACTTTTTTGAAGCGGTTCGGCAAGCGTATCAAATACTAGCGGTGTTGGGGCGGCAAAAATGATTCCGCAATAGGCAAGAAGTAAAACAATGATACGTACCAAAACCCACTCCACTTTTTTTAATTCTAACATTATTCCTCTAAGGCTATAATATCGTCAATTTTAAGTGTGGGGTAAAAGCAATGTCCGTAAAAATTTTAGATGTAATGAAACCGGGAGTGATTTTCGGTGACGATGTTCAAAAACTCTTTGAAATTGCAAAACAAGAGGGATTTGCACTCCCGGCGGTCAATGTAGTCAATACCGACTCGATCAACGGTGTCCTTGAAGCGGCAAAAGTGGTTAATTCTCCCGTTATCATCCAATTCTCCAATGGAGGAGCGAGCTATTACGCTGGAAAAGGGATTAGCAATGAGAACGAAAAAGCGGCCATTGCCGGAGCGATTGCGGGTGCACTGCACGTTCATGCTATGGCGGAGCTGTACGGCATTCCCGTCATCTTGCACACGGATCATGCGGCACGTAAACTTCTCCCGTGGATCGATGCCCTTTTGGATGCGGGTGAAAAACACTACGCCCAATACGGCAAACCACTTTTTAGCTCCCACATGCTCGACCTCTCCGAAGAGTCTCTCGAAGAAAATGTCGCGACGTGTGTAGAGTATATGAAGCGAATGGATAAAATCGGTATGACATTGGAGATCGAGCTCGGTGTTACCGGCGGAGAAGAAGACGGTGTCGATAACAGCAGTATCGATAACGCCCTCCTCTACACTCAGCCTGAAGACGTCGCCTATGCGTATGAGAGACTCAGTGCCGTGAGTGAGCGTTTCACCATCGCCGCATCATTCGGAAACGTCCACGGTGTCTACAAACCGGGCAACGTCGTCCTCACCCCAATCATCCTCAACAACTCCCAAAAATACATCCAAGAGAAATTCGCTACCGCTTCGGATAAACCGGTTAACTTCGTCTTCCACGGCGGTTCAGGCTCTACCCACGCAGAGATCCGTGAAGCAATCGGCTACGGTGTTATCAAAATGAACATCGATACCGATACCCAATGGGCAACATGGGAAGGGGTCAAAGATTATTATGAGAAATACAAAGCTTATCTCCAAGGGCAAATCGGAAACCCAGAGGGTGAAGAGAAGCCGAATAAAAAATATTACGATCCTCGTAAATGGCTACGTAGCGGTCAAGAAACATTGATAAGTCGCGTAAAATCAGCGTTTGATGATTTGAATGCGATCGGTCGAAATTAACTCTATCCATTTCTCGTCATCCCGTACTTGATACGGGATCCCTCTTTTGTATTGTTGAGCAGTACATATCTCTCAAACGATTGTAATATAATTATTCTTATAAAAAAGAAATCTAAACTAAAAAAATTCTCAATTACTTTATAGTTATAATATCTTGAATAATTTAAGAAGAAGAGGAAATTATGTCACAAACTGAAGCTACGAAAATTTTTATAAACACATTGCAACAACATCAACAAAATATATTAAATGTTCTAGAAGAATTAATTAAATTTTTGCCATTGCCTGATGAAGATAAAAAAATATCTACTGCAAAACAAGCATTGAATGCAGTAAATTATTTAAATGCATTAATCCCAAACGACCGACCTTCTTGGAGTAATCCATTATCACATCAACTAGGAAAGTTTATTGAACACCCTGAACTATTTGCATCTAATCTAAATACTACTCTCGTACATTATTTTCCATCAGTAAAAAGCTATGACTTGACACACTTATTGGAGGACAATAACTCTGTATTTGATATTGATGAAATTTATAAAAGATGTAGAGATGAAAGCAATTTACCTACTTTATTTGACAAAATTATTAATATACTCGAACAACTCAGTTCTAGTGAAGAGATAGATAGTAAGTCTATGATCAAAGCCCTAGAAAAACTATTGAAATCTTTGGAAAAAAGCAAAAACGGGTCATTAATATCTATTAAAAATGCATGGGAATTTTTAAAAATATTTTTGGAAAATTATATAATTGGAGAACTTGAAAAAATTCCTGCACTTGGTACTTTGTTAGTTGCACTTATTAACACTACAAATGAAATGTCTGATGAAATTATTCAACTCGATAAAAAAGTTCAAGATGAAGCTAGACATGTATTTGAAGAAGAAATAAAAAGCCTGCCACGAGGATCATCATTACATATTACCTATACACAAGAAGCAAAATTATCTATACCTACTAGTCTATCTCAATTTAATCAAAAAGTCTAATAAACCTCTTTACGATGTCCGATTCGGATGATCGTAATGAGAATTTTTTCTTCTGTAATCCGAAAAATCACCCGATAATCTCGCACCCGTAGACGAAATTTGCCGCTGTATTCCCCTTTTAATGCTTTGATATTGTTTTTAAGCTTCTCAGGATCGGTTGCGAGTAAAATGATTTTTTCTTTGAGTTGTTTTTGGATGACACGATCCAACTGCGAAAGCTCTTTTTTTGCGGAAGGCAAAAATTCAATCGCATACATCGTTTACAGTCCCAACTCTTTCCATACCTCTTCGGCGCTGATCGGCGTGACCGAACCCTCCGCTACCTCGCGTAAACGTTTGTCAGAGAGTTTCTCGTCCAGCATATCAAAATAGAGCATAAGGGCATTTTCTATCAAATGACTTTTCTTCTCATTTAGCTCTTTTGCCATCGCATTTAACTCATCCGCGACGCTGTTATCGAGGGTAATACTCATCTTGGTTACATTAACATATTTACTCATTACGACCCCTTATCCGATAATTATATGGACAATTATACTGCTAATTGTATTTTAATGTCAATGTTTATGAATTTTAAAGGAATTCCCGCCTAAGCGGGAAAGTAATGAAGATTATTTAGTGTAGGTAATTTTTGCTTTTTCGCGAAGTGAAGACATTTTTTTCTCCATGGTCGCTTTAAACTTATCCATTTTCAAACGTTGCTCAATGAAATTTTTAACCTCATCGAATCCCAATTTTTTTGCCGCTTTTTTATCTTCGACATAGATAACGTGATAACCGAACTGACTTTGTACCGGAGCAGAAGACATTGTCCCCTCTTTCATAGCGAACACGGCATCATTAAACGAAGGAACCATTTGCCCGCGTGGGAAGTAACCGAGATCACCACCCTTCGCTGCACTTGGTCCTGTTGATTTGGATTTAGCTTGTGCAATAAACTCATTTTTGAGTTTCTCGCCGCTAAGCCCTTTCATACTTTTAATAACCGCTTGTGCGTCCGCTGCAGTTTTAACCAAGATATGACGTGCGCGGATTTTCTCTTTATCGACGAACTCTTCCGGATTGGCATCAAAATAGGCTTTGACCTCTTTGGCATCCACTTTAATCGCTTCGAATTGCTCTTGTTCCCATACTTTTGCGGCAAGCTGAACTTTTAGTCGGCTCACCAACGCTTCCAACTCTTGCTTGTACTCTTTGGATTCAAGAACACCGCTTCGTTTTGCATCGTCATACACTAACTCTTGGGCAATCATCCCCTCGATAATACGCTGACGCAATTCATTTTGTTTATCGGCAGGAAGAGAGTCAAAACGACCCTGAGTCCCTTCCATCAATACTTTATTTACTTCTTCAGAGGTAATTTCATCTCCGTTAACAGTCGCTAAAACAGCAGCAGAACCACTTGTAGCGCTCAACAATAAACCCAAAATCCAAGCGGCATAATATCGCTTCATTGCTATCCTTGTAATTGTCCCCTCTATTCAAGGGGGATTTGATTTCGGCATTATAATACATTTGTCAGTATAGTACGCAAAAAACAATCAATATTAAACGACATTGCCTTCACGTTTTTGCTGAGCAATTTTTAAATAGCGATCGATCGTTTGTAAAAGGAAATGTTTATCGATCGGTTTTGCCAAGTGGGCGTCCAATCCTCCCGCCACAATCCGCTCACGGTCTCCGATTAAGGCGTGTGCCGTTAGGGCGATCACTGGAACAAATCCGCGAGAATCGCGTTTATCAATCTCTTTAATCAATCTGTTTGCCATCAATCCGTCCATAACCGGCATATCGATATCCATAAGAACCAAATCAAAATGTTCTTTAAGATACGCATCCACCGCTTTTTGCCCATTATCTACCGTTACCACACGGAAGTGCTCTTGAAGTAGTATGGTTTCAAGAAGTTTAAGGTTAATAAGATTATCTTCGGCAACCAATATCTTGACATTTTCCGCTTTAGGGGCACTTTGTACTTCATGTGAGCGTGAAATATACTCTTTTGGCATCGTATTCCAAATGACGGCCAACGTTTTATGCAATGAACTCGGTAAAATCGGCAATGTCACAATAGAGGCAACCGAATCGATCAGTGCATCGGCTTTCTCACCGTAATCTAGCTTCATTATCGGAACCATTTGAAGCATTGGATAGGTCGATTGCAGTGCATCTATCTGTACTTTGGAGATATGCTCTACATCTAAAAAGAGGACATCACTTTCATGTAATGTTGCATTAACCAAATCATGAATTACTTTCGTCTGTACTTGAAAAAGTTCTAGATATTTATAGAGCAAAGCTCCTTGCGCACTCAATTGGTGTGCTTGCGTATAGATAGTGGCACGAGTCCCATCGATAAAATCAAAAGAGCCATCTTCATTCACCTGATGGGTGATTCGAAAAGAGAATCGCGACCCTTTTCCGCTTTGCGATGCAAGCATCAAATGGGAATTCATCATATCCACATATTTATGACTCAAACTGAGTCCGATTCCAAGACCGTCTTTCCCTTTTCGCTGATTCTCCCATGCGGAAGCGAAAGGGCGAAGAAGCGTTTTAATACGTTCATTGTCGATTCCGATGCCGGTATCACTAACCGCATATTCCACTTCAACAAAATGATCTTCTTCTCTAACAATCAGAATTTCAACAAGGACGCTCCCTCCCTCATCGGTAAATTTAATACCGTTTTGGATGAGATTACGCATAATGGCTAGAATTTTGTCCTGATCCCCTATCATTGTTTTAGGCAAATGGGGATCGATTAAGAACATGAGCCCAATCTCTTTGGAGAGGGCGAGATCACTAAACTGCATGGAAAAATTTTCATACACTTCCAGAGGATTAAAGAGTGCCAAATTGGTATGAATGCTGCCACTTTCGACTTGCATAAGTTCCAAAAGATTTTCAATATTTCGCATCATTGACTGCGCACTGCGGCTCGTCATTTGTACATATTCTTGCTGCCATGAACTCAGAGGGGAGCTTTTAAGCAAATCGGTAAATCCGATAATAGCATTCATGGGTGTACGGAATTCATGAGAGATATTGGTTAAAAACTTCTTTTTAAAATGTTCAAAATAGCGTTCAGCCGCACGTGCACGCTCGATAATCGAAACATCTCTAAAGACGACTCCGACTATGGGCTGATTATCTACAATAAATACTTCTGATTTAACCGCCACGTCGTAATCAGCCGCCTCGGAATGAATTTTTCCCCGATACTCTCCCGATTTTGAAAGAAGATACGGCAAATCCACCCCTTGTGGATCAAACCAAACATTAAGAGGAGCAATATCGCCTAAGTTTTCGATATTTAAAAGCTCTATCATCGCACCATTGCAACCGGCAATATCTCCGGCTAAATCGGTATAAATCATAGGATCAGAGTGCAAATGGGCGCATGAAGTAATCACCTCTAACACAGAGGCATATTTTTCTTCAAAACTTTTAGTGTAAAACATTTGTCCCCCTATACTTTGACATGTAAGTATTTTTGAAGTACGTATTCAAGTTTTTCACGGGTAAGCGGTTTAGAGAGATAATCATCCAATCCCCGACCTAAAATATATTCCCGATCACCCTCCATCGCCAATGCGGTCAACGCGATGATCGGCATGCGACCTACCTTTGAATACCTCTCTTCCGCTTTAATCTCCTGTGTTGCCAAAATACCGTCTTTGATCGGCATATCGATATCCATAAAGACAATATCAAACGTCGTCTCTCGACATGTTTCAACCGCTTCATCTCCATTCGAAACGGCCACAACAGAGATTCCATACTCTTTTAGAAGCAATTTGATCAAACGCTGATTAATAAGATTATCTTCAACAACCAAAGCACTCACACCACGCTGAATTTGGGGAGCAGTTACCGGAGCAGGCTGCGGAATATTTAATACTTTTGAGAGATGTTCCAACAACGAAGTCGGCAACAAAGGCTTGGAGAGCGCTATATCAACGACATGAAGCATTTTAGCCTGTAGATGTTCATTCTGTTCAAGCAAGAGAACTGTTTTGCATGAGCGTTTGAGTGATGAAAGAGTTATGGCCCAATCACTTCTTTCTTGTGAAGCAATCAAATAGACCACTTCCGCATCATTAAAAATCGTATCCTCTATGATTTGAGTTTTTGTTACGCTAACTCCAAAACTTCGGAGATAGTTGGTTAAATGGTTGGCATCTTCAACCCTTTTTTCATCAATGAGGACTACTTTCACACTACGTCCGTTGATCATGGTCATAGCATGATCGGATGAACCCTCTAAGGTCAATGCAAAACTGAAAGAGGAACCTTTCCCCTCATCACTCGTAATTTTGAGTTCTCCTCCCATCAAAGAGATTAACCCATGCGAAAGGCTGAGCCCGACACCCAGACGGTTATCGGCATGATCACCCGATACAAAAGGGCGTGTGATGTTGCTGAGTTCCGATTTACTAATCCCTTTTCCGGTATCTTTAACCGTAAATCCTATATTGCACGTTCCCGACGTATTACGTTTAAGTAGTTTAATTTCAACGGTTATACGACCGCCGCTCTGGGTAAATTTGAGCGCATTGTTGTAGAGATTGTTTATCACTTGTTTGATTTTACGGACATCACCGGTGATATAAGTAGGAAGTTTCGGATCTATAAAAAATAAAACCCCGACCCCTTTATCCATCGCAATGGATATACTTCCTCGAGCCAACTCTTCCATTTCGGCGACAATATTAAATTCGCTTTTACTCACATTTAAACGACCGTTTTGCATCTGTGCCAAATCAAGAAGATTTTCAATATTTGACATCAAATTTCGTGCTGAACCTTGTACAGAGTGGATATATTCGAGCTGAGTCTCATTGGGTGAGGTTTTTGAGAGGAGCTCGACAAACCCTAAAATACCGTTCATCGGAGTACGAAACTCATGTCCGATATTCGCTAAAAACTTACTTTTCAGCTGTTCGACTTTCACCACTTCAGCTTGAAGATCGACCAGTTTGCTTTGGTCTTCAAGACGGAGTAAATAGAGATCCTCTCCCCCTTCTTGTATCAACGTAGAAGTTGCCAACATCGTATGCATTTTTCCGGAGGGATCGAGTATTCCCAAACCGTAACCGTTCGGGCAATGGGTTCGGATATAGTCCAACCAGCTTTTGTCATACTCGGTAAAGACCTCTTCGTCTTCATGATCAAAAAGTTCGCGGATACTTTCATGTTTGTTGCGCAGTTGTTCAATATTTTGAAGGGGAACTAAATCGAAAAATGCTTTATTGGCCCCTATCCAACCCTTCTCTTTCGTAAAAAAGAGTAATGGATCGGTATCGGTATCCAAAACTTTATACAAAAAATCTTTGTTGATTGTTTCATCACTTTCACCCGAAAAATGGTGTGTTTCGCTTCCGAAAATATCTTGAAAAAAACGTAGTAACCCCAAAATTTTCCCCTTAAAATAACGATTTTGTACAGAAATCGCTTATTGTAACACAAAAAATATCTGATCTCTTTTTAAATGCTACAATACGACTTAAAAATGGATATTTTTGGATGAAAAAAGCAACAAAAAAAGAGATCGAAGCACTTAAAACGGCTCTTTTGGAACGCTACAGCGATGCGGTAACCGAACTTAGTTATACCAATGCCTTTGAGTTGGTCATCGCCGTAGCCCTCTCTGCCCAATGCACCGATAAACGGGTCAATCTCATTACTCCTGCCCTATTTAAAGCTTACCCAACACCTCAAGCTCTCGCAAATGCCGATATTGAAGAGGTTAAGCGTCTCATACAAAGCTGCTCCTTTTTTAATAATAAAGCCATCAATCTTATCGCTATGGCAAAAAGAGTGGTAGACGTCTATGGAGGAGAAATTCCTTTGGAGGAGAAAGAGCTTATAACCCTCGGAGGAGTGGGACAAAAAACGGCACATGTTGTCCTGATCGAATACACACAGGCCAATCTAATGGCAGTCGATACACACGTCTTTCGCGTCAGCCACCGTTTAGGGCTCAGCGATGATGTGAGCGCCACTGCCACGGAAGCAACCCTCGTCAAGAAATTCAAAACGAATCTTCATCAATTGCATCAAGGGCTGGTTCTCTTCGGACGCTACATCTGCACGGCTAAAAATCCCAAATGTGACACCGAATGTTTTTTAAATGCATTCTGTAAAAGTAAGGATGGGTTTAAACCCAGATAAGATACAATATCCGAATGAAAAAATACTATTTACTCTTTTTAATGCCGATTTTTATTGCGGGATGTTTTAATGAGCGCGGCGTTAGTCTGCGCTATTACAACGGCTGTGAAGAGTATTATGATGCCCAAGGGTACTATCATAAGCAATGCGACAAAAATATAGTCGATTACTCCGATATCAAAGATGCGTTAGAATCCAATCAGAATCCCAATCACGGAAGCGTCCGATAACCGTTATTTGATAGCGATAAAGGTGGCGAAATTTGCCCATCGGAAAAGAACTTCGCACGTTTTAAATCCGTTATTCTTTGCCATTTGGATATTTTCATTCATGGTGTAGGGGATAAGGACGTTTTCGAGCGCTTCACGTTTTTGGACAATCTCGTATTCACTGTACCCTTGCACTTTTTTAAAATCGTAATAGCAGTCAATCAACTCTTTGTTCAATTTTGGATCTTCACTCACCACTTTTTCACTAAAAATAAAAACACCGCCCTCGTTCAACGTATCACTAATCGTCCGAACCAAAGCATCCCGTACCATCGGACGGATAAATTGCAACGTATAGTTACTGATAATTACTTGTGCTTTTTCGTAAGAGAAGGTGAGAATATCCCCCTCATACAGTTCAATCTGCGAACCGTATGCTTCGAGTTTTTTTCGGGCATGCTCTATCATCGCTACAGAGTTGTCAATGCCGACCAACCGGACATCTCTCTCCTTACCGATCGAGCGCTCAATTTCAAGCAATAACGATGCGGTTGAGCACCCTAAATCATAGACGATCCCACCGTTTGAGAGGGCATTGAGGGCAAAGCGACGGGTAAGGGTTTGGGATTCTTTGTAAAACGGAACCGAGCGTAAGAGCATATCATCAAATACTGCCGCCACATCGGCATCAAATTCAAACTGTTTTGAAATGGGTTTGGTAAAGAGTGTATCGGTTTTCATAAAAAGAATTGTAGCGTAAAGGTGAGCGGTTTTGAGGGGCACACGAAGTGACGAAACAATTTATGCCCCTCACGCATCAAAAAGCAATTTTCAGTCCACTTAAAACAAAGTAGGAACCGCGTTGTCGTCCACTTTTTTACTTTTGCCTGGATTTGACTTCGTTTCGCCGAAAAAAGTGATCTCGTTTTCCCGCAGAATTCGGATAATATTCGTCGTTCCGGGTGTGCCGATCGGATACCCTGCCGTAAAAATATAGGTATTCTTTTTATCGATAATTCCCCGTTTCAAACCGTTTTGAATAATATCACCAAGCATATCTTCGATACGCCCTTTTTTGATGAGATACGCCGGAACGACTCCCCATACTATCGTCAGTAATCGTGCAATCCGCTCTTCATGCGTTGCCGCATAAATGGTCATTTTCGGACGGTAGCGAGAGAGTTTTTTTGCCGATTGCCCTGATGCGCTCATCGCGATAATTCCCTCAGCTTTCAGGGAGTCTCCTAGGCGTACGGCCGATTCGTTGACCATATCCATCGCATCGTCATATCCGAAATTAAATTTTTCAAACGGATATATCTCTTCAATCGCCTGAATCGTGTTCACCATCGTCTCGACTACCAGCACCGGATTGTGCCCGACGGCACTCTCTTCTGAGAGCATTACGGCATCCGTTCCATCCAACACCGCATTGGCAACATCACTAATCTCCGCCCGCGTAGCGGACTCTTTTTCGGTCATGGACAACAGCATCTGTGTTGCCGTGATAACCGGTTTGGAGTGGGCATTGGCTTTATCAATCAACATTTTTTGAATGGTGGGAACACGATAATAAGGAACTTCTATCCCCAAATCACCCCTCGCGACCATTAAACCGTCCGAATGGCGTAAAATCTCGTCAATGTTTTCCACCGCATCAAACTTCTCTATTTTCGCGATAAGCTGTACCTCTCCGCCGTATGAGCGGACGACGTCACGCGCATTGATCATATCCTGGGCATTTTGGACAAAAGAGATCGCCATGAAATCAACACCGTTCGCCACACCCCATCCGATGTCAACTCTATCCTTTTCCGTCAAAATATCGATACCGAGCCTCGTGTTGGGAAAATTGATCCCTTTATTTGACGTGAGCTTCCCTTTATTTTCGATCATCGCCTGAACATGCTTATCGCTTATCTCTACAATACGAGCACGGATAAGACCATCGTATAAATAGACAAAATCACCCACGTTCAACATTCGAAGAATGGTACTTTCACTGATAGAAATACAATAATGGTTTTCCCCGATCTTTTCCCCTAGGCACGTTTCATAGTGGAAATCAAGCCGATCACCGCTCTCTAGCGTAAATTCTTCCTTCAATTTTCCGACACGAATTTTGGGGCCGCTAATATCTTGCATCACCCCGACGATCAATCCGGTTTCACGCATAGCTAAACGGATATTGGCCAGTACCTGCGCATGATAGTCATGAGTACCGTGAGAGAAATTGAGACGAAAAACGTTTACCCCGGCTTTGATTAGAGCCGAAAGGGTCTCAACATTATCCGAAGCGGGACCAACCGTCGCTAAAATCTTGGTTCGTTTTTGCATAAGGTCAACCTAAATAGATATTTTCGGATAATAGTAACACACTTTGGGATCATTCCTAAAACCGACCCGATCATGTTTTAGCCAATCTCAGCAATTTTAGACTACAATTGAGGTAATTTAGTTTTACAGGTTTTACTATGAGAAAAAGAGCAATCACCACCGATATTGTCCTCATCGATATCATCGATTTCTCACGTCTGCGCATGGATGAGCAGCTTGAAATAATCTCCTATCTCTCTCTAACCTATAAAAAAATGATCCTGAAAATGCTCAAAGCTTCCGGTATCACAATGGATAAGATGCTGCAGGGGATGATCCCGACAGGTGATGGCTTTTATTGTATTCTTCACCCCTCCTTGCAGGGGTTTGGTCCTTTATTAGGACTCTCATTTATCCATTTTTCCGATTATATTGCCAAAGAGTACCCTTATTTCAAAGGGATTCGTGTCGCGGTTCATACGGGAAAAGTACACCATTTTGAAGACATTTTGGGAAATGAAAATTTCATAGGTGATGGTTTAAATGAGTGCGCGCGTTACGTTGAAATCAAAAATCTCGTTGTCAGTACCGTTATTATTTCCGATTCAGCGTATGAATCACTGCAAGCATTTTTAACGTTGCATAAAGATTTTCATCAGCTTTTGGAAGAATGTGAATTTCGGCACAGTTCTCTCCACACCTTTCAGGATAAACATAATATCACCCATAGCGGCTATCTTATTTGGATGAGAAAAGGGGGGATTATCCCTCCCCCAAAACCCTCTTGGAATGCTGCACCTAAAAAACACTAATCAGAGACACCCTTTTTTGGGTAATATAACACTCATAATATCCTTAAGGAGGATGTATGCGTTTTACGGTCGATGAATATGCCAAAACCTTTAAAATGTCCAAAGAGATGATCCAAAACAAACTTAGGACAAAACGACTCAACTATATTATCGAGGGGGGCGTTACCTACATTATCGTCCCTAGAAGTTCATTGGATGAAGAAAAACGTCAAGAACTTGCCCAACAGAGCAAACCCTCAGCAGCAGCACCAGCTCCTCAAAAAACAACTGTCGGCATGATAATTGCCCTCTATCAAAAAGAGAACCAGCAACTTAAACTCAAAATCAAAGAGCTCGAAACCAAAATCGATCGCTTAGTCAACGACAAGGAGCAAATGCTCATTGCGGAGCGGGAACGGATTGAAGAGATCTATACCGCGAAAGATGAACAGCTCAAAAATTTACTGGATGTAATCAACACCAAACTGCTCCTCTCCCGAGACAACAGTGTTCAGGATGTGGACATCACCGCATCAGCGCCTGTTCCCCCCTCACTCTCCAGCGGTATTATCGAACTTAAACGGTATCTCAAGTTTATCGGAATGGGCTCAGATGAGCGTAAAGCGGTAAAGCGCCGTTTTGAGCTCGCGTATGGAAGCGATATCCGTATTATCCAAAAAGAGGGAGAATTCTACGTCGACCTCTCCAAATACGATTACACCGATTTTCTCTCATAAGGGGTAACCCCCTTTCCTAAACCAAACACTCCCACCCCTCTCTTAAATCCCGATATCTTCGAACCATTTTTTTTCTACCGGTTAACATCCCTATTTTCAGCGCCAACATAATACGGTTTTCCGTATATTTAATACGTTTTAAATATGTTTATACTTGGTATAGTTTATGCTATGTAGATGATACTGTTACTTATATACTTATTTCAACTATTTTTACGTAGTTTTAAATATATACTATACGGTTTAATGTTTATTTTAAGAAAAGAATATTACAATGGAGCGATGGAAATGAGTGACCTCTTTAATCTTCTTCATAATGCCGTAGAGGCTGGGCGTAACGGGAAGAAGATATCCCAAAAAGAGATGGCATCAGAGCTGGGCATTTCTATGCGAACGTATCAAGATTGGCGATTGGGAAACGCTAAACCTCAAGCTGCCAAAGCTGTTTTAGAGATGCTGGGGATGCTAGAGGATGATGAGATTATTCGGGTTGTGCGAAAAATTAATAAGTTAGGACGTATATCATGAGCAGTTTGAGTGAACAAGAGCGTATCGGATTGGAAGATGTATTTTTATCCATCTCATCTTCCCAAAATTTTGTCCAAAAATTGTCTGATTGGAGTAAAAATTTCTCTGTTGATTTCGATACAAAAAACCTTGTATCGCCTCTTGCGTTTGCTCAACATTCGAAAAAATGGCTAAAAAACGGCCTTAAAAACCACAAAATAACAAAACTATTCAATAAAATACAAAAAAGAAGAAAATTTTAAGGTAAGAGATATTAAAGTATTCGCGGCTAAAACATTTTTCCCCCTTACGTGCTCGTGTGTAGGGGGTGTTTTAAGTGTTATTCGCATATCTAAATTAAGGGCAATAAATGAATAAAGCGCAATTCGTAGAATTGGTTCAAAAAAGCGGTAGTTACAAAACTAAAGTTGAAGCTGAAACAGCTATTAAAGCTTTCACTGAAGCGGTAACTGCAGCACTCGTTGCAAAAGAAGAGGTTTCTTTGGTAGGATTCGGAAGCTTTACATCTACTCTTCAAAAAGGGAAAAGCGGTAAAGTTCCAGGAACTAGCAAAACTTACAGCACAGCTGATAAAATGGTTCCTAAATTCAAACCGGGCAAAAGCCTTAAAGACAGCGTAGAAGCTGGCAAATAATCACCCCTTAATATGCTGAGGGTTTGCCCTCAGCTTATTTCTCTTCTTCATTAAATTCTTCTGTTTTCTTTTTACATTACAATTCGGTTATAATTGTTACTTAGAATCAACCGTGTTATCCCCATAACGCAATCTTCCTACTTAGAGGGCATAGGTGTTTTTCTCTTTCTTTAACCGTTTTTTCCCTAAACAGTCTCTCTCTGATGATCAAACAGAACCCTCTTGTGATGATACTACCCAAAAAGAGCTCTTCCGCCTACTAGCTCATGAAGAAAAAGGTCTCTTTTTTGATACTTTTAATCTTTTTTACCAAGAGAGTCGCACCGTTATCGATCTATTACTCTTTCTTCCCGATAGAGGGCTCCTTTTTGGAGAAAAACTCTCTTGGAGCCTTGAAGAGCTCCGAGGTGCGACTATTGAACGCTCCTCTAAGAAAAGTAAAAAAACGTCTTCAACCCATTTAGAAATGACCGAAACGGCTATTCGCCGTAAACTCGAAGATATACTCTCGTTTGATTCAACCGTATGCGAACGTTTTTTTTGGATGAATTGCTTAAGCGAAGAAGATTTTGATTCATTGGATTCCACTTTTCATGAACTTCTCCCTAAAGGGCGCCTCATATTCAGCGATTCCTCACAAGAATCGATTCACCAAAAATTAAATGCTTTGGCACCGAAGAGAGAGGAGCCTTATTCCACACTCAAAATTATCGGCTCACTCCAATCCCATACACTTCTTCTCCCCACAGAGGAGAAGCCCTATGGTGATTTTCTCTCGGATGAGCAGCAAACTTTTCTTGAAACCGATTATACAGATACCATCACCACCCTTTTTGGCGAACACTACAGCGGCAAAAGTACCCTCATCATTCGTAAAGCACTGTTTTCACTTCTGTATAATCCAAAAGAAAAAATTCTCATCATAACCCCTACCCTTATCGGTGGGGAAATCCTCCGCAATGAGTTGGTCTCTTTAATCGAATACGGTGCGCTTAAAATCGATCTCTCCTCGCTAAGCTTCTGTACTCCCCTCAGTGCTGAAACCATTGAGGAGCTTGAAAGTTTTCAAACTGCCTCTATAATATTATGCGATGATGCCTACACAATGGAACAACCATTCATAGACTCCCTCATAGAACACCGAGAAAAACGGTGGTTACTCCTCTCTATGTACAATCAATACAAGCCGCTAAGTGATTCTGCGTATATCCTTCACAATAATTATCAAAAAAATATTATCTACACAAAAGTTCCGGCGTCTGGAAAAAATGTTCTTCTTACATTGCTGCTGGAACTGCGTACACGTTTGCAGACTACCTCTGCAGATAAAGTTATGGTTATCGTTCCAAACGATACCCATCTCGCAGAGTACAAAGAAGCGATAGATGAATATTTCGATATCAATACCCGAATACTGAGCAAAGAATTTAGTTTACAATACCAAAATCTTGATGATCTCATCCTCACTACCTCTGAAAATTCCCATGGACTGCATATCCCCTTTGTCTACTGCATACTATCCGATGAAGAAAAAAATTACACCTATCCGCTAAGCCGTGCGTCAGAATGTGCGACTATAATCTCTAGTTCAAATCCGAAACGAGAAAACAATGACCAAAATAGTGAAGAGTAATGAAGAGTGGCGAGAGCTACTCTCCGACGAAGCGTACCACGTCGCACGAGAGCATGGAACCGAGAGAGCCTTTAGCGGAGAATATGCCGCGTTCAAAGGGGATGGTATCTACCGTTGTGTCTGCTGCGGGGCACCGCTGTTTGATTCCTCCGCTAAATTCGATTCCGGTACAGGATGGCCTAGTTATGACCGTCCCATCACCCCAGATGCACTTGAAGAACACCGTGATTCCACGTACGGAATGGTTCGAGTTGAAGTAACATGCGCTTCGTGTGATGCTCATTTGGGTCATGTTTTCCCAGATGGACCAAAAACGACCGGATTACGCTATTGTATCAATTCGGTTTGTCTCAATTTTACACCACGTTCACAGGAGTCTTAATGCGCCTTATCTTTGCCTTATTATTTACATCCGTCCTCAGTTTTGCCGCGGGGCATCCCCGTGTCGCGTTAGAAACGACTCAAGGGACTATTACCCTTGAACTCTATGAGAATGTTGCACCTATGGCGGTAGAGAACTTTACAACTCACGTCAAAAACGGCTATTACAACGGATTGATGTTTCACCGTATCATCAAAAACTTTATGATCCAAGGGGGCGACCCTACCGGTACCGGAATGGGGGGAGAATCGATCTGGAAAAAACCGTTTAAAGATGAGTTTAAATCGGGTATCGTTTTTGACAAAGCCGGTGTTTTAGCGATGGCCAATGCGGGTCCCAAAACCAATGGAAGCCAGTTTTTCATTACAACCGCGCCTACTCCGTGGCTGAACGGTTATCACACTATTTTCGGCCGTGTCATTTCCGGTATGGATACTATCGGTAAACTCAACAATGTCCAAACTAACGGTCAACGCAACGGTGACAAACCTTTGCAAACCCAAAAAATCATTAAAGCTACTCTTCTACCTTAAATATTTTCCCCTTTGGGGGCAAATTACCCTACTTTTGCTATTTGTAACCATTTTGTAATCTATTCGTAGCTGTTCTGTAATATAATTGCGGTTATATTACACTTGGAGCTTTCATGTTCTCTCGCGACAACCTCTTTTTCGGCGGTATTTTTATCCTTATGACCACTATTTTTATGGTGTGGGGATTTAACTATCTCGAAAATAACTACACCCTTTTTGTATTAGCTACCCTCTTTGGGGTATTTATGGCATTCAATATCGGCGGTAACGATGTCGCCAATTCATTCGGTACCAGTGTAGGGGCCAAAACCCTCACGGTTAAACAAGCACTTATGATTGCCGCAATCTTCGAACTCGGCGGAGCTATGCTCGCAGGTGCTGAAGTGACCAACACCATCCGAAAAGGGATCGTTGATGTCTCAGCGATGGATTTTGATCCGATGCTCCTTGTGTTTGTTATGATGGGTTCACTCCTCTCAGCAGGTACATGGCTTTTGTACGCCACGTTCAAAGGGTATCCCGTCTCCACTACCCACTCAATCGTTGGAGGGGTTCTAGGGGGTTCAATCGCTCTTGGATACGCGACGATGGAAGTGGGAGAATCGGTTTTTGCCCTTGTTCATTGGGATCAGATGCTTAAAATCGCAATCAGCTGGGTCGTTTCACCGATTCTAGGGGGGATGGCATCATATGGAATTTATTGGTATTTGAAGAAATTTATTCTCGATTATAACGACAATGTCCAAGCCCATATTGATGAGATCAAAGTCAAAGTAACTGCGCTGAAAGCCTCTTACAATGAAGCGGTTGCAACCGCTGAAGAGAAAGGACGTTTTGAAGAGCAAATGCATGAGTTAAACCGTCTCAAGAAAAAACAAAACGCTTTCTATGCCCTTCGTACCCATGCGCCGATTGTTGCGGCGTTCGGTACGGCGATGATCGCGGGGATGCTCTTGTTTAAAGGTCTTAAACATGCTAATTTGGGTCTTAACGATGCACAAATCTATATGTTACTCGCCGTTCTATCTACCCTTATGTACGGTGTTGTCTACGCGATTATCAAAGTGATGCACAAAGACACTCCCCACAAAGCAACATTACGTATTTTTAGTATGCTCCAAGTCCTTACGGCATCCTCCTTTGCATTCAGCCATGGGGCAAATGATATCGCGAACGCTATCGGGCCGTTTGCCGCTATCATTGATATTTTGGCTACGGGTCAAATTAATACAGAATCCCCTGTCCCTTTTATCGCCATGGCAACGTTTGGAATCGCGTTAGTAGCAGGCTTATGGTTTATCGGAAAAGAGGTTATAGCAACCGTAGGAAGCCGTATTACTGAAATCTTTCCGGTAACCGGCTTTGCAGCGGAGCTTGGTGCGACTTTGGTTATCTTGTTAGCAACCGTCCTAGGGATTCCCGTCTCATCAACCCATATCCTCGTCGGTGCGGTCATAGGGATCGGTATGCTCAACCGCGATGCAAACTGGAAACTAATGAAACCGATCGCTATGGCGTGGGTTATCACGCTTCCTGCTGCGGCAGGTATGGCAGCCCTCTTCTTCTTCGCCCTAAAAGTGACATTCGGCTATTAAGCCGAAGGATCACTTATAAAATGCCGCCGTACAGTCATTTTCGTAATAGTGGCGGCGGAAAACCACCCGCGCACCCAACCTCTCTCCTAAATATTTTATATCCGATTCTTGCAGGTAATTAAAAGTGTTTGACTCTTTATTTCCTTCTAAAAAGTTAAACACCAACCCCCGTGATGAAGCGCGGTAGCACCTCTCTATAAAGCGATAGGCAGCGTTGCGGGTTAAAATATTGAGGGCACCGCTGCAAAGATAAAACTCACCATGAGGAAGAGGATCGATGAGAATATCACACCGATTGATACGCGCTCCTGTTCGTCGTGAGGCCTCCTGAACCATAATCTCTAAGGAATCAAGCCCTGTATAGTCAATACTATTGCGCTGAGAGCGTATATAGCTGAATAAATCAGCGAAACCGCATCCTGCGTCAACAACGGAGAGTGCATCAAGCGGTAAAAGGGATAGTAGTTGAAAAAAACGGATCTCTTGCGACTCACGTGAGTTCCAGCGGAGTCCTTCCGGTGTAAAGCCGTATTTAACGATGCCCGAATGATAAAAGTGTTCGTTATCGATTCGGTTCATCTTATACCGTCAAAAGTTTATTTTTGAAGTTTACTCAAAGCATCCAAAATATTATTTTGTTTCGCTTGATCGAGCGGTGTATCATTGGAGACAAACATATAAAATTCAACCCGTCTATTTTTAGCACGATTCTCTTCGCTTGTGTTCTCTGCAACCGGTTTGGCCGAACCGAATCCCGCCGTTGATAGACGCTCAGGCGCAACACCGTTACGAATCAATTCTCGCATGACCGTTTCGGCTCTTTGGCTTGAGAGTTCAATATTGTCTCTATACTGTGTCCCTCTAGGGAGAGGTTGATTATCGGTATATCCGCGTACAGAAATATCAACGGTAGGAGGCAATGTATTAATAATATCGGTGACACGTCTGAGAAACAGATGTATCTCTTCATTATCAATCGTCGCATTTGCCCCTTTAAATGGGATAGAGGTAGGGAGTTTTAACAATACGCCATCCATACTCTGATCAAGCGGACCCGCGCCCATCGATGCACTTTTCAAATCTTGCTGAATTTTTTGAATCGCTTCGGACATCGCTTGACTTGCCGGAACCGGAGGCGAACCTACCAACAGTGATCCGCCATCCGCTACTGGTGCTTGTCCTGCGGGATTGGCAGTGGCATCAGGGGTCGGTTTTGTCTCACTGACCATATCAACAACCGGAGTAACCGCTTCAGGAACGGGTGCGTAATCGTAAATTTTTACAAACTCTTCTTTTACGGCCCGTATTTTTTCAGTGTTAACCGATGCAATAGCAAAAAGGGCAATAAAAAGTGCTAATAGGAGACTGAAAAAGTCGGCGGTCGGAACTGCCCATTTCTCACCCGCTTCACATTCAGGGCACTTTTTACACTTGTGTTTTTTTGCCATCTAGTCGCTCATCAATTAAATTGGCTATGTTTCTCTTCCGCAGGGGAAAGAAAATTCAACAATTTTGCTTCAAGAGTACGCGGATTATCTCCATGAACGATACCGACAATCCCCTCTAGCATCAGCTTTTGTTCTTTAACGATATGGTGCGATTTTGCAATCATCTTTCTTCCCCATGGCCCAAGAAGAACGTAGGAAGAGAAAATACCTGTAACGGTCGCGGTAAATGCCCCTGCAATACCTTTTGCCATTTCTGCCGGATTATCAAGTTTTTGAAGTGCCAGAATCAGACCCAAAACGGCTCCGATAAGACCCATAACGGGTGATGTTTCCCCCGCGAGAAGCCAGTAATGCCCACAACCGTGATAGTACGTTTCCGTCTCTTCGATAACCAGTTCCATCGTCTCTACAATCGTATCGACTTCGTTGCCATCAACCGCCATACTAAGTCCCTGCTTGAGAAACTCATTATCCAATTGAGCCACTTTTGCTTCTAACGACAACAGACCGTCGCGTCGCGCCATTGTGGATAACTCAATAATTTGTTTGATTCTCGCATGCAAATCGACAGAGCTCTTTTTAAAAACGATAGGGCCGAGATTTTTAAAGGCACCCTTTACGTATTCAACATCCGTAGCGACCGCTGCTGCAGACATTGCCGTAGGGAAAATAACGATCAAAGAAGCTAAGTGAATAATATGGAGCGGATTTCCTCCATCTAAAAGATCCCCTGTTGAAATAGACGCGATTGCCCCTACTATCCCTAAAATTACCGTTAAATCCACGTGACTCCTTCTCGCTTAGGGTACATCCTTGATATTACCATGGCACTAATTGCTTGATTGTATCTTGTTTTTACTGAAAATTAGGGGTAATTAGCTCTATTTTTTGTTAAAAAAAGTATATAAAACTTTAATCAAGAGCATTAGAAAAATTCCACTCCCCATGCTGGCGACAATAAATGCGTAATACTCATCATGGGTAATGGCATTTGCACTGTATCCCAACGTTGCAATGGCAACAGTAAAGGTAAGTGGCATCGAATCACTAAGCGAAAACAAAATGGTGTTTTTCAGTCCCAAATATCCCCCATAGGCAACAAACGAACTAATTAAGCGTATGCCGATAATAGCACTGGCAATAAAAAAGGCAAGCTGGAGGATTTTCATATCGGTAAACGCTTCCAATGCGAGGGTTGATCCGACGTGAATAAAGAAAATAGGGACTAAAAAGCCAAATCCGAAGGAGGAGAGTTTTTCAGGCAACTCGGTTTTATGTTTAAAATAGGTCGCAATTAACACTCCTGCCAAAAATGCTCCCAAAACAACATCAATTTTAAGATAGAGCATCATCGCAATCATAATAAACATCAACGCCATCGAAAAGCGGACATCCTGATCTTTACCGTCATCATGAGGCATGATAAGTGTTTTAAGTCCTGGATACCACCAAAATAGAACTCGCATTCCTCTAAAAAAGAGGACAAACCCGATCAAAAATAAAAAGAGCCCTCCGAGAGTGAACGCAAATTCTCTATTGTATCCGTATTCCAATCCTCCGCTGAGAATCGTCAATGCCATAATACTGACAAGCTCGCCGATGATACCGATGTTAAGTGCAAGCGCTAACCATGGCTCATTTTTTCCATACTCTTTGACCAATGCCATCAGCATTCCCAATGAAAAAATAGGGAACGCTACCAGATAGACTGAACTGAGATCAAAATAGATAAAGAGTGCAAAAGAACACGTATATAGCATCGCAAAATAGACAATAGTTCGACGGAGTAAAGAAGATTTTGCAAAGCCGAATTCTTTGAGATTGACCTCCATCCCCGCCAAAAACATCAGGTATAAAAATCCAACCTTGGCTATGATTTTAAAGAGTTCGTTTTCAACCAAGAATCCGAAATAGCCCGCAAGACTCCCAAGGAGAATTTCGACGACCACCACCGGAATTTTAGTCACACGAGATAAAAATGGAGAGAGCAAGACCAACAGGGAGAGGGTAATAATGACAACCGTATTGCTCATGTTCTAAGTGCTTTCCATACTTTTATCGCCTGTACATGCTCTTTCACATCGTGGGCACGAATAATCGTAGCCCCCTCCTCTATTGCTTTAAGATGAATTGCCAACGTTCCTGCCAAGCGCTCATCACTCTCTGAGGGAGAAATGGCATTGATCATCGATTTGCGGCTTGCCCCGACCATCAGTTTTTTACCTAAACGTAAAAAATGGCTTTGATGGGCTATTAAGAGACAATTCTCTTCTGTGCGTTTCCCGAAACCGATCCCGCAATCTAGAATCATATCTTTGATCCCGAAACTCTCCCCTTTTTCGATCCGCTGACGAAAGAACGCCTCTACCTCGCTGATAACCGAAGAATAACTCGGATTTTCCTGCATAGTCGCAGGTGTCCCTTGCATATGCATAATCACAGCCGTTGCGCCGTAACTGCCGCAGAGCCGTGCGACCTCATCGTTTGCCAACCCCGTAATGTCATTGATGATATGAAATCCTCTCTCAAGGGCATAATGGATGACGCTGGGTTCATAACTGTCTAGACTTAGTTTTGTCTTCTCATAGAGGCGCTGTTCATACAACGTATCAATGATAGGTGCGACGCGTGAAAGTTCCTCGTCGGCACTGACCGCCACACTTCCCGGACGGCTTGATACGCCCCCTATGTCGATAATGTCGGCACCCTCCGCAATCATCGTCTCTATTCTCTTTATCGCATGAGAGCCTTGAAATCGGCTGGCATGATAAAAACTATCATCATTTGCGTTGAGAATACCCATCACTGAGACAGTGTCATCACGTTTAAGACGGCAAAAACTCTCCAACTCGATCGAGAGTTGTTTCAGTCCAAACGGCTGGGCTTTCTCTTTTTTCACCAACGCTTGCAGTTGTCGCTCCGTTGCGATCAACACTACATCAACACGGGGAATCGATGCAGTAACCGTCCCTCTAGGAACCGCTAAATCGGCACCGATACTAAGGGCATCTTGTTTGAGTATATTGGCGGCGCCCACGTGCAGATCACGAATACGGATCAGATGCAACTGAGCTTTATCTTCCAAAATAGAGATACCGCCCCCATCGACACCGAGAGATTTCAGTTCACGGTGCAAATCAATGGTATTGGAGAGTTTTTCAACGACCACGCTTAACCTCTTTGAGAAAATTCATCAACACCATAACCAAAACACTCTGAAATCGGCTGTTAAGTTCGATCAGTCGCAGGGCTTTCTCAAATCCTTCGAGTTGTGGTGTGGTAAGGGAAAGTTTTTCCACATGGAGTGCCTGATACATCAACTGCTCAATCAATCCTTTTGCCTCATGCTTTTTGAGACGGTCATGCTCTTTTACAAACGTAAACAGCCCCGAGAGATCAAGATTTTTCAAACTTACAGGAAGTGTTTCATGGCTGAGTGGATGATGTTCTTGCGTGAGACTGAGACGTGAGCGAACGGTAGGGAGAAAGGTGCTTTTGTTGGGGGCGAGAAGGATAAAAACAATATTTCGTGGAGGTTCTTCGAGAATTTTAAGGAGAGCATTTTGTGCCGGAACCGTGAAGCTTTTGGCTCCGAGAATCAGTGTTTTCGTATTCTCTTCACTTTTATACGCTTCAGAAATGACCTCTTTGGCATCTTCAATTTTAAAATCATCCCGAATAAAAGTAACACAGCGAAGCGGCCGCCTAGACTCTTCTAGCTCACGTGCACGTTCCTCCACCTGAGCGGTGATGAGAATTCCCCCTCTCTCATTCGCGAACATTAATCTCCCCAAACAACACTGCACTGAGTGTTTTATCAAACAGACGGTAGAGCTGTAGCAATTTAATATCGATGAGAGGGTCGTGAGAGCGAAGCACTAAGGCATTTTGAAACCGCTCATCCATAATCCATAACAAAGAGGTGGCATTACGTTTCGCGATATCGGCACGGCGATCATCTCCCCGCCCGACATACCAAAACAAATAATCTCCCTTAAAAGCAATATCAAGCATATCAATGAGCATATCAATCGACTCTCCGCCGCTGATATACTCATAATGGGGATAAAGAGAGTCGATACAGACGATAGGGATCATCGGACGATCTTGAGAACGTTTATTGAGCGATAACGTAATATAGTGGGCTAACCATTTACGGTCATGATCAGTAATCAGGACAACTGTTTTTCCCCCCATCATCTGATCCATGGCATTAGCAATTGCAGGGGTCCATTCGAAACGTTGCTCTTCGAACCAGCTCATCGATGCCCCTTCGGAGCGAATCGATTCTAATGTCCATTGATCAAATTGGCGCACTTATTGATCCAATGCGTACGCGCTGTGGAGTGAACGAACTGAAAGCTCCGCGTATTTTTCATCGATCACCATAGAGACTTTGATCTCGGATGTAGAGATCATCATAATGTTGATATTCTCATGCGCCATCGTTTGGAACGCTTTCGCCGCAACACCCGTATGGGATTTCATCCCGACACCGACGATGGAGACTTTACAGATATTTTCATCGTACGATGATTCACTGATCTCATCGGCAGCGATAAAGGTCTCAACCACTTTTTTTGCATCAAGCAATTCGGTTTTAGGGACGGTGAAATCGAGGTTGGTTTTACCGTCATGTCCTGAAGTTTGAATAATCATATCAATATTTACACTGTTATCGGCCAAACGGGTAAAGATATCCGAAGCAATTCCGGGGCGATCGATCACTCCGCTGAGTGATACGCGTGCTTGGTTTTTATCGAGTGCGATTCCGCTAACAAGTGGTTTTTCCATAATATTCTCTTCCTTTGTAATAAGTGTCCCCTCAGCATTGGTAAAGCTGGAACGGGTTACGAGGTTAACGTTTAGTTTTTTAGCAAGCTCAACGGAGCGATTCTGGAGTACTTTGGCTCCAAGGGATGCGAGTTCCAACATCTCATCATAGCTGATACGATCCATTTTCTTCGCTTTAGGTTCAATACGGGGATCGGTCGTATAGATACCGTCAACATCGGTATAAATTTCACATAAATCGGCGCTCAAGGCTCCCGCAAGTGCAACGGCAGAGAGGTCTGAGCCTCCGCGACCTAGCGTGGTCACTTGACCGCTTTCACTGACTCCCTGAAAACCTGCAACAACCACAACTTTGCCAGAGGAGAGTTCAGAATGCATCGCGCTAGGGTCAATACTCTCAATCCGCGCTTTCGTATGGATACTGTCCGTTACGATTCCCGCACGACGACCGCTCATTGAGGTTGCACTGTGACCCATCGCATTAAGGGCGATAGAGAGAAGTGCCGCCGTTACCCGCTCACCTGAACTTAGAAGCATATCCACTTCACTACGTTCGGGGGAAGAGGTGTAATGCTCCGCATAAGCGATTAGCTTATTGGTTTCACCGCTCATTGCCGATACGACGACGACGACTTGATGTCCCTCTTTAAGTGTTTGCGAGACTCGGTTGGCGACGTTTTGGATTCGCTCCAAATCACCAACGCTGGTTCCGCCGAATTTTTGAACAATTAGCATTACAGGTACCCCTTGGTTCTAAAATGGGAGATGACACGTTCGTAAACCGGTTTTTTAAAATGGGCGACATGGGTGAGCAATTCATCGCTATTAACAAATCGATACGCTTTAAACTCAGGGTGTTTGGTCTCTAAATTGATAACCGCCCCCTTTTTTAGACGTACGAGATAATAGCGCTGTTTTTGCCCGGCATAGGGAGCCATTTTGGCTGCGACATGGGAGGGAAAATCGTACGCGATCCAATCGGGATACTCGGCGATAATCTCTACCTTTTTGGTACCGATCTCTTCACCAAGTTCGCGAAATAGGGCTTCTTCGCTCGATTCACCCTCATCAATTCCCCCTTGAGGAAATTGCCACACCCCATCCAAATCACTCCGTTCGGCGATAAAAATATCTTTGATCTCAGGATACTCGTGAGAGACAATAATCGCCGCCACATTCGGTCGGTAGAACTTTTTTTCGGTCATTCGCCATCTTTAAGTCTATTTTGGAGGGGTATTGTAAACTATTCGCTATTAAAAATACTATAATCCCATATGCTTTTATACATTCACATCCCTTTTTGCGATAGCAAATGCTCCTACTGTGCGTTTAATTCTTATGTTGATAAATTCTCACTGCGCGAAGCGTATATGAATGCCCTCTTGATACAGCTCGAAGCCGAGCTTCTCCGCTTCAATGTTAGTCGTGACAATCCTATCGAAACCGTATTTATCGGCGGAGGTACCCCCTCTACCGTTGAAGCATCCCTCTATAGGCCTATTTTTGAGATGATAGACCCTTATTTAACAAAAGGGGCTGAGATTACCTCTGAAGCCAACCCCAACAGTGCCACTCGAACGTGGTTGGAGGGGATGTTTGAACTTGGGGTTAACCGTCTCAGCTTCGGTGTCCAAAGCTTTAATAATGAAAAACTGAAACTACTCGGACGCGCCCATCATACACAGCACGCCCTTGAAGCAATCCGAACTGCCGCAGCCATCGGCTACCGACACCTCAGTATCGATTTGATTTATGGTGTCCAAGGGGACACTAGGGCACTTTTAAAAGCCGACATCGATCAAGCTTTTACCCTCCCCCTCGACCATATCAGCCTTTACGCATTAACAATAGAGGAGGAGACGGCCTTTGAGAAAACTCCAGAAATCGCCGAAGAAGAGCTGGATCTCACGCGATGGCTCTTTCGTGAAATTACCTCCAAAGGGTTTGAACAATACGAAATATCGAATTTCGGAAAATACCGCTCACGTCATAACCTTGGGTATTGGGAGTATAAAGATTACATCGGCTTAGGCGCAGGTGCGGTCGGTTTTTTAAAAGAGAAACGCCTTTATCCCTCGAAAGATGTGGAACACTATTGTTCTCATCCAAACGAAATGTATGAAGAGTTGATAGAATCAGCCGCAGCGAAAAGTGAAAAACTTTTTTTAGGATTTCGCAGTTGTGTCGGAGTCGATGAAAATGAACTGAACAACAATCAAAAACTCCAAGCAGAACTTCTGATGCGTGAGGGGATGCTTCAGCACCGTGAGGGACGCTATTTTAACACTGATTTTTTGCTTGCCGATGAAATCGCTCTCAGAGTAGAAGGGTTTTAAACTTTCTTTGGATAAAATCTCTGCTTCATTAAATGTTTTAGATACGCCAAAGGGATAATCACAATGTTTGGAATGGGTATAGGCGAAATATTTCTTATTATTATTATAGCTATTTTATTTTTAGGGCCGGACAAGCTCCCCTCTACAATGGTAGAAATCGCAAAATTTTTCCGACAGGTCAAAGGGACGGTCAGCAGTGCAAAAGCAACGCTCGAAGAGGAGATGAAGTTTGCCGATATGAAACAAGAGGCACTTAACTACAAAAAAGAGCTTACCGATGCGAGTGCGGAGTTGGAGAGAATGACCAATGTTACCGAAATCGGCAGTGAACTAAACGTCCTTAAAAATGAGATTAATCTCGATATTCCGCCGCCGGCACCTTCCGCTCCGAAAGAGGCCGAAGTGATCACTTTTGCTCCAAAAACCAAGCAGCAACCTAAATTAGAATTTGAAGATGAGAAAGCCTAATGTTTGAAGATTTAAAACCCCATTTAGCCGAATTACGTAAACGGCTCGGCATCAGTGTCGCTGCCGTTATCATCATGTTTTTTGTCATGTTTAACTTTCACGAAGCGCTTTTAGCCTGGGTCACTGCACCTCTAGCCGAAGCAATCGCTTCCGTTGCCAAAGTCTCTACCAAAGCGGCTGAGGGTATGATTACCACCACTCAGCTCGGAGGAACTTTTTTTGTCGCAATGAAAGTCTCTTTTTTCGCGGGACTTCTCATCGCGCTCCCTATTATACTGATGCAATTTTGGCTTTTTATCGCTCCGGGACTGTATGCCAATGAGAAAAAAATGCTTATCCCTTTCGTCGTCGGGGGAACCGTTATGTTCGCTATGGGGGCAGCCTTTGCTTATTACATTGTCACCCCTTTCGGATTTAGTTATCTTATTGCCTTCGGCAGTGCCTCCTTTGTTCCTCTTATCAATATCGAAGACTATGTCGATTTTTTCACCAAAGTAATGTTCGGATTCGGACTCTCTTTCGAGCTTCCGGTAATCTGCTATTTTCTTGCCCTTTTGGGGTTAATCGACGATAAAGCAATGATCGGCTTTTTCCGCTACGCTATCGTCTTGATTTTTATTGTCGCGGCGATCTTAACACCTCCTGACGTTATAACCCAAATCTTGATGGCAATGCCGCTTATTCTTCTCTATGGAATTTCTATTCTTATCGTTCGTGCTGTTAATCCGGCACCGAAAGAAGAAGCCTATATGGCTGAAGACGAAGAAGAGACGATTGACTAATCTCGATCCACTTCTCACGTCAAGCTATCACTATGAGCTCCCTGATGAGCTTATAGCGACTCACCCCATCCATCCCAGAGATCATGCCCGCCTTCTCGTCTACAACCGATCCGATAAAACGATCACTCACGCCCGCTTCGACGCACTCGAATCGTTTCTCCCTCAAAATTGCGGAATTATTTTTAACGATACCAAGGTGATTAAAGCTCGCCTTTACGGCAAAAAAGAGAGCGGCGGAGCTATAGAACTCCTCATCAACCGCCCCCTTGATGCCTATGCGATTAATGTCTATATCAAAGGGCGCGTCAAACTCAATACACTTTTGCTTTTTGATGCCGATCTCACTGCCCGCATAACAGCCTTGAATGAAGACGGTTCAAGGGAAGTTAATTTTTATCTTCGAGAGTGTCGGATTCGTTTTGAAGAGCTTCTCCCCATTTTAGAAAAAGTCGGACACATCCCCCTCCCCCCGTATCTGGGGCGTGAAGACAACTCCGAAGATGAGCGTGAATACCAAAGCGTCTTTGCCCACTATGAGGGGGCAGTTGCGGCACCCACCGCATCACTCCACTTTAGTGATAAACTCTTTGAAGCCGTTTGCTCCTCTCATCCTCATGCCTTTGTCACCCTCCATGTCGGTTCTGGAACCTTTAAACCCGTCGAAGCAGAGATCATTACCGACCATCCGATGCACTCGGAATACTTTGATATCAGCGCATCGGCACAAGAACTACTCCATAGCGATATACCGCTTCTCTCTATCGGAACCACTTCGACCCGCACGGTCGAGTACCATGTCCGTACTCAGGAATTAAGCGGAGAAGCAAATCTTTTTTTACACCCGAACAATCCCCCACAGCGGGTCAACCATCTCCTCACCAACTTCCATCTCCCCCAATCAACCCTCTTGATGCTGGTCGCTTCCTTCGTCGGATTGGAAGAGACACACCGCATCTATCAATCGGCGATCGATGAAAAATACCGCTTTTTCTCCTACGGTGATGCGATGCTTATACTTTAAATTACGTCCTATTATGATAAAATAGTGATATTCCTTTTCAAGGCATTCGCTATGAGTAACATTAACCGCAGAAATTTTTTAGGCGCCGGCCTTATTTTAGGTGCTTCTACCCTTCTAGGGAAAGAGACCTCTCAAAAAATCATTACCAGTACGAGTGATTTCACCCCTCCCGTTATCGCATTTCCGGAGAAAAAACCGCTCAAAGTGATCTCAGATCGCCCACCGCTTCTTGAGTCGCCTCGTGATATTTTCACTCAGGCGATCACCCCGAATGATCAATTTTTCGTCCGATGGCACATGCCCGATATCCCGACGCATATTGATCTCAACGAATTTCGTCTCGAAGTCAAAGGGTCTGTTGAAAAACCTCTCTCCCTCAGTGTCGATGATCTGAAATCCAAATTCGAACCGGTTGAAATCACCTCTGTTCTCCAGTGCGGCGGTAACAGTCGACGATACTTTGCCGGTGTCGGTCCCGCAACGCACGGTGTTCAGTGGGGACATGGCGCTATGGGATGTGCCGTGTGGAGAGGTGTTCGCCTCAAAGACATTTTGCATATGGCCGGAGTAAAAGGGTCAGCTCGTTGGGTAGGTGTTAACGGCTTGGAAAAACCTGCCATGGAGGAAACACCGAAATTTTTCCGAGAAATGGAGATTGATGAAGCCCTCAGCGGTGAATTGATGGTCGCGTATGCTATGAACGGTGAAGATCTCCCTTATCTCAACGGTTTCCCGCTTCGTCTTGTTATTCCGGGTCACTTCTCGGACAGCTGGGTAAAAATGCTCTCAGAGATCACTGTGATGGATGAATACCGCAAAAGTTTCTTTATGGACGTTGCCTATACCGTCCCCGATAATGACTGTGAATGTGTTGTCTCCGGAAGTGATTTCGAATACAAGCGCAAACCTATTGCCGTGATGAAAGTAAAATCGGTTATCGGTTACCCTACCCCCAATACCGTTATCAAAAAAGGTTCCCGTGTCAAAGTGACCGGAGTCGCTTTCGATCAAGGCAAAGGGATCAAAGAGGTGATGATCTCCACCGACGGCGGGAAAAGCTGGAGTGCTACCGTACTTCAAAAAGATTACGGTAAATACGCCTATCGTCCTTGGGTCTACCAATGGGAACCAAAGGCAAAAGGTGAATACACGATTATGGTTCGCGCTATTAATCGTATCGGGAACATTCAGCCGCAAGTTGATGAAATCGGTTGGAATGCCGGTGGATACCAGTATAACGCTGTTGATAGTGTCAACGTAAAAATCGTCTAAGGCTCTACTATGAAAAAATTATTACTACTCACTCTTATTTTGGCATCAACCGCATTCGCTCAAGTCGCTAAACCGATCGAAATGCCGTATATCGATTATCCTATGGTGAAAGGCGATCATGACGAAGTAGCACAGCAATACTGCCTCATCTGCCACTCATGGGGTTATGTCTTAAATCAAGGGAAAAAAAGTCGACCGTACTGGACAGGAACCGTCCAAAAAATGGTAAATGAGTTCAAAGCTCCTATTGCTAAAGAGGATCAACAAACCATTATCAACTATCTCGTAAAACACTATGGATACGAGGTAACATCAGGGCATTAAACCCCTGCCTTCTCCTTCGACAATGCTCTGCAAACATCCAAAAACTGCTCACCGTATTTATCGTACTTCACTATCCCGATACCGGAAATCGCCAACATCCCCTCTTTCGTTTCGGGCAGTTTTTGCGACATTTCTAGTAGGGTTTTGTCACTAAAGATAACATATGCCGGAACCTTTTCCTCGAGTGCTAATCGTGATCTCACCCCTCGAAGTGCTTCAAATTCAGGAGTTTGCATCTCTTTGTTATGCGGTGTTTCCGATTTTATCGCTACTTTTGGCGGGTTGAGCGTTGTTTCTTTTAGTGTAACCTTCTCCGCCCCCTTTAAAATAGCAACCCCTTTTTCAGTAATTTTTACCACCCCGAAATCGGCTTGAAAAAGTCCCTCAATCTCTATAAGTCGATTCGCAATACTAAGCCACTCCTGTTTTGAACGATCACGACCGATACCGTAGACACTGAGTTTATCGTGTTGTGCACTCAAAACTTTTTGAGATTCTGATCCTCTTAGAACATCGATAACATAATGGGTACCGAAACTTTGTCCCGTTTTATGGAGAGCCGATAAAAACTTTTGCGACTCAACGGAAATATCAACGATCTGGAAACTGCCCGCTTCAAGACAGTTATCACATACCCCGACACAATCATCTATTTTATCTCCGAAATACGCGGCTATCCCTTTATGACGACACACCTCTCCGCTCGCAAATCGGATGGAATCATTTAATTGTTGCAATGCAACACGTTTATACTCACTCCCTCCGTCATTTTTTTCAATCAATGATTTTCGATTGACCACATCCGACATGGAGTAGAGCAATAATGTTTGTGCTTCCAACCCGTCTCTCCCCGCACGACCGATCTCTTGATAGTAGTTTTCAATAGATTTTGGCATTGAGGTGTGAATAACAAATCGGATATTGCTTTTGTCAATCCCCATACCGAAAGCCACCGTCGCAACCACAACCTGAAGGGTATCGTCCATAAACGCTTTGTGAACAGATGTCCTCTCATCTGTACTCATCCCTGCATGATACGCACGCGAAACAACCCCATTCGCATTTAAAAATCGGGATACCTCTTCCGTCTCTTTGCGTGAAAAAGCATAGACGATTCCGCTCTCTCCGTGTTTTTGCTGAATAAGTGCTAATAACTGCTTTTGCCCGTTTCCCTCTCGGTTTTTAGCTCTAATCGTAATATTGCTTCTAAAGGCAGCCGCTTTGATCAATACGGGATCATTTAAATGGAGTTGGTTGATAATATCCGATTTAACTTTTTGTGTTGCGGTAGCGGTAAACGCCGCTATACAAACATGAGGAAAGGTGCTGCGTATGGAGCTGAGTTTACGATAATCATCTCTAAACTCATGCCCCCATTCACTGATACAGTGCGCTTCATCAATAACAAAAGTATTGATTTTCAACTCCTGTAACAATTCGATAAATCCTCTTGTCGCCATTCGCTCCGGTGAAACATACAAAAGCTTTATCTTTTGTTCTATCAGCTCTTTGTGGATACGTTGCACCTCTGCTTCACTTTGCATTGAGGAGAGTGATTCGGCTTTAATACCCATTACCTTGAGTGCAGAGACTTGATCGTACATTAATGCCAAGAGAGGAGAAACAACGACGGTTACCCCCTCTTTTATAATGGCAGGAAGTTGATAACAAAGCGATTTTCCCCCTCCCGTTGGAAGGAGCATAAGGGTATCTTTATTTTCGATAATACTTCGAACCGCTAACTCTTGATGTTCTCTAAATACGCTAAATCCGAACACCTCTTTCAACGTTGCGTGTAGACGACTCTCCTCCGTGGCGATACTCATGATAAGACTCTTTCATTGGTTTTTATTAACTTCACACTACTGCTACTCTTCCGTTTCTCACTTCAATGATTCCGCTTAACTCCGCTTCAAAAACCTCACTCGGAAAGTGTCCCATTACCTCTTCATACGTCGGATTGTTGCGGCAAAAAGCTATAAAAGGGGTATCTTCACACCTATTTTTACCTTTTTGACTTATATGGGCAACAAACGAATCGATATCGTCAATCGCACTCGCTTTCCCCTCTCTCAAAAGCAGCCGAGTTGCCGTACTTTCATGAAGACGATGGGGGAGTACGTATATCGGTTTTTCCATTGCCAATGCATACTCCACACTGCGCATACTCCCGCTTCCGATATCGGCTTCCGTTACGATCAATGCATCTCCCAGAGCCACAACAATCTCATTGCGAACGACAAAACTCCACTCCCTTGCACCGAATCCAGGTTCAAAGGGGGTTAGTGTCAACCCTTGGTTTTCAATCGCCTCTATAAGCTTTGCATTAGCATTAGGATAGCGTACATCAATACCGCTAGGGAGAATCGCAACCGTATTTTCGGCACCGGCTCCGTGATGGGCTATGGCATCAACTCCTGCCGCCGCACCGCTGATTATCACTATTCCTGAGTGAGATAATTTTCGTGAAAGTTCCAGTGTCATCGCACGCGTATAGGGGTTTGGACGTCGCGTCCCCACGATCGAAATTTTCGGACGGTGCAATAATTCTACATTACCGCGATAATAAAGCTCCTCAGGATATCGCTTCATAGAGGAGAGTTCGGGCACAATAAAGGGGAGAGTGCTGTGCATGGATACTCTTTTTTTCTTAATATCCACAACAATATCAGATAGTTTCCAAAAAGATAAAAACTATGTCAAATTGTCAGATTTGCTCAATTCCAACCAGTTGAACTTCGCTGAGGAGTTCTTTTGACTCTATGAGTGCTTGTATGGTATCAGGACGGGGATGACCGATTGCGATAGCGGTACCGTGGCGTTTTGCTTTTTCTACCGCCTCTTTAATCTGCCGCTTAACATTGCGGACACCGTCTTGGTGATCGAGAAACACATCCCGCCCAATGTAGCGTATTCCTAGCAAAGTGGAAACTTCCGGTACTTTAGTTTTACCGATAGTACGACTGTCTACGAATTGTATCCCCTCTTTTTTGAGGAGACGGATTAATTTTTCCATCGAATCGCGATCCCCCGTAAATTTTGATCCGGTATGATTGTTGACATAACGGACATTGGGAAATAGCTGCTTAAGGGCAATAATCCGTTTTCCGATCGTCTCTTCCGAATCACCGACGTGGAGGGTAAAGGGTTCTTCATCATTAAAATCAATCGCTTCAAGGGGCAAATGAACCATATATCGGTTTTGCCGCTGCGCCAATTGTGCCGATTCAGAATGCCTTGGGCTCGGCGGCAAAAAGGACATCACCAACGGCAATCCGGTTGATTGAATGGCTCTCACATCTCGTGCGTAGGATACATCATCAATTATGATCACCAGTTTCGGCTGAGTCCCATCGAGTCGTTTTGGACGCACTGCTGCCGGAGGGGGTGATGCTTTTGGTTCTTTCGGTGCATATTCATGCTGGGGTTTGAGCGGTTCGCGTCTGTGTTCTTGCTCCAATAGTGCTTGAAGCTCTTTTTGAAGACGTTTTATTTCACTGTCATAGGCCGCTTCTTTGGATTTTGAAGGGGTTGCTGAATGCTCATCAATAGCTGCAATTTGTTCGATTTGTTTTACCAGATGCTGAGTTTGTACCCGCTCACGTATAAGTTCATCTTCAACCTGATTAAATCCGATAAAATAACCGATTAAAAGGGCGCTGAGAAAAATAACGAGGCCAAAAAGTCCCCATCCGATATATTTTAAGGTGAGATATTTACGATACAGAGGCTGTTTGTTCATAAAAGAAGGAACCTCTTTCTGCAGACGTTTTCAGAGCTTCGCGCTCTGAAAAGGGGGATTAGTTTGTAGCTTGGTTAACGATTTTGTTTTTAGAGATCCACGGCATCATAGAGCGTAATTTAACACCCGTTTGCTCGATCAATGACGCACGAGCGTTTGCACGCTCAGCGTTCATACGAGGATAACCCGCTTGACCTTCAAGGATGAAATCTTTTGCGAAACGGCCGTCTTGGATCTCTTTAAGAATCTCTTTCATTGCCGCTTTTGATTCTGCATTGATAACACGTTTACCGCTTACGTAGTCACCGTATTCTGCTGTGTTAGAGATAGAGTAACGCATATCCGCGATTCCGCCCTCGAACATCAAGTCGACGATCAATTTTAATTCGTGAAGACACTCAAAGTATGCCAATTCCGGAGCATAACCCGCTTCAGTTAATGTTTCGAATCCCGCTTGAACGAGAGATGCCGCACCGCCGCAAAGAACCGCTTGCTCTCCGAAAAGGTCAGTTTCTGTTTCGTCTTTAAATGTAGTTTCGATGATCGCTGTACGTCCGCCACCGATAGCCGATGCGTATGAAAGGGCAAGCTCTCTTGTTGACCCGCTAGGATTTTGTCCTACCGCGATAAGATCGGGAATCCCGCCGCCGCGAACGAACTCTGAACGTACGGTATGACCCGGTGCTTTAGGAGCGATCATCGTTACGTTGATATCAGCACGTGGATGAATACGTCCGTAATGGATGTTGAACCCGTGACCGAATGCGATCGTTGCACCGTTTTTCAAATTCGGCTCGATTTCGTTTTTGTAAATTTCCGCTTGGTTTTCATCCGGAAGAAGGATCATAACGACATCTGCATACGCAGATGCATCTGCTACCGTCATAACTTTGAACCCTTTAGCTTCCGCTTTTGCCCATGAGCTACCGTCTTTACGAAGACCGACAACAACTTTAACACCGCTGTCGCGAAGATTTTCCGCGTGTGCGTGACCTTGTGATCCAAAACCGATCATTGCCACTTTTTTGCTTTTGATTAATTCGATATTACAATCTTTATCGTAGTAGACGCTCAATGCCATAAAGGTATCCTTAGAGTAAGCTCATAGGCTTAAAATTTGGCGAATTATACTCCACTTTTGCATAAAAATAAATTAGCGCACCCTTATATCCTTATGCTAAATCGTTCACTAAGGATGGTGCGACGATCCCATGCTACAATTCACCCAAAAAAAAGAGGCATTTTTAATGAAAAAGTTCAACCTTTTTAAAGAGATCATTATCGTTGCCAAAGATGATTTTTTACGTGCCGCCAACTCGGCAAAACGGTTCGCCGTTCGTTATGACGGTAAAATCGTCTTTGAGCCGTTTAAACCTGATCTAATCGCAATTTATGAAGGTTCAATTCCCCCATTGTCTCCCCTTGCTACAAATTTATCCCGACCTATTTCTGAAATGCTCGGAAAAGATTACCGTATTGTAGAAGATGATGATCGGCTCCTTATCAAAGCTTCCGGTGCATGGCAAAGTATTATCGGATATAACCAAAAACGTGCTTTATACGATGACACGAGTGGTGATGGTATCGCCGAGTTTTCCGATAAAATATTAGAAGATATGGGATGGCACGCTACCGAATTTAATGTCGGTTATCGGGAAATCGTAGAGCAGTTTGAAGAAAAATGTGAGGGAATTTTGCTCTGCATCGAGCAAGAGGAGCCGTATCAGTTCAGTGGATTGGGATTTGTGTTTGACATAGAAAGTGCGAGAGAAATTGGATTTGACTATTGTGTCGCAAGCATAAAAGATAAACTTGAAAACGATGACTATTTTGCCACCCTCACCGATGATGAAGAGGAAGCGGCGTTATATTTTAAGATACCGCTCTAAAATAATCTTAGCCGAAAGAGAGTCGATCCGACCGTCGCGTTTGTAGCGGATTTCCCCCTTCATCAGCGCTTCGGCTTCTTGGGAGCTGTGGGATTCGTCTTGGTAGGCGATCTCTCCTACGAATTCGACGAGATTCATAAAGTGCGCAACACGTCGGCGCATCTCATCCTCTGTCGTGCTTCCCATCGGGATACCGACTACCACCGTCGTTGCTTCGTATTCGTTCAAGACTTTTTTGACATCGTTGGCCGCTTGGTTACGGTTACGCCGTTCCACTGCCGGAAGCGGTGTCACGATTCCTGCTCCTGCACTGAGTGCCAATCCGATCCGTTTTAGTCCTAGATCAATCGCGATAATCGTTCCCATCATTTCCCCAGACAAAACTGTCCGAACATCTTGTCAAACATCTCATCAAGTTCATACGGTCGGCTAATTGAAGCGACGGCACGTATCGCGGCATTGATGTGAAAGGAAAAAAACTCCAATTCTCCATCTCTTAGAGGTTCATACGCTTCATCAATCGATCTAACGGCTTTTTCGGTGGCACTGATTTGGCGTTGAGAGATCAGCATCATCTCCTCGCCGTCATTTTCATAATCCATTAGAGAACTCAGAACATCGATAAGAGATTGCATCTCTTGTTTACAGCTCAAGCGAATAGGAGTATAACCCTCTATCGCCGTAATATCAAACGATTCTTGTAAATCCGATTTGTTCAGCACACAGATAAAAGGCTTCTCTTCGCGGTACCGCTCGATTAAATCGATAATAGCTCGATCTTCTCCATCAATCTCACGTGAAGAGTCAAATAGTGCGATGACCACATCGGCATTTTCAATCGCCGAAATAGAGCGTTCGATCCCGATCCGCTCAATCTCATCGTGAGCGTTGCGTATCCCTGCCGTATCGACCAGACGGATCAAATGGGTACCGATACGCACCTGCTCTTCGATCGTGTCACGAGTCGTCCCTGCAATGTCGCTGACGATGGCACGCTCATAATCGAGAAGCGCATTCAGAAGAGAGCTTTTCCCGACATTGGGTTTGCCGATAATGGCAACCCGAAATCCCTGCATTAAACCTGAACGTCTGCGGCTCGATTCGAGTGTACGGGAGAGGGTATGTTTGATGTTTGCGAGTTTGACTTCGATCTGATCTACAACGTCTTGAGGCAAATCCTCTTCGGCATAATCGATCACCACTTCGGAGTACGCCAATATTTCGAGAAGCGCATCACGGATACCCTCGATGTATCCGCGCAACTCCCCCTTCATCTGACGCGCTAATATCCGTGCGGCATCGTCACTTTTGGCTTCGATGAGGGCTGCGGTTGCTTCGGCTTGAGTCAAATCTAAACGACCGTTTAAAAAGGCACGTTTGCTAAACTCTCCCGGCTCCGCCAAACGTGCCCCCTCGGATAAAACGGCGCGCAACAATGATTCGGCGACTACATACCCGCCGTGACATTGAAACTCCACGACCTCTTCGCCGGTAAAACTGCGCGGTGCTTGGAAATAAATTACGATTGCTTCATCGATTAACGTGCCGTCGTTATGGTGCAAAGAGGTTAAGGTCGCGTAACGTGGTTGAAGTTTGCTTTTTTGGGTAAGTTTTAAAGCGATCGAGAGTGATCGATCTCCGCTAAGACGGAGAATCGAAATAGAGCCAACGCCGTGTGCGGTGGCGATAGCGGCAATAGTGTCGTTCATCAATATTCGTGGTAACTGTTAATGATGATAAACTTACCGCCATCACGGGTCGAGCGGATAGCCACATAGCGATCGGGATATCGATCTCGTAACTGCTTGAGGGCGATTTGTACCAATACACCGTCCAACACCTTGGTTTGCGCACGGCCGTCTTGATCGATAACATCACAGACATTGATCAAATAACGGGAGATTGACTCTTCCTGATTTTTCAAGAACTCCGCAATTTCCAAACGGAGCTGCATTCCGTACACCGCATTGATCCAGTTGAAGAGCATATACGAGAGAGCTTTGTACCGATATCCCTCTTTACCGATCATCAATGCCGCATCGGCACCGGTGAACTCGACAAGGAGCGTGTTTTCATCATAGACACTGACATCGACAGCATTGATATCAAAACAGATGTCTTTAAAGAGGATGTTAATTTGCTCTTTCACTTCATCGGCACACTCTTGGGCTGAGAGTTGATAGAAGTCCCCTTCCATCTCCCCCTCTTCTTCAAAATCATCGGCTTGTTCGTAAAACTCATCACCCAATACCAACTCTTCAGGCTCAACGTATACGGAAGCTGTTTCACTCTCTTCTTCAACCGCAGGTTCTTCTTCAACAACCGGGTCTTCTACTACTGCAGTCGCCGTTGATACTCCCACGGAGTGAGGTAGATTCGCGACGATAATCGCCGATTTTTTAAAAAGGCCCAATACCCCTTTGGAAGGGAATTGAACGATCTCGACTTGAAGTGCGGTAACGGAACATCCGAACTCTGAAGCCGCTTTAGCGTATGCCTCTTCTAAAGTGGGAGCTTCAATCTTTTTCATGATGCTTTTCCGCAAGATGAGCTTCGTGACGTACTGCACGAGCCGCTTCGAATTGTTTGTTTACAAGATATTGCTGCGCAATTGAGAAAAGGTTATTGACGAACCAGTACAACACCAACCCAGCCGGGAACGTGAAGAAGAAGAACGTAAAGATAACCGGTAAAAATTTAAAGATTTTTTCCTGCAACGGATCGGTAAAGTTGCTCGGAGTGATCTTTTGCTGATAGTACATCGTCGCACCCATCAAAATAGGGAGGATGTAATACGGGTCCATACGTGAGAGGTCGGTAATCCATAATAACCACGGAGCCCCTTGGAGTTCAACCGCATTCAAAAGGACACGATAGATGGCAAAGAAAACAGGTATTTGAAGGATCAACGGCAAACATCCGCCCAACGGATTGGCACCATGTTTTTTGTACATTTCCATAACTGCGGCATTCATACGTGCCGGATCGCCTTTGTATTTCTCCTGTACCTCTTTGATACGCGGTGCAATGTCTTTGATCTTTTGCATCGAGACCATCCCTTTGTGTGTCAAAGGGTAGAGGAAGATACGGATGATAATGGTAAGAGCGATAATAGACCAGCCCCAGTTACCTAAAAGGCCATGCAACCACATCAAAATTTTGAAAATAGGGGCAGCTACGAAGGTAAACCATCCGAATTCAATCGCATTGACGAGAACCGGATCAATCGATTCAAGTGTTTTGTACTCTTTTGGTCCGATGTATCCGTTAAACGTAAAGTTATTCGCCCCTTCCAAATAGGTGACAGGGTTGTTGTTCACATCACGTTCAACCGTGACTTGAGTCGCTTTGTCAAACCCGTAAAAAATGGTCGCGTAATATTGGTCAAATGCAGAGACGAGATGAACGTCACTAAACAATGAGCGCCCCTCAACATCACCGTCTTCAAAAATAGTGGTGAGGTTATCGCCGGAATAAACCATTCCCCCGACAACCGTCATCATTTGTTCAATGATTTCAGGATGCTGCCCTAAGTAGAGAGAGTAGCGTTTTTCAGTTGAGAGAGCCACTTTCGCATCATAGTGACCATCCGCATAAAAAGTCAACGTTTTCGTTACCGTCAGTTCCGGAAGATTCTGACTCAATACAATGGTCGATTTACCGTTTTCACCTAAAGCGATGTTTGTAGCATTCGTCGTGTACGGTGTTTTTGCCGCCGCTTGATTAAGTGCTTCATCCGCAAAACGGATTTGAAGCGGTTTAGCGCCACTGCTTGCGATCAATTCCGAGAGTTTCCCGTCTTTACCGTTATGTTTTGCATTACTTAAAATGACCGAAGAGACCCGTCCGAGTGTATCAATTTTTAACGTAAATTCTTTAGCCGATACGGTGGTGAGCGTATCGGTCGTAACGGTTTTAATATCGGCAACAACCGAAGCCTTACTCTCCGTTTGCGTTGCTGCGGCAGTCGGTTGAGTAGCAACTTCATTCGTAGCTGATACCGTAGTGGTGTTCTCTTCAGCGTTTGGAGCTTGCGGAGGAAATAGTGTCGTATAACCTATGAAAAAGACAAAAGATAAAGCAACAGCAACGAGGAGCCGTTGATTGGGAGTAAACTTTTCTAGCACTGGGACCCTTTAAACTTAAAATTTTTAATCAGAAAATAATTCTGTTGATATGGAACAAACCAGTATTTTATCGTATTTATGGAGAGTTCGGAGGGTTTTAACATCGGTTTGTTGATAATCGGATAATCAATACCGCCGGAAAAAAGTTGATTGCACCGTAAAATTCGTAAAAACGTGGAGGAAAATGCACGAGGAAGAGTGTTTCGTTCAAACTGCCATAGGGCATATTCGGAGCATGAGGGATAGTGACGACACGCACCGCGTGTCACCAAAGAGAAAGAGTGCCGATAAAGCCACAGGAGCTTAAGAAAGAAGATTCTTATCATCACCTACTCCAGCCATGGCACCCGTCCGTTTTAAAACATATTTGCAGTCGCGTCGCACTGTATCGAAGGGGTTGTCAAATAACCCTTTCTTGGCGACAAAAACGTACCATCCGTCTTGCGCATTGGGTGAGAACTCATCAAAAAGGGCCCGGAGACGTCTTTTACATCGATTTCTCACTACTGCATTTCCAACTTTTTTACTGGCCGTATATCCAACTTTTTTTTCTCCCTTTAAGGGGAGATAAAACAACGCGATGGAAGTGCTGTGCGCATTTTTCCCGCGTTGATAAACACGCTGAAACTCACTATGGAGCTTTAGCATCGAGAAGCTATTTAGACAGCCAATCGTTTTCTACCCTTAGCACGACGAGCGTTCAATACTCGACGGCCGTTTTTTGTCGCCATACGTGCACGGAAACCGTGGGTACGTTTACGTGGCGTATTATGCGGTTGGTATGTTCTTTTCATAAGCCATTCCCTTTAGAAATTTTTAGCACGCAATAATAGACAATTCTTACTTAAAGAAGGGTTAAGTTTCATAAAAGCTTGTTAAAATAATCTCGAAGAGTGCCGATATACTCACTAAGAATCACCCCTATATAAGGTATTACTATGACAACCGCAACCTCTTATGATGCGTACCGTTCACATGAACTGAATATTCAGATGAAAACGAGTTCGGGTGATATGCTCTCCCTTAATTTTGAAAACGAACAATCTCTTTCACTGAATGAAAAAACGACGTCCAATAGCAAAGAACAATCATTTTCTTTCTCTTCTATGCAGGCATTTTCATTTAATCTCGATAGCAACGGTATCACTGAACAAGATCAAAAAGAGATCAATGCCTTTATGAAAAAAGCACAGCCCTATATCGATAAGTTTATGAAAGAACTCGAAGAGGAGAATCAAACCTCTCCGATCAATAAGATCGCTTCGGATGTCACTAAACTGATCGGAAATCTTAAAAACAGCGATGAAAACGTCAAAAATCATGCAAAAAAAGGGACGGTTGACCTCTTTGACAATGCAGTAAAAGAGATTAAAAGCAATGAAAAAATGATTGAAGAAGCTCAAAAATTGATGCAAAAAATCATCGACGGGTTTGATAAAATGTTTGAGCTGATCTACGCTTAAGGCTTTAAAAAATCTCGCAACGTCGGCATAACCGACTGCCCTTTAGGGATATTGCTCAGATCCAATGTGGTTTTGAGTTTCATATGACAATCTCGACATTCACGAATCACCGCGTGTTCTGCTATCCGTGAACCTTCTATTTTTGCGATCGGGTGACATGCGAAACAGTCGCTTCCGCAATCGGCCATTTTAGCGGGATCGGCACTGTGACATTTGATGCACGTTTGCATCGGTTTATGACGCAGATCTGTATCGATGGTTTTAAGTAATGCAGGATGACAGGTCATACAATCCCCCGTGCATCCCAAAAGCTGTAATAATAGTACAAAGAATAAAACAATTATTTTCATAAATGCGATTATGCCACAGAAACGGTAATCTCATCTCCAACAGCATCAAAGGCAACGGATGCGCCCTCTTCTACTTCTCCGCCGAGAATCAAGTCCGCCAAACGATCTTCGACGATCTCATAGAGTGCCCGTTTAAGCGGTCGTGCCCCATAAACCGGATCAAATCCCGCGCTCGCAATATACCGTTTTGCCGCATCGCTTAGGGTGAGGGTAATGTCTCTCTCTACCACTTTTGCCGCAATGTCTCTAAAGAAGAGATCGACGATACTGAGAATTTGCGCTTCGCCTAATGGATTAAAGACCACCACATCATCCAGACGGTTCAAAAACTCCGGTTTAAAGTGTTGCTTGAGTTCCCCGAGTACCATCTCTTCTAGTTGAGGATCTCCGTGATGCGCCATGATCTTGTCGCTGGCGATGTTGGAGGTCAAGATGATGATCGTATTGGTGAAATCGACCACCACCCCTTTGTTATCAGTCAGACGCCCGTCATCAAGTACCTGTAACAAGACATTAAAGACATCGGGATGGGCTTTCTCAACCTCATCAAACAATATAACGCTGTAAGGCTTACGACGCACCGCCTCGGTAAGCTGTCCCCCCTCATCATAACCCACATACCCCGGAGGGGCACCGACGAGACGAGATACGGCATGTTTCTCCATATACTCCGACATATCGATACGGATCATCGATTCACTGCTGTCAAAGAGAAATTTTGCCAACGTTTTCGCCGTCTGTGTTTTTCCGACCCCCGTAGGTCCAAGGAACAAGAATGATCCGATAGGACGGCTTTTATCGGAGAGTCCCGCTTTGTTCCGCTTGATCGCACGGGCCACCGCATGGGTTGCCTTCTCCTGCCCTACTACATCACGATTCAGTTCATCCTCGATATGGAGTATTTTATCTTTTTCACTTTGGAGCATTTTGTTGACAGGGATTTTTGTCCATCGGCTCACGATCCCTGCAATTGACGCTTCATCAACACTGTTTTTAAGAAGCGTCCCCGACGCCATCATGTTTTTCCATTTCTCCTGAAGCACTGTTTCTTCTTCGAAAAGTTTAGGGATTTGACCGTATTCAATCTCTGCCGCTTTGTTAAAATCGGCATTTTGTTTTGCCAACTCCGCTTCACGCCGCTTCGACTCAAGCTCCCCTTTGAGCTTCGCCATATAATTAAATACCTCTTTTTCATGCGAGAACTGTGCATCCAGACTGCGGCGTTCTTCACTCACATCGGCAAGCTCTTTTTTAATCTCTTCAAGTCGTTTGGTATTGGCGACGCTCTCTTCCATTTTAAGCGCCTCTTGTTCAACGTTAAGATTCGTTTGGCGACGTTTAACGGAGGCAAGGGCATTCGGCTCAGACTCAATCTGCATTTTTAACTCGGCTGCCGCTTCATCGATCAAATCGATCGCTTTATCAGGAAGAAATCGATCATTGATATAGCGATCGGAAAGTTTTGCCGCAGCTACCAATGCCGAATCGGTAATGGTAACGTTATGGTGTGCTTCAAGACGCTCTTTCAGTCCGCGCAAAATTTGCAACGACTGATTCACACTCGGTTCATCCACATTGACCGGTTGAAACCGGCGTTGAAGTGCCGCATCTTTTTCGAAATATTTACGGTACTCTTTAAGTGTCGTTGCCCCGATCGTGTGCAGCTCTCCCCGCGCGAGGGCGGGTTTGAGGATATTGGCGGCATCCATTGAACCCTCCGATGCACCCGCCCCGACAATGGTGTGGATTTCATCGATAAAGAGGATGATGTTGGCCGATTTTTTCACCTCATCAATAACGGCTTTCAGACGATCTTCGAACTCACCCCGATATTTTGCTCCCGCAATCAAAGAACTCATATCGAGAGTAATGACCCGTTTGTTTTGAAGAGAGAGCGGAACCTCTTTGTTCACAATCCGCTGTGCCAATCCCTCGACAAGCGCTGTTTTACCTACCCCCGGTTCTCCGAGGAGTATCGGATTGTTTTTTGTTTTTCGGATGAGAATCTGCATCATACGAGAAATCTCTTCATCTCGTCCGATGACAGGAGAAAGTTTCCCCTCTACCGCTTCTTTAGTTAAATCGATTCCGTATTTGGAAAGCGATTCCAAATTTTCATCCGATGTTTGAGAATCAATCTTTTGACCTGCACGCATCGCTTCGAACGTTTTACGCAATTCAAATACATTGAGATATTTTTCCAATATCTCTTTAAAGGGGGAATGGTTTAAATTACCCATTAAAAACGTATCGATCGCGATAAATTGATCCCCGTTTACCGCCATTTCAGCGGAACCTCGCTGAAGAGCCTGAACAAAATTACGAGAGAGTCCAATATTCTCTTTGGTAACGTGAGAAGCCGTAGTGAGATTTTTAGCGGCACTTTTAACATCGAGTTCAATCGCTGTTTTATCCACGTTCATTTTGATCAATGCTTGATTGAGCGGCGAATTGCTGTTAGCCAGCAACGCCCATAAAAAATGGATTCCTTCTACTTCACTGTTTTTATTGTGTAATGCTAAAGAGATCGACGACTCGATCATCTCGGTCATTTGGTGGGTCAATTTTTCAAATAGTTTCTTCATTGTTAATCCTTATTGTAAGTTAGAAGAATTATAATACTTTGAGTCACTTATTGTCAAGTCTTTTAAACACAATGACTCATAGTAAAAATGCCGACACGATTCCGATGATTCCGCCAAAGACTCCGCCCCATACAACCAACCATCCTAAATGTTCTTTCATCAGCGCATGAAGCATCTCTTTTACCATTATCGGCGTCAGTTCCGCAAGGCGGGAGACAACAATACTCTCAATCGTTTCACTCAAATGTCCACTCCCTTGGTGCATCTGTGCGTTAAGGGCATTCATAAACGATTCACTCCGAGAAATCTCAATCGTGGAGGCTTTGATTTTCTCCAAAAACGGTTCTTTGAGTTTTCCGATAATCGCTTCACCGCCGAACATTCCGAGCATCCCACCCAAACTTGACTCCATCACGCTTTTTACCAAAGCATTGTAGGCGGGGGTAAAATCGGTTTGTTCAATAATGGGGGTTAAATCGAAAGTGCGTTCTTGCGATTGGACAAAACTCTCAATTTTTTCAGGGGAGAAAAACTGCTCCATAATAAGTATTTTTAGCGCTTCTCGTATCGATTCAAACCGATCAATAATGATCCCCGAACCGTAAAGATAGGGTACTTTTTCGAAAAGCATATGGATAGCCAGCTGATTGGTCACCGCTCCGGAGAGGGCGAACAATCCGCCACTGCGTACAATATCTGCCGTCATACCTGCTTGTGTGAATGATACTCCGACCAAACCTAGTGCAATAAAATTTGTTATCCATCCTTTATCAATCATCAAAACTCCTTTAGTTAATACACATATTATACAAAAAAGGTTACAGTTGCGGAAAATTTGAAAGGTCGGAGATGATTTTGCACTCAATGTCCACACTCCTCAAATCAAATAACACCTCTGCCATACTCGCAGCACTCTCCACAGCGCTCGATCGAAGCGATGAAGCCCCCTTTTGGCGGCAGAAAAGTCTCCCCTTTTGCGAAGCGATTTTAAGTGTCCTCATCCCTCTTCAAGAACAAAATTTACTTTTTGATCCAGAGGGAAATCACTTTCCAGACTTAACCCCTGAACTTTTTTTACGATGGTGCGATCTGCTCAGTCTTAGAACACTCGCTTTTACCCTCGCTAAAAGTAACACCGAGGGGAAACTTCTTCGAACCAAACTCTCACCCGAGCTTTCCAATACCTATCAACCGATCGATTTGGAAATTTTGGGGAAATATCTTAGCGGGTACAGTGTCAACCTTGAAAACGAGATGGTCGATTTTCCGGTAACCAACTACAATCTCCATATCGGAATGACTTCGCTCATCACCAAAATACTCGAAGGAAAACTCTAATGCAAGAGATGCAACCCCTCAAAGTCAACAGTTACCTCTCAGTAGGAGAGATCACAAAGCTGCTCGAAAATGTCGAGTACATCTTGATGGCATCGCCTTCCATGATGGTCGATGAACTCCCGATCCATTTCACTATCATCCTCAACACTTCCGATGTTATACCTGATGAAGTGAAACCGCTGATTTTAGAAAAATTTTGCCGTGAGCTTAACATCACCGCCACTAGCCATGTGTTAAGCAACCGTGAACGGATCGCGTTTGCACTAACAACCCAAGAGTCCCCGATGCCTAAACATATCGTCGATGATGCCGAGGCGAACAGTATTCCGTGGACACTGCTACATATTATTGATTTTTTAGGAGATTCTACTGATTTTAAAGAGGCAAAAGACGGCCTCAGTGGGTGGAGTTATAGCTATAATTAAGTGGCTTCATCCTAAAATCATTATAGTAGATTTTCAAGGAAACCGATGGCACTTGTCCTCACCAATTTTTTAAAAGCAATCGAAGCGCTAGAGCGTTCACTCCAAGCGGATGCAGATGCTTCTACCCTCTCCCTCTCAAACGATATTCGCGAAAGTATCCGCGCAGGGGTGATCCAAAATTTCGAAGTATGCTATGAGCAATCATGGAAGATGATGAAACGGTGGATCGAAAACCATATCGGAAGTAGCTATGTGGATGGGGTAACGCGCCGTGAGCTGTTTCGTGTCGCCGCTGAAAATCGTCTCATAGCGGATGTCGAGCTGTGGATGGGGTTTCACTCCTCCCGAAACGAAACTTCTCATACCTACGATCAAGCGACCGCTAACGAAGTGTTTGCCGATGCCAAACCTTTTTTAGTCGAAGTCAAATCTCTTTTTGATGCTATCCAATCACGCAATGATTGATCTCGCTAGCGAAAACCTCGCCCTTCTTAAAAAACTTATTACCGAACATCTTAGCGAATGTGAAATCCGTGTATTCGGCTCACGTATCCACGGTACGGCAAAACCTTATTCCGACATCGACATCGCCATTAAATGTGACGAACCGATTGATCGGCATATCATGCGCGCGCTCAAAGAGGCATTACAGGAATCGACACTACCCATTCGTGTCGATGTATTGGACTGGTATGGTATTTCGGAGGAGTTTCGAGGTGTTATCGAAAATGGGTATGAGATTTTGTGATCTGCAAACCTCTTTATTTATCTACCTACTTAGTTTGTTAATAAAATACTATCCTCACCATAATAAGTATCTATAAACTTTTTCAACAAAACTTTCTCATTGGATGTTAAATCAAAGTTCTCTAATGCATACTCATGAATTACTTTATATATTGCATATTCCAGTAATGTATTTGAATCACTTGTTAAATTTTTTCTAGCCAAATCTGGAATTATATTATTGTCTTTTATATTTATGCGTTGCTCTAATACGCCAATAAAACTAGCTCTTTTAAGCTTATTTGGTCGTCCATTTATTTTTATATTTTTAATATATAACTCAGTATTAGTCATATAATTGTTATTATCAAAAAACATGACTGAGGAATAATCTTTATACAATAGACCAACGTTCTTAACTATAAATAGAGGTGTATAGAACTTTTTATCTATATTAGCTTTTTTTCGTACCTCATTTATAGAAATACCTGTATGAATCCCTTCAGATTCATTTTTTTTATTTTCAAAATATAGATATAGATCATAATCAGTTGATGAAACACCGCCATATCCTTCCTCAAAACTAAAGTTCTTATGAGAAAATAAATAAATATACTCTTTTATATCATCATTTAAACTATTAATAGCATCACTTTCATCAAGATAACTTGCATTTTTTAAGATATGATATTTTTTATTAGTGGAATATTCTAACAATGGTATCTTGCAATAGAGAAGGTTATTGTTTTGAACAATAATGTCTAACACTAACTCTTGTAGATTATCAAGTTTTATAATTTTGTCTCCATCAAAATATAATATTGCATAACTATCATCAAATTGAGACTCTATATTACTAACATAATAAACAGCCTTATGTAAATTTATTATTCCAAATAAATTTTTGGCATATTGATTTACATCAATAATAAATTCACTCTTTTTTATCTCTTTATTTTGTTCTATGCTATTATTGTTTATCTTAATTTCAAACTCTTCTATCAAAATATTATCAGTGATAAATTTAGACAATAATTTTTCGAAACCATCTTCTTTGAATCCCATTGCTTGAATGACAGAATCATATTGAAGTATGATTTGTGTCCCAGACTCTATCTCGTAATCTTCATTTTTTGTAAATGAGATATACTCGCTGTTTTGCTCTAAATCTATACTATATTTGTATTTCTCACCGTGATATTTTGTCACCACTTTTACATGAGATGAAAGCATAAAACAAGATAAAAATCCTATACCGAAATTTCCGATTGGATTGTAGCTGTGTTCATAGTTTAGAAAGTCTGTTGACTTATAGTAAGATTTTCCGACATTAAGAAAATACTTTTTAATGATATTTTCATTCATTCCCATGCCATTGTCTTTTACAATAATTTGGTTTTTATCTTTTAAAATATAGATCTCTATTGTAGGTTTATAATCACTTTGCAACTTCTCTTTTTTCACCATACAAGCATCTATAGAATTTTGAATCAATTCTCTTAGCCCTAACGACTTGCTACCATAAACAGATTCACCCATAAGTAGGTTCGTTACTGCTTTATAATCCATATTTAATTTTAAATCAGGAACGGTATAGCCGATAGGTTTAATGTTGTTTTGAACTTTTATATTTATATGTAACCTATATTTTTCTTGCATATCTGCCGTTTTTTCAACTGCAAGTTTTAATTCGTTTTCAATCCATTCGATATAGTTCAAAAGTTTTCTATGAACTTTAATCTCTTTAACTTCGCCATCAAGTCTAACTATTTTTAAATCATTTTTTTCAAATATCTTTTTTGTGTTGTCAATAGTGAAATTTTTCAACCACTCTTCATTACTATATTCGTTTAAGTCCATACTTTTATAAAGTTCAAGTGGTGTTCTCGTGGAATCAATGTCTAATATATCTGCTACTCGTAGAAGTATTGCTATAAATTGAGAATTATAAGAATACTCTCCTTTTAAGCTGTCTGTTTCTAAACTACTTACAAAGTTTTCACCTTCTGTATGACTTTGGCAAATTAAGCCTAAATCTTTGGCAAATGATATTGATGTATTTACTAATATAAAATATTCGCTATATCTGTTTACGACTAAATCATTAGCTATTTTTCCATGTTGAGTTCGGATTACTTCTTGGAGTGCTAATACTTCATTGGCAGAATTCTTTTTTATTTGTTCAAAACTTTGTTTATATAAATACTTAGAAGTGTTATCCTTAATCTTTGAAATCTCATTATCATCAAGTGACATTCCAATATCATGAAAAAGCCCTGCATAAATCATCAAAGCAAGTTCTAGTTGATTGAAATCATCAATATTAGCTTGTATCAACTCATACATGGTATTCATAATATTTATTGAATGATTAATGTCATGGTTTGTATAGTTTGGAAAGTTAATGGTAGTTTTTTTGTTTATTAGCGCTTCGATTAAATTTGATGTTTCTAAAACCTTTGAAGCGAATTGTTCATCTTTCTTTTTTAAAATTTTAAATAACTCAACATTCTCTATACTATTCATTTCAATTCCATAATATTATTTAATAAATTATATCTAAATACTTTCGATGTCGATTATTTTGAATTAAGATATATATTTTGATGAGTTTACTATTTGATAAAAGATGAAAAAAATTTTATAACTGACACATCGCTTCAATCTCTTCCACTCTCTTCGCAATCATCGCCGATAGATTCTCATAGCCGCTTTCAGTGACAAGGATATTATCTTCAATGCGGATACCGATGCCCCGATAGCGCTCATGGACAGACTCATCATCGGCGCGGAAGTACAGCCCCGGCTCGATAGTCATCACCATCCCCGCTTCAAAGGCTAACGATTCTCCCGCTTCGTCCACATACGGGCACGGATCATGAACATCCAACCCCATCCAGTGACCTATCCCATGCGGTGCATATTTTTTATGCTCTTTGGCTTCAATAAGAGCATTTCGTTCTCCAACCAATATTCCCAATTCGATTAAAGCGTCACAGAGTAACTCTTCACTGTAGCTTTGGAGCCAGTCCCGTTTCACATTAGGTTTAATCGCATCAATGACCCGCAATTGCACATCAAGAACTTTTTCGTACACTTCCTTCTGTGCCTCACTGAATTTTCCGTTGATCGGAAAGGTGCGGGTAATGTCACTGGCGTAGAGTTCCCACTCGCACGCCGCATCGATAAGGACTAAATCGCCCTCTCGAAGCTCATCACGGTTATCGACGTAATGGAGGGTATTGGCATTGTTCCCCCCTGCGACAATCGCTCCGTACGCTTCGCTCATCGCACCGCTGTTTAAAAAAACGTAACTCATTGCGGCTTGAAGTTGGTACTCCTTCATCCCTACACGACATTTTTGCATTGCGATGTGATGTGCTTCCGCCGTAATCGTGAGTGCTTTACGTATATGGGCGATCTCTAGCTCAGATTTAATCAACCGTAAGGTTCGAATCAGATGGGTAACATCACGAATGGAACGGATATGGCGTTTAACACCCCGCATGGATTGAAGTGCCTCTGCCGCCGTTTTGGCTTCGATCAGTCGCGGTGAGGCATTGTACAGATCTATGTAGAGATTGATATGCTCCCGTAAAAGTTCTTTGATCATCCCTGCGTATTCGGCACTCTCATGCACTTCATCGACGCTAAACCGCTTCAAAGCGCCATCAACGCCCAAACGTGCACCGTTCCAAAGGGCATGAATCTCATTATGCGCTTCAACAAATAAAATAGTTTTGGTGAATTCGTGAGTTTTGATCAGGACTAAAATAGAATTGTCTTCATTAAATCCGCAAAGATAATAAAAGTCACTGTTTTGACGGTAAGGGTACTCGGTATCGTTAGAGCGGGTTTTGGTAGGTGCAGAAGTGATTATCGCTACCCCCTCCTCCATAGAGTCGAGGAGTTTTGAGCGACGATTTAAAAAGTGTGTTTCATTCATGGCGTTATTGTGCCATAAATGGAACTAAATTAGAAATTTCTCTCTAAAAGTTTACCGACTTTGAGGATCGTGATGATACGATCGGCTTGTTTACCGACTCCGTCAATCATACTCGCTTCTTCGTTAACGGTATCCGGCGCAGGGCCGACATCTTTTTTCGGTAAACGTATCGCTTCAGTGAGACGATCGATCACAAATCCGGCAACGTCATCGTTATTTTTCATAACGATAAAGCGGGTCTCTTCGGTATGTTTTTGGGTTTCTAGTCCAAAACGTGAACGCAAATCGATCAATGGGATAACCGAACCGCGCAGATTAAAGACACCTAAAATATACTCAGGCGTTTGAGGAACTCGTGTCCAAGAGATCGGTTTGATAATCTCTTGAATGCTCAAAATGGGCACCGAGAACTCTTCATCCCCCACGATGAATCCGACCAATTGGATCACTTCATCGATTTTAATATCATCTCCGGAGAGGGCTTTGTTCTGCTTATTAATAATTTGTTGAAGTTTTTCGCTCATTGTTATAGCCCCTCATTAAATTTGATATTGCGTTTGACGACATTCATCAGATATTCCGGTGAATACGGTTTCGTGATGTATTCTACCATTCCTGATTCAACTCCGCGCATTCGGTCAGCTTTTCCGGTACGAGACGTAACCGCGATCAGTGGAAGATTTTTATACTTGTTGTACTTTTTAATCTCTGCCGCCAAGGTATATCCATCCATTCGCGGCATCTCAATATCGACTAACATTCCGTCAAAGTTATGATCGCCCTGTTTTAAGATATTCAGTGCTTCGACACCGTCGGTTGCTTCTACCAGAGTGATTCCCATCGGTTCAAGCGCTTTTCTCATAATGGTACGGTCAGTTTTTGAATCATCGACGATCATAACACAGTAGTCCGTCGGTGAAGTTTTAGCGCCGCCGCGTCCTTTGGCTTCCGCACTCTCTTGCCCAACGGTTGATTTAACCGATTTTGCCATTTGCATCAATGCCGCGACATCGACGATGAGGGTTACGCCGCCATCACCGCGAATGGTTGCACCCGCAATCCCCTCGATCCCTTTAAGGTATTCACCGAGAGATTTAATAACGATCTCCTCTTGTCCGACCAAAGAATCGACGATAAGACCGATTTTGCTCTCAGCCAATCCGAGAACAACGACATACGCATGTTCACTGTTATCAAATACGCGCTCAACTTCGAAAATGTCGCCGATATGGACAAGGGAAAGAACCTCATCACGAAGACGCATGACGGAACGGCTCTCAACCGTATAAATTTCATCTTTGCTGATACGAACCGTCTCAAGAACCGATGCGAGTGGAATCGCATAATACTCTTCCTGAACACCGACGAGCAATGCTTGAATAATCGCAAGGGTAAGAGGGATTTTCAGTTTCATCGACGTACCCTGACCCACTTCGGAGTCGATGTCGATCATTCCGTTGAGTTTTTCGATATTCGTTTTAACAACGTCCATCCCTACACCGCGTCCCGAAACACTCGTAACTTGTGCGGCAGTTGAGAATCCCGGACGGAAAATGAGACCGAATGCCTCTTTCTCAGACATCGTATCGGCTTCTTTTTCGGTAATAATATTTTTCTCAATCGATTTAGATTTGAGCATATCGGCATCAAGCCCTTTACCGTCATCAATAATCTGGATAACGATATGGTTACCTTCGTGGTATGCTTTAAGCTGAATGGTTCCACCCTCTTCTTTACCGGCAGCAAGACGTACTTCCGGTGTCTCGATTCCGTGGTCACAAGAGTTACGGATAATGTGTACTAGCGGATCACCGATCTCTTCAACGATTGATTTGTCAAGCTCCGTCTCTTCACCGGTAATTTCCAACTCAATTTTTTTGTTTAGTTCACGTGATAGGTCACGGATCATACGAGGGAATTTATTAAACACTTTTCCGATCGGTAACATACGGGTTTTCATAACGGCGATTTGCAAGTCGGTCGTTACCAATGAGACAATCGATACGACTTGGTTTAGCTCTTCAAGGAAAGCTTCCCCTTCGTAACGCTCTTCAACATCGTCATTGATTTTGATAAGGCGATTTTTACCGAGTACGAGTTCTCCGATAAGATTCATCAAATGGTCAAGTCGTTTGACGTCGACACGGATGGTTTGTTCGACTGCTGATCCGCCACGATTTTCACCATCGTCTTTCGCTTCAACTTTTTTAGGTGCCGGAGCAGCTTTTGCGACAGGTGCAGGTTCGCTTTTAGGGGCGGCAGGTGGAGTAACCGGTACAGGAGCGGATGCTGCCGGTGCTACTGGCTCAGGTTCTTGAGCTTTATTTGAACGCTTCGCGGCATCTTCGGCTTGACGCACTGCAATAAGACGCTCGATTTCTGCTTCAACTTCCTCATCGCTCATCCCTGAATAATCCGGTTCTTCTTCGGCTGAAGGGGTCGATGATTTTGCTGAATTGGCACGTTTAGCCGCATCTTCAGCCTGACGGACTGCAATAAGGCGCTCAATTTCCGCTTCAACTTCAGCATCGCTCATCCCTGAGTAGTCAGGCTCTTCTTCACTTACGGCTGCAACGGCAGGTTTAGGCTCAGGTGCAGGGGTTGATGGAGCTGCTGCCGGTGCAGGGACTGTTTCACCTAATGATGTACCGTTTGCGACGGCATCCAAACGTGCAACACATGGATTTACTTCCAATCCGCTATCTTCTCCGCTGTCACGGATACGGACAAGGAGCGCTTTCATCAAATCAATCGATTCGAGGATAACGTCCATAACGTCAGCATCGATGACCAAATCTCCATGACGTGCCATATTGAGCAAATTTTCCATATGGTGCGTCAAATGGGTCAATACATCGAAATTTAAGAACGAACTTGCCCCCTTAATCGTATGGGCAACCCGGAATATACGATTTAGAAGATCCAAATCATCGGGTCGTGACTCCAACTCGACAAGGTCTTGGTCAAGCTGTTCAATCAGTTCAAACGACTCAACCAAAAAGTCTTGTAATATCTCTTGAAATTCATCCATTGCCTAACCCCTATTCAATATGAGCACGTACGACACGTGCTACTTCATCGTAAAATAAATTCGAATCGAATTTGACCAAGTATGCCTCTCCGCCGGCTTCTTTTCCGCGAAGTTCACTGAAATAATCGCTGATCGAAGAGTTGAAAACGATCGGAATCATTTTGAATCTTGGGTCGGCTTTTACATTCGCTGCAAAGTGAAATCCGTCCATCAACGGCATCTCAATGTCTGAAGCGATAAGACGAAGTTTTGAAGAGATACTCTCCCCGTATTTGGAATACATATCTTCCAAGATTCTAAGGCCGTTCTCACCGTCAGTCGCTTCAATAACATCAAAGCCCATCTGCTCTAATGCGTCTTTGATAATACGGCGTGCAGTAGAGCTGTCATCCAACAGAAGAACATACCCGGTAAAGTTGTATTTACCGTCTTCAAGTTTGCCGCTAGCCGGTTGATAGAGCCCCAGTTCTTGGACAACACTTTCCAAATCGAGGATTAAAAGAACCGCATCGTCTTCAATACGGGTAACTCCCGTAATCTTGGAGCTATCCATCCCGCCATCACCCGAAATAAATGATGCGGGTTCAATATCTTTCCAGTTGATACGGCGGATTCGTTTCGCTTCATGGACAACAAATCCGATCAGAATGTTATTGAATTCAGTAATAATAACCCGAGACTCTTTTTCTATTCCATCAGGTGCGTCAACACCCATCCATTTGGCCAAATTCACTACGGGAATAACAACACCGCGAAGGTCAAAAATACCTTCGATAAACGGCGGGGTTCCCGGTAATTCGGTGAGTTTTGGAAATCGGATGATTTCACGCACTTTTGCGACGTTTATACCATATATACCCTCGTATACTTCATCGCCTTCGCGCTTAAATATACGAAAATCGACAAGCTCCATCTCGTTGCTGCCGACTTTTAAAGTATCTCCTTGTCCCTTCATCGGGGCTCCTTACGAAAAATTGCTTCGTGCAATAACGTCTTATTTTGACTTGATTGTACAGTAAAGTATCTTTCATTGCAAGCAAAAGCACCCACATTAATGTAATGCAATTGAGAGAAATGAAAAGAGCAATTCTGATGAAAATGCCCCTCGATCAGAACATCAACGGATTCTAGTTTAAGCGATTCTAAGCGCCTCTGTATCAGTCCATGAAAATTCTCGATGCTACGGCAGTGTGATTTTCGCTTCATCTGCACTTCCAGCCACCTAACGATAAAACCACCCCCGAATGTATCGATGGTTCGGAGAAAACCTAAGACCAACGGGCTACGTATCAGAGCCGTATAGATTTCGTATCCCAATCCCATAGCACTGTCACCATGCGAAAAGGCTATTTTTTGCCCTTCATACGTCATCATCATAGGCTGATCCTCGCGACGGATAACTTCTATATTTGAGAGTAAATTTCCGAGCAGAAAATCGTGATTTCCCTCTAAATAGAGTATTTCCAGTCGTTCAGAGAGGCGATTAAGAAGTTCAATTCCCTCAGTGTTATAGTGATACGTTCGCGGTATAGGCCCATAGAGCATATCAAATACGTCTCCCATCAAGATGAGTTGAGGGGTCACAATTTCACCTGATTCGAGGGCATAAAGAAAATCGATAAAAGGGGTACGCCATGGGGCGCAGTGGGCATCTGCGATGAGAATCGCACCGCTTTGGAGTATTTTAGGGGACATACGAGATTTTCGGTATTCCGAGAGATTCATCCAATCCCATCATGATGTTGGCATTCACCAACGCCTGTGAACTGGCACCGCGCATTAGATTATCAATCGCACACATCGCAACGAGTCCATTGCCATGACGCGTGGCATACATATCGGCAAAATTGGTTCCCGAGGTCATTTTCGTATGAGGAGGAGCATTGCGTACACGGACGAAGGGTTTGCCCTCATAAAATGTATTCATCAGTATCAATGGATCACACTCTGATTTAAGAGTTGCATAGACACAAGCCAACATCCCCCGCGTCATCGGAACCAACGAGGGGACAAACGTGACCTTGACCTCATCGGCACATAACGCCGACGCATGCTGTTCGATCTCGGTAGCATGGCGGTGCTTTATGATGTTGTAGCAGTTGATATTGTCATTGACACTGACATAGTGAACAGTGCTACTCGGCGATTTTCCCGCTCCGGAAACACCGGTTTTAGAATCGATAAAAATCGGTTGTGATAAATCAATATACTCTAAAAAAGGGGCCAATGCCAACAGCGACGCCGTCACATGACATCCCGGATTAGCGATAAGACGGGCACCTTGAGCGATATTCCCATGAAGTTCAGGGATGGAGTAGATGGAATGGGAAAGATTGTCCAAATCTTCGTGCTCACAATAAAACGCTTCGTAGTTTTCGGCGGAGAGACGGTAATCGGCGGAGAGATCGACCACTTTGACCCCTCTCTCCAATAACCCTTTTGCCGTTTGCATCGCTGTTTTGTGCGGAAGGGCTAAAAAGATGAGCTCACATGTACTTGCCGCACGATCGATATCTACCTTTTCGACATTTAAATCACAAACACCCATCAAAGAGGGGTGAAGTTCGGACACCGTCGTCGCACCTTCGGTATTGGCACAGTAAAGTAGATTGAAAATCGGATGAGTAATGAGCATTTTCACGAGTTCTAAACCCGTATAACCGCTGACTCCAATGATTCCGACGTTAATGGCTTTCAAACACGATCTCCTGATATTTCACTTCAAGCACTTCAAAGTTTTTGGTTCCGCCGGGGAGTTTTGCATTCAATTCATCTCCCTCTACGCGACCCAAAAGCTGTTTTGCCAGCGGTGAGTTAAACGAGATAAGACCTCGCTCAGGGTTGCTTTCGCATCCGCCGACGATGGTATAGGTGACCTCTTGGTCGTTGTCTAAATCGGATAGCACCACGGTAGAGCCGAAACTGACACGAGCATGTTCAAGCTCACTCGGGTCCACGATCTGCGCACGTGAAATCACCTCACCCAGTTCAGCGATACGGGTTCCGATGAAAGCTTGTTTTTCACGTGCGGCGTGATACTCGGAATTCTCTTTTAAATCTCCGTACTCTTTGGCACGATCAATTTCAACATTAACGGCCGGCAAGTCTATATTTTTTAGGGTATTCAGCTCATCGCTAAGACGCTGAAACCCGTATTTGGTCATGGGTTCTTTTTGTTCCACAGTTAACTCCGAAGATTGATAATAAAAGGCATTATACCAAAGCTATCGTCTCAATCACCGATGATACTCATATGATTAGGTGATTTTTTTGCGGTTTTTTTCTCCATGGCGAAAGTTCGCTGAAGATGTTCGCTTGAGGTGATCGATTCATCCTTTCCCATACGGACGACAACGGCACTCACACCAAGGAGTTTAAACTCCCGTTTATTCCCCTCTCGATCTTCTCCGAGAATAAAGCCCCGTTCACGATCTGAGGGCTCATAAAACGCTCTTACCTCATCACTGAAAGCGGCTATCAATCGCTCAATCTCGCCGCATACTTTCTCAAACGTATGGGTCTCATCCAAAATTGCCCCCACAAAAAAATCATCCCCTCCGATGTGCCCTTTAAAATAGTCGTTGCATAGAACTTTCTGCATTAGTTCGGCGAACAGCAAGATCACCCGATCTCCGTTTCGAAACCCGTAATAATCGTTATAGGGTTTGAAATGATCAAAATCAAAATAGGTCAATACTGCTTCGGCACCGCTTTCGATCACATACGCGATGTATTCGTTTATTCTGAAATTTCCCGGAAGACGGGTGAGGGGATTTTCATCACGGGCTCGGATAAGATTGCGCTCATGTACCACTTCGATCATTTCGCGTGCACTCAAATACCCAATATAGCGTGAGGACTCCACAACCAACACACCCGGAGCATTTTGGGAAAGGGAGAAGAGTTCGATCATCGTCTCAAGCGGCATTGTCAAATCGACCACGGGGATCGGTTCGATGTAGGTTTCCAGTGTCGAGAGGTTGGAAGAGCGATTTTGGGTTAGTGAGCGCCCATAAGGGGAACAGGCGATCGCTTTGAGCTTGTGTTCATGGATAATCCCTAAGGGGTGCATCGCTCCATCCACAACGGGAACGAGATAGGTCCCTTTTTCATTCAGTAAATCGAGCAAGGTTTCCATCGAATCATTAATAGTAATGGACTTAAGTGGCTCAAGCCGTTTTAAAATAATTTTTTGATTTCCCAACGAGCGTTTCTCTTCCACTAAATTGGTTCCGTTTAGGAGGTATTTTTTGACAATAAGGGAACAATCCAGTGTGGGACGCTGAATAAAATACCCCTGTACCATATGACATCCGATCTCTTTACATACCAAAAGTTCCCGCTCACTCTCAACTCCCTCAGCTACGACACGGCATCCCAGCAACGTGGAGAGCTGAACCATATTTCGAGCAAGGAGCTTTTTTTTAGGGTCTTTGTCGATATCCGTCAGAAAAAACCGATCAATCTTGATAATATTGGGAGTGCAATGATAGAGCAGTTTGTACCCGGACTGCCCGATCCCAAAATCATCGATCGCGATACAAAATCCCTCGTCGCCGTAATGGTGCATCAATTTCGTAAAATGATCAAGATTGAGTATTTCATTATGTTCTGAGAGTTCAAATACGATCGCTTTGGGATCGAGGTTATAGCGTTCAAGGAGACGAAAGGTATTTCCTTTCGAAAAATCGGTCATCTCGAGTACGCGGTTATCAAGATTGTAAAAAAGTTTGAGAGTCTCATACCCTTCGATCAAACAAAACTTTTCCATCACCTTCTCTCGAAGACGCAAATCAAACGAATAAAGGATATTTTCCTCGTACAAACGGTCAAAAAAAGAGAAAATCGTTTCAAATCCGAGAGTATCGGTTCCGCGAAGCAAAGCTTCTACACCGAAAATAGCTCCGGAATGGATATCAACGATCGGCTGAAATGCCACATCCAAGACTTCCAAATAGTGATGATAAAGGGGGTGAAGAGGTTCCATGATAGAGAGTATAAACCGCTCGTATCACAAGAAGGTTACAAAGCTATTTTTCGCAGAGCCAACGAACACATTGCCAGACCGAATGCTCCCGTCACGGCGACAAAACTCCCTTTTTCTTTGATTCGGGGAAGCTCAGAGCTGCAAATACAACTAAAATCCCCTTTGAATTTACGTTTACGCAGTTCATTTCGGATTTTAGAAGCAAAGGGGTCTCCTTCGGTTTTCCAGATGGAGCGTACTTCGATCTTCGTCGGGTCAAGCCGTTTTGCCGAACCGACGGAGGAGATGAGTTTGGGGTAGCATTTTTGGATTAACGCGAGTTTGGCACGCATATCGTCAATTGCATCGAGGATAAGATCATAGGGCTCAAAATCAAACGCCTCGACCCACTCGGGGGTGATTTTTTCGGCAATTGCTATCACTTCGGGGTAATGGGTTTTGAGTGCTTCGACTTTCAACTCCCCCTCGTGCATTTCCGAGTGCATTTGACGGTTTTGATTTGTCACATCGTAGCAATCGAAATCGATGATCGTGATGTCACGTACCCCTGAGCGGTAAAGGCAGTCGAGACAGAAACTCCCGACACCGCCGACACCGAGGAGGAGAATTTTGGCATCATGGAACTTTTCAAAATTCTCTTCGCCGAATACGAGTTTAGTACGGGTATGTCTCACAGCCACTCTCGTAATTGCTGCATCGATTTATAGGCGCTCATGTCGAGTTTGATCGGCGTCAGAGACACTTTCCCCGCCTCAATTGCTTCAAAATCACAGAGTGCCTCCCGTTTTTCGCGCGGCTTATACTCAAGAGGATGGAGTCCGAGCCAGTAGTATTCCATTCCGCGCGGATTACGATGGAGGTGAGCGTCATTGGCATAATAGCGATACCCCGCATACGTAACGGCAAACTCCAGTTCTTTAACATCGTGCGGGATATTCACATTGAGAAATTCGCGCTCGTTCAGCGGAAAGTCTCCGGTCAAAATTTTCTCTGCCAGATGGCGGATCGCCTGTTTCGCCAATGCAAAATCGCCGAGTGGCTGGGTAAAATCCATCACCTGTGAGATAGCAATTGCCGGAACACTATGGAGTACCGCTTCCATCGCTGCCGCTGCGGTTCCCGAATAGGTAATATCCTCACCCATATTGGAGCCTTTGTTAATCCCGCTAATCAGCAAATCGGGTTTGGACTCTTCGAAAAGGGAATGGAGTGCAAGATAGACACAATCGCTGGGCGTTCCGTCATCGAGTTTATAAAAATCATCCCCGACACTGATAAAACTAAGAGGACGTGTCAACGTCAGCGAGTGTCCGCACGCCGATTTCTCCGTCGAGGGGGCAACAACCGTGATTTGTCCTAGTCCGTCCAATGCTTCGATGAGGGCTAAAAGTCCTGCCGATTCATATCCGTCATCATTGGTGATCAAAATTTTCTTCATCTATTTCCTTTTGGTTTTTACAGGGACACAAATAAAACAGTTGCGGTTTTCTCGCCGCTCATACGCAAGAACATAATCGTGCTCTTTTAAAATCGCATCGACGATATAAAGCCCCAATCCAAAACTGTCTTTGGTCGGATGCTCTTTCGTAAAAGGTTCGATGTAATAGCTCAACGGTTTCTTGAGCGGTTCACCCTCATTCGCGAAAATGATCTCCCCCTCTTCCATCCAAATCTCCATCTTTTTTTCGGGAGAGTATTTGATCGCATTATCGATCAAATTTTTCACTGCCGTTACAAAAAGACGGTAATCGGCTTCAACTTTGATCGATGCATCAATATGACGATCAACCGCTTCATACTCTACCATCGCAAGATCGATGGCGCCGTCGATGATATCGATAAGCCGATACTCTTTTTTCTCATGGTATTGGTTTCCGGATGTAATCTCTTCGAGCAGTGCAAACTCTCCGATCAATGATTCAAGACGCTCAAAAATCCCTTCAAACCGCCCTCGCTGTTTCTCATCACTCAGCATCGTTGCAACAATCCGCCCTTTGGCAATAGGGGTTTTAAGTTCATGCATAATATTGCGCAAAAATAGGGTACGAGACTCGATAAGGGATCGGATTTTGTTTTGGGTCGAATCGAGTTCGTTGGCGATAAGAGCTATCTCATCGCTCCCATCGGTACGGAATCGCACCCCCATATCCCCTTCTCCGAAACGGGCAATTTGTTTTCGCAAACGGCGCAAAGGGCGCAAACGATAAATAATAAGGGCAAATGAGACGAGCAAAATCGCCATAATCGTCCCATACGCTGAAAGAAGATTGACCGGACGATAAGGCTCGATACTCCGATCTTCAAGCAATACACTGTGACGGGAAGATTCAACCCAAAAATAGATATGACCTCGATGCTCGATCATTGATGTAATAACCTGCTGGGCTACGTGAGTTTCAAGAGGAAAATCTGAAAGAGCATACTCCTCCATCATTTCATCCCCGTTTCCGTCACTTTTCAGAACTCTCCCTTGACGGATTATCGTCTCATACGCCGTCTCATCGGTTATCTCTTCAAGATCATAGAGTGCCAAATTGGCTTCAAACATCGGTTGAGACGTCTGTTTAATAATATACGTATGATAGATTTGACTGATGAGAGAGTGTTTGGTGAAAATGTTGTCAATATGTTTGGCTCGGTTCGTTTCATAGAGCTGATAGAAGGTATAACTGACACTCGATACGGTCACCACCATCGCGAAAACAACGGTTGCAAGAACCGCATTGTTTTTAATCATTTTAGAAGTTTGTAGCCGATGCCACGAATCGATTCGATAAGGGATTTATCCCCAAGCTTATTACGGATACGTCCCATCATCACGTCGATGCTTTTGTTGGAGGAGTCTTCATTGATCGCACTCACGTTGTGAATCAAATCTTCTCTCGAAACAACCATCCCCTGCTTTTTTATCATATGGGCCAAAATCCCGTACTCGGCATTGGTGAATTCAAGCGGCCGCCCTTTATAGCTGATTTGCATCGCGGATTCATTGAGTTTAAAATCACAATCGTTCTGAAGTGCGAGTTCCGAAGCGGCATCGTATCGGCGCAATACCGAATGGATACGGGCCTCTAGTTCTCTCGGATCGTAGGGTTTTGGGAGATAATCGTCCGCACCGAGTTCGAGTGCGTTGATTTTATCGGTGACATCGGAACGAGCTGAGGAGATGATAATGGGGATATTCTGGCGCGCGCGGATCGCTTCGCATACCTCCAACCCATCCATACCCGGTAAGGTTAAATCCAAAATGACCGCATCAAATTTCTCTAATTTGAGAATGCTCAGCGCTTTGAACGGATCATCTTCCGTCGTTACATCGAATTGGTACTGTTCTAAAAATTCGGTGAGGATCTCGGCAAGCTCGAGATCGTCTTCTATCATTAATATTTTACTCATAAGCGTATTGTAACAAAGTGTGGTTAATGATTACCTAACTCAGCCACAACACCAGATGATACGCAACATACGCCAGCGAGTAAGCAACAATCGTGGTGAAGAGAAACAGATACCCGAAGTATTTAATTCCCCCCGCTTCACGGGTAAAGACGACCGATGCCGCCAAACACGGCAAATAGGTCATAATCACGACGATAAACGCCACTGCCGACGCCAGAGGGATGTGTGAACTAATTGCACTCATCAAAGAGTTATCTTCCTCCGTCGCATCGCTTCCGAGCGAATACAAAACACCCATTGTTGAAACAACAACCTCTTTCGCCGCCAATCCCGTCTGCAATGCCACCGCCATTTTCCAATCAAATCCAAGAGGAGTAAACAGCGGTTCGATCGTATGTCCGATACGCCCTAAAAAGCTCTGTTCCAACTGCGCTTCGGCGAGTTGATTCTCGAGTACTTTTACCTCATCTTCTGATGCAGCTACTTCGATTTTTGCCCCATACAGTACATCCAGTGAGCCGTCTTTCGGGTAGGTACTCAAAAACCATACCAGCAACGATGCGGCGGCGATAAATGTCCCCGCTTTTTTGAGATACATCATGGTTTTCGTTACAACCGTATGCCAAATCAGTTTCAGTGATGGGAGACGGTATTTCGGCATCTCCATAACAAACGGCTCATCAACCCCTTTAAACGCTGTCATTTTGAGAACTTTTGCCGCGACAAGCCCGATCATAGCTCCGAGGATATAGATCCCGAACAAAACGTTTCCTGCCATATCCGTGCCGAAAAACGCTCCCGTAAAGAGGACATACACCGGAAGGCGTGCACCGCAGCTCATAAACCCGATGACAAACAGAGTGAGGAGGCGGTCACGGTCATTTTTCAAAATCCGTGCCGACATGTATGCCGGAATCGAGCATCCAAATCCACTCACGAGGGGGATAAAGGACTGCCCGTGAAGGCCGAATTTATGGAAAAAACCATCCAGCAAAAACGCGACCCGAGACATATACCCTGTCGATTCGAGCAAGGCAATCCCGACAAAAAGGATGACGATATTAGGGACAAACAGGACAACAGCCCCTACCCCCGCAATTACCCCATCGACGATCAGAGAACGGATCTCCTCATTGGCAATAGTGGAACCGACTACCTCGCCGAACCATCCGAAAAACGCATCGATCCAATCCATCGGGATGGAGCCGATCTCAAAGGTAAGCTGAAACAGTCCCCACATAAAAAAGAGAAAAATAGGGATCCCGAAAATCGGGTGAATCAAGACCGAATCGATCTTTTCCGTCGTTGTTTTTTTCAACGGTGCTTTAGGTTTGACCTTCACCGCTTCAGCAATAATTCCCCGATTGAAAGAAAGATACTCTTCCGCAAATGCCTCTTTCATATCGTCCGTATCGTGATGGAGCAATACATGTCTATCTGCTTCGATCAGCATCGGCTGCAACTCTGTCCAAATCGGATTGTCATGCAATACCCGATAAGTCTTTTTCTCTTTTTGAAGAAGATGGATTGCAATATTTCGGTTACTAATGGATGCCTTGAATTTACGACGATTTAAATAATCGGTGATAAGAGAAATCTCCTCTTCCACCGCTTCGCTAAAAATCAGTTTTTGCTCCTGATAGGATGCTTCATGTGCCGAAATAACGCTTTGCATCAACGCTTCAAGACCCGTTTTAGCCGCTGCCGAAACACGGATACTTGGAATACCTAGCAGTTGAGTAAGATACCCCTCATTGATCTCTATCCCCTCTTTATCCGCTTCATCCGACATATTGAGGGCAATCACCATTTTCTTATTCATGGTCATGAGTTCTGCGGTCAACTGAAGATTTTTCTCCATATTGGTCGAATCCAGAACATTGATAATAAGATCATAGTTCTCATTGCATAGATAATCGTGTGTTACCCGCTCTTCGATCGAATAGTCGGTAAAAGCATAGGTTCCGGGGAGATCGACGACACTGAACTCATATCCGCCATGCTCAAAAGTGACCACTGTTTTTTCAACCGTCACCCCTGTGAAATTTCCGACATGAAGCCGCGCATTTCCGATGGAATTGATCAGCATACTTTTGCCGACATTAGGTTGACCGACAAGCGCTACGGTAATTTTTTTAGTGGACATCGGACACCTCAATTAATTCAGCTTCTTCGCGGCGTAATGCGATATTCACATTGCCGATTTTTATCTCATACGTACTTTTGGTGAGACCGCACTCAAGCATTTTAACTTCAGCACCTTTCATCAATCCAAACGATATCAACCGCTGTTTAAGGGCTCCCTTAGCGTTGATCTTGACCACTTTGGCAATGCCCCCTTTGGTGCAGGCACTTAAAAGTGTCATGGTTTCTTCTTTCACGTCTGATCCTTAAAAATTATAATTCAAGCGGACAAGGAAACGATCGTATCCGCCATCATAAAGTCCATCTTCTGAAGTATTGTTGTTTTTGTCAGCAACCATGGCATAGCTCATTTCGGCATTGAACGCTTCGCTCATTTCATAGGTTGCAATTACATCAAACTCTTTAACTCTCATATTTGCAGGTACACTTTTAAAATCGCCATATAAGGCACAAAGACTCACCCCTTCCAAACCGGCATTTGTCAGATCTAAGTCTGCACTCAATTGATACGCTTTGACATCCTCAAAACCGTCAATCGTCATCTCTTCCATTGAAGTAATATACGGTCCGCCGCCAAAGCCGTTACTGACAAAATCACCCTCATTATTGGATGCTTTATTGTATGCCGCACCTACGCTCGCCATTCCGATATTAAAACGTGCTCCGATACCGTATACGTTGCCATCAAGACCGCTGTTGCGTTCTTCACTAAACGTAGCGAATTGCCCTATCAACTCCAACCCCATCGTCTCACTGAAAGGGATGGCGTAGGTTGCATCCGTATAAAATGCATCTGCCAACTCATCAATACCGTAATACCACCCTTGCACTCCAAGATTCTCGATACTTTCATTCATAATACCTACAACCGCCGCACCCTCACTGTTGTCTCCTGCAAGTTTTTTAAATTTTGAGATATCACCACCTGAATCGTATCCCGCCCAGCGTGTAACATACCCGCCTACGAACGTTGTTCCCTCGATACCGCCATAAGATACGACGGCCGCTTCAAAAGAGTTCGGGTGCATACGAATATCATCGGTATCGGCGAGAGGCGTATCAATAAGTTGACGTCCGATACGGAGCGTCAAATCGTTTGCACTGTAGTCGACATAGGCTTCCCCGACATACGCATACGACTTAGTGTTTTCAGCAAACAAATCTCCGTTTGCTTTCCCCTCATCAAAAGAACCTGTTAGCGAGTGAATTTTTTGGCTTGCGTACCCCGCTACACCCAGTGTAATACCATTGCTTGCAGCCGTTTCAAATTTTAAAATCCCACCGAGTGACGTTCCATACGTATCGGTATCTACAGCATTATCTTGATCGACATACGCAGCACGGATTTGACCGCTTGCCTTTCCCCCTTTAAATGCTTCATCCATACTTCCGGCGTTTAATGCTGTAACAGCTGCCAAACTCAATAACATCATCGTTTTCATCATCTTCCTTTTTTTTGTCATTACAGAATGATAGAGATTATCAACTTACAATATGCTTAATAATGATAACCTTTTTCAATTAGACTATTATTTCCCCGCTTTGGGTATAATTTCAAACCAAATAATACACTAATAGGACTTTTATGCAATTTCTCTGGCGCTCAACCAGCCATTTTAACCTCGCCAATTTGGTAACAATGGCAAATATTACCTGCGGATTGCTTGCAACCTATTTTATCACTCAAAATCACTTTGTGATCGCGGTCATCTTGGCTTGGATGGGGGGAGCCTTTGATATTATTGATGGAAAAATAGCCCGTAAATTCAATCTTTCCAACGAATTTGGGGTTCAGCTCGACTCCTTTGCCGATTTTCTCAGCTTTGTCCTCGTCCCGACCTTCTTTATCTTCCAAGGAGTCTATACCCACTTAGAAGGTATCCCCCTCATTATTACCTCAATCGCTTCGATCTATTACGTCATCAGCGGTTTACGCCGTCTGATCCAGTTTAATATCAATACCGATGCGGGAGAGGTCGCGAAACATTTTACGGGTGTTCCGACGCCGCTGGGAGCAATTTTACTCTGGCTTGTATGGCTGGGATCGGGATTTATCGGATGGATGGGGGTACTCGCCCTGATGATACTTATCGGAGCATTGTTAAACTCTAAAGTGAAGATTCCGCACCTATAAAAGAATCTCTTCTTCATCTTCGGTATTGGTTACCGAAGAGGGAAGCAACTTCTTCGGCTTCAATCCCAGTTTTCGCATCGACTCGACACGGCGGATCAAATTCCCTTTTCCGGTAGAGAGTTTGTTCATCGCCCCCTCGTAGCTTTTCTGGGTACGTCCGATCTGCTCACCGATTTTCTCCA
>Ga0208246_1000066_pt1 | contig 113319 bp, 118 predicted proteins | sample RifOxyD2_FD_184039 | JGI IMG/M metagenome (GOLD analysis project Ga0208246, IMG submission 184039) | Soil microbial communities from Rifle, Colorado - Rifle Oxygen_injection D2 (SPAdes) | ecosystem: Environmental > Terrestrial > Deep subsurface > Rock core/Sediment | place: Rifle, Colorado... | reverse complement strand
GAAGAATTTTGAGCTTCACCTTAAAGAATGCGAATGGCGATACAGCAGAGATTACGATATACTTAAAGAAGAGCTTTGGCGGATATACAAATGGTACTTAAAACATTAGTTTATCTGGTCTAGAGCCATATATATTATTGTCAAGCATTACGAATTATTGACATTTTAGAAGCTGATTATTAAATTATGGTCACAGTAAAAGTTTTATTAGTCGGCTACTTCAAATGGGTTAAAAAAGATATTTGTCGCGCGTCGTCAACGGTTACTTTTATTGAAGATGGAAAAGAAAAAATTATTGTTGATTCCGGGAATGCTTGCGACGCGAAAAAGATTATTGTGGCGTTAAGAAAAATAAAAGTCAGACCGGAGGAAATTACAACAGTTGTAAATACGCATTCTCATTCAGATCACGTTGGCTCTAATTTTATATTTAGAAATGCAAGATTTGTAGATGGCGAAGGAATGTATAAAGATGATGAATTTAATTTGGGAGATATTGATAATTTTGCTCTAACAAAAAATATAAAAATAATAAAAACTCCGGGACATACTTTGCATGATTGTTCAGTACTCGTCAAAACCAAAGAGGGGATAATCGCGGTTGTGGGAGATTTGTTTTGGGAAGAATTGGTCCCGCCTTCACTTCGTTTCGGCGAGGCGAAGGAAAAGTCGTCATTTATAACCGATAAAAAATTATATAAGAAAAGCCAAGAAAAAGTATTAAAAAATGCCCGGTGGATAGTTCCCGGGCATGGGAACATTTTTAAAGCGTAAGATCCCCATCTTTGACTGAGCTAGATTTAACCATAGTGTCATTGCGAGCCCCGACTCTTTAGTCGGGGCGTGGCAATCCCCTTTTTCCCGAGAGAGAAGGGGATTGCTTCGTCGCTCCCCTCGGTCGCTCCTCGCAATGACAGAAATAAAATTATGCAATACATCTTAGTTATAAATTCCGGTAGTGCGACTTTGAAGTTTAAGGTTTTTTATTCTGAAAATCTAAAAGAAATATGCTCCGGAATTGTGGAGAGGATTGGTTTGGAAAAAAGTTTTATTGAAATAAACAATAAAGGGATTAAAGCGAAGCGGTATGATGATATAAAAAATCACAATGAAGCGATTCAAGTTGTTTTGGCCGAATTGGAAGATATTTTGTCTTTGAAAAAAGAAAATAAAATTTTGGAAGAAGCGCTCGTGGCGGTTGGCCATAGGGTAGTGCATGGCGGAGAGGAATTTATTGAGCCGACAATCGTTACGCCAACAGTTTTAAAAAAATTAGAAAAATATAATAAATTGGCACCACTCCATAATCCCGCAAATATGGCGGGGATCGCGGCTATACAAAATTTATTACCAAAAGTTAAAAACATCGCGGTTTTTGATACGGCATTTTATAAAACCATTCCGGATTATGCTTTTATTTACCCCTTGCCTTACGAGTTGTATGCGAAAGAGGGGATAAGGCGTTACGGATTTCATGGAATTTCCCATAGTTATGTTGCCGAGGAAACTGCATTGAAACTTAAAAAATCATTGAACAAATTAAACGTGATTACTTGCCATCTCGGAAGCGGATGTAGTATTACTGCGATCAAAAACGGAAAGGCGATTGATACGAGTATGGGCTTTACTCCGCTTCCCGGTCTCATGATGTCAACAAGATGCGGAGATATTGATCCGTCCATTATATTTTTCTTGATGCAAGAATTAAACATGAAACCGGAAGAAGTAAATAAAATGTTAAATTCAAAATCAGGGCTTTTGGGTGTTTCCGGATTAGCCGACATGAGGGAGATTTTACAATTATCAGGATATAAAGTGGAAGGATTTATCGGAGGAGAGAAGGCGAGCCCGGAGAAAAAGAAATTAGCGGCTTTGGCGCTTCAAATGTTTGTTTATCGCGCGCAAAAATATATCGGAGCTTATTTGGGGATTTTGGGAAAAGTTGACGCGGTCGTCTTCACCGGCGGAATTGGGGAGAGAAGTTCTATTGTGAGAAATTTAATTATAAAGGGAATAAAAACCGGAGATAAATTAAAAGTTTTGGCAATATTGACGAATGAGGAGCTGGCGATAGCGAAGGAAGCGAAGAAGATGCTTAATTAGTTCCTCCCCCTTCTTGGGGGCCGCGTGTCGCTAAAGCTATAGCGGCGGCGCAAGGCTAGGTGGGGGTGATTAATAAAGCACCAAATCCAAAATTACAAATCCCAAATAAATTACAATGACCAAAATTCAAAAAGATTAAAACTCCTATCGTCATTTCGAGCTTGTCGAGAAATCTCACAATATTAATTATGGCAAGGGCTGAGATCCCTCGGCTACGCTCGGGATGACGGCTTGGCAAGTTTGTTTTGAATTTTGAGCATTAGATATTTGAATTTATTTGGAGCTTGTGATTTTGAATTTGGAATTTCAACATTTCACCCTCCCCTAACCCCTCCCCTCAAGAGAGGGGAAATTGACAGTATGTTCAAAAGACTAAAAATACTAAACGGCGAATCAAAAACCATAACCGGAGCTGCCCTTTTTCTTGGAGCAGCTTCTTTGGCTTCCCGTCTTTTGGGAGTTTTTAGAGATAGGGTTTTGGCCGGTCAATTCGGCGCGGGAGATTCTCTTGATATTTATTACGCCGCTTTTCGCATCCCCGATTTTATTTTCAACCTATTGATTCTGGGCGCCCTTTCCGCCGGTTTCATTCCGGTTTTTATGGAATTGATTTTTTCCTCAAAAGAAAACGGCCACCGCGAAGCTTGGGAAATGGTTAACAATTTGATTAATATCATGGGCGTGATTTTAATCGTTGTTTGCGGTTTATTCATTTTTTTCAGTTCATTTCTTGTCCCCATAATCACTCCCGGCTTTAGCGCGGAGAAAATGCAGACAACAATCTTAATGACGCAAATAATGATGCTTAGCCCGTTATTTTTGGGAATAAGTAATATTCTGGGCGGAGTTTTACAATCGTTCAAAAGATTTTTTATTTATTCTCTATCTCCCATTTTTTATAACATTGGAATAATTATCGGAGCGTTATTTTTAGTTCCACGCTTTGGTCTTTACGGTTTGGCTATTGGCGTTGTTTTGGGAGCATTGACCCACATGGCAATACAAATACCGGCAGTCATGCAGTTGGGTTTCCGCTATAAACCGGTTCTTGATTGGGGGAACAAGAGCGTGCGGAAAATTGTGAAATTAATGGTTCCGCGCACTTTGGGGTTGGCGGTTTCCCAAATTAATTTAACAGCCATTACTATCATTGCCTCAACTCTGACCGCCGGAAGTTTGTCAATTTTTAATCTGTCCAGCAATCTTCAATATTTTCCCATTGGAATAATCGGCGTTTCTTTTGCTATTGCCGCCTTTCCGGCCTTGGGCGAATGCGCGGCTTCTGGAAACAAAGATTTGATGGTTAAAAATTTTTCTCATGCCGTTCGACAAATTTTATTTCTCATTATTCCGTCTTCAGTTTTGTTGTTATTGCTTCGCGCGCAAATTGTCAGAGTTATTTTGGGAGCCGGCGCGTTTAATTGGGAAGATACTATTTTGACAGCCGACGCTTTGGCTATTTTTGTTTTAAGTTTATTCGCTCAAGCGTTGATTCCTCTTTTAGTCAGATTTTTTTACGCTTTGCAGGACACAAAAGGGCCGTTTTTGATCGGTTTGGTTTCAGTTATTATCAACATAATTTTAGCTGTATTTTTATCCAAGCCGTACGGGATTATCGGGCTCGTTATCTCTTGCACCATTTCCAATCTTATTAATTTTTGTTTGCTTTGGATATTTTTAAGAATAAAATTCGGATCGCTTGATGAAGGAAGAATTTTAAAATCAATTTTAAAAATCAGCGTCGCTGCCGTTTTTATGGCCATAGTTATCCAACCAATGAAATATTTTTTGTCAGATTTTGTAAATATGCAAACCTTTTTGGGGATTTTTTTTCAGGGGCTGGGAGCCGGCTTGGCGGGAATCGTTATCTTCGCGACCATCAGTTTGCTCTTAAAATCGGAAGAAATGCTTGCTATTTGGCAGACAATCAAGTATAAGTTATTTAAAGTGAAGCCGGCGGTAATTACCGAAGAAGGACCAAAATAGATAAAATATGGATCAAGATAAAATAAGAAATTTTTGCATTATTGCTCATATAGATCACGGGAAATCAACTCTTGCTGATCGTCTTTTGGAATCGACAAACACTATTCAAAAAAGGGAAATGCGCGAACAGGTTTTGGATATGATGGATCTGGAAAGAGAAAGAGGAATAACTATCAAGCTCCAGCCGGCGAGAATGGATTATGCCGGGTCAATTCTTAATCTGATAGATACTCCCGGGCACGTTGATTTTAATTATGAAGTGTCGCGATCTTTGGCTGCCGTGGAAGGCGCGCTACTTTTAGTTGACGCCACTCAAGGCATTCAGGCGCAAACTTTGGGAAATTTATATTTGGCCATGGAGCAAAATCTCACGATAATTCCCGTCATAAATAAAATAGATTTGGCCAACGCGGAAATAGAAAAAACAAAAGAGGAAATTATTTCTCTTTTGGGGTGCAAAAGTGAAGAGATAATTTTGGCTTCCGGAAAAACCGGCAAGGGCGTAGAAGAAGTTTTGGAATCAGTTGTGAAAAAAGTTCCTTCGCCGAATGGAGAAGCGGATAAACCTTTGCGCGCTCTTATTTTTGATTCAAAATATGATGATTACAAAGGAGTGGTCGCCTATGTTCGCGTCCGCGATGGTGAAATAAAAAAAGGAGATAAGATGTTTTTGATGGCCGGAAAAGTAGAAAGCGAAGTTTTGGAAGTTGGATATTTTAAGCCCCAGTTTGTTCCAACAGATAAATTGAGCACGGGAGAAATCGGGTATATTGTGACCGGACTTAAAGAAATTGAAAAGTGTCGAGTTGGTGATACTGTCACAGCTTCAACGTCGCGAGCGGAGGTTTCCGCTCTTCCCGGATATAAAGAAGTCAAACCAATGGTTTTTGCTGGAGTGTTTTGCAAAGAGGGAAATGATTTTCCAAAATTAAGAGAGGCGATGTTAAAACTAAAATTAAATGATGCCTCGCTGACTTTTGAAACAGAACAATCAAAGGCCTTGGGTTTTGGTTTTCGTTGCGGTCTTTTGGGATTGTTGCATCTTGAAATATTGGAAGAGAGAATAAGAAGAGAATATAATTTGGACGTTATCATCACCGTGCCATCAGTGGCCTACAAAATTACAAATAGAAAAGGTAATGCAGAGATTGTTAAAAGCCCCTTGGAATTTCCCGATCCGACTTTTATTGAAATGGTGGAAGAACCATGGATTAAAATTGATGTTGTTTCCCCCAGCCAATATTTGGGAGGCATAATGCAATTAGTCCAAGAAAAAAGGGGAGTCTATATTAATACCGAATATTTGGAAGCCGACAGAATCATCATTCATTATGAAGTTCCTCTTTCCGCGATTTTGGTTGATTTTTATGATAAATTAAAAAGCGTTACTTCCGGCTATGGTTCCTTGAATTACGAATTTTTAGGCTATAAAAAAACAGATGTTGTCAAAATGGATATTTTGGTTGCCGGGGAATCGGTTGAGGCCTTGTCCACTATTGTTTATGAAGACATTGTCCATGATGCGGGTCGCCGAATCGTTGAGGCTTTGAAAAAAGTTTTACCTCGGCAAATGTTTGAAGTAAAAATACAAGCTGCTATCGGCGGAAAAATAGTTGCTTCCGAACATCTACCCGCGATGAAAAAAGACGTTACGGCCAAGCTTTATGGGGGAGATGTCACCCGGAAGAGAAAACTGCTAGAAAAGCAGAAAAAGGGCAAAAAGAAGATGAAAGCGTTGGGAAAAGTGGATATTCCACCAGAAGCCTTCATGGCTGTCTTAAAGAAGTAGTTAGATTGTTAAAAATAAAACCGCCTCTTGGGGTGGTTTTTTGTTTTTTGGCTTAAATAAAGGGAAAAATGGGAAAAGTGGTTGACAAGATCGCGATTTTGTGCTATACTAACTTGTTAAGCTTAAAATAGCTTAATAGTACCTTATAAGCAATCAACACCAGAGAAACTTGGAGGAGGAAACATAAACGACCCTTTATGGGCAACGTTTAGATCCGGTACGCGGTAAAGTTAAAATTCGGCGACTTCTTTACGGGGGTCTACTAAATTTCAACTTTCCAAAGTGCCACAGCCATTTTCCGATGTTCATCGGATAGGCTCTTCACCTCCAAATTTCTCTGGCGTCGCTAACTATTGTTACGTGATGCCAGGAAAAAGGCCAACAGGTTAATACCCGTTGGTCTTTTTTTCTTTTTGAAAAATTCAGTATTATGTTATAATATATCATAATATGAAAAATAAAGATTGGCAAAAAATAATTTGGATCATCTTATCCATTATAATCATCTTGAGTATGCTTATCTGGACGGTTGGGCCGATGTTCTATTAGATTTTTGATGTCATTCTGAGCGGAGCGACCCCGCAAAAGGCGGGGCGCGCATGCGGGCTAGAAAAGAATATCGCGGGCATTCGCCCGAGATCCTTCACTACGCTCAGGATGACCTCCTGCGTGGCAGGTTTAGATTTTATTTCACCACAATGAGATGGCAAGTTAAGGATTCCGTCACAAAAGAATTTTTAAATAAATTTCCGGAGATAGATCCGGTTATTTTGCAGTTGCTTTGGAATAGAGGAGTGAAAGTTCAAGAGCAGATTGATGAGTTTTTGTATCCGGATTACAGCCAAGATATTCATGACCCTTTTTTATTTGTAGAAATGCGCCAGGCAGTGGAACGCACTCTTTTGGCGATAAGAAATAAAGAAAAAATAATGGTCCACGGCGATTATGATGCGGACGGAGTTTGCTCGGCCTTAGTAGTTGTTTCTCTGCTTGAAGCTCTTGGTGCCAATGTTGATGTTTACCTTCCACATAGAGAGCTTGAGGGCTATGGGCTTAATTTGCAAAGCGTAGATGAGTTCAAAAAAAATGGAGTCAATTTGATTATTACTACCGATTGCGGGATTAGCAATCATGAAGAAGTAAAAAGGGTTAAAAAGCTAGGCATGGATATTATAATCACCGACCATCATGCCGAACCGCCGGTTTTGCCGGAAGGCACGGTTGCCATAATCAATCCTCATTTGAAAAGAGAAATATATCCTTTTCGCGATCTAGCCGGAGCCGGAGTCGCCTTTAAATTTGTACAGGCGATTTTAAAAGAAATTCAGATAAGACCGAACGAAGAATATGGAATCAAGCCGGAAGAGGCTGAAACTTTTGAAAAATGGATTTTGGATTTAGTAGCCATTGGGACAATAACTGATATGATGCCCATAGTCGGAGAAAACAGGACTTTGGTAAAATACGGTCTGATCGTTTTAAACAAAACAAGAAGAATTGGATTAAAAAAGCTGATAGAATCATTGGGAGGAAATAAAGGAAAGCTATATGATGTAAGAACTATTGCTTTTCAAATTGGTCCGCGCCTAAATGCCGCCGGGAGAATCAACCACGCCAACCAAGCCTATAATCTTTTAAAAACGGAAAATTTAGATGAAGTGGATAATGCTGTCCAAAATCTCAACAAAACAAACGAGGAGAGACAATCAATAAGCGAACGAGTGACAACCGAGGTAAAAGAACAAATCGGAGAAGTGGGTGACAGAAAAGTATTGTTTGCCCTGGGTAGTGATTGGCCGATGGGAATAGTCGGTCTTGTTGCCGGAAAGATAACAGATAAGTTTTGGCGACCGACCTTTGTTATGGTGGAGAAAGACGGGACAATTTCCGGGTCGGGAAGGAGTATCCCTGAATTTGATATTACCTCCGCTTTACAAAAAGCTAAAAAATATTTATCACGTTACGGCGGACATAATGGCGCTTGCGGATTTACTTTAAAAAATAAAGAAGTCTTAGGAGATTTTAAAAAAGCGATTGCCAAAATTGCCGAGGAAAAATTAGCCGAAGTAATTCTTGAACCGATTTTAGAGATTGATACGGAAACTCATTTGAAAAAAATAAACTGGGAGCTTTTTGAACTTTTGGAAAAGTTTTCTCCTTTTGGCAAAGGCAATGAACATCCTCGTTATTTGGCGCGCGGTCTTCGGATAGATAATCTTGAATCAGTCGGCTCCAATGGAAACCATTTAAGGATGATGTTGAGTCAGGGTAATGGAGATAGAAAAAAATTTATCGGTTTTTGTCTGGGGGATTGGTGCGAGAAAATAAAGATTGGCGACAATATCGATGTTGTTTTTGAAGTTGATGTCAATGAATGGAATGGGAATAGAGAATTGCAATTAAAAATAATTGATTTAAGATTGAGTGAGGTGTAATTTTCCCCTCCCTCGAGGGGAGGGGTTAGGGGAGGGTGAAGTAATTAATAAAATAACAAATCCAAAATCACAAGCTCCAAATAAATTACAATGACCAAAATCCAAATGTTCAAAATAATCGTTTAGAATTTTGAACATTAAATATTTGAATTTATTTAGGATTTGTAATTTTGAATTTGGTGCTTCATTAATCACCCCCTCCTAGCCTTGCGCCGCCGCTATAGCTTTAGCGACACGCGGCCCCCATCAAGGGGGAGGAACCCATTAATTAGGCCTTGAGATTATAAATATTATGCCCTACAAAAACATTCAAATTTTCACCGACGGAGGAGCGCGAGGCAATCCCGGTCCGGCAGGCATCGGCGTTGTTATTTGGGATGGAAACAATATAGTTGGTCGTCATGCAAAATATATTGGTAGGGCGACCAACAACCAAGCGGAATACAGCGCGGTTATTTTAGCCTTGGAAGAAGCAAAAAAAATTGGCGCGGAGAATATTGATTTTTTTCTTGACAGCGAATTAGTTGTAAAACAATTAAAACGAGAATATAAAGTCAAAGATCAAGAATTGGCCAATCTTTTTTTAAAAATTTGGAATTTAAGCATTAATTTTAAAAAAATTACCTATACCCACGTCCGGCGGGAGAAAAATAAAGACGCAGATAAATTGGTTAATGAGGCGTTGGATAAAGAAGAAAAAAATAAATAAAAAACAGCGTGACCGCTCTCAAAGACTCTTATTAAGAGTAGGGCAATCACGCCTTGTGTTTAGGGTTCCAATATATTTTTTATTTTTTCTATCAAATATTTTCTTTCATCTTGCTCCCAATATCTTCCCCAACAGCTTTGCACTAAGGGAGTTAAATATAGGGAAATATCCATACCGTATCGGTTTAATGTATTAAACGCTATTAGTAAATTTTTTAGGGGATCTTCATCAATTATTGGATAATCACCACCCCCTACAATTAATACTTCCCTCCCAGAATAATTAAAAAATAAAAAATGTTTCATCAAATGATAATAGTTAGAGTTATATGGAACAACCCCCTTTATCGAAACCCAGAAAGCTTCCATGTCTTCCTCCTTGTATTTTTACCCTACCAAATTCGCAAAAAAAACAAGCCTAAGAGAAAAATAAATTTTGTGCTATAATAAAAATAAGGATTAAATTAAAAACGCATGTTTAAAATATTTATGCCAAAAAGTTATTTAGGCGTTGATTTGGGGACGACGAGTGTTAAGCTGGTTGAATTAAAGGAAGAAGAAAAACACGCGAAACTCGTCACTTATGGATATTCCGAGCAAACGGAAAAAACTTCTTCGGAAAAAAGTTTATTGGAGACTCCGGACAAAGCGATTGATTTGTTGAAAAAGATTTGCGTCAAGGCAAAAACGACGACAAGGCAAGCTGTTGCCGGACTTCCGGCTGCCTCGGTTTTCAGTTCAATAATAACCGTTCCCGGAACGGGCAAGGATGTCGCTCAGGCGGTTCATCTTGAAGCAAAAAAGATTCTTCCTCTTCCGGTCGAAGAGACTATTTTAGATTGGCGTGTTTTGGGAGACGAAGCGGATAAAACGAAAAAATCCAGCCAGATTCTTTTAACCGCCGCGCCCAAAGAATTGGTAAAAAAATATTTAGATATTTTCAAAGGCGCAGGATTGAATTTGATCAGCCTGGAAACAGAAACTTTTGCCTTAGTCAGATCACTGGTTGGAATTGATAAATCAGCGATTGTTATTATAAATATGGGAGCAATGAGCACGGCTATTTCCATAATTGAAAATGGGGTTCCTTTTTTAAGCCGTTCGTTAAATATCGGCGGACTCACGATAACCAATGAACTGTCGGCCAGTTTGGGAATGGATTTTAGCGAGGCTGAACAACTTAAATATGACGTGGGAATGTCTACAGAATCCGGTGGCAATATGTCTAAAATAGTGGAAAAAGCCTTTGCCATGCTTTTGAATGAAATTAAATATTGCGTAAACGTATATCAAACTCAAGGAAATGGAGGGGTAAAAAGGGTGGAAAAGATTATTTTAACCGGAGGAGGATCAACAATGCCTAATTTCGTTGATTATTTGGGGCAAGCCTTGAATATGAGAGCCCATATCGGCAATCCTTGGGCAAGAGTTATTTATCCGGAATCATTAAAACCCATTTTAGACCAGATTGGTCCGCGATTTGCCGTGGCGATTGGTTTGGCGACAAGAGAAATTGAATAAATTTTATAATTTTTAATTTTATAATTTTTAAATAAATCTTAATTTCTTAATTTTTAAACTTGAGTGGAGTCCGTCCCTTTAGGGCGAGACTTCTTTTCCCGGAGTTCACCCCTTAGGGTGTAATGTCCTACAGGCTAAAGCCTGAATTCCCGTCTTGTCTCTGCCTAAAGGCAGGACTCCGCAGTAGAGACCAATATTTGTCCAAGTTTCAAGCATTAAAACATTAGAAAATTATTTATAAAATTAAAAATTTTAAACGAAGGGAGGTGAAAAAATGTTAAAAAATAAAAAAGGATTTACCCTAATAGAAATTTTAGTCGTAGTCGCTATTGTCGGCTTACTAGCCGTTTTGGCGGTTGTTGCTTTAAATTCAGCGAGAAAAACAGCAAGAGACACGGAAAGAGTGGGGTCAATGAAGCAGGTGCAGGTAGAAATGGAGAGAGTTTTTAGCGAAAACAATTCTTACGAACTTTCGGGATGTACGACGAGCGGAGTTGCGGTCAGCTCTTGCGCCGCGCCTCTTTCCAACTATTTGCCCGGCATATCCAGTATAAAAGACCCGGTCGCTTCAAAGACATGCTTAGTTGAAAATGGGGTTTGCGTTGATAAAGCTCCTTGCGACTATACTGTAGCTGTTGATCCAAGTAATTCAGATTACAAGTTCTGTTTCTATACGGAAGGGGAGATCGGTAATTTAACACAAGGGATGCACTATATTTCACCTTTGGGAATACAATAATTTATATTAGGCTACTGGTTGCAAATAGAAAAAATTATCATGCAACAAGTCTAAAAATTATTCAAAACCCCAAAGGAGGGGTTTTGTTTTTTAATTACGAAAAATATGCTATAATATAAGCAATATGGCCATAGTTTTTATTATATTTTTTGGGCTTGTTATTGGGAGTTTTTTGAATGTTTTGATTCTGCGACTGCCCAATAAAGAATCTGTTATAAAGGGAAGATCTCATTGCCCAAGCTGTAAGCATACGCTTGGTTTTTTTGATCTTTTTCCGATTTTGAGTTTTCTTTTTTTAGGCGGAAAGTGTCGATATTGCCACAAGAAAATTTTAATCCAATATCCATTAGTTGAAGCGGCGACAGCGTTGCTCTTTTTAATAGCTTATTTTGTCTTTATCCCCGAGGGCGGGGCAACAAACTATTTTCCTTTTTTAAAATTGGCGAGAGCCTGGTTTTTTATTTCAGCAATGATTATTATTTTTGTTTATGATTTTAAAAAATATTTAATTTTAGATCGAGTGATTTATCCTTCAATTATTGTCGCTCTTTTGACAATCCCTCTTTTTCTGGACGGACGATTGGAGAAAAATATTTTTTGGGGAATATTTTTAGCGGCAGTTTTGGGTGGTGGATTTTTTTTACTTCAATATACTGTTTCTCGTGGCAAATGGGTCGGTGGCGGAGATGTTAAAATGGGCGTGTTGATGGGTTTGATTCTTGGATTAAACGGACTTCTCGTAGCTCTTTTTTTTGCCTACATTATCGGAGCGATTTTCAGTCTTTGGTTTATCGCTTCCAAAAAGAAAACAATGAAAGACGCTCTTCCCTTTGGTCCATTCTTGGCGGGCGGAACAATAATTTCTTTGTTCTGGGCCGAGCCGATTATAAAATTATTTTTTAGTTTATAAATATGGACGTAAAACAAGCGGAACAAAGGATAAATAAATTAAAAAAAGAGATTGAATATCATCGCTATCTTTATCATGTTTTGGATCGTCAAGAAATTTCCGATGGAGCGCTGGATTCCTTAAAGCATGAATTATTTAAACTAGAGCAGGAATTCCCGCAATTCATTACAGCCGATTCGCCAACGCAAAGAGTTGGTGGAGAGCCCTTGCCCGAATTTCAAAAGTGGACGCATCAAGTTCCCATGCTCTCCATTGAAGATGTTTTTAGCTCGGAAGAATTATTGGATTGGAAAAATAGAATTCAAAAACTTGTTCCCGGGGAAAAATTTGATTATTACGCGGAAATAAAAATGGATGGATTGGCGGTTACTTTAATCTACGAAAACAGAGAATTGAAAATCGGGGCTACTCGCGGAGACGGGCAAGTGGGCGAAAACGTCACCCATAATTTAAAGACGATTGAAGCTATTCCTCTTCGTTTCCCCGAAGAGAAAGAAGTCAGAGAAATGATAAAAAAGATTGATTTGGATTTTGATGAAAAAAAATTGAATATCTTATTTTCCAAAATAAAAGAAAGAGTGGAAATTCGCGGGGAAGTTTTTATGGGGAAAAAAGTTTTTGATGAATTGAATAAAAAACAAGAGAGCGCGGGTCTTCCGCCCTTTGCCAACCCTCGCAATGTGTCCGCCGGAAGCATCAGACAACTTGATCCAAAAATCACAGCTTCCCGAAAACTGGATTTTTTCGGTTATGCTTTAATTTCAAATTTGGGGCAGGAAAATCACGAAGAATCTCATGAGATTTTGAAATTATTAGGCATTAAAGTTAATCCGGAAAATAAATATTGCGCCAACTTGGATGAAGTTAAAAAATACCATGAATATGTTGGAAAAAAACGTTCAAAGTTTTCTTACTGGTCGGATGGAATAGTGATTAATATTAATGACAATAAAATTTTTGATAGGCTGGGAACGGTGGGAAAAACGAGGCGGGGGATGGTTGCCTTTAAATTTCCAGCTGAGGAGGCGACAACAATTGTTCGCGAAGTCATTTGGCAAGTGGGAAGAACCGGAGCCTTAACGCCAGTGGCAGTAATGGATCCTGTGCCCATTGCCGGGACGACAGTAACTCATTCAACCTTGCATAATCTGGATGAAATTGAGAGGCTTGGCGTTAAAATTGGCGATACCGTTGTTATAGAAAAAGCGGGAGATATTATTCCGAAAATAGTAAAAGTTTTGCCGAATTTGCGCACCGGAAAAGAAAAATCAATAGTGGCTCCCAAAAAATGTCCGATGTGCGATACGGAATTGGTTCGCAAATCCGGAGAAGTGGCGATCTATTGTTCAAATCAAAAATGTTTTGCCAGGTCTCTCAAAAAAATAAAACATTTTGTCTCCAAGAAGGCGATGAATATTGACGGGTTGGGAGATAAAATAATTGAAAAACTTTTGGAAGTTGGTTTGATTCGCGACGCGGCCGACCTCTATGAACTTGAGATCGGGGATATTTTGCCTCTTGAAAGATTCGCGGAAAAGTCATCAGTCAATCTTATTGAAGCGATAGATAAAAGCAGGAAAGCGCCTTTGGCTCGTTTTATTTTTGCTCTTGGTATTCGTCATGTCGGCGAGGAAACGGCGATAGATCTGGCTAATAATTTTGGGGATATTTTGAAAATAAAAAATTTAAAAAAAGAAGATTTGGAGACAGTGCAAGACGTGGGCGGAGTTATGGCGGAAAGTATTGTGGAGTGGTTTCAAGATAAAAATAACGTAGATTTTTTGGAGAGGCTCTTGAAAAATGTTGATCTTTCAAAACCCAAGGTTATCAATAAAGTTTGGCGAGGATTGAAATTTATTTTAACTGGGACGCTGGAAAAGATGACGCGAGATGAGGCCAAGGAAAAAATACGTTTATTTGGCGGAGATGTTGTGAGTTCTGTTTCCAAGGAAACCGACTATCTTATTTTGGGCGCCGATCCCGGATCAAAATATGAAAAAGCAAAAAAACTGGGGGTCAAGATATTGAATGAAGGGGATTTTTTAAAAATACTTGAAATAGCTGAAAAAAGTAAGTAGATTAAGGATTTAAAAATAATCGAAAAAAAGTTCAAATTCCAAAATCCAAATGTCAAATCAATGCCAAATGTCTAATGTCTGAATTTTGAGCTTTGGATTTGATTTGTCATTTGAGCTTTGACATTTGAAATTAAATAAATTATGTTCGATCCTGTCTGTGGAGCGCAAATAGAAAAAGAAAATTTAAAAGGAGAATACAAGGGAGAAAATTTTTATTTTTGCAGCCCCGAATGCCAGAAAGAATTTAAAAATAATCCGGAAAAATTTACAAGCGAACCGATTATTAAGATAGAGGACGTTTGGAAAATTTATACCTTGGGAAAAGTAGACGTGCCTGTTTTACGAGGGCTTAGTCTGCGTATTTTTAGAGGAGACTTTGTGGCTATTGTTGGGCCTTCAGGTTCGGGAAAAACAACGGCGATGAATATGGTCGGTTGTTTGGATTTGCCGACCAAAGGAAATATTTTTTTAGACAGCCACAATATCTCGGAATTAAAGGAAGACGAATTGGCGAGAATAAGGGGACAAAAAATAGGATTTATTTTTCAACAATTTAACCTGGTTCCGTCTTTAAGCGCCATAGAAAATGTTATTTTACCTTTATTTTTTCAAGACGTGGAAAGAAAAAAATCAGAGAGTCGCGCACTGGAATTAATTAAATCAGTCGGACTGGAAAAAAGATATAAACATAAACCGCGTGAACTTTCCGGCGGGGAACAACAAAGAGTGGCGATCGCGCGGGCGCTTGTCGCCGATCCGGAGATTATTTTAGCCGACGAACCGACAGGAAATCTTGATTCGGAAAATGGGAAAAAAATTATGGATCTCTTGGTTGATTTATGGAAGGAGCATAAAAAAACTTTAATTATAGTAACGCACGATCCGTTTGTCGCTTCTTTTGCCGAGAGAGTAATCAGTTTGCGTGATGGGAAAATGGTAGAAAATGAAGAGTATATAAAAAGATTTTTGGATAAAAGGATGGATAGGAAATAGAAAAGTTTTTTGAGGAGCTACAATCAACATTTAAAATATAGAATATGGAAACAACAAAAATCGCTTTATTCAAAGGCAAAAAAATCCGCAAAACACTTTTTCAAAATGAGTGGTGGTTTGTAGTGGAAGATGTTGTTTTGGCTTTAATAGATTCAAATGATCCCAAGCAGTATATTCAGCGCATGAAACAGCGCGACATTGAGCTTGCCAAAGGATGGGTACAATTTGTACATACCCTTCCGGTTCCAACCGACGGTGGCAACCAAAATATGAATTGTGCCGATACAGAAGGCGTTTTTCGCATTATTCAATCAATTCCATCGCCAAAGGCCGAGCCATTTAAGCGTTGGCTGGCAAAGGTTGGCTATGAGCGAGTGCAAGAAATAGAGAATCCGGAGTTAGCAACGAAGCGGACAAGAATACTATATAAACTTAAAGGATATCCGGAAGATTGGATAGAAAAAAGAATGCGCGGTATCGCTATCCGCGAAGAACTGACTGACGAATGGCAAAATAGAGGGGCAAGAGAGCAAAAAGATTATGAAATTTTGACCGCGGAAATTTCCAAAGCTACTTTTGGTATTACTCCAGGCGAATATAAAAAAGTAAAAGGTTTGAAGCGGGAAAATCTGCGCGACCACATGGATGATTTTGAACTTATTTTTACAATGCTTGGCGAACGCTCAACCACAGAAATTCATAAAACTGAAAATTCCAAAGGGGTTGCAAAGCTAGCGCAAGACGCCAAGCGTGGCGGGAGGATTGCCGGTGTCGCCAAAGAACAATTGGAAAAAGAAATCGGTAGACAGGTGGTATCAAAAGAAAACTTTTTACCAAAGAAAAAAGGTGTAAAAAAATTAAAATAAGAAATGTGTCAGCGCAATGGCAAGATATAAAAAATAAGATTTATGATAATTGAATTTTTTAAATTAAGTCTGAAAAATTTAAGACACAGAAAACTTCGGAGCTGGCTTACGGTCTTAGGCGTTGTGATCGGCGTTTCGTTAATCGTTTCTTTGTTATTTTTAGGAGAAGGATTAAAAAGCTCCATCATGAGCCAGCTTAAAATGTTTGGCACTGATTTGATTTTTATTTTTCCCGGAGAAGAATCTAATCCTTTTTTGGGAATGTTAAGCGGGCTTGAATTGGAGAATAAAGATGTTGAAATAATAAAGGATATCCCCGGAGTGGATTTGGTCTTGCCGATGAATACAAAAACAACAAAAGTTAAATTCGGCGGAGAAGAAAAATCGATTAATTTGAGTGGCAGTCCTTGGTATGAAACAAAGGCAATATATGGAGAGTCTCAAGGTTTCTCCATGGAAAACGGTAGTTGGCCGGTGAAAGATAACTCATCTGAAGTTGTTTTCGGATCAATTGTGAGCAAGGAAAGATTTAAAAAGATTATTGTTTCCGGAGATGAGGTCATAATAGGAAATCAAAAAATGAGAGTGACGGGAGTCCTGAAGGCGACCGGCGACCAGGGGGCGGACACAATGATTTATGCGTCAGCGGATAATTTTAGAAAGATAACCGGAAAAAGAGGTGGGGCGGAACAAGTTATTGTAAAGACAAAACCGGACTACGATGTTGACTTGATCGCCGAAGATATAAAATATGAATTAAAAAAACAAAGAGGAGGGGATGAGTTTGCCGTTTTGACTCTTCTTAAAACAGCCGCAATTGTGGGAGATGTCTTGGGGATAGTAGAGATAATTTTAGCCAGCATTGCCATTGTAGCTCTTTTGGTTGGTGGTGTGGGTATTATGAACACAATGTTTACGGCAATTATGGAACGGACTCGCGAGATCGGCGTGATGAAAGCGATCGGCGGGAGCTACGGAAAGATTATGAAATTATTTTTGATAGAATCTGGCGTGGTTGGATTGATCGGCGGAGGGATTGGTCTATTCTTGGGGATATTCTTTGCTAAAACGGCTGAATTTATCGCCGCGAGTAAAGGATTCCAGTATCTGGATGTTTCTATAAATATAATTACCATTATTTTGATTCTGCTTTTCACTTTCACTTTCGGAATGTTAGCCGGATTTTTGCCGGCCCATCAAGCGGCAAAATTAAATCCCTCGGAAGCGTTAAGAAAGAGATAGACGATACTTATTCTTATGCTCAAAAATTTATTTTTTCTAAGTTATAAAAATTTGCAATATCGCCCGACGAGGAGTTGGCTCACGGTAACCGGTATTGTAATTGGGATTTCGGTAGTCATCGCTATCTTTTTTTTGGGGGCGGGGTTGGACAAGGCTGTTTCCGGTTTATTAAATCAATTTGGCGCTGATTTGATTTTTGTTATTCCCGGAGAGTTGGCTGATCCGACTTCAAGATTGATCGGCAAGGAAAGGATTAGAGCTAAAGATGTGGAGGTAATAAAAGAGGTAAGCGGAGTTGACCTTGCTTTGCCGACAGTTGAATCAAAATTATTGACAGGGGAATTTAAAGGCGAAAAAAAGTTGGTGGCCATACAGGCCCAGCCGTGGCCGGAAATGAGGATAATTTTTGAAGAATCGCGAGGATATAAATTGGAAAGCGGAAGCTGGCCTAGTGTTAATTCGGAAAGAGAAATTCTTTTGGGGAAAAAATTCGCGGATAAAAGTTTTAAAAATCCGATTGGAATAGGAGACAATATTGTTGTAAAAGGAAAAAGATTGAAGGTTGCCGGAATTTTCGCCGAGATAGGTGAGCAATCGCACGATTCTTCACTTTATATCTCCGTAAGGGGGCTTGAAGCGGTGAGCGGAGAAAAATTTGACTACATGACTGTTCTAGTGAGAGCTACCAAGGGAACAAATCTTGACGAGTTGGCGGAAAATATAAAATATACTTTGTCAAAACAAAAAGGGATTGGAGACTTTTCCGTTTTAACGAGCGCTAAGGCTGGCGACATAGCTGGAGACATTATCGGACTGATAGAATTTATTTTAGCGGCAATAGCCAGTGTTGCTTTGGTCGTCGGAGGAGTGGGAATAATGAACTCCATGTACACTTCCGTTTTAGAGCGGACGCCGGAAATAGGAACAATGAAAGCTCTCGGCGCGAAAAATAAATATATCCTATTGGTTTTTGTTTTTGAATCGGGATTAATGGGCGCTTTTGGCGGAGCAGTGGGTGTGGTGTTGGGGGCGATAATCGCCAAAAGTGTTGAATTTTATGCCACGGGAAAAGGATTCTCTTTTTTGGCCGTATCTTTCTCCCCGAAAACTATTATTTTGGTTATGCTTTTTTCCTTTTTTGTCGGCATCATCTCCGGTTTTTTGCCGGCGAGAGCGGCCGCCAAATTAAAACCGGTTGACGCGCTAAAATATGAATAATTTTTTTGGTTTAAATATTATTTATTTTTGTGCTATACTTTTATAATAACATTTCATTAGATAATTTATATGATCACAATTGATCTAAGTTATTTTGATAATTTTATAAACGTATCCCCGCCGGCCGCGATTTGGCGTCTTTTTGTTGATGGCGGATGGATTGTCGTTTTGTGGGCGTTACTTTGGGGTTTTTGGGAATCATGGAAATTTTGGCGCCAGAATCTTTATGGCGCTACGCGTCGTTTTGTTTTTTTAGCAGTTGATATTCCCAAAACTTCAATAGATAGCCCCAGTCAATCTCCTCGCGCGGTAGAGAATTTTTTCGCTCATTTGGACGGAGCGCACGCCTCTGATACTCTTTGGGAAAAATATTGGGAAGGGAAAACGCAAGATTTTTTCAGTTTTGAAATAGTGAGCGTTGAGGGGTATATCCAATATGTAATACGGACAAGAGATAAGTTTAGGGATTTGGTGGAAGCGGCAATTTATGCTCAATATCCTGAAGCGGAAATTACTGAAATTTCCGACTACGCGGCAAGCGCTCCTTCAAAATATCCCGATCCGGAATATAAAATGTTTGGTACGGAATGGATACCGGTTAAAGATGAGGTTTATCCTTTAAGAACTTATCTTGATTTTGAAGATGCCCTGACTAAAGAATTCAAAGATCCGATGGCCGCCATTTTGGAAAATATGGCAAAAATGGGAACAGGAGAACAGCTTTGGTATCAAATAACAGTTACTCCTATTAGTCAAAAGGGCTGGGTGGCAAAAGGGGAAAAAGTAGTTAAAAAATTAATAGGGGCGAAGATAAAGGAAAAAAAGAGCTTATTCGCTAAAATTTTTGATTTACCTATCAAAATAATTGATGCGGTGATGGGTCAAGTGGTTAGTTCGGGGGCGGCATCAGCACCTAAAAAAGATGATGTTCCGTCGCAAATGCTTTATCTCTCTCCGGGAGAAAAAACCAAAGTTGAAGCAATTGAGAAAAAAATATCCAAAATCGGTTTTAAAACTAAAATGCGCGTCGTTTATTTGGCCAAAAAAGAAGTTTATCAAAAAACGCGGGCCATTCATACTATGGTTGGCGCCGTAAAGCAATACAACACTATGGATTGCCAGAGTATTAAACCGGAATACGACAAGGTTGGCACAACCGCTCATTATTTTTTTACAAGACTTAGGGTTAAATGGAAACAACAGAAATTAATGTCTGCTTACAAAGGCAGAAGCAATTGGCGCGGAATGGGAACCGGATTTGTTTGCAACATTGAAGAATTAGCTAGCCTATGGCATTTCCCTGCCGCATGGATTAAGTCTCCGGCAGTTAAAACAGTGGAAAGTAAAAGGGGTGTGGCTCCGGTTAATTTGCCGATTGAAGGTTCGGAAATTGGTATAGGATATTTTAAGAAAAAAGAGAATAGACCTACTGCGTAATAACTTTCGTTGCGAAATTTTCAGATTTTGAGAAAATTTTGTCATAAATTTTTGAGGCAATATGGTTATATTGGTAAGAAAATTTAGGGCAAAATTTACCAAAATATGAGAATTGCAGTAGAAAGGTTATTACGCAGTAGGTCTAATAATCCAGTAGTATAATAATTTCGAGATAAATAATATGCCAGTATATACTCACGAAGAAATAGCCGTTTTTGCTGAAACAAATTTTCGCGGCGCGAGAAGGCGTTTTGGCATTAAAACAGACGATAGACGCAAACACATGTACATGATCGGTAAAACCGGCATGGGAAAATCAACAACATTGGAAAATTTGATTATTTCCGATATTAGAAACGGGCATGGAGTTGGCATTATTGATCCTCACGGAGATTTGGCGGAAAAGATTTTGGATTATATTCCGCCTTCAAGAATAAATGACGTAATTTATTTTAATCCGGCTGATTTGGATTTTCCCATAGCTTTTAATATTTTGGAAACGATTGATCCGAAGTATAAACATTTGGTTGCCTCGGGAATGATGGGCGTTTTTAAGAAAATTTGGCCGGACGTTTGGTCGGCTAGGATGGAATATATTTTGAATAATACAATACTGGCTCTTTTGGATAATCCCGGTTCAACAATGCTTGGAATAAATAGGATGTTGGCGGAAAGAGATTATAGAAAAAAAGTTTTAGTAAAAGTGAAAGATCCGGTTGTCAAAGCTTTTTGGATAGAGGAATTTGAAAAATGGGAAGACCGCTTTAGAAAAGAAGCGGTGGCGGCTATTCAAAATAAGGTCGGACAATTTTTATCCGCATCCATAATCAGAAATATCGTTGGTCAAGTCAAATCAACGATTGATATGCGCGAGATAATGGATGGTCAAAAAATATTTATTATGAATTTGGCAAAAGGAAGAATTGGCGAAGATGCCAGCGCTCTTTTGGGAGGCATGTTGATAACTCGCATCCAGCTTGCCGCGATGGGTCGGGTTGATATTCCGGAAAAAGAAAGAAAAGATTTTTATCTTTACGTTGATGAATTTCAAAATTTTGCCACTTTAAGCTTTGCCAATATTTTATCCGAGGCGAGAAAATACAGATTAGCTTTGATTCTTGCTCATCAATATATTGAGCAATTAGAAGAAGAAGTCGCCGCGGCTGTTTTTGGAAACGTTGGCACGATGATGGCTTTTAGAGTTGGCGCGGCCGATGCGGAAATTTTAGAAAAAGAATTTGCCCCGGTCTTTACCGGAGAAGATCTTGTTAACTTGAGCAAGTTTGACATGTATCTTAAATTGATGATAGATGGAGTGGCTTCCAGTCCATTTTCCGCTTCCGGTCTACCGCCGGTTTCCGGGGAAACGGACAGCACAGAGAAGGTGATAAAAGTTTCTCGAGAGCGTTATGCCAAGCCGGTGGAAATTGTTGAAGAGAAAATTATAAGATGGAGCGGGATGCAGATAGAAAAAAGCGATGAGGAGCTTGAGGAAGAAATAAAAAAAGATATCGCGGACAAGAAAAACGAAAAAGAAGAAAAAGCGGCGATTACAGCAAGAGAAAATGAAAAAGATGATCTTCTAGAAGAAGAAAATAAGTCAAAAGAACTGGAAGAGTTGGCAATAAAGGCGAGAGAGGCTATGTTTTTAGAGCCCAAAGTAAAGGCCGTTAATTTCTTAGAGAAAATGGAAGAAGAGGATAGTCGATTGTCTGATTTGAAATTAAACCAAGAAGACGAGGAGAAAAAACTTGCCAAACCTCTTGAACTTAAAATTGAGATTAAAGAGGAGAAAAAAGTAATATCTCCGCCAAAGGCAAAGGCGCAAAACGTTTCTCCGGAAAAGAGTAAGGGAAAAAAGGAAAAAGATAAAAAAGACGAAGGGAAAACCCACGAAGAAAAGTTCCCTTTCAAAATTATTTGTTCTCTGTGCGGAAAAGAATCAAGAGTTTCTTTTGATCCGGATCCCAGTCGCCCGGTGTATTGCAAGGACTGTTTGAAAATAGGAAAGGAAAAGGAGCGTCAGGAAAAAAAGGATAAAAAATCAAAAACCTAGGTTATAAAATAAAAAATTTTGCCAAATAAAACAAAAAAGATAAAATGAGCTCAAAATAGGCTCATTTTATGTCTTAGGGACTCCAAGTAAGAATTTCTAATTACGTTCGTCCATATATATGCATGTGCTTAGACAATTTAAAGAAGCGATTTGGCTTCAAAAATTAAACAAGGGAGATAAGGAAGTTTTTAGTCAGTGTTATGATTTTTACGCTCCGAAACTTTATCGGCATGTTTTTTATCGGCTGGGATCAAAAGAATTGGCTGAAGATATGGTTTCGGAAGTCTTTAAAAAAACTTGGGAATTTCTGGTTGATTCTGACAAAAAGATAGATAATCTGCGAGCGTTTCTTTACCGCGTGGCCAATAATTTAATTATTGATTATTATCGCAGTAAAGCAAGACAGCCAATTTTAATTGATGAAACACTGGAAGCGCAACTTGGTGATGAAGGCAGTGAGGCGGAAAAAATAGGATCTAGGTTTGAAATCGGGCAGGTCTTGAAAAGTTTGGAAGAATTATCAAAAGAAACGCGTGATATTTTAATCTGGAGATATGTTGACGAATTGAGTATTAGTGAAATCAGTAATTTGTCAGGAAAAAAGAAGAACGCGGTTTATGTCAGTATTCATCGTGCTCTCCGGGAGGCGCAAAAAATTATAAAAAAGTATGAAGATTCATAAAATTAAAAAAAAATTAGAAAATCTCAGCCGAATAAAGATAAGCGGAGAAAATAAACTTGCCGAAAATAGAGCGGTTCTTTTGGAATTTGCCGAACAGCATCCGGTAAGAAAAAATGAAATCAATCGTCAAATAATAACAAGAGGAAAATTTTTACAATTAACTATAAAACCTATGCCTATCTTAGTTGGAATAGTCATTGCCGCGCTCTTAACCGGTGGCGGGACTGCCTATGCTTCGCAATCAAGTTTGCCGGGAGACGCGCTCTATCCGGTTAAATTAGCGGTAGAAGAAGTAGAAACGGCCGTATCTTTGGGCCAGGATAAAAAGGCCGATTTGGATGTAAGATTTGCCAATCGGCGCATGGAAGAGATTCAAAAGCTTCAAGAGAAATTGAAAAATAAGAATGGAGAAATGAAGCTAGAAGTTATTGAAAAAGCCATGGAGAGAGCTGAAAATAAATTAGAAAAAGCCGAGGCTCGAATTGCCGAGATGGAAGCAGGTGAATTAAAAGAAAAGGCGCTTGCGACTGCAGCCCGTCTTGAAGAAGCTCTTCAAAAGCATGAACAGCTATTATCCGATTTGGCCGGCGAGCTCCCGGATAAAGCCGAGCAAGTCTTACTTCGTGCCGAAACAAAAACAGCTTTGCGTTCCGAGAAAGCGTTGGGGACAATCTTGCGACTGGAAAAAAGAGAAGAACTAAAAGATAAAGCCAAGGAGCAAGTCGGTAAAATAATGGGCGCGGAAGAACGAGCGGAAGGAAAAATTAAAGCCCTGGAAAATAAAATAGAAGCTTCTCAAAAATATTTAGAAAATATGAAAGAGCAAGGACGTGACGTTGTAAAGTATGAAGCAAAATTAGCAGAAGCTCGAGCAAAATTAGTAGAATCGAAAGAAATGTTAGAAGAGAAAAAATATCTTGAATCATTTCAAGCGGCTAATCAAGCCATGAAAATGTTGATTGAAGCAAAAATAATGTCGCGCCCCGTGTTGCCTCCCAAAGTAAAAAATTTCGATGAAGAAAAAGGGGACAAGTCAAGCAAAGGTAAGGATCCCAAGGTTTCCTTGCTTATAAACTTATCCGCCACTAACTAGACAATCATTTCGAAAGCGAGCTCTTGCGCGGGCTCGCTTTTTAAGTTAAATTAACTTTTGCTATGACTAAAAATAAAGAAAAATTATTATTACATGTTTGTTGCGGTGTCTGTGGCGCCTGGATTCCTAAAATGCTTTCGGAGAAATTTGAAGTTTCTTTGTATTTTTTTAATCCCAACATTTGGCCAAAAGAAGAGTATGAAAGAAGGCTTGATGCCACCAAAAAAGCAGTGGAGAATTTAGGGATAGAAGTGATGGAAGGAGAATATTCCGAAGCGGATTGGCTTTCTGCGGTCGCTGATTTTAAAGATGAACCGGAGGGAGGAAAGAGATGCGAGGCTTGTTTTGATTTTAGGCTTGCAGAGACAGCGAGGTTTGCCAAAGAAAATGATTTTGATTGGTTTGCTTCAACTTTGACTGTCGGTCGAAACAAAAAAGCGGAAATTATTAATCCTATCGGTGAGAAATGGGCTGAAAAATTCGGTATCAGTTTTTTCATCGCTGATTTTAAAAAAGGTGGTGGACAAGCAAAAACCGACGAAGAGTCCAAACGCTTAGGTTTGTATCGCCAGAATTATTGCGGATGTATTTATTCTTTAAGGAGAGATTAATTGTTTTTTTGCTAAATTTATTGTAAAATAAGCTAATTATGGTAAAAAAGCAGAAGAAAAAGGTGGTAGTTGCCATGTCCGGCGGAGTTGATTCTTCGGTCGCAGCCGCTATTCTGAAAAACCAAGGATATGACGTCGTTGGTGTTTTTATGCGTTTTTGGCAGGATACACCGAACACCAGGGAACATAACACGGAATTGCACGGAATTGAAAATAAATGTTGTTCTTTTGATGCATATAGCGATGCAAAAAGGGTGGCGGAAATGCTGGACATTCCATTTTATGCTTTGGATATGAAAGCACCTTTCAAAAAAACAGTTGTTGATTATTTTTTGGATGAATATAAAAAGGGACGAACGCCGAATCCTTGTGTGGAATGCAATCGTTTTATAAAATTTGGAGAATTTTTAAAGAAAGCAAAAGCCATGGGCGCAGATTATATTGCGACCGGACACTATACAAGAATTAAGAATAAAGAATTAAGAATTAAGCTTTTAAAAGGAAAAGACGCAGACAAGGATCAGTCATATTTTCTTTATACCTTAACCAAAGATCAATTGAAGCATTGTTTGTTTCCGATCGGCGAATACGCCAAACCAAAAGTCCGAACTATGGCCAAAAAACTGGGCTTGTCGATTCATAATAAAAAAGACAGTCAAGAAGTTTGCTTTATTGGGGATAATTTAGAAAATTTTTTAAAAAAATGGCTAAAGCTAAAAAGCGGGAAGATTATTGAATTGGAAACGAAAAAAATATTAGGAGAACATCGCGGTCTATCTTTATATACCATAGGTCAAAGAAAGGGTTTGGGTTTTAGTGGCGGTCCTTATTATGTTGCAAAGATTGATATAAAAAGCAATACTTTAATTGTAAGCAAAAACGAAAAAGAAATTTTCGGCAAGGAATTGAAATTGAAAAAAGTTAATTTTATATCCGACGCGCCGGAATTTCCATTAAAAGTAAAAACGAAAATAAGGTATGGGCATAAGGGCGCAGATTCCGTTCTTACCAAAGAAAATAATATTTATAAAATAATTTTTGATAAACCACAAAGAGCCATCACTTCCGGCCAATCGGCTGTATTTTATAAAGGCGAAGAAGTTATCGGCGGCGGTATTATCATTTAAAATATCTAACAACCAAAATCTAACAACTAATTTATGACTGCCAAAGAATTAAGAGAAAAGTATTTACAATTTTTTTCCACCAAAGGCGGATCCGCTTCGGGAGAAAAAGGGCACGCTATTTTGCCGTCCGCGCCCTTGATTCCGGAAAACGACCCCACGGTTTTGTTTACCACTGCCGGAATGCATCCGCTTGTGCCATTTTTACTGGGTGAAGAGCATCCTAGCGGTAAAAGACTCACTAGCGTTCAGAAATGCATCAGGACGGGCGATATAGACGAGGTCGGGGATAATTGGCACCTTACCTTTTTTGAGATGCTAGGCAATTGGTCGCTTGGAGATTATTTTAAAGAAGACGCGATCAAATGGAGCTGGGAATTTTTAACAGACGAAAAATGGCTAGGATTAGATAAGGAGAGATTGGCAGTTTCAGTTTTTGCTGGTGATAATGATGCGTCGTTTGATAAGGAAGCCTATGATTTATGGGTTAATTTAGGCATTGCTCCAGAGAAAATTGCTAAGTTGGAAAAGAAAGATAATTGGTGGGACCCGGCGGGAAAGACTGGTCCATGTGGTCCGGATACGGAAATATTTTATTGGGCAAGTGATGAACCAACCCCCGATATTTTTGATTCAGAAAATAAAAATTGGGTGGAGATCTGGAATAATGTTTTTATGCAATACAATAAAACTACCGATGGAAAGTATGAACCACTTGCGCAGAAAAATATTGATACGGGTATGGGACTTGAAAGAATTGTTGCAGTTTTAAACGGAAAGAATAATATTTATGAAACGGAATTATTTGCGCCATTGATTGATAAAATTAAAGAAACTTCAGAAGGTAAGGAAGACGAAAAATCAATAAGAATTATTGCCGACCATATAAAAACAGCAGTCTTTATCTTAGCCGATCCTTCGGGGATAGTTCCCTTAAATATCGGACAAGGCTATGTTTTGCGCCGTTTGATTCGTCGAGCTATTCGCTATGCAAAAAAAATAAATATGGCGAACAATCTCGCGTCACTCGCTGAAATAATTATTAATATTTACAAAGAACAATATCCTGAATTAGCCGAAAAACAGAATATAATCCTGGGTGAATTAAAAAAGGAAGAAGAAAAGTTTGCGAAAACTTTAGAGAGGGGGCTAAAGGAGTTTGAAAAGTTGGAAGAGGTTACCGGCAAGGAAGCCTTTAATCTTTTTTCTACTTATGGTTTTCCTTTGGAGCTGACAAAAGAATTAGCAAAAGAAAAAAATATTTTTATAAACGAGGAAGAATTTGAAAAGGAATTTAAAAAGCATCAAGAACTTTCTCGCACCGCTTCGGCCGGCGCTTTTAAGGGTGGGCTGGCTGATGCTTCAGACGAAGTAAAAAAACTGCACACGGCTACGCATCTTTTGCATGCCGCTTTAAGAAAAGTTTTAGGAAATCATGTGGAGCAAAGGGGAAGCAATATTACAACGGAAAGATTAAGGTTTGATTTTTTTCATCACGAAAAAATGTCGCCGGAGCAAATTAAAGAAGTGGAAGATTTGGTTAACGAAGTGATCAAAAAGAATTCTCCTGTTGTATACGAAATAATGTCGGTGGAAGAAGCAAGGGAAAGCGGAGCAATCGGTCTTTTTGGAGATAAATACGGCGATAAAGTAAAAGTTTATTCCGTGGAAGGTTTTAGTAAAGAAATCTGTGGTGGTCCGCACGTTTCCAATACCAGCGAGCTCGGCCATTTTAAGATTATAAAAGAAGAGGCCTCCAGCGCGGGGGTGAGGAGGATTAAGGCGGTGTTGGAGTAAAAAAGTGAGTATAATATAGGGAGCACACATTATACACAAACACTTCGTATATTAACTAGTTGTGACGAAATTGTTTTTCGCTCTCTTTCTAAAAATATTTTTTAATAAATCACCTTAGCTTGAAAATATGAAAATTGTAATCTGCGGAAGTATGTCGTCAGCCTGTCAAATGGTGGACGCCAAAAAAGAATTGCTTCAAAATAATCACGAAGTTATATTGCCGAAAAACACTGAACAATATGCGGAGAAAGTTTTGGCAGAAGAAACCGCTCATGAGTCAACCAAAAATAAGATCGAACATGATTTGATTCGTGATTATTTTGAAAAGATAAAAAACGCTGATGCGGTATTGGTGGTCAATGTAGATAAAAAAGGTATTTCTAATTATATCGGTGGCAATTCTTTTTTGGAAATTGGTTTTGCACACATTCTCAATAAACCAATTTTCATATTAAATGATATTCCCGAGATGATTTATACTGATGAAATTTTAGCAATGCAACCCGTCGTGCTAAACGGTGATTTATTAAAAATACAATAAGGAAGAGAGAGTGAAAAACAACATCGCACAACAGCGTGTATGAGGTTCAAGAAAAAGTGCGTTAATAATTTTCAAAGGTTGCACTTTTTCTTTCACTCAAATTTCGCCTCCTCTATTGAGAAAAATAAGGAGGTCGGCGAAACTTATCATACACGCAAACGTTAGCTGAAATATTTTCAATTTTCTAAAATATACATATGGATTTAGTCACAACAGGAGCGGCGCTCGCCGTAGGTAAAAAAATATTTGGTAAAACTTTAGATGTTATATCTGCTGATATTGCCAACCTATATCAAAAGGGACGTGATAAAATCATTGAAAAAGTAACTAGCAAAATTGCCAATATTGATGACGGAAAAACTGCTAATCTAAGGGTTACGCGTGATGTCTTTTGGAATGGATCGTTTACCGATGAGGCAATTTGCGCTGAATATTTTGGTGGAATTTTGGCTTCTTCGAGGAGTATAGATGGAAAAGATAACAGTGGTGTTTACTACGTCGATATCATTAAATCATTGTCGTCAAAACAGTTGCTTCTGCATTACGCGATATATTCATCGCTGAATAAAATTCTTACATCCAATCCTGATAAAATTAAGCTTAATCCGGGTCAAGAAAATGAACTTCAAAAAGAGCAATTGTTTCTTTCTACCAATGAGCTTTTGAAAATTATTGACGACAATGATTTCGGTCGTGACCTTCATGCACTTCACGCAAAAGGATTAATCGGCGATTTTCAAACTGACTCTCACAAGCTTAAGAATGAGCAGGTAGTCCCCAACCTAAAAGTTTCACCGAAATCATTAGGCATTCAACTATATGCTGTAGCCTACAACAAACTTACAGAGTGGCGTAATTTTACTACTGTTAATTTCGGCGAATTTGATGATATCGAATCGCCAAATTTTTATGGCCAAAATATTATGGAGTTGCTTGATAGTGCTGGAATTAAAGATGAAGAAGTTCAAAATAAGGAAGAAAATTGAAAATACATCAGCTAATACGGCATATCTGGTTCAGAAATTTTATACTATAATAAAGCCAAAATTTATAAAAAATTATTTTAGGCTATGATTTATTTAATCGGGGGTCCGCCAAAGTGCGGAAAAACAACATTAGCAAAAAGATTATCAAAATCAAAAGGCATTCCCTGGGTGTCTACCGACACTCTTCAATGTGTCATAAAGCCGTACATGAATAAAAAGTATTTTTCAAAAAAGTTTCCTACCAATAATCAAAGAGGAAAAAACAATGACGAAAAATACTCCAAATATTCAACAAACGAAATCGTTGAAGCATATCAGCAACAAGCAAAAACCTCGTATCAAGCGATTGATATGTTTACAGTTTGCGAAATTACAGATGGTAATGATTTTGTCGTTGAGGGTTATCACGTTGAACCTGAATTAGTCGCTGATCTAAACTCAAAATATCCCAATAAAATAAAGAGTATTTTTCTTATCAAGACGGATGAATTAAAATTTATAAACGACATTAAGAAAAGCACAACTCCGAATGATTGGATTATTGCCAGAACAAACAAGGAAGAAACATATGGCAAGATCGCAAAAATGATCTGTGAATACGGAAAATTTTTTAAAAAGGAATCCGAAAAGCACGGCTTTAAAGTTCTGAATATGGACGATGATTTTGATAATCAAATAAATGAAGCTATTAAATACCTGACGATCGCCTAAAATAATTTTTAAATAAGGAGGAGATTTTTTACATCATTTTTTCTTTCTTTTATGAAAAAAATAATTTTAATAATAATTGTCGTTCTACTTCTCGGATTTTTTGTCCCAAAAATTTTTATTAAAGATTCGTATAGTTTAAGTCAAGATGATAGAGATAGTATTACTATGCTCGCATACGATCAATTTAATAATTTTATGGAGAAACTTTTAATAATAGAAATTACAATAGATGACAAAAAAGACGAGACCGTTTACGCAAGCGCTTACACTTTTGGAGGTTTAAAATACGCGACGTTGGAATTAAATTTTAGACACGAAGGGAAAATAACTTGGCGAAGATGGTCGGGAAAATAATATTATGAAGTTAGACCTATTGGCTAAAAAAATTTTGATCGTTGGGGACTATGGGCGAGGCAAAACGACATTGGCACAAAAACTTTCCCGGAAATTAGGGATTCCATATTATTCAACAGATGATTTTTATTGGAAAAGAAAATTTTTAGAAAAGCAAGACAAGGAGAGCAGTATTAAGGAAATTAATCAGAAAGTTTATTCTCAAGATAACTGGATTGTTGAGGGGGCAACTTATTATCTCGTGGGTGGAGGGTTCAAGACCGCCAATCTTATAATTTATCTTTCTTTTCCAAATATTTTTTCTCAATGGTGGGCAATAATCAGAAGACATCAAAAAAGAGAAAATGAAACTTTTTTGAATTTAATTAAGCTCCTACGCCACGCGTTATATAAAAAATACAACTGGGGATATTTAAAAAATGAGCCAAAAATGTTAGAATTACTTGAGCCATACGAAGACAAAGTAGTGATTTTAAGATCTTTTAAAGAAATTGATAATTTTATTAACACATAGAATATGATAAAAATAACATATTTTCCTCACGGGACAACGAAGGATAACGAAAACAAAATTTCTTCCGGTTGGTCTGACGCCGAACTTTCTGAATTAGGAATTCAACAAGCTGCTGAGCTAAAAGACAGGATTAGGGATAAGCACTTTGATGTTGTTTTTTGCTCTGATCTAAAACGAGCGGTAAATTCCGCAAAATTGATTTTTGGGGACGAGATTAAAATAATCTCGGACGCAAGATTGAGAGAATGCAACTACGGAAAATATAATTCCGGTCCTTCGGAAGTCGTTGAGCCTATGCAAGAAGAAAATATAATAAAAAAATTTCCCGAGGGAGAAAGTTATGAAGATGTAAAGTTAAGGATTGGTGATTTTTGAATTTTTTAAAAGAAAATTATGACGGAAAGCAAGTTGCTATCGTCGCTCATAAGGGTCCGCAGTTAGCGCTTGATGTGCTTTTAAAAAACAAAAATTGGGAGCAGGCATTTGCTGAAGATTGGAGAAAGACGAAAACATGGCAACCCGGGTGGGAATATATTATAAAATAATTTTATCTTATGCCAAAAGAAAGATTTAAAATTACGCCAGCCGTTTATCTTTATTTAGAAAAAGATGGAATGGTTTTACTACAAAGACGTTTTAATACGGGATACGAAGACGGCAATTATAGTTTGGTCGCCGGACATCTCGACGGAGGGGAAACTTTTAGTCAGGCGATGATACGCGAATCCAAGGAGGAGGCTGGGATAATTTTGAAATTAGAAGATCTTCAAGTGGTTCATGTTATTCATCGTCAGGTTATTTCCAAGGATGTCGGAGCAAGAGAAAGAATTAATATATTTTTGAAAGCCAAAGGCTGGAGTGGTGAGCTAAAAAATATGGAACCGGATAAATGCGACGATTTAAATTGGTTTCCGCTCGATAATCTTCCTCAAAATACTATACCTTATGTTAAGCAGGCGATAGAATCTATTCAAAAGGGGATATTTTATGGTGAATTTGGATTTTAATTTTTGCTGACAACTCTACTTTTACAAGCTATTGACACATTTTAAGCAAAACAATATAATAAAACTAGTAAAAATAAACAATCTAGACATAAGAACTGGAAACTAAAAGAGGTTCAGTTTCTTGGTTCGCATAGACATCACGTTCTAAAATCGTACTCAATAACTTGTTAAAATCGTCTCTGGCTTGTTTTTCACTAGAAAATTTCTCACCGTAGCTACTGCTACGACTCAAGATTTTCTACGCTCCAAAACTGCGCTAGAGCCAATTTTCCCTACGTTCTAAATACGATTCCGGAACGTGATGTCTATATATTTTAGTTGTTTAATTCCGCCTTGGCGGAAGAGCGTTTCTTATGCAGAATGAAAAAAATAAGGAGTTTATTGAAGTCCTTGGCCAGGTAGAAGAACTTTTACCGGCTGCGACCTTCAAAATCAAGCTTGAAGACGGTCATTCTATTTTAGGCCATCTCTCGGGCAAGATGAGGATGAACAAGATCAGATTATTGCCGGGCGACAGGGTAAAAATTGAAATGACTCCTTATGATTTGACAAAAGGGAGAATAGTGTATAGATTTTAGTAGAGCGAACTTAGTAATCTCACGGAGATTTTTCTTTTTATTTACTTTCTAAAGATTAAATAATTTTATCCGGTTTATGAAGGTTAGAGCATCAGTCAAGAAAATATGCGCATCGTGCAAAGTTGTAAAACGCGGAAAGCGTATTTTTGTAATTTGCAAAACCAAAAAACATAAACAAAGACAAGGCTAATTATGATAGTAAGAATTGCCGGGGTGGTTTTACCTCAAAATAAAAGAATAGAAGTAGCTTTAACTTATATTTATGGTATTGGCCGAACACAAGCCAATAAAATTTTGGTTTTGGCAAAAATAAGCCCGGACGCGCGAACTAACGCCCTGACGGACGATGAAGCCAATAAATTGAGAGAATTGATTGAAAAAGAATATAGAGTGGAAGGGGATTTAAAACGCGATGTTTTCAGTAATGTTAAAAGATTGAAAGAAATCGGATCATATAGAGGAACAAGGCATGCCAAAAAACTTCCGGCAAGAGGTCAGAGAACCAAAACAAACTCTCGCACGGTTCGCGGAAATATGAGAAGAACAATGGGTAGTGGGCGAAAAGATGCCAACCAAAAGACTTAAACTTATTAATTTAGATTATGACTGACGAACAACAAACAATCGCTTCCGATCTTCCCGACACAGGAGAAACCGCAGTTGAAGAAACCGACAAAGAAGAAAAAAAGACAGAAGATGCGAAAGCAAAAAGCGGAAAGAAACCAATGAAGGGAAAGAAAAAGAAAGTCGTAAGACATGTTCCTGTCGGATGCGCCTATATTCAGGCTACATACAACAATACAATCATTACTTTAACTGATCTAAACGGAAATACTTTGGGCTGGTCAAGTTCCGGTTTGTGCGGATTCAAAGGACCGAAAAAGTCAACTCCTTACGCCGCCGGTCTTGTTGTGAAAAATGTCGCGGAGAAAGTGCTGGATTATGGGTTGCAAGAGGTGAATGTTTTTGTTTGTGGAGTAGGTTCAGGACGAGAAGCGGCTGTGCGCGCCCTAAATGCTAATGGTCTTAATGTTTTATCAATAAAAGACACCACTCCTATTCCTCACAATGGATGCAGAGCGAAAAAGCCAAGAAGAATTTAGTAAAATAAAAATCAATATTGTAAAATATGGCAAAAGAGAAAAAATCAAAATGCGCGCGTTGCCGCAGAGAAGGAGAAAAGCTTTTTTTGAAAGGTGATCGTTGTGGTACCGCGAAATGCGCTTTTACAAGAAGAAGTTATCCGCCGGGCGTTCATGGTCCAAAAGGAAAAGTTCGCTTAACCGGTTATGGCACTCAGCTTAGAGAAAAACAAAAAGCGAGAAGAATTTACAGCATTTTGGAAAAACAATTTAAAAATTACTTTATAAAAGCCAGTAAAAAGAAAGGCGATACCAGTGATTTTTTACTGCAACTGTTGGAAATGCAACTTGATAATGTTGTTTATAGATTGGGTTTTGCCCGTTCAAGACAACAAGCAAGACAAGTTGTCGGACATGGACTTATTTTCGTAAATAATAAAAAAGTTAACATTCCTTCTTTCCAAGTAAAAGCCGGTCAGACAATCAGTATCAAACCAAGCATGCTCGAGAAACCGTTATTTCAAAATTTGCCACAGATTTTAAAAAAACATGAAACCCCAAATTGGCTTGCTATGGATATCGTTAAATTGGAAGGGAAAGTTTTGGGCACTCCGAAAAAAGAAGAGGTTAAAACACAGTTTGATCCTAAACTGATTGTTGAGTTTTATTCAAGATAAAAATTATTAAAATTTATATCTTTATGGAGTCAATCATTCTACCGTCAAAAATCGAAATTAAAAAAGGCAAGCTTCCAAACCAAGCTACGATTACGGTTGAACCATGTTACTATGGTTATGGCACGACTTTGGGTAATGCCTTAAGACGGACGATTTTATCAAGTTTACCGGGAGCGGCGGTGACTGCCGTAAAGATAAAGGGAGTTCAACATGAATTTTCCGCGATTCCTCACGTCAAAGAAGATGTGATTGAGGTTATTTTGAATTTAAAACAGTTGAGAATGAAAATTTATCAAGAGGAACCGGTCAAATTAATTTTGAGAGCAAAGGGAGACGGCAAGGTGACCGCGGTCAATATAGAAAAAAATTCAGAAGTTGAGATAGCAAATCCGGATTTATTTATCGCCACCCTTACAAATAAAAATGCCGAGCTGGAGATGGAAATTACCGTCAGCCAAGGAAGAGGTTATGTTCCGGTTGAAGCCAGATCAAAAGAAAAACTTGAAGTTGGCGCGATAGCCATAGATTCTATTTTTACTCCGGTAAAAAGTATCGGCTACAAAGTTGACAATGTCCGCGTTGGCGACATAACAAACTATGATAAATTGATTTTAGAACTTGAAACGGACGGAACAATTACTCCGGAAGACGCCTTAAAACAAAGCGCACAAATTTTGATAAATCATTTTAACTTGTTTTTAAACGAAGGTCAGGAAGAATTTAAGACGGAAGAAGTTGAAGAAACTAGCGTTAGCGAGGATGTGGAAGAAGAAACAGAAGAAGAAGTTGTTGAAGAAACCGACGAGAGCCCTAAGAAAAAAAGAGGAAAAGCGAAAAAAGTTTAAAGTTAAATAAAAGTTATATTCTAATTCAAAATACCGGGTATGAGGCATAGAAAAAAAGGAAAAATTTTAGATAGAAAAGTCGGTCCGCGCAAAGCTTTATTCAGAAACTTGGCGGTAAGTTTGGTATTGTACGAAAAAATAAAAACAACCAAAGCAAAGGCCAAAGCGATAAAACCGATCGTTGAAAGATTAATTACCAAAGGAAAAGATAATGGCATCGCTTCAAGAAGAAATCTATTAAAATATTTATATAAAGAAAGCGCTGTTAAGAAAATATTGGAAGAGTTGGGACCAAGATATAAAGAAAGAAAAGGCGGCTATACGAGAATTTTAAATTTAAAAAGAAGACAAGGCGATGGCGCCGAGATTGTCCAAATTGAATTAGTTTAATTTTTATGCCAAAAACAATACTTAAAAGGGAAACCCACACTCTAGACGCAAACGGAGTACCGCTTGGAAGATTGGCTGTTAAGGCAGCTGTTCTTTTACGTGGGAAAAATAAAACAAATTACACTGCCAATATTGATCAAGGGGATTTTGTTAATATCACCAACACTTCAAAGGTTAAATTCACCGGTAAAAAATTTACCGATAAAAGATATTTTTGGCATACATTTCATCCCGGCGGAAAAAGACAACCGACAATCCAGGATTTATTCATTAAAGATCCGGGAAGAGTAATCAAGAGAGCTATTTACGGAATGTTGCCCAAGAATAAGTTAAGAGCGCAAATAATAAAAAGACTAAGAGTCTCCTTATGATAGCAGAAACAAAAAAAGAAACAAAAACTTCAACCGTTAAGCCGAAAGTTGTAAGAAAAAAGGCCGTTAAAAAAACAGAAAAAACGGAAGAGATTGTTTTAGAAAAAAAAGAATTGGAAGAAGAGATGCCGTTAGTGGAGGCGCCAGTTGAAAAAAAAGAAATAGTTGAGGGAGTAAAAAGAGTTTATCTATACGCTATTGGCAGACGCAAGGAAGCTATTGCTACGGTTAAGTTATTCAAAAACGGGAAAGGAGAAATCACTGTAAATAAGAAAAAATATACTGACTATTTTCGCACTTTTGAACTTGAGCAAATTATCTCCGCCCCGTTAAAATCAGTCGGCCAAGCGGATAAGGTTGATGTTGAAGCAAGAGTTTCCGGTGGCGGATTGGTTGGCCAGGCGGAAGCGGTTCGTCTCGGAATTTCAAGAGCTCTGGTGCAGTTAAACATAAATTTTAAAAAGAATTTAAGAAAAGCGGGATTTTTAACCCGCGATCCTAGAGTTAAGGAAAGAAAGAAGTACGGTTTGAGACGCGCGAGACGTGCACCACAATGGCAGAAACGTTAGTTTGTATACATGACTCGTTCTTCCCTCAGAAATTATATGATTTTTCTAGCGGAAAAACTCGCCTTAACGGCTCAAACAGTTTCCGCCATAAAAATCATATAATTTCTTCGGTTAATCAGTTAAAGGATGTTATATGTAATAATCATAAAATGTTATAATAAGAAGGACGTTAACTCGTCCTTCTTTCAATATGTTGAAGCTTCAAGATTTTGATTTTAATCTTCCACAAAATTTAATAGCTCAAGAGCAAGCAAGTCCGCGCGATGCTTGTCGGTTGATGGTTGTTGATAGAAATAAAAAAGTAATCAAGCACGATAAATTTTATAATATTTATAAATATCTTGAACCCGGAGATGTTTTGGTTCTTAATAATTCAAAAGTGATTCCGGCTCGTCTTTGGGGTAAGAAAATAAGTGGAGGAAAGGTAGAAATACTTTTATTAAGACAAGTCGGCAAAGATTGTTGGGAATGTCTTGTCGGGTCGGTGCCTCTTACAAAACAAACAGATTTGGAAATATTTTTTTCCAAAAAATTGAGAGGCACGATCATTGAGCGAAAGACGGATACGGCTGTAATAAAATTTAATTTATTAGGTGAAAAATTGACAAAGGAAATTTTTAGGATAGGGGAGGCGCCGACTCCTCCGTATATAAAAAGTAAAAGTGAAAAGTTAAAAGTGAAAAGTTGGTACCAAACCGTTTACGCCAAATATTTTGGGTCAGTTGCGGCGCCTACGGCCGGGATGCATTTTACAAAAAGGCTTCTTCAAAAAATTGAAAAAAGGGGAGTGAAAATAGAATATATTACTCTTCATGTGGGGCTGGGGACATTTCAACCGGTTAAGGAAGAAGATATTGCAAAGCATAAAATGCACAGCGAATTTTTTGAGTTGAATGAAAAAACAGCGGACGCTTTAAACAAGGCTAAAAAATCAGGCAAGAAAATTGTAGCTTGCGGGACAACCTCCACAAGAGTGCTTGAGTGTTTAACGGATAAAAACGGTGTTATTAAGCCTAAAAATGGAAGCACTGATATATTCATTTATCCCGGATATAAATTTAAATTTGTCGATCATTTGATAACTAATTTCCACACCCCGAAATCGACTCTTTTGATGCTTGTTTCCGCGTTTGCCGACAAAAAAACTATTGACAATACTTATAAATTGGCGATTAAGAAAAAATATCATTTTTATTCTTTTGGCGACGCCATGCTTATTTTATAACTTATGACTTTAGAACCAAGCCGAATTGCCAAGAATACTATTTATTTGACGGTTGCCACTGTGGGGCAAAAATTTTTAGCTTTTTTCTATTTTGCTTTGATTGCCAGAATGATTGGAGTGGAAAACACCGGAAAATATTTTTTTGTCGTTTCCTTTACTATCATTTTTTCCATTTTTATCGATCTCGGGTTGTCTTCGGTTTTAACGCGCGAGATAGCCAAAAACAAGGAAAAAGCCGGTGAATATTTGGGGAATATTTTAACGGCAAAAATATTCTTTTTTATTTTGACTTATTTTGCCGTAGCTTTGACTGTTAATTTTTTGGGATATTCAGCAGAGACGAAAAATATGGTTTATCTCGCGGGACTTGTTATGTTTTTCGATTCTTTTCATTTGACCTTCTACGCCGTTTTTCGCGGTTTGCATAATTTGAAATATGAAGCAATGGGCGTGATGGTTGGGCAATTGGTTACTATTACTTTTGGCGGTTTGAGTCTTTTTTGGGGAGCTCCTCTTTATTTTTTAATTATTGCTTTAATTTTGGGAAGCGCGGCGGTTTTTGTTTATTCGGGACTGCTTTTGAGAATAAAAACGGAAATCAGACCACGGTTAACTCTCAATCGAAAGATACTTCAATTTTTATTTAAAATAGCTTATCCTTTTGCCCTTGCCGGAATTTTTGTAAAGGTTTACTCGTATTTAGATTCCATTCTACTTTCAAAATTAGTGGGCGATCTGGCTGTCGGCTGGTGGAGCGTTGCCTATAAGATAACTTTTGCTTTTCAATTTATCCCCATGGCTTTCGCGGCGGCAATGTTTCCGGCCATGAGCGCTTATTTCGTTTCGGATAAAGAAATGCTTAGAAAAACTTTTGAGCGAGTATTGTTTTATCTGGCAATAATAGCGGTTCCTCTTGCCACGGGAATTTTTTCTTTAGCCGGGCCAATTATTTTAAAAATTTATGGCTCGGATTACGCGCCATCGATTATCCCGCTCCAAATCTTGATTTTTGCCATAGTCTTTATTTTTTTAAATTTTCCGGTTGGTTCGTTCCTCAATGCCACCGACAGACAAATGACCAATACGATGACAATGGGCGCGGCCATGCTTGTTAATATAATTTTGAATATAATTCTAATACCGTTATACAGCTTCAACGGAGCGGCAATTTCCGCGCTTGCTTCTTATGCCATTTTGTTTTTTCTGGGGTTATATTTCGCCAATAAGGTAATTAAATACAACAAAATGTTTTTGTTAAAATCCTTGGGAAAAATATTTTTTTCCGCATTGGTTATGAGCGTAGTAGTGATTTTTTTAAGACAAGATGTCAATTTTCTCGTTTTGATTCCTTTGGGCGCTTTTATTTATTTTGCCATGATGTTTTTAACGAAAGGAATAGAGAAGCGAGACGTTATTAATATCATAAAAATTTTCAAAAAGGAGAAAGTAATTGAAAATAAAGAAGAGATTCTATGAAGAAAGTTTTAATCGCGACAATTGACTTTCCTCCGATTTGCGGAGGAGTGGCGAATTATTTGGCTGGTCTTGCGGAAAATTTGCCAAAAGATAAAGTGGTTGTCTTGGCGCCGTCGGCGGAGAACACGGAAGAAAAACAATATAAAATTTATCGGAAGAAATTAATAACAGACGTTTTTTTCTTATGGCCAAAATGGTTGCCTCTCGTTTATCATCTTTTTAAAATAATAAAAAAAGAAAAGATAGAGGCCATTTTAGTCGGGCAAGTTTTACCGGTCGGCACCGCCGTATTTTTTTTAAATAAAATTTTAGGTATTCCTTATTATGTTTCCTGTCACGGAATGGATATTTTAATGGCCAAAGAGACTTTTCGCAAAAGAAAATTGCTGAACAAAATTTTAGAACAGGCCAAGGGCGTGATTGCCAACAGTGAATTTACAAAAAATGAGTTGATTAAGCTGGGTGTTTTGTCAGAAAAAATAACAATAATTTATCCTTGTGTTAAAAGCGTGGAGCCGGCGAGCGAAGAGTCGTTGAAAAATATTTCAGAAAATTATAGTTTGGAAAATAAAAAAATCGTCCTGACGGTTGGACGACTTGTGGAAAGAAAGGGGCATAACAAAGTTATAGAGGCCTTGCCAATAGTTTTAGAAAAGATTCCGGAGGCTAGGTATGTAATCGTCGGAGACGGTCCGGAGAGAAAAAGACTGGAAGAAAAAGTTAGAGATTTAAATTTGGAAAACAAAGTAATTTTTGCGGGTAGGGTGGGGAACAGTGAATTGCCGGCATTTTATCAATTGTCAGATATTTTCGTTACCGTCTCGCGTCAAATCGGAGGAGACGTGGAGGGCTTTGGCACTGTTTATCTTGAGGCTAATCAATATGGCAAGCCGGTTGTGGCCGGAAGGAGCGGTGGGGCATCTGAAGCGGTTATAGAGGGTTTTAACGGCCTTCTCGTCGATCCTGGAAGCCCGGAAGATATTGCTGGGGCAATGATTAAACTCTTAACCGACAATGAACTCGCTCTAAAGCTGGGAAAGCAAGGGAAAGAAAGAGTGGAGAGGGAATTTTTGTGGGAAACGGACGCGAAAAAGTTGGAAGAATTATTAAGTTGATGAGTTTTAGCTGTTAACTATTTCTTTAATTTTATTAAGTCTCTCTTCTAGATTTCCCGTTACAGTATAGTATCTTAATTTATTTTTTTTCAATTCGCCAAGAAGAGCAGAGTCAACCTTTTTTCTAAAGCTTTCTTCGGCGCTTTTATCTTTATGTGGAATTTCCGGTGGCAGATAAATTAAATGAGTGTAATGTCTAGTAAATTCTAGACATATTTTTTTAAAAGCTTTTAGCGCTGGATTTTTTTCATTTAGATTGTGCACGATTTGCAGGTATAACGGATCCAGAATAAAACCGCCATCAGAAATAAAACTTTTTCCCGAGATGAATCCCTGAAGTTGGGAGCTGAAAAAAAGAATTTCCATCTCCCAAAATTCTTCCAAGGTTAAATCTAGAGGTGATTTTTTATGAAATCTGTTAAGACACAACTCTTCTGCGATATCTTTGATTTTTTTCGGAATTTTTAGTTTAGCTGAAAGCGCATTCGTAAGCGTGGTTTTACCGCTAGAGTGAGTACCCAATAAGGCTATCCTAAATGGTTTTTTCATATTTTAACATAGATCCGAGCTTGCGCGGATTGCTCTAAATAATAATTCAATTTTTTTATCTTAGGCGAAGGATGGGGGGGGTAAAAGGGATGAACGACCGAGCACAAAACATCCCTATGTTCTAATCAACTTGCGAAATTTAATAAGGGTGTGTATACTAGAGTTAGCACTTAAGTAAGACTTATTCAATTATTTTATGAAAAATCAATCACAAAATCTTTTCAATTTTCCAAATAAAAAAACTGGTTATTCTATTTATAATGTTGAAGCTAAGAATAGAAGAAAGCAAAACACATTAGATGATTTATATCCCAGATTACCAGCTAAAAAGTTCGACATAATTTATGCAGATCCGCCATGGGATTATAATGGAAAACTACAATTCGATAAAAGCAGTAAAGATGCAGACAATATTGATTGGTCAAGAAAAATATTCATTAGTTCGGCATCATTTAAATATCCTACACTAAAAACAAACGAGTTAATGAAACTTCCTATTCAAGAAATCGCAAAGAACGATTGTCTTTTATTCATGTGGACAACCAATCCCCATTTAACTCAAGCGTTGGAACTGGGACAAGCGTGGGGTTTTGAATATAGAACAGTTGCATTTATCTGGGATAAGATGAACCACAATCCTGGACAATATACTCTTTCTAATTGCGAATTATGTTTGGTGTTCAAGCATGGCAAGATACCAAGACCGAGAGGCGCAAGAAATGTTCAACAACTAATAAAAGCTCCTAGGAAAAAACACAGTGAAAAGCCAATAGAGGTAATGCAAGCAATAGAAAAAATGTTTCCAAGTCAAGAACGAATTGAGTTATTTGCAAGAAGAAAAACAAAGGGCTGGTCAGTGTGGGGACTAGATGTTTTTAAGGAAAGTAACGAAGACCCTTTATGCTAACAGATGTTTGAGTTTTTTATTAAAATGACTGATTAGAGATTTATCGTCTACTGAATCATGCCATAAAAAGAAATGGGCAGAGTACTCGCCATACCAGCAAGTAATTTCTCTCACACGTTTTGGATCGCGTGCAATATCACCTTGGAATACAACCCAAAATGGTAAAACATCGTCACCAAGTTTTCCGCTCTCTCTCAATATTTTTAGAAGTCCTGGTGTGAAGAATTTATTTGATCTCTCGTGTGCATTTCCTCTGCCAGCCTTACGAGGTTTTCTTTCTACCCACCCATCCTGTCTTTTGACTTCTACGTATAGTGTTTTTTTGGTTTTAATATTATCTATGGCAAAATCTGGGATTACTCCATGTGTCCATGTTTCATCGGGACTATAAATATCTGCTAACACTTTTTTATTTAGTTTTATTTTTGAGTAGATGTCTTTAAATTCTCTTGGCTTTGATCTTATTCTAAAGTCGGAACCTTCAAATTCTTGTAACATTATTTCGTAAAATTTCTTTTCTGCAATGCCAGCATTTCCCCCGCTGGTATCTTGCCAAATCTTTCTTTTTCTTAATTCATTTGTTCCCATATATTTATTTTTCTAAAGTCATTATTTTTTCAAGTGAAATTCCAAGAGCTTTGGCAATTTTTTCAATATTTTCTAGCGTTATATTTTTTTCAGCTCTTTCAATCATGCCAATATAAGTGCGATGAACGCCGGCTTGTGATGCGAGTTTTTCTTGTGAGAGTCCCTGTTTGTGTCTTTCCTCTCGCACCTTTTCACCAAATTTTTCTAATATTGTTTTGCTCATAAGCTTGAAACGATAGCTAACTATAGTATATGGCCTTGCTAATTTTAGTACTACATACTATAGTTAGCATAGATAAAACTCGCCTTTAGCGAGTTAATATAATTTTAAATCTGTTCTCAGGGCGATAGCGGAGAATTCCCTCTAAAATAAATAAAAAGAAATTTGAAAATTTTTTAAAACAGCCGAGTGATAGTCCGAAAAAAAGCATACTTTATATATTTTTTTATGTATTTCTGTTTTTATACATCACGTAAAAAGGGTATAATATATAAACTTAAATTTGTTAAACCTTGTGGGGATTATAGTATAATAAATGGGGTTTCACAATCGCATTTTTGGGTATTATTATGGAAAATCTCTTAGAAAAACTGAATAAAGACCAAAAAGAAGCGGTAGTCCACGAAAATGGTCCGCTTTTGATTGTGGCGGGCGCGGGAACGGGTAAAACAACGGTTATCACCCAGAGAATAGCCTGGCTCATTTTGGAGAAAAAAATAAAACCGGATGAGATTTTAGCCCTCACTTTTACCGAAAAAGCGGCCGGGGAGATGGAAGAAAGGGTTGACCAGATTTTGCCTTATGGCTACGTGGATCTTTGGATTTCCACTTTCCACGCCTTTTGCGAGAGAGTGTTGCAAGATCACGCCATTGAAATCGGCCTGCCCGGAGATTTTAAGCTTTTGAATCAAACTGCCCAATGGCTTCTTGTTCGGCAAAACTTAGAGAGATTTGACCTGGACTATTATCGGCCGCTCGGTAATCCGACGAAGTTTATTCACACACTTTTGAAACATTTTAGTCGGGCGAAAGACGAAGAAATTTGGCCGGAAGATTATATTAATTATGTTGAAAATTTAGAATTAAATAAAGACAGTGTTTTTGCCGAAGAGCGCGACAGATTGAAAGAGGTCGCGAAGGCTTATGGCGTATATCAGCAGTTGCTTTTGGAAAATAATTTTTTAGATTTTGGCGATTTGATAAATTATACCTTAAAACTTTTCAGAACCCGCCTTCAAGTTTTGGAAGAATACAGAAAAAAATTCAAATATATTTTAGTGGATGAATTTCAAGATACGAATTGGGCGCAATACGCCTTAATTAAAATGCTTTCCGCGCCTAATAATAATTTGACAGTCGTTGGCGATGATGACCAAAGTATCTATAAATTTCGCGGAGCGTCGGTCAGTAATATTTTGCAATTCAAAAATGATTTTCCCGAGGCGGATAGGATAGTTATCAGCGACAATTATCGCAGTAAACAAAAAATTCTTGATTACGCTTATAAATTTATCAAACAGAATGATCCAAATCGCCTCGAAGCAAAATTAAATATTTCAAAAAAATTAGAGGCGAAAAGAGAGGGAGAGGGGATAATAGAACATTTTCATAGTGAAACTGCCGACCTCGAAGCGCAGACAGTTTCTCGTAAAATTTTAGAGCTAAAAAAAGACGATGAAACCTTGAAATGGAATGATTTTGCTATTTTAGTGAGAGCAAACAGCCAGGCTGAGCTTTTTATGCAAGCCTTTGACAGAGGCGGAATACCTTATCAATTTTTAGCTTCAGCCGGGCTTTATTCCAAACCGATTATTTTAGATGTTATTGCTCATTTAAAAATTTTAGACGATTACCACGAATCTTCCGCCGTTTACAGAATTTTAAATATGCCCCTAGTCCAATTGGATTACGAGGATATCGTAAAGTTGAATTATTTTTCAAGACGGAAGAATTGGTCATTGTACGAAACTTTGAAAAACGCGCCGGTAGCGGGAGTTTCCCAAGAAAGTTTGAGAAAGATAAATAAAATTTTAGGATTTATTGAAAAGCATGCCGGCATTGCGAGAGAAAAAGGAGTTGGCAAAGCGGTCTATAGCTTTTTGGAAGATTTTAATATTTTGAGAGATCTTAGTCATAAATCGGAAGCGGGGGATTTAAGGGCTGTTGAAAATATCGGATACATAAATCAATTTTTAAAAAAGATCGAAGATTTTGAAAGAACAAATCCGGACAAATCAGCAAAAAAATTTCTTGCGGAGCTGGATATGGCCGTGGAATCCGGAGAAGAGGGAGCGCTCTCTCCCGGCTTTGAAGAAGGACCGGAAACAGTTAAAATTTTGACAGTGCACGGAGCCAAGGGACTGGAATTCAAATACGTTTTTATTGTTAATTTGGTTGATTTGCGTTTTCCTTCAACCAACAGAAAAGACCCGATCGAACTTCCCAGAGAATTGATCAAAGAGACTGTCCCCGAAGGAGACATTCATCTTGAAGAAGAAAGACGTTTATTTTACGTTGCCTTGACGCGTGGTCGTGATGGAGTATTTTTAACTTCCGCTTCGGATTACGGCGGGCAAAGAAAGAAAAAAATATCCAGATTTTTGATAGAATTGGGTTTTGTCGCACCGACAGAGTCTCCCAAAAAAAGAGAAGATTATATTGAGAAAAAAGAAAGCGAAAAAACCGGGAAATTTAATTTTAAACTACCAAGTAAATTTAGTTTCACTCAACTCAAAGCTTTTAAAACTTGTCCTTTGCAATATAAATTTGCTCACATTTTGGCAATACCGGTGAGGGGAAAGTTTGTTTTTAGTTTTGGAAAAACAATGCACGGCACGCTTCAGAAATTTTTTGAGCAAATGTCCAAAAGAGAAACGCATTGCCAAAAAAAATTATTCGGCGAAGATCTTGCCCCTTCTTCGGCGTCCTTATCAGCAGATGACCTCCTTAAAATTTATGAAGAAACATGGATTAATGATTGGTACGACAATAAAGCGCACGAAGAAGAATATAAAAAACAAGGAAGGCAAAGTTTGCGGGAATTTTATAAAGTTAATCAAGACAATTGGCCAAAGGTTAAATATTTGGAACTAGGTTTTAATTTAAAAATAGGGGACTATACTGTAAGAGGGGCGATTGATAGAATTGATGAAAATGCGGACGGAAGCGTTGAATTGGTGGACTATAAAACAGGCAGTTTTCCGCAGGATGAAAAATGTTTAGATAGGGATCAGCTTTTAATTTATCAATTGGCCGCGAGCGAAATTTTTAATGAAAAAGTTACTAAGCTAAGTTATTATTATCTAAGCGAAAATAAAACTTTATCTTTTTTGGGTACGCCGGAAGATTTGTTAAAAACAAAAGAAAAAATCATAGCAACAATAGAAGAAATAAAGCAAAGCAGTTTTTTGCCGAAGCCGAGCTTGTTCACCTGTAAAAATTGCGACTTCAAAGATATTTGCGAACATAGAATTTTATAATTATGTTTACACCGATTAAAAATATTTTAATTTCCAATGTAAAAAGCTCTGGTTTCAGTCGTCAGGTTGATGCCGCTCAAGCTATAGAATTTTTTGATAAAGTAATTGTGGAAATTTTTGGCAGTAATGTAAGGGAAAAGGCAAAAGCCTTGTATTTCAAGAATCAATCTCTGACCATTGCTTGTCTAAGCTCTGTATTTATCCAAGAAATGTACTTAAGAAGAAGCAAAATTATCAGAGAAATAAATAAAAAATTGGGCGGAGAAGTTGTAAAATCGTTAAAATTCAGAATCTAGCTAAGTTTGCCAAATTGGCGTGGTTTGTTATACTTTCAGAGTAAAAACAGGAGGATATGACTTTAAAACAATATCTATTTTTAATGAGTTTCGGAGCGATCTTGTGCTGGGTTCTTTGGTTTTTGGTTCTCTTTTTTGTTGATCCGGGCGAGGCGGGCATTTTTGATTTTATTTTTTTCTATCTAAGTCTGTTCTTAGCCTCTGTGGGGTCTCTTTCCGTTTTAGGTTTAGCTCTTAGAATGAAGTTTAGCAAAGATGAAGTTGTTTTTAGGGCAGTAACGATTTCTTTTCGCCAGGCGGCAATGCTCAGTTTTTTAGTCATAGGCAGTTTGCTTTTACAGAGTAAAAATCTTCTAAATTGGTGGAACATAATCTTTCTAGTTTTAGCGGTTGTTATTTTTGAGTTTTTCTTTATAACTTACGGGAGGGGGAGATAATTGAGAATCAAAAATCATAAGCTTTTACATTTGGCATTTTGATTTTGTAATTTAGAATTTCAACATTTTTATGTTTAATAAAATATTCGGTAAATTTTCAAAAGATATCGGGATTGATTTGGGAACAGCCAATACCAAGGTTTTTGTAAAGGATAAAGGGATTGTCATTAATGAACCTTCGGTAGTCTCGCTAAACACAAAAACCGGGCAGATAATAGCCATAGGCGAAGACGCGAAAAAAATGCTGGGCAAGCTTCCGCCCCATATTCTCGCTTCCAAACCGATTGTTAATGGGATTATCTCCGACTTTGAGGTTGCCGAGAAAATGTTGAAATATTTTATTGATAAAATCCATCAAGACAGCTTTACCCTTCTCCCTCGTCCGCGCATAATTATTGGAATACCGCTTGATATTACTGAAGTTGAAAGAAAGGCAGTTGAAGACGCGAGTCTTTCCGCGGGAGCCAGAGAAGTCTTTTTGATTGAAAAAATAATGGCTTCGGCAATCGGAGCGCGACTTCCCATTGCTGATCCGGTGGGTAATATTATCGTAGATATCGGTGAGGGAACGACGGAAATAGCGGTGATCGCTCTCTCGGGAGTTGTGACCTGGAGAACGCTTCGTGTTGCCGGCGAGGAAATGAGTAAAAATATTATTCAATATGCCAGAGAAGTATTTAATCTTTTGGTTGGCGATAAAATGGCTGAAGAGGTGAAAATAAGAGTAGGATCGGCTGTTGAACAAAAAGAGCCGTTGTCCATAGATATGAGGGGTCGCGACTTGATAACCGGCTTGCCCAGATCCGTGACCATAAACGACGTTCAAATTCGTGAAGCTTTGAGTCGTTCAGTTAAGCAAATCATTGACGGGATTAAATCCACACTGGAGGTTACCCCGCCGGAACTTTTAGCGGATATTTTTGAAAGGGGAATGATTTTAACCGGTGGCGGGGCAATGTTGCGAGGGATTGATCAAATAATTTCCAGGGCTACCGAGATTCCGGTCAGAATCGCTGACGATCCCATGACTTGCGTGGTCAGAGGAACCGGATTGCTTTTAGAAGACATGCAGTTGCTTAAAGAAATTGCCATTCCTTCCACTCAAGAAGAAAAATAATAAAAATTGTAAAAGCAAACCAATTGCTTTTACTTTGGTATAATATGCAGTCTCGTATTTTTAATAAGCTCGGTCTTGTTTTAATTTTTCTTTTGTTAATACTCGTAATTTTGCGATATAGCGGAGTGTTGTCCCCCATAGAGGGTTTATTTTTGAAAGCGTTAAATCCAATAGGCACTTCCATTTATGGTTTGGAGCAAAAAATAAAAGGAATTTGGGCAAAAGAAATTTCAAGAGAAGACTATGAAAAAATAAAAGAAGAAAATAACAGATTGATTGTTGAAAATATAAAATTAAATATTTTGAAAGAAGAAAATGAGGAATTAAGGGGGATATTAAATTTTACCAAGCCCGATCAATACAAATTTTTAACGGCGGAAATACTTGGGCGAGACCCGATTTTTTTAAATTATTTTATTCTCAATAAAGGGTCGGATGACGGTATAAAAGACGGCTTTCCAATCGTTTCTCCCAATGGTGTATTGGTCGGAAAGATAATCAAAACGGAGAAGAAAATTTCCACAATGATTGTCCCTACTGATACGAATTTTGAAACAGCCGTTTCGGTCTTTGGTCAATCTGATAACCATACGTCGGGTTTAGTCAGAGGGGAAAGAGGGCTCGGTATAAAAATGGAATTTATCAGACAGGGGGAAAATATCAATAAAGACGATCTTGTGGCAACTTCCGGGCTTGAATTCAATATGCCGAAAGGATTGGTTGTGGGCAGAATTGTTGAGGTGGAAAAAGAAGATAAGGTTATTTTTGGGACGGCAACCGTAAGTCCTCTTGTGTCCTACGAAAACTTAAGCATGGTTATGGTGATATTACCTCAATTCTAATAAATTATGTTTTCTTGGAAAAAATTTTTAAAGATTTTAGGAACTATTTTTTTGATTGCTTTTTTAGCATTTTTTGAAATCAGTTTTATTTCGCTCTTGCCCGCGCCCTTTAACCATTTCAGTTTATTTTTACCGGTCATTTTTTTTATATCTATTGTTGTTAGCTATCGCCAGGCTCTTTGGCTTGGTTTTCTGGAAGGAATAATTTTAAATATTTTTTCCGTTTTTCCTTTTGGTTCAATCTCTTTGTCAATAATCATTTCCCTTGTAGTGGTAAATTTTCTTTTAAATAATTTTTTTACCAATAAATCGCTGTATTCCCTCATTATTTTGGGAATTCTGGGAAATTTGATTTATTTATTTAATTTAATTCTCATCAAGTTCATATTTTTCCTTTTTGGAATTGGCGGAAATGATGTCAGCGAAGCCCTCTCGCCGTTTGTTCTATCCGAAAGTCTTTGGCAAAATGCCTTTAATATTTTGATGTTGATTTTATTTTTTTATATTTTTAATTTTTGGGGGAAGAAAATAAAAGCATTATTTCTTTAAAAATGAGTTTCTTCAAAAGAAAATTTAATAGAAAAAATGACGATCCCTTTATCATTAAAGAATCGTTAACTTCGGGTTTTTTACTGGGCGACGAGAGGACAAAGGGCTGGGTGGAGGAAAATATAAAAATTGACGGATCTGAAGATAACGGAGAGATTTCTTTTGATCGCGACGAATTTATCGGAGTAGCCTTGAGTTCTAAAAAATTAAATTTATTTTTAGGGATTGCTTTTTTAATAATTACAGTCCTTTTAGCTAAAACGTTCTATCTGCAAGTGGTGAACGGCGAGCATTATCGAGAGATTGCCGAGGGAAACCGTATTCGCGTAGAAACAATAAACGCGAAAAGAGGTATAATCTATGATAGAAATTTGATCCCCCTTGTAAGAAATGTTCCATCTTTTTCTTTGTATTTGATATCAGGCGATTTTAAGAATAATGAAAAACGAGAAGAAGCAATCAGTTATCTTGTAAAAAATAATATTATTTCAGAACTTGAGTTGAGAGAAAAATTAGCCGTGGCAATTGATTCGCCTTACGCGCCGATTTTATTGAAAGAGAATCTTAGTTACGAAGAAGCGTTGCGGTTGAAAATTGAAAGCAGTTATATCGCCGGGCTTAATTTGAGACTGGAAAGCCGGCGTGAGTATTTAAATGGCGGTTTGGGAGAGGAAGCAACCTTATCCTTGTCTCATATTCTCGGATATGTGGGAAAAATCAATCAAGATGAGCTGGAACAAAATAAAAATTATACCCAAGTTGATTTTATCGGTAAAACGGGGATTGAGTCTGTCTACGAAAAAATTTTACGGGGAGAAAATGGAAAAAAACAAATTGAAGTTGATGCTCTGGGTAAGGAAAAAAGCGTTATTGCCGAAGAAGATCCAAAAGACGGACAAAACATTATCTTGACTTTGGATATTGATTTACAGAATAAATTGGAGGAAATATTGAAATATTATCTCAAACAAAGAGGCAAAAAAAGAGCGGCGGCCGTGGTTTTGAATCCGCAAAATGGGAAAATTTTAGCTTTGGTGAGTTTGCCGTCTTTTGATAACAATCTTTTTGCCGAAGGCATTTCTCAAGAAGAGTACCAAAAATTGATAACTAATCCCGACAACCCTTTGTTCAACCGAGCGGTAATGGGTGAATATCCATCGGGCTCAACAATAAAGCCGACCATTGCCGCGGCCGCTCTTGAAGAAAAAATTGTTAATAAAAATACATCCCTTTTGAGTGTTGGCGGCCTAAGAATCAGCAGTTGGTTTTTTCCGGACTGGAAAGCCGGTGGACACGGACTTACTAACGTCACGAAAGCAATAGCTGAATCGGTTAATACCTTCTTCTATATAGTCGGTGGAGGTTATGAGAACACCGAAGGACTCGGAGTGGAAAGAATTGTAAAATATTTAGATCTGTTTGGTTTTGGAAATAAATTGGGAATAGACTTGCCAAACGAAGGAGATGGCTTTTGTCCAACAAAAGAATGGAAAGAAAAAACGAAAGGAGAGCCATGGTATATTGGAGATACCTACCACTTATCCATCGGCCAAGGCGATCTTTCCGTAACCCCCCTCCAGATAGCCACAGCCAATTCCGTTTTTGCCAATGGCGGAACGCTTTTTCGACCGCACTTGTTGGAAGCCGTTGAATCCCCAAAACCGATTGATAATGCCGAATATATTATAAGAAAAGATCTTGTAAGTCAAGAGAATATAAATATTGTTCGCGAGGGTATGCGTCGAACAGTCACTTCGGGAAGCGCGCAAAAACTTCAAGTTTTGCCGGTAACTTCGGCCGGAAAAACGGGGACTGCCCAATGGGACACAAGAAAGCCAAATCATGCTTGGTTTACGGCTTTTGCCCCCTACGAGAATGCCGAAATCGCTATTACGGTACTAGTGGAAGAAGGAGTGGAAGGAAGCGCGATTTCCCTTGATATTGCCCGGGATTTTTTGCTTTGGTACTTTACGAAAGAATAGACCCACCGAATAATAATCTTTCGTTACGAAACGCGGTAATTTTAGGCGAAAATTTAGAAAAGCGACGATGTTTATACATTAGTATAAGCAGAGGAGCTTTTATAAATTTGTAGCCAAAATTACTAGTTGCAGTAGAAAGGATTATTGTTCGGTGGGTCTAGCAAGGTTGCAAAAAATTTGATAATGGTTTATACTTTTTATTATTAAAATTAATAAAAAACATTTACCGTCAAACTAAATATTTTGGCGGTAAGATTTTTAAAAGACAAATCCCCAAGGGGAGGGAACAATTATGCAAGAGAAAAAAATTTATGTTTCAGAGGAAGGTTTAGAAAAATTTAAAAAAGAATTGGACGGACTGGTTAACTTTCGTAGAAAAGAAATTACCGAGAGAATTGAAGAGGCGATAAAAATGGGCGACCTTTCCGAAAATGCCGAATACGACGCCGCGAAAAACGAGCAAGCGTTTGTGGAAGGAAGAATTGCCGAACTTCAAGATTTGATCAGGAGGGCGGAAATTATCAACCAAGGAAAGAGCAGAAATAATGATCATATTACAGTCGGTTCATTAATTAAAGTAAAAAATAACGGAGATACTCTGGAATATACCATCGTCGGCGTTGCCGAAGCGGATCCCGTAAATGGAAAAATTTCCAATGAATCTCCCTTAGGAAAAGCCTTTTTGGGCAAAAGGGTGGGAGATAAAATTGATGTCACTGTGCCTAAGGGAATTTTGACTTATACTATTTTGGAGATTGGGTAATCCGTTAACCCCATAAACAAAAGATTATTAAAGGACCAATGAGTAATTTTTTCTCAAAAATAGGTCCTTTTATTTTTGACATTATTTATATTTAGCAGTAAAATTAAACAATTAAATAAGATTTTATCTAGAAAAATATGGAACAAATTACCGACGAAAGACAAGTTCGCCTTTTGAAGTTGGAAGAGATAAAAAAGCAAAAAATTAACGCCTATCCCTCCACCAGCAAAAAAAGTTTTAAAATAGCTACTGTCTTGGAAGATTTTGAAAAATTGTTTGCCAAGAAAAAAACCATAGCTTTGGTCGGACGATTAAAGAGCGTCCGGGTGCACGGCGGGTCGAGTTTTGCCAATCTTGAAGATGAGAGTGGCTTGATTCAATTATTTTTAAGAAAAGATCGTTTGGGCGACAAGCAATATTTATTTTTTAAAAATTTACTTGATTTGGGAGATTTTGTTCGCGTAAAGGGAGTGCCGTTTCTTACAAAAACCAACGAAAAAACTCTTGAGGTTGAGTCAATTAAAATTTTGACAAAAACGCTTGGGCCATTGCCGGAAAAATGGCATGGACTTTCAGATACGGAAATTCGTTATCGGCAAAGATATCTTGATCTCATCGCTAATCCGCAAGTGAGAGCGATTTTTAAAACAAGAAGTTTGATAGTTGATTGCATTAGAGAATTTTTAAAAAAGAACGGTTTTATGGAAGTGGAAACTCCGATTTTGCAACCCCTAGCCGGCGGAGCGACGGCCAGACCTTTTGTGACACATCACAATGCTCTTGATACTGATTTATTTTTGCGCATTGCTCCGGAATTATATTTAAAGAGATTAATCGTCGGCGGTTTTGAAAGAGTTTTTGAAATAGCCAGATGTTTTAGAAATGAAGGAATTGATTGGTCGCATAATCCGGAATTTACTCAAGTTGAGTTTTACCAAGCTTATGCCGATTATAATGATTTGATGGATACCACGGAAAAGTTTTTTCTCCTTTTAATGAAAAAAGTGAATGGTGGATCAATGAAAATCACTTATGAAAAAAAGGAGATAGATTTTACTCCGCCATATCAAAAAGTGACTTTCAGGGATATCTTAATAAAAGAAGCAAACTGCGACATTGAAGAATATCCGGACAGAGAAAGTATGGCAAAAAAAGCGAGAGAAATGGGTCTTGAGGTTTTGCCGTCTGATGATCGAGGAAAAATAATGGACGAGATTTTCAAAAAAGTGGTTCGTCCGAAAATTGTCAATCCGATTTTTGTAATCAATCATCCGATTGAACTTTCTCCGCTTGCCAAAAAAATCTATAAAGATCCGCGTTATGTTGAACGGTTCCAGCTTTTGGTTGCCGGGATTGAATTGACAAACGCTTTTTCCGAATTGAATGATCCGATTGACCAAAAAGAGAGGTTTATGTCTCAGCAAAAAATGCGCGAAGCGGGCGACGTTGAGGCAATGGAGATTGATAATGATTTTATTACCGCCCTGGAGCACGGTATGCCTCCTACGGCGGGTTTGGGAATGGGTATTGATAGATTAACCGCCATTATCACCAATTCGCATAATTTGAAAGAAGTTATTTTATTCCCAACTTTAAAACCGGAAAATAAAAACAATGAAGCGATATAGAAAAATAATGGTTTTTGGAACTTTTGATATTTTGCATCCCGGTCATATTAATTTTTTAGAACAAGCTAAAAAATACGGTAATTATTTAATTGTTGTGCTAGCGAGAGACGAGAATGTTAAAAAGGTAAAAGGATTCTTTCCGCGACTTGACGAGCGAGCGCGCAAAAAAATAGTTGAAGCGCTGGAAATGACAGACGAAGTGATTTATGGTGACAAAAAAGATTATTTTAAAAAAATAGAGAAAAATAAACCGGATGTTATTTGCCTCGGCTATGATCAAAAAATTCCAAATAATTTTAGAGAAGAGCTAGAAAAGAGGGGAGTCGTGACAAAAATCATTAGAATGAAAGCGTATAAGCCGAAACAATATAAGTCATCAATAATTATTAATCCATAAACAGCAATATTTTTTTATAAAATAAAATATGATGGATATAAAATTTATTAGGGAAAATGAGGAATTAATGAAGAAGGTTACTAAGAATAAAAAGAGTAAAGTTAACCTTACCAGATTATTGGATTTGGATGAGAAAAGAAGAGATCTAATTGCCAAAAGCGAAGGATTAAAAGCGAATCTCAACAAACGATCAAAAACAAAACCCAGCCCGGAAGAAATAAAAGAACTGAAAAAAATGGGAGATGAGATTAAAGCCATTGCCGAAGAGCTATCTCTTGTTGAAAAAGAATATAACGATTTGATGCTTTTGGTCCCCAATGTTTATTCTGACGACACTCCGGTGGGTAATGATGAGACTTCAAATAAAGAAATACTAAAATGGGGCAAGCTCCCGAAATTCAATTTTGAGCCAAAGGACCACGTTTCTCTGGGAAAAGACCTTAACATCTTGGATCTTGAAGCTGGAACAAAAACGGCCGGGTATCGCGGGTATTATTTAAAAAATGAAGCTGTTCTCCTGCATTTTGCTATCTTATGGCATGCTATCAATAAAATGAGAGCCAAGGGGTTTGAACTTTTTCTTCCCCCGACTCTTCTGCGCGAGTTTACTCTTTTGGGAAGCGGCCATTTTCCCGAAGGAAAGGATGAAATTTATCAAATCGGAAATCCCGGACGCTTGGCGGATGGAAGCGCGCAAGAACAAATTTTTTTGGGCGGGACTTCGGAGCCGGCTTTGCTTTCTTATTTTTCTGATAAAACTTTAAAAGAAGAAGAATTACCGATAAAAGTTTGCGGATTTTCACAATGCTATCGATCAGAAATAGGAAGTTACGGAAAAGATTCAAAAGGGATTTATCGTATTCATGAATTTATGAAAGTAGAACAAGTTGTTTTATGTAAGGATAACCTAGAGGAATCAAACAAATATTTGGAAGAGTTAAGAGCAATCGCCGAGGAAATGCTACAAGATTTAAAACTACCTTATCGGGTGATTCAGCTTTGTACCGGTGAAATGGGAACAGGAAAACACAAAATGTATGACATCGAAACATACATGCCGAGCCAAGTATCTCGAAATTTCTACGGAGAGACGCATTCCGATTCCAGTTTAACGGATTGGCAAGCTCGCCGTTTAAATATTAAATACAAAAATAAAGATGGCGAGACAAGATTTGCGTACACTTTAAACAATACAGTAATCGCTTCACCGAGAATTTTAATAGCTATTTTAGAAAATTATCAGCAGGAAGATGGGAGTGTGAAAATTCCCGAGATATTGCAACCTTACTGCGGAGTAAAAATAATTAAAAAGAAAGAATGAAGACTTGGATTGAAATAAATAAAAAAAACCTGAACAGTAATTTATCGCAGTTTAGAAAACTGGTTGGTGAAAAAGTAAAAATAATGGGTGTTGTGAAGGCTAACGCTTACGGGCATGGGCTTGTTTTAACTTCCAAAATTATAGAAAAAAATGTTGATTGGTTTGGGGTTGATTCTCTCACCGAAGGCCTGGAATTAAGGAAAAATAATATTAAAAAACCCATACTGGTGTTGGGTTATGTTGAGTTAAGCGATTTAAAAACAGCGGTTAAAAATAGGTTAAGCTTAACGGTTTACAATAAAGAGACGATAGACTGCTTGGGAAAAATTCCGATCAAAAATCCATATTTTAATCCGAAGATTCATCTTAAACTTGAAACCGGTACGGGAAGACAGGGGATACAAGAGAATAACCTATTTGATTTTCTAAAATCTCTTAAAAAATATCCCTCAATAAAGATAGAAGGCGCGTCAACTCACTATGCCAACATAGAAGATACGACAAACTCCAACTACGCAAAAAATCAGCTAGCCGTTTTTAGAAGAATGGTTGCAGCAATTGAAGCGGATGGTTTTGAAATTCCCTTCAAGCATACGGCTTGTTCGGCCGCGGCGATACTTTTTCCTGAAACTCGTTTTGATATGGTGCGATTGGGAATCAGTATGTATGGCTTATGGTCGTCAAAAGAAACGAAGGCAATCGCCAACAGTGGAAAAAATAAATTAAATCTTAAGCCCGCGATTTTTTGGAAAACCAAAATAGCCCAGCTGAAAAAAATAAAAAGTGGCGCGGCTATCGGCTATGGTTTGACCGAAATTCTCTCTCGCGATTCTCTCATTGCCATTTTACCAATCGGATATTTTGACGGTTATGATAGAAAATTATCAAGTATTGGAAATGTCTTAATCCGCGGGCAAAGATGCAAAGTTTTAGGCAGAGTTTGCATGAATATGATTATTGTGGACGCGACGGATTTAAAGAATGTTAAAATTGAAGACGAGGCGGTTCTTCTTGGTAGGCAAGGAAAAGAAGAAATCACCACTGAAGAAATCGCCCAGAAAGTAGGCACAATTAATTATGAGGTTATTTCGAGGATAAATCCTTTAATACCAAGAATTATTAAATAATTTTTATTATGGCTAAAAAAATAAATATTGGGGTTATTTTTGGCGGAAAATCCGGAGAGCATGAGGTTTCTCTTGTTTCCGCCACTTCAATTATAGAGGCGCTGGATAAGAAAAAATATAACGTTGTTCCTGTCGGTATCACTAAAACCGGCGATTGGCTGGCCACAGGTGATCCCATAAAAGCGCTAAAAAGTGGCAAGATTAAATACGCTAAAAAAGCTGAAGTTTTAATTCCCGCGCGACAAGGAAATTTTTTACAAGTCGGCAAAAAAAAGATAAAAATAGATATCGTCTTTCCGGTTTTGCATGGTACTTATGGCGAAGACGGATCAATTCAAGGTTTATTCGAAATGGCGGGAATTCCTTATGTCGGCGCCGAAGTTTTGGGTTCGGCAATCGGCATGGATAAAGTAGTTCAAAAAGAATTATATAAAAATATTGGCCTGAATGTCTCTAAATATATTTGGTTTTTTAAAAATGATTGGGAGAAGAAAGGGGAGAGTGAAAATATTTTACGACACATAGAAAAGGACATTGATTATCCTTGTTTTGTGAAGCCGACTAATCTCGGATCAAGCGTTGGAATCAGTAAGGCAAAAAATAAAAATGAGTTAATTAAGGCTATAAACTTAGCGGCTAAATACGATGAAAAAATTTTAGCGGAAGAAGCGGTTTTAAATGCCAGAGAAATTGAATGCGCGGTTTTGGGAAATGAAAATTTCAAAGCTTCAATTCCCGGAGAGGTAATTCCTTCGGGTGATTTTTATGATTATAATGCAAAATACGTTGATGGCGAATCGGAAATAGTTATTCCCGCAAAACTGTCGGCGGATGTCTCAAAAAAGGTTCAAGAATCCGCTATTAAAGCTTTTGAGGCGATAAATTGTAAGGGGATGGGAAGAGTTGATTTTCTAATAGATAACAAGAGTGAAAAAATATACATCAATGAGATAAATACTATTCCCGGATTTACTTCAATTTCCATGTATCCAAAGCTTTGGGAACAAGGCGGTTTAAGTTATCCCGCTCTGCTTGACGAACTGATTAATTTGGCAATATTAAGGTTTAAGGAAAAGCAAAACCGTTTGTCTTCCTACGAGCCGGACGAGTCTTGGTATAAATAGAATCTATGAGAAGGAGGCTAAAAGATTATAATAAAAAAAAGTATAGCAACCCCTTTTTTAAAAAAAAGGAAAATGCGTCTTTTGGCAGGGGACAGGCTTTTTATTATGGGGCAAAAAACAGGAAGGTGATTGGTTTTTGGAAAAAGATCATTCTGTTTTTTGTATTTTTGATTTTTGTTTGTCTGATCTTCGGCGCAGTTTATTTTATTTTTTGTTATCCGTATTTTTCCATTAAAAACATAGAAATAAACGGATTGGAAAAGATAAATAAGGCGGAAATAGAGAGTGCCCTAAAAAGCCAACTTTCTCAAAAGAAATTATTTATCTTTAATCAAGAAAATATTTTTGTTTTTGACGTAAAGAAGTTTGAAGAAGAAATAAATTCAAAATATAATCTAGTGTCGCTAAATGTTAATAAAGAGTTGCCGGATTTTTTAAAGATAGAGGTGGGGGAAAAGCACCCGGCCTTAGTTTGGAAAACCGGAGAAAAATTCTACGAGGTTGATGAATCCGGAATCATAATTCGCGAAATTTTAGCTGACGAAGCAAATCAAGGCGTGCCAATAGTTTATGATGAAAAAAACATTGAACTAGTAATCAAGGAGGCCGCCCTAAGCAATATAATGGCTGAATTCATCGTTAGTTTTAAAAAGAGGATAGATGATAGGTCTGATATTAAAATAACGCATTTTAAAGCGTTAGATGATCTGCTGAAAGCCCAAACAAGCGAGGGCTGGGAGATCTATCTATCAGGCCAGGATAGCTTAGACCAACAGGTGGAAAAATTACTTTTATTCTTGAAAAATAAGAAAATAACAGTAGGTAGTAATCTTAACTATATTGATTTGAGGTTTGAAGATAGGGTTTATTATAAGTAGATTGGAAATAAATTAGGATAAAAGATATTAATTCAAAGCTTTAAGTGTCGTATAAGGTACATTGTGCGACTCTATTATTATCCAAAAAGAAGGGTTCAGTCTATGCTCCCCTCTTTTATTTTAATCTAAATTTTTTAAGGCAAATAATTTAAAGGATTAACGGGAATACCATTTAATCTTGTTTCAAAGTGAAGATGGGGTCCGGTTGTCATTCCACCGGCGCCGGAAGTTCCGGGCATGCCTCCGGATAGGCCGATTATCTGTCCCCTGATAACATAAGTGTCTTCTTGAACATCAATCCTGGAAAGGTGTCCGTACACGGTAGAAATATTATTGCTATGGATAATCATAACATAGCTATAGCCTCTTGCTCCCCCGTTTTTTACTCGAGCTACATATCCGGGCGCGGCCGCAGCTACTTTTGATGATTGATAAGCGCGGATATCAATAGCCGGATGCTCAAAAACATAACGATAAGGATAGTCGGGATCATGGAAGGTTGCCGTTATGCCTCGCGCCGGACTGACCGGCCAAGAAAGAGCAATGGAGCCGGTGCTCGCTCCCCCGCCTCCGGAAAAATTTTTGTCGCTTTCCTCTAATTTTTTTCTAATATTTTTTTCGATAGAATAGATGTCGGAATTTACCTGTGCTTGTTCGTATTTAGCCTCAAGAAGCCAGTTTTGGAATTTTTTTTCCGTGGCAAAAGTTTCTCCAAGAAGCACTTCTTTGTGGGCGACTTGATCACCCATAGAAGCTTGCAATTTTGTCAAATTCTCTTTGTTTTTTTCCTCTTCCGTTTGCTTTGCCTTTTTCTCCCCTTCCTTTTTTTGGAGGTCTTCTTTTTCCGCTTTTATTTTATCAAGTGTCCCTTGCAGATTAATCTGTAATTCTTTCACATACTGCATTTGGTCAAAGACTTCGGAAAAAGATTTGTCAGAGGCAATGATTTGTAAATAGTTTACGCGATCACTCTGATTTATGAGTCGCAAAATATCAGCCATGCGCTCTTTATTCTCGGCTAAATTATTTTCCTTTTCCTTAATTTGCAACCCTAAATTTTTTATCTCCAGCTGGATTTCCTCAATATTTTTTTCAGTTGCCTCAATGTCTATTTTTATTTTTGCTATTTTATTGGAAAGAATAGCCAGCTCTGTTTCTAAGCTTATTGCCTTTCTTTTTGCGTCTTCTATATTTTTTTGATACGTAGCGGATTTCTTTTTCAGCGTTTCAATTTCTTTTTTTTTTGCCTCCATTTGCCTATCAAGTTCGGTGATTTCCTCCACAAGCGGATTGGCAGCTTGTTGAGCCAAGGACAGAGGTGCTTGAAATAAAAAGACCATGGCAAATATAAAAATTGCCAGGATCGAAAAAATGTTTTTTCTATTCCCCCTTAACATGAAATTTAAAAATAATTTTTGAAATTTTTTTGGCTTTAAGCGTACAATTTTTAATATAACCCCGCCCAAATTTTCATCCCTTTCTTTGATAATAATTTGGGCGGAGGAAAATTGGTGCATTTCCTCAGGATTTAATTAACGCCAATTTTCCGTAGCCAAATATGTGCATGTCGGGCGATATATAATCACTATTTTACGCCCATTTTATCTAGATTTTCTTTTGCTTCGTTAATCCTTACCTCTGCTTCGTTTTGTGTATCAAAAATCTCTTCTTTAAGAGTGCTTATAAGATTTTCGCCATCAATTTCAATGATCGCATCTGGCACCATGACAGAAAATTTTCCATCTGGCGTTTGTCCAATTTCAAATAGTTTTTTTTCTTTTTTTGTTTCTGGTGTGTAACCACACCTTTCTTGACTACCCATAATAATGTTAGTTAAATAATAAATTAGTTAAATTGCATCATAAGTTATGCCGACCACTAAAATAAATTGCCAAGAATACTAATAAATAAATTTTTGACTATTTCTTTACATAACTTATATTATAATACTGCTTTTTTCTATTTTAGTAAAATTTTTGCCTCATCTATTTTCTCCAAAACTCTATTTTTACCCAATATCTCCGCTATATCAAAAGGCGGAGGGGAATTTTTAAGCCCGGAAAGAGCGATTCTGAATGGCCAAAGCATATCCCCTACTCCCAGCCCTTTTTCTTCTATAAATTTTTTAATTTCCACTTCCAAGTTTTCCTTGGAAAAATCTTCTACGCCAGCCAAAAAGTTTTTTAACAACTCCAGATTTTTTGCAGTATCTTCCTTGCTTGATTTTTTCCAAACAAGAAGTTCGGGGTCATATTCTGATTTTTCAGTGAATAAAAATTTAACGATTTCCGAGATATCGTCTAGTTTAACCAATCTCTCCCTGGCTAATAAAACAACTTTTTTTATCCAATCATTGCTGACCGTTTCTCCGGTTTCTTTATTTTTATAATCTTCCCCATCTTTTTCTATCAAACCGGCATCAAGAAGATATGGCAGGCATTTCGCAGTCAAATCAGCCAAATCCATTTTCCTGATATAGTATTGATTAAACCAATTTAATTTTTCAATATTAAAGACGGCGCCACTTTTGTTTATTTTATCCAACGAAAATTGTTCAACTAGTTCCGCCAGGCTAAAAATTTCTTGTTCTGTCTTGGGATTCCAGCCTAAAAGGACAACAAAATTGATGATGGCTTCTTTTAGATATCCTTTTTTTAAATAATCCTCAACAGCCACATCTCCCTGCCTTTTACTTAGCTTTGATTTGTCGGCATTTAAAAGTAATGGCAGATGAGCAAATTGCGGAAGTTGCCAGCCAAAAGCCTCGTATAGTCTGATATGTTTTATTGTGCTTGAAATAAATTCTTCGCCACGCATAACATGCGTGACCCCCATCTCGTGATCGTCAATCATGTGGGCAAAGTTATAAGTTGGGAAACCGTCGCTCTTTATAATTACAAAATCTTCTTGAAATTTCATTTCAGTTTTGATTTCTCCGTGGATTAAATCATTCCAGACACCATTTTCTTCGGTCGTGTTGTCATCCGGAATCATTTTAAGCCTAATAACATATTTTTCTCCGTTTTTTACTTTTTCTTTTGCTTCATTTTTATTCAATTTATTGCAAGATCTGTGCGGACCCCAATATCCCGGAGGAAGTTTATTTGTAGTTTGTTCTTCTTTAATTTTTACTAGTTTTTCTTCAGAACAAAAACAATAATAAGCTTTGTCTTCACTGATTAATTGCTCTGCGTATTTTTTATAGACATCAAGTCTTTTTGACTGAAAAATAATCTCTTTATTATCAAATTTAAGACCAAAATAATTTACAATATCTATAATTTTATTGTCAGCTCCTTCTATGAATCTGGCTCGGTCAGTATCTTCAATCCGCAATAGAAATTGGCCATTATTTTTTCTGGCAAAAAGAAAACTATACAATGCTGTTCTAAAATTTCCGACATGCATATAGCCTGTTGGACTGGGGGCGAAACGAGTGATGATTTTATTAGTCATATTTTTATTATTCCCCTCCCTTCTCGGGAGTGGTTAGGGGAGGGTGATTAAAATAAAATCACAAGCTCCAAATATCTAATGCTCAAAATTCAAGACAAACTGACCCAAGCCGTCATCCTGAACGGAGTGAAGGATCTCTCGCGGATGCGAGCGACTCTGGGACAAGCCCAGAGATTCTTCGCTCCGCTCAGAATGACAACTAGCTTCTGTATGGTTTTAAGGTTTTGAGTCATAGTTTTGACATTTGAATTTTGGTCATTGTAATTTATTTGGGATTTGTTATTTTGGATTTAGTGCTTCTTGTTACTCTTTTTGCCGCTATGATTGTTTCCTATCCATCTTAATTACCTTATAAATAAATACTGCAGTCGCATTAAAAATCCTCTTTATTCTTCTCGGCTCCAAGAAAAGCCTAAACAACCATTCCAACCCCAGTTTTCGCATCAAGGGTGGCGCTCTTTTTATTTTTCCGGAAATAAAATCAAAGGCTCCGCCAATTCCCATTGCCAATTTTACCGAAGGAATATTTTTCAAATTAGCGTCAATCCACTTTTCTTGCTTCCCTCCGCCCAGCGCGACAAAGATGATGTCGGGATTTTTTTCGTTGATTTTTTTTAAAAAATTATCATCTTTCAACTTTTCTTTTTCTATTTTTCCTCCGCTTTCCGCACCGACTATTTTTAATTTAGGAAATTTATCAATCAATACTTTGGCTGTCTTTTCCGCAATCCCCTCTTCCCCGCCAAGCAGATAAACACTCTTTTTCTTCCCTTCTGCTATTTTACAGATTTCAAGCATTAAATCAACCCCAGTGATTCTATCTTCCAGAGGTGTTTTGAGGTAATAAGAAGCTAAAATTAGACCAAAACCGTCGGGAATGGCAATATCTGCCCTATTTAAGATAGCTTTAAATTCCTCGTCCTTTTGGGCGCTTAAAACTATTTCCGGATTTGGTGTAATCAAAAAATGCTTTTTACCGTCTTCCAAAAAAGAGCTTATTTCAAGGAGAAGTTCTTCTTTTTTTATGTTATCAATTAGGGTTCCAAGAATATTAACTTTCATTGAAGTTATTATTTTAAAGGAAATGATTTTAAAACCGTATAGGTTGAACCACCTGGATCCAAATGACTTTCCATTAATTCCACACTTTTTACTTCAAAAGATACAGAGGGCAGACTTCCTTCGCAAACTTTTTCGCATTTTATATAATTTTTTATTCTGGCAATACTCAAATGACCCTTCCACGGTTTTTTATCAATAGGAAAATGCAGATTTTCTAATGTTAGTTCTATTTTTTCAATTAAATGATGCAACATCTCCGTTTCAGCTATTTTGATAAAAATAATACGCGGATCTCTTGCGTTTGGCAGATATCCAATACTTCCTGTTTTAAGATTAAGACTGGGTGTATTCTCCATTACCTCGTCTAAACCTTTTTCTACTAATGAAATTTGTTTTTTATTAAGATTACCGAAAAAATGAAGAGTCAAATGATAATTTTCCGGATAAATCCAGCGAATATCATAGGTATTATTTTTCTTTTTAAATTTTTCTAATGATTCGGCAATTTGTTTTTTTATTTCGTCGGGTAGGTTGATGGCAAGGAAGACTCGTTTGGTCATAAAATGATATATGCTATTTTTTAGAAACACCCAAGTAGGTTGTTCTCGCTTTTTCTAAACAATCCAATGCAACACGTTGAATATCTTCAGCTTCGTTGATCAGTTTTAAAGTATCTTCCTTAAATCTTGTAATTTCTTCTTCCCTTTTTTGAATGATTGCTGAAGAACATAACACACCGTCTAGCTTCTTCCTTGTTTCTAAATATTCGATTGCTTTTTGACAAAGCTCATCGGGATACTGCGGATCAGTTAATACTGGACTTTGATAAACTGTTTTCATGAGGTCTTTCTTTAAAAAATACTCTCTTAATTCAACATACAAGTTGGTTTCTTCGCCGTGTAAAACTCTTTCGAAATTGCCCATATCCCAGTAGTATCGCCTAAATTCAGTCTGATTGATGTATCCTTTTATGGCATTTATTTTATAGTCTAAATTGTTAAGTTTTTCGTCTAAATCTTTCTTTTTTCGTTGCTTGTGAATTGTCCAACGTTCTTCTTTCAACTTCTGTTGTTTACTTTCAAGATCTAAAAACATTAAATTTGGTGATTCTTCGCAGTCTTTCATATTAGAATTTATTAAAATTTATCTTTAAAACTCATCCGCCCCAATGTCTATTCCGCTTCCTTTTGGCCGTGTTTCTTTATCAAAATCATTAGTCAACCCGGAAATGGTTCGCCCTTGGTCAACAACCGAGGAAATTGAACTTTTTAAGTGCAAGTTTCCCGACGCCGGCGCAACAAACCAACTGGCCATAGCATTTGTAACATTATTTGAAGCAGTACCAGATGCACCGTCTCGCGCACTTATAGCTTTATTGGTTAGATTATTATAAATCTGCAATCCCGTTGTACTTCCAAAACGATATTCAATGGCGTTTGGATAACTATTGGCCATATAAATAGTGTTGTTGTAGACTTGCGAATTCCTAGCGTCTTCCAATCCGATTTGAACATCGGCAAAACCTTCTGAACTATCGTGATAGATCATATTGTTGCGGATAATTCCTCCGACGTGTCCTCTATCTCCCAAACCAAATCCGATTCCCCTATCGCAGTTTATAATTGTGTTTCTTTCCACTAAAGTATTTTCCGATTCAGACCAAAAGTGTATCGCAAACTCGGCGATATTATCACTTGGACTTTTAATACTTTTAAAAGTGTTTCCTCGCACAATCCAATTTTTAGCATTGTGAGCATCAACTCCGCCAATATAATATTGCGGACCTCGTCCGGCGCTGTATTCAAATAAACTATTTTCCACAAGTCCATTGTCGGAACTGGCCGACATATTTCCGGCATCATAGGCAATTTTTAGCATTTGTTCGCCTGTGTCAAGAAAATGAATATTGTTTGCGGAGAATCCGTCAACATTTGCCTGCAACTGGATAGCATGATTTGCCACTCTTTTTAAGGTCATATCTTTTACGGAAAAATTATTTCCCGCGACATTAAAAATATGAGAAACACTGCCAGCCATACCGTCTCCTTGCAAAATAACCGCCTCGCGATTTCCCGAACGGCTTCGGACAGTTACGCCATTTCCGGAAACCCAAAGCATATTGTTTATGGTATAGGTTCCGTTTTCAACAAGAATGGTTTTTTTAATGCCATTATTTGCGTTTTCCAGAGCATCATTCAGGGCAGAAACATTACTTACAATAATTGAATTTGGATCCTCCGTGTTTGTATTGCCACCCGTATCCCCAGTATCGCCTGGAGTATCCCCCCCACTTGTTCCGCCAGTACTCCCCGTGCCACTTATTGTCCCCAATGCAATTTTTGAAAGATCGGTTGTCGTAATTCCTAAACCCAAACTCCTCATTATATTAAAAGCATCGCTAGGACGACCCAGAAAGTATCTTTTGCCGTTATTTGGGTAAACATACCAAGCCTCGCCATTTTGCTCTACCTGAAGCAAAATTTTGCCTTTAACACGGTTTATAAAGGTCGTCTCCCCTGTCCAACTGTCATTATTTTTAGGAATTTTGGCTAAATTAGCGTTAGTTATCCCTAATCCCAAAGATCGCATTATATCAAAAGCATTTTGCGGTCGGCCTAAAAAGTACCTTTTTAAGTTATCCGGGTAGATATAATAAGCCTCACCGTGGCTTTCCACCTGAAGAACGATTTTCCCCTTTACCCTTTCGGCTATTGTTGTTGCGGCAAAGCTGGGGTTAAAATTAAAAATTATTAAAGATAAAGACAGTAAAAAGGTTATGATTTTTTTCATATATTTTTGAAGTTAATTATTAAATTTTCTTTCTAGAGTATAGCAAATAAAACCCTTTTAGTAAAATAAAAAGTATGGTATATTTTAACTAGGCATATTAATTATTAACGTTTTTTTATGGTGCAAGAAAAAGCCCCGGACATCTTCGAGGGCTATAATAAAAGAAGAAAAGAAGAAAAGGGAGAGGCTCCCGAACCCCCAAGTTTAGTGGAAATTATGGAGAGGTTATTATTGGAACGATATGGAAGGGGAAATGAAAAAATGAAAGCACTTGACTATAATAGTTTAGGTCATTTTTTGCATGTTATGCAGATAGAAAATCCTGATCTAGCGAGCGGATTACAAAAGTATACTGAAAGACAAAAAAGCGATGCAATGCTAATAGCATGGGAGAACTTAACAAAAGAAAGAGAACAAAAATAAATTAACCTTCGTATAATAAATAATCCCCTACTTTCGGGGATTATTGTATTTGACAAAAAATCCAGAAAAGCTAAACTGTAATTAGCAGTCTTTGGTCGGGAGTGCTAATCAAGTAGAATGGTCCCTCCCCTTAAGATAAGGGGCTGCGTGTCGCTAAAGTTATAGCGACGGCGCAAGGATGGGAGGGGTTATGGATCATGAATAAACGTTCATAACTCCCCCCGCCTGCAACGCTATGCTTGCATTCGCGGGCAGGCTTAATCCCCTCTTACCTTAAGAGGGGAAATCGCTAACCAACTTTTAACTTTTCATTTTTCACTTTTAATTTACTATATGCTTCCACAAAACTTTACCACAAAATCTCAAGAAGCCATGCAACGCGCTCAAGGGCTGGTTTTTGAATATAATCATCAATATCTAGATCCTCTTCATCTTCTCTTGTCTCTTTTGGAACAAGAAGGTGGAATAGTCGCTTCCCTACTCCAAAAGCTGGGAGTGAACATGGAAGAATTAAAAATAAATATTGAAACCGAATTGTTGAAATTGCCGAAGGGAAATCCCAAAAAAAACGGAGGCGTAGCGCAAATGAATGTCGGCCAAGAGATGGTTGGGGTTTTTTATCAAGTTGACAAAGAAGCGAAAAAATTAAAAGACGAATATATCAGTACCGAACATTTGCTTTTGGGTTTAATCAGTGTAAAAAGTAAGGCCGGAGATATTTTGCTTCAATCTGGAGTGGACTATGAAAAAATATTAAAAGTTTTATCAGAAGTTCGTGGTACGCAAAAAGTTGATTGTCCCGACCCAGAGGGTAAATATCAAGTTTTGGAAAAATATACAATAAATTTAACTGAATTCGCTCGCCAAAAAAAGTTGGATCCGGTGATCGGTCGCGATGAGGAAATAAGAAGAGTGATGCAAGTCTTGTCTCGCCGAACAAAAAATAATCCGGTTTTAATCGGCGAAGCGGGAACCGGGAAAACAGCGATTGTTGAAGGATTGGCGCAAAGAATTGTTGCTGGAGATATTCCGGAAAGTTTGAAAGACAAAGAACTGATTTCTCTTGACCTTGGCTCCCTTCTTGCCGGGACAAAATTCCGCGGAGAATTTGAAGACAGGCTGAAAGCGGTTATCAAAGAAGTGAAACAAGCCAGTGGCAAGATTATTTTATTTATTGACGAACTTCACACTATCGTCGGCGCCGGAGCGATTGAAGGCGCGATGGACGCTTCCAATATGTTAAAACCGGCTTTAGCGCGCGGAGAATTGCATACGATCGGAGCGACAACTTTAAAAGAATATCACAAATATGTGGAAAAAGACGCGGCCCTGGAACGTCGTTTTCAGCCGGTTTATGTTGGCGAGCCGACAGTTGAAGATACGATTGCCATCTTGCGGGGCATCAAAGAAAAATACGAGGTGCATCATGGAGTAAAAATAACCGATTCGGCGATTATGGCCGCGGCTAATTTATCTCATCGTTATATTGCCGATCGTTTTTTGCCGGATAAAGCGGTGGATTTGATTGACGAGGCTACATCTGCCTTAAGAATGGAAATAGACAGCATGCCGACCGAGCTGGATAAATCAAAGCGACAGATGATGAAGCTGGAAATTGAGCGACAGGCTTTACTTAAAGAAAAAAATTCGGACGCGAAAGATGAACTTAAAAAATTAAATAGAAACTTGGCGGAGTTTAAAGAAAAATCAAAAGAATTGGAAATCGCTTGGCGCTATGAAAAAGATTTGATCACGGAAATCAGAAAAGCGCAAAAGCAAATTGATACCTTGAAACAGCAAGCGGATATTGCCGAACGCAAAGGCGAATTGGAAAAAGTCGCCGAGATTCGTTATGGCAAAGTTCCCAATTTGGAAAAAGAAATCAATACTTTGGAAAAAACTTTAAAAAAAATCCCGGATATAAAAAGAGTTTTGCGCGAAGAGGTGACCGAAGAAGATATCGCCCGAGTTGTTTCCCGCTGGACCGGCATTCCTGTTTCCAAAATGCTTCAAGGAGAAATTGAGAAATTGGCTTTGGCGGAAAAAGAATTGGAAAAAAGAGTGATTGGGCAAAAAGACGCTATTAAAACTATTGCCAATGCTTTGCGTCGCTCCAGAGCCGGCATTTCCGAAGAGAAAAAACCGATCGGCTCTTTTATATTTGTCGGCCCGACCGGAGTTGGCAAAACAGAACTATCAAAAGCTTTGGCTGAATTTATTTTTAATGATGAAAACGCGCTCGTCAGAGTGGATATGTCCGAGTATATGGAAAAACATTCGGTCGCGCGGTTAGTCGGCTCCCCTCCCGGATATGTTGGTTATGAAGAAGGCGGACAATTAACCGAAACTATCCGTCGCCGGCCGTATAGTGTAGTTTTGTTTGACGAGATAGAAAAAGCGCATCCGGAAGTTTTTAATATTTTACTTCAGATTTTAGACGATGGACGTTTGACTGATGGAAAAGGAAGGGTGGTAAATTTCAAAAACACAATTATTATCATGACCTCAAACTTGGGAAATCAAGTAATCAAGGATTTTTCCATTGGCTTTCAAGATGGGATAAATAAGGAAGGCGCCAGGGACGATGAAATGCGCGAGAAGATAATGGAGATTATGCGGGAAACTTTTAAGCTGGAATTCTTAAACCGCATTGATGAAATTGTGATCTTCAAAAATTTGGGCAAAGAAGAAATTGAAAAAATTGTTGAGTTGCAATTGGCCATTGTCCAAAGGAGATTGGAAGCTAAAAAAATTAAATTGGAAATTAAAGATGAAGTTAAAAAGATGCTCGCGGAAAAAGGATTTGACCTAGTCTTTGGCGCGCGACCATTAAAACGTGTTATCCAAAACCAAATTTTGGATGAGCTTGCCTTGCAAATTATTGAAGAAAAAATTAAGGATGGAGATAAAGTGGTGGTGGAGTTAAATAAGGAGAAAAAGGTGGTGTTGGAGGTAAAATAAATTTTTGATTATTCTGGTTGCGAAATCGCGGTTTTGGGGGTACAATCTATATATAATAAGTTTAATTTTATTGTTAAAATTATGGAAACACCAACATGGATAATGGCGATAGCTTCAATAATATCAATACCTATTTCCATCGGAGCTTTAATGATTTCATATCAATCATCAAAAAAATCAGATAAAGCAACTGCTAGAATTAATAAATGGGAATTGAATAATCAGCGTAATGGCGGAATTGTTGCTAGAGGATGTTTATTTGAAAAATGCGGGACGGGAATCAAGCAGGAAAATAATACAAAATAGGGAACGGGACTTTTCACGACAGTGCATAACGACGAGTATGAGATTACGTTAAAGTTCCATCCAAATTTTTGCATATTTATGAACGTTATGAATCTATGACATTAAAACTCAAAAAAATCCTAACAGCATTAATCCTTTCTGGCCTCCTTTTCACCAACATCCCTGTCTTGGCCGATTTTAATCCTAATTATATTATTTCTGATGAGGACTTGGTTTCTTATAGCTCAATGACTTTGTCGCAGATTCAGCAATTTTTAGAAAATAAACGGAGTGGTTTGGCGTGGTATTCGGCAATTGATACTGATGGGATCAATAGACCTGCCTCGGAAATAATTTGGCGCGCGGCGCAAACGAACAGAATTAATCCAAAAGTTATTTTAGTCACTTTGCAAAAAGAGCAAAGTCTCATTCAAGCTACACGACCTAGTCAATATCAGCTTGATTGGGCAACTGGTTATGGCGTTTGTGATAGTTGCAATGTTTCGGATCCCACGCTCCAAAAATACAAAGGATTTGCCAAACAAGTTGACGGAACGGCCGGTTGGAAAAGATGGTATTTAGACAACGCGACAATTTTGTCTTGGCTAAAACAACCCGGGCAAGCTTACGCCATTGATACCTACACAGTTATTCCCGCGAATCTAGCCACCGCCAGTTTTTATACTTACACTCCGCATTATCACGGCAATTATAATTTTTGGAAAATTTGGGGCGAATGGTTTGGAACAATTTATCCAGACGGAACCGTTATAAAAGAAATTGACGGCGCGGGGATTTGGCTCCTTCAAAGAGGACAGAAAAGACAATTTTTAACCTATTCCGCATTTAGCTCAAGATATTCTCCGGAAAAATTAGTCTCAATTTTAAAAAGTGATCTAGCTGAATACGAAACAGGCGTGCCTATAAAATTCCCTGATTACTCGGTTTTAAAATCTCCGACAGGGACAATTTATTTAATTCGCGGAGATGAAAGAAGAGCATTTGCTTCTAGTGAAGTTTTTAGAATTATTGGAATAAACCCGGAAGAAATTATAGAAGTGACTCAAAATGAAATAGACGCTTATACCGAAGGTCCGCCGATAACTTTGGGAAGTGTTTATCCAATGGGAGCGCTTTTGCAAAATAAAACCACAGGTGGAGTTTATTTTGTGGAAAATGGTCTTAAAAAACCGATCTGGGGAAGAGAATTTTTGACACTGTACTACAAAGATAAAAAACTAACTTCAGTATCCTCGGAAGAATTAAATAAATATCCAACTGCCGAACCGGTGAAATTTAAAGATGGCGAATTGGTTGTCGCGTCCGGCTCCCCTACTGTTTATATAATCTCCAATGGAGAAAAACGAGCCATTCCTACCGAAAAAATCTTTAATCAATTGGGTTATAAATGGGAAAATATTATTAAAACATCAGATAAAATATTAACTTTGCACCCAACCGGTTCTCCAGTCTATATTGGAACCGGCGGAGTGGAAGCAACGGCGAAGTAATTAGCACCAGGAAATGGAATGACACGCTTTAGCGTGTTATGCCTGAGCCTAAAGGTTGCCACTTTCTTAACACAACTTGGGTAATGGAATAGCGAACTTTAGTTCGCGTCAATCTTACTAAGGCGCAGGCTAAAGCCTGCTACTCCTTGTCCCGCTTATCAATAATAAACTATGCTAGTTTTTGCAGCCATTACTCCCCATCCTCCAATTTTAATCCCCTCTATTGGCAAAGAAAATTTAAAAAGAATAAAAAAGACTGAGAACGCCATGACAGAATTGGAAAAGAAAATTTTTGAGTCTGGCGCTGAAACAATTATTGTTATTTCTCCACATGGTCAAATTTTACCAGACGCTTTTTCTGTTAATTTAAATCCGGAATATGAAATAAATTTAGAGGAATTTGGCGACTTTGGAACTAAAACAAAATATAAAACTAATACAAGACTAGCTTACAAGATAAAAGAATTAGCCGAAAGTCAAAATATACCCGTCATTTTAAATAGCGATCAGTATCTTGATCATGGTTCTGCTATCCCTCTGTCCTATCTCACAAAACGCTTAAAAAACGTGAGTATTTTACCAATCGGCTATTCCCTTTTAGACTTAAAGGCGCATTATAGTTTTGGTGATTTTTTAAAAGAAATAATTCTAGACGACGATAAAAAAATAGCCGTAATTGCTTCAGGAGACTTATCTCATTGTGTTACCAAAGATGCTCCAGCTGGATATTCGCCAAGAGGAAAAGAATTTGACGAAAAATTAGTAGAGTTGATTACAAACAAAAACATAACTGGAATTTTAAAAATAGATCAAGGGTTGATTGAAGAGGCCGGAGAATGTGGTTTACGATCAATTATGATTCTTCTGGGACTTCTCGAAAGAATAAATTATACTCCTGAAATATTATCATACGAGGCACCATTCGGGGTTGGGTATCTTGTAGCAAATTTTAAATTAAACTAGACGCTATTATTCCCACTCTACTTTCTAAAAGAGTGGATCCCCGCCTTCGCGGGGATGACAGTCCGAATAACATGATTGCCGAAATAATTCCCCTCTTACGTCTGCCAAAGACATTAACTTATTTTGATTATAAAATCCCCTCAACCCTTGAGGGGAATATTAAAATTGGTCAATTGGTTGGGATTCCCTTTAGAAACAAAATGGTCGGCGGTCTGGTTTTTAATATTAAAAATTCAGAGACGGACAATAAATGGAAAATAAAAGAAATAAGTAAAATTTGGAACGAAGATCCCGAACTTGATGAAAATTATTTAAAATTATTCAAGTGGGTATCGGAATATTTTTTAACTCCGTTGCCGCTTTTAGCTAAAACTTTTATTCCCCTCCCGCCATTACGAACGCGCGAAGTTAAAATAAAAAAGAAAATCCCCTCCCTTCCCCCCAGTATTTCCGGCAAAGACGTAAATGGCGTAAAGAATATTTTACAAGGTTTTCATGATTCAAAAAATAATATTTTTTTGTTGCATTATCAAAATAAAAAAAACAAGACTGCAATTTATTTAAAAATAATCTCCGAAGCAGTTAAAAAAAATAAGCAAGTCTTGATTTTAATGCCCCAAATTACCGATATTGAAGAAATTCTACCGCACCTCGACTATTTTTTCGCGGATAAAATCGCTCTTTTGCACGGAGAGCTTTCAAAAACAGAATACTGGCAGGAATGGCAAAAAATAAAAAGTGGCAAAGCGATGGTCGCGGTGGGTACGCGCTCGGCCATTTTTGCTCCATGCAAAAATCTGGGATTAATCATAATTGATAGCGAAGAAGCGTCTGATTTTAAACAATCCGACCAAAATCCAAGATATGACGCGAGAATAGCGGCCATAGAATTAGCCCGACTCACCGGAGCGAAAGTTTTACTCGGAAGCCAAACACCGAGAATTGAAACATACTACAAAACAAAAAATAGTGAAATAAAAATCCTTTCGGAAAATAAAAAAGATAATAACAATTATCTCTCGGTTGATATGGGGCAGGAAATAAAAAAGAAAAATTTTTCTCCGTTTAGTTCGGAGATAAAAAATATTATTGAAAAAAATCTTAATAATAAAAAAAAGAGCGTCCTCCTTTTAAATAAACGCGGATCGTCCAATATGGTCGTCTGTCGCGATTGCGAGCACGTTTTCAGCTGTAAGGATTGCGGGAGGCCACTAGTTTATCACGAGGACGCGACTAAAAAACTAATCTGTCATAATTGCGGGTACAAGGAAGTGGCCAGCTTAAATTGCCCGAAGTGTCGCGGAGTTTCTCTGAAATTTATCGGCGCGGGTACGGAAAAAGTGGAAAAAGAAATTAAAAAATTATTTCCCACTGCAGATGTTTTAAGAATTGATAAAGATGCAATAATAAAAGAAGCCGGCGACGTTGATATCTATATCGGGACGGAGTTTTTTATAAAAAATTATTTACCTCAAATAAATAACATTGATCTCGTGGCAATTGTTTCCGCCGATAGCCTTATTTTTCGACCCGACTTTCGCTCCGGAGAAAAAACTTTTGAATGGGTGACGAAAATAATGAACATTAGCGATCAAAAAAAATCATCATTCATCATTCAAACTTTTTATCCCGACAATTATATCTTCAAGCTCGCCTTAAAAAGAGAATATGAAATTTTTTTCAACGAAGAACTAACGGGAAGAAAAAACTTCAAATATCCCCCCTTTGGGAAACTGATAAAATTAACATACAGCTCGAAAAATGAACGAATGTCCAACTTGGAAATTTTCAAGGTAAGGAAATTTTTGACTGATAAATTTATTGATGGAATGGAAATTTTGGGAGACGGAGAAATGGAAAAAACAAAACAAAAATTTTCTTCAAAAATTATTTTAAAATCATCTGAAAATTTCACGAGCGAACTCTTGGAATATTTAAAAAATCTACCGGATGGATGGGCTATTGATATTGACCCCGAAAGTCTGCTATAATAAATCATTATGCCATTAACTATAATTACCGAGCCAAATCCAATCCTGCACAAAAAAGCAAAGGAGATCAAGAAAGAGGAACTTAAAAGCCCTGAAATAAAAGAGCTTATTTTGGGCATGAAAGAAATGGTGGAAACTGCCGGCGGAGTTGGTCTGGCCGCCCCGCAAGTGGCAAAATCATTAAGACTAATTGTCATTTTTTTGGATAATAAAAAATTAATCTTGATAAATCCGGAAATAACAAAATATTCCTGGAGAAAAGACTGCGCCGAAGAAGGTTGTCTTTCTGTGCCGGGAAATTTCGGCAAGGTTAAACGATCAAAAATAATTAAAGTGAAAGCTCTTGACGAAGAAGGTAAAAATATAGAATTTACGGCCAATAATTTTTTCGCCAGAGTGATCCAACATGAAGTTGACCATTTGGACGGGATTCTATTTATTGATAAAATAAATACATGAAAATAATTTTTATGGGTACCGGGGTCTTTGCCTCAACGGTGCTTCAAAAACTTATCGATTCCGGACTGGAACTTTCCGCGGTTATTACTCAACCGGACAAACCGAGCGGAAGAGAGCAGGATATTGTTTTTTCTCCGGTTAAAAATTTAGCTGTCGAAAAAAATCTGGAGGTTTATCAACCCAAAAGCTTAATTAAAATCGACGGTTTTGTTTTGATTGAAAAATTAGCGCCGGATTTGATTATTGTCGCCGACTACGGAAAAATTATTCCAAAAAATATTTTGGATCTGCCAAAATTCGGGACTTTAAATATTCATCCTTCACTTTTGCCAAAACATCGGGGTCCCTCCCCCCTTCAGGAAACTATCTTGAATGGAGATAAAGAAACCGGCGTTACAGTAATTTTGCTTGACGAAGAAATGGATCACGGACCAATAGTCGGACAAGAAAAATTGGAAATAGGTAACCAAAAATATTCTCTGGCGGAATTGCGACAAAAGCTTGCCGAACTGGGCGGAGATCTCGCGACAAAAGTTTTACCGGATTATTTATCGGGAAAAATAAAACCGATTACTCAAGATCATAACAGGGCAACATATACAAAAATAATAGCCAAAGAAGATGGAAAAATAAATTGGGAAAAATCAGCCGAAGAGATTGATTGCCAGTTAAGAGCTTATGGTGAATGGCCCGGAAGCTGGACAGAATGGGAAAATAATTCTAAAAAATATAAATTAAAAATTATCGAAGCGGAGATTTTAGAGAGCCCTAGGGGAATCCCAGGAACGATTTATGTCCAAAACAATAATCTTACGGTTCAATGCGGAAGAAATAGTTTGATTATCAAATCTCTCCAGCTTGAAGGAAAAAATAAAACCTCCGGACAAGAATTTTTAAGAGGCTATCCAAAAATCATTAGCTCTACTTTAAAATAAAATAAAAAAATACCCCGGTTTTAACCGAGGTATTTTTTATTCTCTTATCTTGAGAAGTTTCGTGGGTTTCTTTTTTTATTACACTCAAAACAGAAAACATCTCTTCCTGGAGACGGTCTGAATGGTAATTGTGTAATAGGAGTTCCGCAATCAGCGCATTTTAAATTTAAGTCAGTTACATCAAATAACTGTCTTTGTGGTCTTGCGCCAAAACCACCTTGATTGTCATTGTAGGCCATAAGTAAGGGTTCACCTCCCTTCCATTGAAGTCTCGGTCTTTTTTTAACTTACGACCTTCTGCGTTCTCCCAAAGAGAGGGAAAACAGCTAACTATCTTATATCGCTTGGATCTTTGTTAAATTTAACCTAGGTTTCTTCATTATTTTAATTACGGCTTTATTGTAGCTTATTATAAGGATATTGTCAATCGTTAAGCCTCTGAAAAATAAAAAGCGGGTTGCGGCGAGGAGGAGAGGGAGTGTCGTCGCAACCCAAGATGTTCTGCCCCATTCGATTTTTTCGGATTCGGACGGGGAGGCTTCCGTCCGAACACGGAATTGGACAGAACCGTTGAAATCAAGATGAATTATATCCCTTGAGAATAGTTTGTCAAGAGCACGCCACACAACATAACATACCCAATCCCCAACGGATGATTGAGATATGGGCTAAAAAAGCTGGTTGCCAGAAGCGCAATCATGCCGATAAATAATCCCGCATTTAACGCTCCCAAGCTACTATTTTCTTTGCTTAATACCCACTCCCCTTTTAACATAAACCAAATTAAATACAAATAGACTAATAACCCCGCCAAACCTATTTTTAACCAAATATCCAGATACCCCCATTCAAAAGCATAAGTGGTAAATTCCCCGGTCGGATTTATCTCTAATGCCCGAGGATCACTGCTTTTGTAAGTGACAGTTGTTCCAAACCCGGAGCCGATGATGGGGTGGTTGACTATCGCCTTGCCCAGAGGTGACAAGAGATCCCAGCGACTGCGCACGGCGGCTTCATTAATGTCGGTAAGTCTATCTTCAAACATTGAAGAAAAAGAGAAAGAAGAGTCTGTCTTCGGAAAAGGAAAAACAAAGGTTATCCAAATTAAGAGCAAGGAGCAGGCAATCATTGATAACCCAAATAAAATTATTTTTGAAAATTGTTTGAAGGAAGTTCTGAAAATCAATAAAAATACAAAAAGAGCAACTACTCCGGTAACAACCCCGAGCCAAAAACTTCTTGAAAAACTGATTAGAACTGAAGCGAATGAACCGGCTGTCAAAAGATATAACTGCCAATTTTCTTTAAAAAAGTTTTTCAGTGAGTCTTTATCTTTCCAGCGCCAGACCAGAATGGCTAAAAAAATAAAAAATCCGATTAAAACATAAATTTGCGATTGAAAAAATATTCGGTGGAAACCGTTATCCATTAAAGTTATTTCTCCGATTAAAAATTTCCTTAGCCAGCGATAAAGCGGTCGGGCAACCGACTCCATTTGATGGGAAAAGATATAAAGAAGAAAAAAGGTTTTAACGACTATTACCGAAACCGCGGCTGTTAAAATTTGCAGGATATTTTCAACTTGCTCTTTTGATTTTATGACGTCTAAGATCGGAAAAATCAACATAAAATAAACCCAGCCATTGGCGTCGAAAAACACATTGTGGAAAGAATTGCCTCGTAATACTCCCCAAATAAATCCCCAAACAATAAAAGCAAACAAAATCCACCATTTTTTATCCAGCTTTAAGCTTAAATCTTTATTCTTCAGTCTATTGTAAAGCCAGACGCTGAAAATTATTAAAAATAAACCAATGCGCAAAGAGACGGATGTACCTCCAAAATCAAAATAAAATAAATATCCCTTGGAACCGACAAATAACTCCGCCAACAAAATATAAATTCCGTATTCAAGTTTTTTAAGAGATAAAACGAGGGTCAAAAAAAGTACAGTTAAAAAAGCCACCTTATTGAAAGATGGATACAGAAAAGCGCAAAAGGAGAGAATAAAAACAAAAGTAGTAAATAGGAAAGATAATCGGAAATATTTACCAAAGAAATTCATATATTAACTAAGCACCAAATCCAAAATTACAAATCCCAAATAAATTACAATAACCAAAATCCAAATATTCAAAACAATTGTTGTTTATAATTTTGAACATTAAATATTTGGATTTATTTGGAGCTTGTGATTTTGGATTTGGTGCTTATGGATTCTCTTATAGATACTCTTACTTCTTAACCAAATACACCCCCCACGCAAGCGCTACACTGATCGGCTTTAATATTCCTATCAAAATCCTCTGCCACAAGGGTTGATGTTTTTTAAAATAATAGGTCAGGCTTTTATTGAAATCTTTTTGTTTTTTGACGTTATAAACCTGTTTAAAACTTTGTCCATAATAATGAATTATCTTTGCTTCCGGTGTGTATAAAATCTTAAATCCCGCTTCTTTCGCCCTTTTGCAATAATCAACCTCCTCAAACCAGATCCAAAATTTTTCATCAAGCAATCCGATTTTTTCAATAACCTTTCTTCTTATCATAAAAAAAGCTCCCATTACCTGATCAACCGGTTGAGTTTTAGTATAATCAAAATCTTCGGCGAGATAATGACTCATTGGAGAAGAATGCGGGAACAGATGATGCAATTTAAGAAGAATAAGCGCTTGCGACAAAAAATTAGGAAAACGCCTGACCGACGGCTGATGAGTTAAGTCCGGGTTTAATAATTTACATCCGGCAATTCCGCAACCCGGATGATTATCCATAAATTTAACCATCTTACCTATGGCATTATCCAAAATTTCCGTATCAGGATTAAGCAAAAGAATATAGCGCCCCTTCGCATCTTTGGCGGCAACATTATTCCCCTTAGCGAAACCAAGATTATCATTACTTGCGGTCAATAAAACTTGAGGAAATTTTTCTCTAACCATCTCCACACTTCCGTCGCCAGAATCATTATCAACTACAAAAACCTCAAAGCTGATATCTTTAGCTTGTTGGTAAACAGAGCGAAGACATTTTTCTAATAAATCTTTTACTTTCCAGTTGACCGTGATGATTGATAGATCCATATTATTTATGTTTTTCTTTAATAATCCTCAAAGCATCATTATATTTTCTTATTTCCTTTGGCGCCCAGCCAATTTTATTCCATGGTATTTTGTGAAAAAGCGAGGGCAACCAACTAGAGATTCCATTTCTTCTTGGTTTTACTTTAAATAAAAATTCAGAAATCCAATACCCTTTTCGCCCTTCTTCCGACATTGTAAGCCATAAATCCCAATCTTGAAATTTTTTCAAACTTTCATCCCAGCCAACAGTCGGAAAATGTTCTCGGCGAATCAATGATGTTGAGGTAATAAAATTACCTCTTTTTAGTTTTTCGGCGTCAAATTCGTGCAGTTTAAAATCTTTCCAACCCCACTTAAATGAAGAATAGGCAAAAGAGTATTCTTTATGTTCCAAAAGCGCGTCTAGCATTTTTTGAAGCATATCCGGTCGTGCCTCTACATCCGCGTCGCAGAAAATAATGAATTCTCCGGACGATTCTTTAAATCCATTATTTCTCGCCACCTGGGCTCCTCTATTTTCCTGACTGATTATTTTTATCTTATCTTTATATTTTTCCAAAATCTCCGCCGTATTATCAGTTGACCCATCATTTACAACAATAATTTCGTAATCTTTGAATGTCTGGCTAAAAAGAGATAAGAGACACTTTTCAAGTGTGTCTCCATGCTCGTAAGTCGGGATTATTATGCTGATTTTTGGCACCTTATTAGAATAAAAGAAAATTAATTTTTTTGAATACTCTTAATTTTTCCTTCATTATCAAATATAACTTCAAATTTTGGCAATGGAGATCCTTGCTCGTCTTTAGCTAATGTGTCCACGGTTAATCCTAATTGATTATTTCCCTTTTCTATCATTTTTTTCGCAAATTCTTCCACATCCACCTGTGCTTCTGCCCCCGCTACCTCATTGATACCACTTGCTATTTCTTTCCTTAGAAATTCAACCGCTTGAGGATGATAAACAAAAGCTTGTGTTCCAAGTTGTCCTACGTTTGGATACACTATTGGTATTTTTGTCTCTCCGTTAATATCATCATCCTTAACATCTACTTTTACTATCACAACCGCTCCTTCTTTATGACCACCTTCAAGCACGGTAAAATCTAATTCTTCGTTGCCTTCCCAAAGCTCTTCAAAAAATGTTCTAATCATTACTTGCATAATTTCATTCCGCATCCCATACTTTTCCGGATCTTTTGCTGATAATTTTAAATGGCCACAACCAATATTTTCAGGATCAGTAATTTTTCTTAAAATTTCTTCTCTTTTATCCTCGGGAGGGTTACGTAATTCTTCCTCGCTAAGTTTCATGTGCTCCAAGGCGTGGGTATCAGAATGAAAATAAAATTTTCCGTATTTTTCTAAATATCTTTTAAAAGCTTCTTTAATTTGACTATCATTAAGCTTAACTTTGGTTAAATCCTCATAAGTACTAATAGCTAGGACAAACTCACCTGCGTTGCCACCAGGAACACCGATAATTCCTTTATCTCCCCTTCCATCAACGCATGACTCATGGACTTCAGCCAATAAATCTTTCAATTCTATCCACTGAACATTCTGTTCTTTTTCCAAATGAGCTCTTAATGTTTCTTCGTTAAAAATTGTTCTTTGCATATATTTTTCGTGTTCTATGGACATATTTTTAGAAAATACCAAAAATCACTAAAATACTTTCGTATTTTCTTGTCCCTCCGTAGCTTTAGCGTAGGAGGATAGTAATATTTCGTAATTTCGTAGGATTAAATTATTCACTTTTTATTCTCGGTCCCAACCTAGAATGTCCTCGTTTTCTTACCACTTTTAATCTGGCAAGCTCTCTCTCCAGCATTGCTGCCGCTTCGGTGAATTTTCCTTCGTCAACTTGTTTCTCTGATAATATCTTTTCCGCTCTAGCTCTCGCTTTCAAAATTTCTTCTTCAATTAATTCTTCCGCCAACTCGGCTGTATCGGCCAGAACTAAAACCTTGTCGGGGGTAACCTCAATAAAACCACCGGAGCAAGACATGGCAATTTCTTCTTTGCCTTTTTTGGCAACAACTTCGCCCGGCTTCAAAATAGCGATCAAGGGAATATGATTTGGCAAAATCGTAATTTCCCCTTCGGCGGTGGGAAGAGTTATTTGGTCAACAGTATCTTCCAAAACAACTTTTTCGGGAGTAATTATTTCTAATTTTAGATGTAAAGACATTTTAGTTATTTTTAAGCTTTTACTTCTTCTATCCCGCCTTTCATATAAAAGGATTGTTCGGGCTTATCGTCATGTTTTCCTTCCAAAATTTCTTTGAAACCGCGAATAGTATCTTCCAACGAAACATATTTTCCTTCAGTGCCGGTAAAAGTTTCCGCAACGAAGAATGGTTGCGATAAAAACTTTTGTACTTTTCTGGCTCTTGAAACGGTGAGCTTATCTTCTTCTGATAATTCTTCCATACCAAGAATTGCTATAATATCCTGCAACTCCTTGTAGCGCTGTAAAACTTTTTGGACATTTCTTGCGGTATTGTAGTGATCCTCTCCAATAAGTTTTGGATCTAAAATTGTTGAGGTGGAGTCAAGGGGATCAACCGCCGGGTAAATACCAAGTTCCGTAAGCGAGCGAGCCAAGACGACTGTTGAGTCAAGATGAGCAAAAGTATTCGCTGGCGCCGGATCGGTTAAGTCGTCAGCCGGAACGTAGACAGCCTGGATTGAGGTAACGGATCCTTCTTTTGTGGAAGTAATTCTCTCTTGCAATTGTCCCATTTCCGAAGCTAGGGTTGGTTGATAACCTACAGCTGAAGGAATGCGACCCAAAAGAGCGGAAACCTCTGAACCGGCTTGCGTGAAACGAAAGATATTATCAATAAAAAATAAAACATCTTGCTTTTCTTCGTCTCTAAAATATTCAGCCATAGCTAGACCGGAAAGGGCGACACGCTGTCTTGCTCCCGGAGGTTCATTCATTTGCCCAAAAACTAAAGTAGTTTTATCTAAAACTCCGGAATCTTTCATTTCGTGATACAAATCGTTTCCTTCACGAGTTCTTTCTCCAACGCCGGCAAAAACAGAAAATCCGCCATGTTCCGTGGCAATACTTCTAATTAATTCTGTTATCATAACTGTTTTTCCCACTCCGGCTCCGCCAAAAAGACCGACCTTACCACCTTTTACAATCGGACAAATTAAATCAATAACCTTAATACCTGTTTCCAAAATTTCAGTTTTTGTTGATTGATCTGTAAACTTAGGCGCCGGACGATGAATTGGATATCTTTTTTTGGTCTTGCATTCCTTAAGCCCGTCAACCGGTTCCCCGAGTAAATTAAACATCCTTCCCAGCGTCTCTTTGCCCACTGGAACGGAAATAGGGTTTCCAGTATCAATTGCTTCTCTTCCTCGCTCCAAGCCATCTGTCGCGCCCATAGCAACTGCTCTAACCATACCTCCTCCGAGATGTTGCTGAACTTCTAAAATTAATTTATTGCCATCTTTTTTTATAACTTCAACGGCATTATAAATTTTTGGCGGTTCGTCGGAAAATTCCAAATCGACAACCGGACCGATTACTTGTTTTATTACACCTTTGTTCATAGATTTAAGATTATAGATTATAGATTAAAGTGTTTATTCGCGTGTTTTACTCTAGCGCTGCCTTTCCTCCCACAATTTCCATAATTTCTTTAGTGATTGAGGTTTGTCTGGCTTGATTATAAGCTAATGTTAAATCAAATATCATATCCACTGCGGCATCAGACGCGTTTTTCATTGCCACCATTCTAGCTGAATGCTCGGAAGCATTAGATTCAAGGATTGCTTGATATACCTGCATTTCCACTACTCTTGGAAGCATATATTCCAAAACTTGATCCGGATTCGGTTCAAAAATAAATTCATACTCACTTGCCTCGCCAGACGGGTTTTCATCTTCAATAGTATTTTTGCCGACATTGCCAAGATCAATATCCCTATTTTTCTCAAATGGCAACAGCTTTATTATTTTTGATTTTTGCGTGATTGTTGAAACAAAATCAGTGTAGGCTAAATACATTTCATCATATTTACCACTTGTAAAATCATCAATTATTATTTTAGAAATAGCTTTCATCTCAAACAAACTGATGATACTGCCAATATCCGTGAAGTCGGCGACGATATTAAAATGATTTCTTGCGATAACATCGCGCCCCTTTTTACCAACAGTAATAAAATCAACTTCGCGACCATTTGCCATTTCTCTTTTCTGGAACTCCAGTGTTTTTTTGATAATCTGGGAATTAAAACCACCGCACAATCCCCTATCGGAAGTGATAAGAGCAACACAGATCTTTTTAATCGGCGGACCGTTTCTGACCAAAAGAGGATGAATTTTTCTTTCCGTTTTAAATGATAAATCCGTTATTAAAGACCACGCCTTATTGGAATAAGTTCGTGTTTTTAAAGTTGCGTTTTGAGCCTTCTTCATCTTGGAGGCAGCAACAAGCTCCATCGCCTTAGTTATCTTTTTTGTGTTGGCAATGGATTTTATTCTTCTTCTAATTATTTTTATGGAAACCGCCATATTTATTGGGTTTCCCCTCCCTTGACGGGAGGGGCTAGGGGAGGGTGACTTGTATTCCATCCCCTCCTAACCTCCCCTGTCAAAGGGGAGGAACTATATTAATGCACTATAAGCTCTGCTTAAAATCTCCGATTGCTTTCTTTAAGCTTTCTTCAACTTCCGGGGTTAATTCTTTTTTTTCTAATATCATTTTTAAAACTCCGCTTGATTCGGTACTCAAAAAATTGTGGAATTTATCTTCAGCTTCTTTCATTTTTTCCACAGGAACGTCGTCAAAATAACCATTTGTTCCGGCGTATAAAACTGCCACCTGATTTTCTACCGGCATCGGGACATATTGACCTTGTTTTAAAATTTCCGTCAATCTTTTTCCTCTTTCCAATTGCTTTCTGGTTGTCTCATCAAGCTCGGAAGAAAACTGCGCGAAAGCTTCCAATTCTCTATATTGAGCTAAATCCAAACGTAATCTTCCCGCCACCTTTTTCATAGCTTTAATCTGTGCCGCAGAGCCGACGCGGGAAACCGATAAACCGATATTCAGGGCTGGTCTAATGCCACGATAAAATAAATCCGCTTCAAGATAAATTTGGCCATCAGTGATGGAAATAACATTGGTCGGAATATAAGCGGAAACGTCGCCGGCTTGAGTCTCAATAATTGGCAATGCCGTAAGAGATCCGCCACCAAAATCCGGATTCATTTTTGCCGCGCGTTCTAATAGTCTTGAGTGGAGATAAAAAACATCGCCCGGATAAGCTTCGCGTCCCGGAGGTCTTCTTAATAGTAAAGAAATTTGTCTATACGCGACAGCGTGTTTTGAAAGATCATCATAAACAATCAAAGCGTCTTTTCCCTTATCCATAAAATATTCACCCATAGCGCATCCGGCATAAGGAGCGATAAAAGAAAGTGAGGCTGGATCAGAGGCGCCGGCCGCAACAACAATCGTGTGCTCCATAGCTCCGGTTTCTTCCAATTTCGCGACTATTTTTGCTATTTTAGATTCTTTTTGACCAATGGCAACATAAATGCAGATACAGTCTTTTCCTTTTTGATTGATAATCGTATCAATAGCAAGAGCCGTTTTTCCCGTTTGACGATCGCCGATAATCAATTCTCTTTGTCCGCGTCCCACAGGGATCATGGAATCAATTGCCTTTACCCCAGTTTGAAGCGGAACCTTAACACTCTGTCTTGTGAGAACGCCCGGAGCTATTTTTTCAACAGGATAAAAATCATTACTTTTTATCTCTCCCCTTCCGTCTTTGGGAATACCGAGTGGATTCACAACTCTTCCAATCAATTTATCGCCGACCGGGACTGACAAAATTTTGCCCGTTCCTTTAACAGTATCCCCTTCTCTAATTGCGATATATTCACCTAAAACCATAGCGCCGATTATATCTTCCTCAAGGTTAAGCGCCACGCCAAAAACCGGTTCACCTTTTTCTTCGGAGACAAATTCTAACATTTCTCCGGCCATACATTCGGCGAGTCCGGTAATTCTTGCAATTCCGTCTCCTATTTCAACAACTTTTCCGACTTTTTCCGCCGTGGTTTTTAATTTCACTTCTTTCAATTGTTTTTTTAAAGATTCAACAATGTAATTAACTTCTGACATAATTTTATTTTAAATTATTTTTTATAATTTTTAATTTATTTTTTATCGTGGAGTCAAAAATGAAATCATCGCATTCGAGAGAAAATCCTCCAATCAAACCTTCTTCCACTTCTTCGGTTACATTTATTTTTTCTATCTTTTTGCCTAATAACTCGGGAAGAATATTTTTTATTTGTGAGGTTGTTTCGTTTTTAAGTTTATGTGCTGTTCTTATTTTTAAATCCACAATCCCCTCTTTTTGATTGGCGTATTTTTGAAAATAGCTTATAATTTGTGGCGCCAGTTTCAGGAGATTATTTTTAGCTAAAAAATTTATGAAATTTTCAACCACAAGATCCGTCTTTTCTCGAGAAAGACCAAAAATAGATTCGTAAAGAGCTGTGGCGTATTGTTTTGGCTTGATCTTCATAAAAACTATTTCTTCTTAATATCTTTTACCGACTCATCTATTAATTTTTGATTAATTTTTGCGTCAACTAATTTCCCGAATACTTTTTCGGAAATATCCAAAACCAAAGAGGAAATCTCTTTTCTCGCCTCGGCTAACATTTTTTCTTTTTCATCAATAATTTGAGTTCTCGCTGCGGTAATTAATTTTTCAACTTCATTTTTTGCCTTTATTTTTATATCTTGTCCTGATTTCTCCGCCAGATCTTGAGCATTTTCTATGATTTCCCTAGCTTCAACTTTGGCTTTATTTATTTCCCTTTTTTGTAGTTCTTTTGTCCTTTCAAGTTCTTCTCCAAGGCTTTTAGCATCTTTTAGTCCCTGTTCAATTTTTTCTTTTCTATCATTCAAAACCTTTAAAACAGGCTTGTATAACAACTTATATAAAATAATCACTAAAATTGAAAAATTAACCAGTTGGGCAATTAGTAATCTCCAGTCAATACCAAGTTTTTGTAATAATTCCATATTAAACTAAAAAATAAATTAAGCGTAAACAGCCACGCGAATCAAAAATTTTAATTCGCGGTGTCGTTGACTCTTTAAACAAATTTAATGATCAAGGCGATAACTAACGCATAAATAGCAATGGCCTCGGTAAAGGCGATAGCTAAAATCATAGCTGTTTGCACTTTTGAAGCAGCTTCCGGGTTTCTTCCAATTGATTCCATTGCTTTGCTGGCTAATTTACCAATAGCCATAGCTGGAGCAATAGCTCCGACAGAAATTGTTAATGCTGCGGCAATTGATTTTACGGCCTCTAAATTGTTTAGAATACCGCTGGCAACCTCTTTTGTTTCTTCTACCATAACTTTTTAACAGTTTATTTACTTTCGACGGGAAATTTATTATTTATTTAACGTCGGCGATTAAACTGTTTTTGTTATTTTATTAATTAGTAAATATTAATGATGCGCCTCTTCCCCATGCGCTGTCGCAGCCATTTTCAAAAACACTAAAGTCAACATTGCAAAAACAAGGGCTTGAATAAATCCGACGAATATTTCTAAAAATAAAAACGGTAACGGAACTACATATGGAACAAGAAAACTTACAACCAAAAGTAAAACCTCTCCGGCAAAAATATTTCCAAATAAACGAAAAGAGAAAGAAACAATCTTCGCGACTTCAGCGACCATTTCCAGGCATCCGGCAGTAAACATTACAAAACCATTAAATGATGGTATGGGGATTCCCTTTTTCATTTGAAATAAACCCCCAAAAGGTAAAAACTTACCGGCGTATTTGAAAAATCCAAGAGATATTATACCTAAAACTTGAATAGAAATTACGGAAAATATGGCGATAGCGAGTGTTACATTCAGGTCGGCAGAAGAAGATCTTATGAATGGAATCAAAATTGTTTTCCCATAATGTTCTTCCCAAATTCCAATACTCCCAAGACCCGGAACAATTTCAATCCAATTGGAAAAAATTACGAAAATAAAAATAGAAAAAACTATGGGAAAAAATTTTAGAGCCTGTTTTCTATCATTGGTGATCGTTTCCATGAAAGTTAGAGCGCCATCCATAATTATTTCAACTATATTCTGAAGACCTCTGGGGATTTCCCTTAAATTTTTTCTTGTTAAAAAAGCAACTGTTACTAAAAAAGCAATAATAACCCAAGCGACTAAAAGAGTGTTGGTTATTGGAAATGTCCCTATGTAAAATATTGGTTCTGCGGCTAATGAGATGTTCATAATTTAGTAAGTGGATTCCTCCCCCTTGATGGGGGCCGCGCGTCGCTAAAGCTTTAGCGACGGCGCAAGGCTAGGTGGGTAGGTGGGGGTGATGAGCAACGCATTACCACCCTCCCCTAACCCCTCCCCTCAAGGGAGGGGAAATAATCAAAGCTTATTTTTTTGCGATTCTTTTATTTCTTTTTCTGTTGTGGCGATAATTTTAATAGTTTTGTAATATACAGCGACCGTTGAAAGACCAAGTGATAGAAAAACCCCCGCAAGAAGCAACCAGGGCGAAGTGCCAAAATATCTATCCAAGAATCTTCCACCCAAAGCCAAAACAACGATAGGGATGGCTATCGTATACCCCAACTGCCAGGCCAGCGAAAGAGCGCTCCAGACCCCCTCTTTATTATTTTTTTCAACTTTTTCGTCTTTTTGATCCATAACTTTTTATTAAGGTATTTTAAACAATTATTTTAAAATGGTCAAATGCACGGGAATAAAAGAGGGGCCTCGCGACCCCACTCCAAATTTGAACAATTAATTGCCTGCCTATTTCCCCACCATCTCTGCCAATTCAACCAATCTTGTACTGTAACCCCATTCATTATCGTACCAAACAAGAACTTTTACGAAGTTTCCATCAACGACTTCTGTCAAAAGAGAATCAACTATTCCGGAAAGGGGCGATTGCTTATAGTCAATAGAGACTAATGGCTCATCGCTCACACTGACAATATTCTTTAGCTCTTTCTTGGCCGCTTGATGCAAGACATCATTCACTTCTTCTTTTGTGGTATTTTTATTGGATAAAAAAGTAAAATCAACCAAAGAAACCGCAGGTGTAGGTATCCTTACGGATAGACCGCTTAATTTCCCGATAAGCTCGGGAATAACTTTTTCAACTGATTTTGTGGCTCCGGTAGTCGTGGGAATCATTGACAGCGCTGCCGCCCTTGCTCTTCTCGGGTCTTTATGTGGCAAATCCAATAACTTTTGATCATTAGTGTAGCTATGGATTGTAGTCATTTCACCTTTTAAAATCCCAAAAGTATCATTCAAAATTTTTGCCACTGGCGCCAAAGCGTTTGTCGTGCAAGAAGCCATTGATATTATATGTTCTTCTTTTTTATTATATTTTTTTTCATTGCACCCAATCACGTAGGTGGGAATATTTTCTCCTTTGGGCGGAGCGGAGATAATAACTTTTTTTGCTCCGGCGGTTAAATGCTTTACGGCGCCATCATAATCCGTAAAAACTCCGGTTGATTCAATTACCAAATCAATGCCTAATTTTTTCCAAGGAAGAACCGACGGATCCTTTTCGGCAAAAACTTTTATTTTTTTCTTATCAATTTCCAAAAAATCATCACCGGCCTTAATTTCTCCGGCATGCATTCCGTAAACCGAGTCGTATTTATAAAGGTAAGCCAGTGTTTTTGTGTCAGTTAAATTATTTATTGCCACAACATCAAGATTATGATCCTTGCTGGCAATAGCAAGAAATTGACGACCGATCCGGCCAAATCCGTTGATAGCGATTTTTATTTTCATACTATTATTTTCCCTTCCCTTGATGGGAAGGGTTAGGGAAGGGTGAAAATATTGCAACTGCGTCACCCCCACCTAACCTTGCGCCGCCGCTAAAGCTTTAGCGACACGCGGCCCCCATCAAGGGGGAGGAATAAAAAATTATTATTTTTTTATTTCCACTTCAATGACTCCCCCTTCATCCAATTGTACCATTACGGATTGTTTTAGGGTATGCCACCCCACAATTTTTCCTCTGCCGTTTTTTGTTTTTACTACCGTACCGATTGCCGGAAGTTTGCCGGCGAGCTCTTCGTAATTTTTTTGTTCGTAGGCAAGGCAACACATCAATCTTCCGCAAGCTCCGGCAAGACGATCGCTACCCCTATGGGATATTTGTTGGAGGGAGGCCAAATCCGAAGATATGTTTCCCAAATCTTTTAATACCTTTTTGCAACAAAGACCTCTTCCGCAACCCCCAAGATCACCTGTCACTTTCGCTTCGTCTCTTATGCCCAACTGTTGCATTCTTATTGATTTTTGAAAAGCCTTAGTGAGGTCGCGCACCAGATCCCTAAAATCCACTCTGCCGTCGGCAACAAAAGCAAAAGTAATCCGGCTTCCGTCAAAAGCAAAATGAACATCAACCAGTTTAATCGGAAGATTGTATTTTTTTACTAAATCCTTGCACAATTTTAAAGCTTCTTTTTTCTGCCCACCTCGCTCTTTTATTTTAAGTAAATCCGAACTATTCGCTTTTCTAAAAATTGGTTTTATTTCCGCTGTGGTCGGATCGTTGTCATTAATTTCTCTCGTACTTATTACTTTTCCCAGTTCCGTACCAAGTTCGGTTTTAACAATAACAAAATCATTAACCTTCAAAGCAGAATCTTCTCCATCAAAATCATAAGACTTTCCCCATGGGGTAAATTGTATTTCAACAACTTTCATATAGGCGGATTAGATCTCAAATCTGGCTATTTTTTTTATTTCAATTTTTTCGCCTATTTTGGCAATCTTTTGATTTATCAACTCTTCAACCGTGACATCTTCATCTTTTATAAAAGGCTGACGCAAAAGACAAATATCTCCAAAATATTTGGCAATTTTTCCTTCCATAATTTTTTCCGCCACAGCCTCGGGCTTGCCTTGAGCTTTTATTTCCTCAAAATAAATTTCTTTTTCTTTGGCGACTAATTCTTCCGGAACATCATCGGGGCTTAAATATAGAGGAGCCGTGGCTACAATTTGCATAGCTAGATCGTGGGCCAGTCCTTGAAACTCTTCATTTCTGGCAACAAAATCAGTCTCACAGCTCAATTCAACCATAGCGCCGACTCTGCCATTGGCGTGGACATAAGCATGGACCAAGCCTTCCTTGGCTGTTCTTTCCGCTGATTTTTTAGCCGCTTTTATCTCTCCTTTTTTTCTTAAAATTTCAATAGCTTTTTCAACATTGCCGTCAGATTCAGACAAAGCGCTTTTACATTCAACAATTCCCGCGCCGGTTTTTTCCCGCAACGAGGTAATGAGTTTTAGGTCTAGAGACATATTTTTATGAATCAAGAATTACGAATTAAGAATTAAGAGATAAACAAAAGGCAAAAATAAACTGTAGCCAATTTTCAACTTCATGATTCATAATTCTTAATTCATGATTCGCTAGACTATTAATTTGCAGGTTGTTAGTTTTTATCTTCCTTATCGTCAGTGTCTGGCGAGTTCTCTTCCTTCACTTCCATCAACTCGCTTGCCGGTGGAATTTCTATTTCTTTCGGTTCGGCTTTTTCTATAGCTATTCCTCTTTTTGTATTATATTCCGCTTTTCCTTCTTTCATCGCCTCTGCCATTAGTCCAACCAATAATTCTATTGATTTTACGGCGTCGTCATTGCCCGGAATCGGATAATCAAGGTCGTCCGGGTTAATATTGGTATCGCAAATTCCCACCACCGGGACATTTTTCTTGCTAGCTTCGTATATCGCCGTTTTTTCCATTTTAGCATCAACGATAAATACGGCTTCCGGCAATTTAGCTAAATTCTCTATACCACCGACCAAACCATCCAATTTCTCAATTTCTTTTTTAAATTCAGACTGCTCTTTCTTTGTATATTTTTCAAGCGCCCCCGAAGCTTTTTGCGCTTTTAGACTTTTGAACTTATCCAAAACGCTTTTTATGGTTTTAAAATTAGTAAAAGTTCCGCCCAACCATCTTGAGTTCACAAAAGGCATTCCGCAATCCAAGGCATGTTTTTTAATAATTTCCTTTGCTTGGGCTTTTGTTCCAATAAAAATAACCACCCCACCGGAGGCGGCAATATTTCTCACAAAATCCATCGCTTCTTTTAATTTTTGCGCCGTAATTTCCAAATTGATAATATGGATATTATTTCTTTCTCCAAAAATATACGGCTTCATTTTTGGATGCCAGCGAGATGATTTATGACCGAAATGAACTCCGGCCTGAAGCATCTCCAATAGTGTTGGTGATTCTTTCATATTTTTTTCCTTTTTTTGACCTTTTGTTAGATAAAAATATTTAACAAAAAACCTTATTGCCTCTGCCTTGCCGTACCCCTTTGGGGCAAAGAAAAAATCAAGGCATGCGGGATAATTAGTTATTGGTTATTTATTGCTAATAGTCGAATATCTATATATTTGCACAGAATTATCAAAAAAGCAAGATTAGTCATCATTTTCGTCATCTCCCTCCAAAACTTCTCCGCTGCTTATCTTTTCCCTTATTTTATCCACAATATCGTCCAATTCACCATCCATGATATTAACGAGACTGTGCCAGCTTTCCTTGATGCGATGATCCGTAACCCGATCTTGGGGAAAATTGTAGGTTCTTATTTTTTCCGCCCGCATCGCCCCGCCAATTTGCGCGCGACGATTGGCTATCTCTTTGGACAGTCTCTTTTCCTCTTCCATGGCAAAAAGTCTTGTGCGAAGAACCTGCATCGCCTTTTCCCTGTTTTGTACTTGGGATCGTTCGTCTTGGCAAGAGACAACGAGACCCGAGGGAAGATGAGTAATTCTTACTGCCGAATATGTTGTTTGGACCGATTGCCCGCCATGCCCGCCAGAAAGAAACGTATCAACTCTTAAATCTTTTGGTTCTATTTTTATATCAACTTCTTCCGCTTCGGGCATTATCGCGACAGACGCGGTTGAAGTGTGAACACGACCGTTTTTTTCCGTTTCCGGTATTCTTTGGATTCTATGCACGCCGCTTTCGTATTTTAGATTTCCCCAAGCGTTTTTTCCAATGATTGAAAAAATTATTTCTTTAAACCCCCCAAGGTCTGTTTTATTTGAGGAGATCAATCTCGCCTGCCAGCCTCTTCGTTCCGCAAAACGCGAATACATTCTGAATAAACTGCCGGCAAAAAGAGCGGCTTCGTCCCCGCCGGCTCCGGCTCTTATTTCCACTATAATATTTCTCTTATCCAGAGGATCTTTTGGTGTAAGTTCTATTTTTATTTCTTCCAATAAAATCGTTCTTTCTTTTTTTAGCTTATCTTCTTCTTCCCGAGCAACCGCGACCAGCTCCGCGTCTTCCGCTTGTTTTATAATTTCCTCCGCTTCAACTATCCCCTTTTCCACTTCTTTTAGTTTTTTTATTTTTAAAACAGCCGATTTTATTTCACTGTATTCTTGAGATATTTTTTTTAATTTTTCCGTATCAGAAGCAACCTCGGGAGAAGAAAGCTCTTTCTCAAGCTCATCAAAACGCTTTTCAACTTTTTCCATTTCCTGCGACATAGCCTTTGTCATTCCTGCGCCGTGTCCTTCCGAAGCCTTTGGCAAAGGAGGGAAGGCGGGAATCCACTCTTAAATAATACATACTAAAAACATGAGAACACTAAGGTATAAAAATATTTCAATTTCTATTCCTATCAATTCTCATGTTTTTTCTTAGTTATTTTTCTTCGCCTTTTTCTTCCGCTTTTACCGGCGCTTTTTTCTCCTTCTTTGCTTTTGCCATTTTTACGCCAACAGCCATTCTTTCTTGGAATTTCTCTACTCGGCGAGCTGTATCAACTAGTTTTTGTTTGCCGGTATAAAAAGGATGGCAAGCTGAACAAAGCTCGATTTTAAGTTCAGGCATTGTTGAGCCGACCGTAAAAGTATTCCCGCAAGCGCAGGTGACTTTAGCGTCTTTGTGATATTTTGGGTGAATGTCTTTTTTCATAAACAATAAGGAAAATATAGCGGATTTATAAAGGTAAACCGCTCTTTTATTCATAATATTTAACTAATATGAGCTTAGCATAAAGGTATTTTTAAAACAAGGGCTATTGACTTTTAGTTAAAAATTGTTCTATTATTTCAGTTAGGAGGTCCACAAATGTGGAGGGATGAAAGCGAAGAGTTGCCCCGCGAGGGGCAAATAGAACTGGAGCAAATTTTGCAAAAAAATGATCCTCTTCCTATGGAAGAGGTTTGGGTAATCCCTTTAACGGGGATACCTCCAAAAGGAAAAACTAAAAAAAGAAAGAGGGTAAAAAAATAACACCCCCTTACAAAAAAAAACAGACAGACAATACTCCGACTCATCCAAGCATCCGTGCAAGGAAGGGTCGGGGTACAATTTTTATAATACAATGACCATAAAACAAATACTTATTAATACAAAAAACATCTCTCCGCTTGACGCGGAGATTCTTTTATCTTTTGTTATCAAAAAATCTAAAGAATTTTTATACACTTATCCGGAACATAAACTAACCATTGGTCAAATTAAAAACTTTAAAAATCTGGTTAATCGCCGAACTAAGGACGAGCCGGTAGCCTATTTAACCAATCATAAAGAATTTTACGGCTTGAATTTTTACGTCAATAAAAATGTTTTAATCCCCCGCCCGGAGACGGAAACCTTGGTGGAAGAAATAATTGAAAATAATAAAAACAAAAAAATAACAATTGCCGATATTGGCACCGGCTCGGGATGCATTGCCATTACTTTGGCCAAATTTTTACCTAAGGCTAAAATACATGCGACTGATATTTGTAAAAAAGCGTTAAATGTCGCCTCAAAAAATGCTGAAACCCATAACGTCAAAATAAATTTTATACAAGGCGATCTCTTGGAACCATTAAAAAATAAAAAAATTGATATTGTGGTGGCTAACTTGCCTTATGGCTGGAAAGAGTGGAAAAATATATCGTCAGCCGAAACTTCCGGACTAAACTTTGAACCGCAAAAGGCTCTTTTTACAGAAGAAAACGGCCTTTATCTTTATAGAAAATTATTTGAACAAATCCAATTACCGGTTACTCTTTATCTTGAATTTGATCCCAGGCAAAAAAAAGACTTGCAAAAAATTATAAAAAAATATTTACCAAAATATAAAATAAAAATAAAAAAAGATCTCGCCGGAAGAGATCGAGTCCTTATTGCCAGTTCAAAATAATAATCTACTCAAAAGTAATTTCCGTCCCAATCGGCGCCACTTCAATCCAGGTCACTCCCGGATTGAATTTTATTTCTACCCCGTTTCTATCATAAAACCTTGTTCTGTCCCCCCTCTTCTCTTTCTTCCACTCCCCTTCTATTTTTATCCCATCTTGAAAAATAATCGCTTCGCCGCTGCCAATTGTTTTTATTTTTTTTCTGCCAACGTCGTCCAAGACTATAATTTCGGTAAATTGAACGACTATATTTTTAACCTTTATTTCACCCCCCTCTTTGTCTTTTTTTATTTTTTCTCCTTGATATCTCAAATAGCTGTTTTCATCTTTTAAATATTGCCATTTTGCCAAATAATTTACTGATGAAAAATCTATATTGATTATGCTGTTTTCCGGACGAAATTCCACAACCGCTTCATCTTTAAATTGCCAAGCCTCAAAATTATCTTTTACTTTCGCCTCTTTATTAATAAAAGCCTGACTTAAAAGATCGGAAGAAGTATACAAATTATGAGGCGCGTACCGGCTCGTCTCCCGCCAAAAATATTTGCCGTTGGCAAATTCATCCACGTTAAGAACATTGTAGCCGGAAACAATCTGAAGAGCTTCCGGGCTTCCCCCGGAATGAGCATAGAGAGCGCCATATTCTTCCGCCCAATCTATATAGTATGGCCTAGCGCTTCGCACCGGACCGATAGCGCCCGTACTATTTCCTTCCGTAAACAAAGCCAAAAATCTTGTTATTCCCGCTTCAACCAATGTCTCATAAACCAAATCTGCCCTTGATAACCCTGAAAGCGGCCAACTGTCAACCATATTCTCAACTTGAACGGCAAAAATCGGCGGATTAATCTCGCTTTCATTTTGAACCGCGATTCCATCAAGCAGACGAACCGGTCCACTTTCTTCTTCAATTACTTTTTCTTCTTCTTTTACGATAACTTCTTTTGGAAAAAAAATATTATAAAAGATTACACCCGAAAGAGAGGTAAAGACTAACAAAAAAACAACCAGCCACAGCTTTGGTTGTTTTTTTATAAACGTGATAATTTGTTGAAACTTCCTCCTCATTTTCAAAAGGTGAATTTCATTAAACCTTTTACTTTTTTTCTTCAGACTCGGCGTCAGCCGGTTTTTCTTTTTCAACTTTTTCTATCGCTTCAACTTTTTCTTCCGGTTTTTGATCAAGAGCCTTTAATTCTTCTTCGCTGATTGGAGCCTCAACCGTGGCCACTGTCCCCAATTTATCATCCAAAATTTCTACTCCTTCCGGAGCCACAATGTCTCCAATCTTTATAGCATCATCAAATGTTTTTAACACGCCGATATCAATTTCCACATCGTGAATAAGATCTTTTGGCAAACATTCAATCTTAATTTTATCAAAACTTTTTATCAAAGTTCCGCCCAATTCTTTTATTGCCGGCGCTTCTCCGATAAATTTGATCGGCACTTCCACGCGGATCTTTTTCGTCATATCAATTTGTCTGAAATCAACATGGGAAAAACGAGAGGTAAGCGGATCCTTTTTTACTTCCTGCACTAAAACTTTAAAAGTATCCTTGTCGTCAATCTTTAGATCAATTAATGTGTTTTCTCCGGCATCTTTAAAAATACGACTAAAGACGAGGTAGCCTACGGAAATATTTCTATTTTCCAATCCCTTTCCATATAAAACACCGGGGATTAAATTATCCTTGCGAAGTTCGCTGACTTTTTTTCCAATAACTTCTCTTTTCTTTGCGTTTAAACTTAGTTCCATAAATAAAGACTTAAAATATTAAAAATAGATTATGACTGGATTTTAGCAATAAAATGTGTTTTTAGTCAAGGTAAAGGACGGCTAAGACCTGGTCGCGATACTTTCTAAAATACCGACCATAGCCAGATTTGCCACTAAAGAACTGCCACCATAGCTTAAAAACGGCAAAGAAATACCGGTTACCGGCGCTACGCCAACAGTCATTCCGATATTGATAAAAATCTGGATTAGAAAAACTATTCCGACCCCCACGGAAAAAAATAGACTAAAATCGTCTCTCGATCTTTTGGCAATTCTCACGATTCGCCAGATGATCACCCCCCAAAGAAACAAAATCAAAAATGATCCCAAAAACCCAAGCTCTTCCGCCAAAACCGCAAAGATAAAATCGGTTTGATTTTCCGGAACAAATTTAAGTTGGCTTTGAGGACCAAAACCGATTCCCCTCCCCCAAAACATTCCCGACCCAACGGCAATCTGCGCTTGACTGATATTGTAGCCTCGACCAAGGGGATCGGAATTTGGATCAAGAAAACTTCCGATTCTCGCTTTCTGATAATCCTCAAAAAGAAAAAACCAAGCCACGACAAGCGCAAGCGTCATCATTATCAGAAGCAATATAAAATGCGACTTTCTGGGACCGATTAGAGATAGTAGGCCGAACCAAAGAAAAAACAAAATAATCGCCGAACCGAAATCCGGTTGCAAGAGAACAAGACCGACCAAAATTGCGGAAAAAATACCGCTGATTAGAATATGCTTAAAACGAAAAATTTCGTGAGCGCCCCGCGAAAAGTATTTACTCAAAAAAATAATCAAGACCAGTTTAGCCAGCTCAACCGGTTGAAAATTAAAAAATGAAAAATTAAACCAGCCCCTTGTTCCCCTGATTACTTGACCAAAAATTAACACGCTAACCAGCAGTAAAACCACTGCTATGTAAAAAACCAAGTTGTAGGACTTCAGCCATTTATAATCAACTGCCGAGAAAAAAAGAAAAACAGCCAAGCCAACAACAATAAAAATCAATTGTTTTTTAAAATTTAAAAAATCAGGAACGGCCTTGCTCAAAGAAATGCTGTAAAGAATAACCGAACTTAAAACGAGGAGCAGTGTTACTGCTCCCGCTAAAATCCAATCAAAACGTTTAAAAGAAGGAAAAAATCCGATAGACATGTTATTCTACTGGCATATACGCCTTTTTATCAAAGATATTAATTTCCGGAATAACCTTAACTTGTGTAATTGACGATAATGGTTCAAACCAGCTTACTTGTACCGGTCTTGTTTGACCGGAAATGAACTCTTCAAGGGAAATGTAATTAACGCTAGCCAAAGCCGATCCTCGATAAAGAAAAACGTAAACACCGGCATCCCAAAAACTGTAAGCGGTCAAATTTTTAGCGCTAAAACTCGCCCTACTGATAGTGAACTTATCCCTTATTACAGCCGGTAAAAATTTTACTTCTTCAAAAACAATATTCAAACGCTCTGTCTTCCACGCATCATAATCGGCAATTTCGTGACCATTGATTTTCTTCCAACTTAAATTATTCACTTCCAGTCTGGCCTGGCGCGGTTTTGTCTTAAATTCCTGTCCCAAATTCAACAAATATTTTTCTTCACCGGGAAGAATAAAACCGCTCTTTGAAGGCAAAACCTCTCCATCAACCACAAAGTTATAATCAAATTCTATATACCATCTTGGGTTATCGTTTTTTATCAAGGCCGCAAAATCATATCTTCCGGAACCGATGGAAAAAATTGAAGTCGCGCCTGCGGCAAGATTTACCGGTTCGCTTCCCGCCCTTAGGGCGACGTAATTTTGAAAACGAGATAACTCTTTTGTCGCGGCGGAAAATTTTGGCTCTTCGATAAAATAATAATTAACCAAACCGTAAAAAATATATCCCCAAAGCAAAACGTCAACAAAAATCAAAGACCCCATCAGGATTTTTTTCAGCAAAAATTTATTGGCAACATACCAAGAAGCAACCTGCAATTGGTTGTCGGAAAGTTTGGTAAAATTTGGCGAAGAAGTTTGGTCAAACATAATATTTATCTAAAATCTTAAATATTGAAAGTCAAAACCACAGCCTTAAAACTAAAAACTATCCCATCGAAGCACCAAATCCCAAATAAATTACAATGCTCAAAATCCAAAGGTTCAAAACAACAATTGTTTAGAATTTTGAACATTAGATATTTGAATTTATTTGGAGCTTGTGATTTTGGATTTGTGATTTATTCGCTTCAATCTTCTCTCACGAACGTAATCACCTTATCCCCCTCTTTTATTCCGGATAATATTTCGACTGTTTCTACTCCCACGAGACCAACCGAGACATCAACTGTCTGCATTTTCTCATCTTCGGAAAGAATTCTAACTTTTCTTGTTTTTCCATCTTTAACAAGCGCTCTTGCCGGGACTAAAAGCACATTTGATTTAAAGTTAGTGATAATATCAATATCCGCAGTCATTCCCGATTTTATGGCCGTATTTTCTTCATCTAGAATAATTACCGCTCTATAATAAATATCCTCATCTTTTACTTTTTCCGCCGGATCTATGGTGGATATTTTTCCCAAAAAGACCTGATCTTCCGATATAGCGTCAAAAGTTATTTCAACCGGATCATTCTGCTCTATTTTTGTCACATCAAGCTCGGAAACATCTACCTCAATTTGAAAATTACCAAGAGAAAGAATAGCTACCGCGACTGAAGCGGGCTGAGCGGTTTCACCAATTTTGAAATTAACTTTTGAAACAATGCCGTTGATAGGGCTCCGGAGAATTGCATCGCTAATTTGTTTTTGGGCTAAGTCCAATGATGCTTGCGCTCGACTTACCTCGGCTCGATAATAAGAAATATCCGCTTCTTTCGGGTTTGCTTTTTTCATCGCCAATTGGTCTTCCGCTGTTTGCAATTGACCCTTGGCTGTATCAAGAGCTGTCGTTGCCCTTGCTCTTGCGAGAATCAACGCTTCTTTTTGCGTTTCCTCGCTTCTTTGAGCTGTCGCCATGGTCGCTTTAGCTGTATTGACTGAAGATTGCGCCTGGTCAAGATTTGTCTGGTTCGCCAATTTTGTTGAAACTATTGATTGCTTGGTTGTTGCCAAGGATGATATTTTTGTATTGACGCTTGATCTATCAGTATTTATTGTCGCTTTTTTTGCATCCAAATCCGTCACACTCAAATCAACGCTTATTAAACTATTGTCCAACATGATCCATGTTTTATAAAGAGCGCTCGAGGCCTTATTGAGTGAATCCTCGGCGAGAGGAAGAGCTGGATCAATTGAAGAAAAATTTCCGGAAGAAATACTTCCAACAGCGACAATGGCGATATTGTATGCTCTTTTTGTTTCAATGTAAGCCGTCTCCGCGCTTGCTTTGGTGCTTGGGTTATATACTCCCAAATAATCATCAAAGGCATCATTGGCAGTAGTGTTGTCAACTCCCAAAATAGTATCCATGTCACCCAAAGCAGTTGAAACCACAACCAAATCCCCTTCCATGGCCACTCTCGCATTTTCATAAGCATCAGTTAAATCGTTTTTTGCGTCAGTGCTAACATTATTAAAATTTAATTCCGCGTCTGCTAAAGATATTTTGGCGTTTGACACTGTTTGAGTTGAAGAAGCTAAGGATTTTTCCGCGCTCGCAATTTCCGCAACGTTACTTCTTTCTATGTTTACTAAATTTGCTTTTGCATTCAAAACCGCTGTTTCATAAACTTTTATATCTTCATTGGTGGCGCCGGCCAAAGTTGATCTTAGTTTTGCCGATGCCGCATCTCTCGCGCTTCTAGCTTCTCTAGCTCTAAGTTCCAACTCTCCCGTATCAAGACCGACGAGCTCATCCCCGGCTTTGACAACATCACCAACTTTTACTTTTGTCTCCTTTATCGTTCCGGCGCTTTTAAAATTTAAATTTATCTCTTCGGCTGATTTTACAATGCCTGTTTCGGAAACAACTTCTCTAATGTCTCCAAGGGCTGCTTCCGTCCAAAGATAGGGAGATTCTTTGGTATTAAAAAATTTATAATAGCCAAAAACCAAACCGGCTACTACAACAACGCCCCCAACAATTAATAAAATCTTTTTCATATTTATAATGCTCCTAATTCTTTAAGGGCTCGATGATATGCTCTTATTGCCCCCCTTACCGAGTTAAAATCTAAATTAAAGTCTGCTTCGTGGACAACCTTATTTCTCATTCCGTGCGCCCATCGAACATCGCGCAATTTTTCATATTTGGCAGTCGCAAATCTCAATCTTTCATTCAAATCATTACCCTGCATTGTCATTGACTTCAAAACAAAATCCAATAATTTATCCGCCTCAATTAATGCCAATTTGTAATTATTTTCATCTTTCTTTTTTAATAATTCTTCTATTTTTCCCCACTGTTTTTGCATTCCCTTTCTATCTAATCTATATTTTCTTCCTCGAAAAAAGCTAACTATTCTTCCATAAAAAAAATAAAAACCAAAGATTATGGCTGCAAGGCCAATTATGAGACCGATTGATCTTAAAAGGACAAAAAGGTCAATTTCAATAATCATATTTATAGTTTATTTTCTATTTCTTTTGCCACTTCGAAAACAATTTCTTCCCCAAACCATTGCCCCATAACTTGAATACCAACCGGCAAACCGTGGGCTTCTCCGCAAGGCAAAGAAATTGCCGGAATTCCGGCGACGTTAGCGGAAACAGTAAAAATATCATTTAAATACATTGCGAGTGGATCATCAACTTTTTCCCCGATTTTAAAAGCGGTTGTTGGGGTCGTTGGCGTAATAAGGCAATCAACTTCCGTAAAAACTTTTTTAAAATCTTCTTGAATCAATGTTCTCATCTTTTGCGCCTGCAAGTAGTAAGCGTCATAATATCCGGAACTCAAAACATAAGTTCCAAGCATTATTCTCCGCTTTGGTTCGTCGCCAAAATTTTTCGCCCTTGTCTTAAAATATGTTTCCAAAAGATTTTTCGCGCCCCTTTCACTCGCCCCATATCTTATCCCATCATAACGAGCAAGATTTGCCGATACTTCAGCCGGCATGATTATGTAATAAACCGCCAACGCGTAATCTGCGTGGGGCAGACTAACTTCTTTTATCTTTGCTCCTCTTTTTTCCAGTTCGCTGATTTTATTTTTTATATTTTTTTCCACTTCGCTATCCATTCCGGAAATAAAATACTCTTTGGGAATTCCGATTGTTATATCTTTTAAATTTTTCTTTTTGCTGAATTTTCCCGTGATTATCTTTACTCTCTCGTCATCAACTGAAGTAGAATCAAGTTTATCTTTCCCTCTTATAGTATTAAAAATTATTTCGGCGTCTTCTACCGTTTTTGTAATCGGTCCGATTTGATCAAGACTGGAAGCCATGGCCATTAACCCGTAACGAGAAACGGCGCCATAGGTCGGTTTAAAACCAACTACTCCGCAAAGAGAAGCTGGCTGACGGACAGAACCGCCTGTGTCAGAGCCAAGCGCCGCAACGGATAAATCGGCCGCGACTGCCACAGCCGAACCACCCGAAGACCCTCCGGGAACGCATTCTCTATTCCTTGAATTTTTTGTCGGACCAAAAGCGGAATTTTCCGTTGAAGAACCCAAAGCGAACTCATCCATGTTTGTTTTTCCGAGAATAATTGCTCCGCTCTCTTTCAGCTTTTGAATAACCGTAGCGTCGTACGGGGCGACATAATTTTCCAAAATTTTTGATCCGGATGTTGAAATAATATCTTTAACTAAAATATTATCTTTAATGGCTATTGGGACACCATCAAGCTTTTTCAAGGCTTCCCCGCTAGTAATTTTTTTATCAATAATTTCAGCCTGAATTAATGCCCCATCCTTATTAAGAGCTAAAAAAGCGTTAAGGTCTTTTTCTTTTTCGATTTCCTTGAAACACTCTTTGGTCAATTCAACTGCTGAAAATTCTTTGCTCAACAATCCTTCTTGTGTTTTTTTTATTGTTAGTTTTTTTAAATCCATAAATTTTTGAAACGAATCGACTCGCCATGCAGGTTGTCATCCTGAACGCAGTGAAGGATCTCTCGCGAATGCGAGCGATTCTGGGACAAGCCCAGAGATTCTTGCGCCACCGCTAAAGCTAAGGCGACACGCGGTCGCTCCGCTCAGAATGACTTGCTAATTAACTTTTACTCAAAAACTGCCCTTACTTTTACCAAACCATTCTCATTCTCCGGCGTTATTTTTATTAAATCCTCCATCGTTTTTTTATCGCACGCTTCAACTTTATCATCCCTCAAAACATTTGAAATTTCTGCGACACTAAAAGTGGGTTCAACTTTACTTAAATCAACCTCTTGCAATTTTTTTACATAACCCAAAATAGAGGAAATTTGTTCGGAAAATTTCCCCGCTTCCTTTTCGCTTAATTCCAATCTTGCCAAATTGGCAATATGGCTTATCTCTTCTTTTGTTAATTCCATAATTTAATTATACCAAATAAGGCTCATTGTTGCAAAACCTTTTTTATGATACTATTATTTAATCGAGATAGACAAATCTAATCTTTCTATATTTTTAACTATGCCAAATAAAAACGATAAAAACGAGGAATATGGAGCTAAGCAAATTACAGTTCTTGAAGGCCTAGAGGCTGTCCGAAAAAGGCCGGGAATGTATATCGGAACGACCGGCATCCCCGGACTGCACCACTTAATCTGGGAAGTCGTGGACAATGCCATTGACGAAGCTATGGCCGGACACTGCACTGAAATTGATGTTAAATTATTGCCAAACAACGTTGTCCAAGTAACCGATAACGGCCGAGGTATCCCCGTTGATATTCACAAACAATATAAAGTTTCCGCCGTGGAATTGGTTTTGACAAAACTTCATGCCGGAGGAAAATTCGGCGCCGGCGGTTATAAAGTTTCCGGCGGTCTTCATGGCGTTGGTGTTTCTGTTGTTAATGCTCTTTCTAAATGGCTAAGAGTTGAAGTAAAGCGAGATGACAAGATCTGGGTGCAGGAATATATCCAAGGAAAACCTCAAGAAAAATTAAAACCGGCCGACAAAGCAAAAGGAACGGGTACAACTATTATTTTTGAACCTGATCCTGAAATTTTTCCGGAGATAGCTTTTGAAATGGATACTATAATCACTCACTTGAGACAACAGGCCTATCTCACCAAGGGAATTAAAGTGTCGATTTATGATGAAAGAGAAAATGGCAAAGAAGCGCGAGCAAAAAATAAAATTTATACTTTTGCCGAAAACGTTCCGGCTTATGTTTTTTATTTTGAAGGCGGAATCGCTTCCTATGCCAAATATTTAAATTCCGGTAAGGAAGTAAAGCAAGAAAATGTTTTTTACATAGAAAAAGAATTAAACGAGGTCGGCGTGGAAATAGCCGTGCAATATAATGCCGACTACAAAGAAACCACCTTTACTTTTTGTAATAATATTTGGAATCCGGACGGCGGAACACATCTTGTTGGATTTAAAACTTCCCTCACTCGCGTTTTGAATACTTATGCCCGAGGCAAGGGTTATCTAAAGGAAAAAGATGAAAATCTAACCGGAGAAGACGTCCGCGAGGGTCTTACCGCCATTATCAGCGTCAAAGTCAAAGATCCCCAATTTGAAGGTCAAACAAAGGCGAAACTAGGCAACCCTGAGGTGCGACCGGCAGTTGATACTATTTTTTCCGAAACATTTACTATTTTTCTTGAAGAACACCCCAAAGACGCGGAAAAAATAATGGAAAAAAGCATTTTGGCGGCTAGAGCGAGAAATGCCGCCAGAATGGCGAGAGATACAATTTTGAGAAAAGGCGTTTTGGAAGGGTTGACCTTGCCCGGAAAATTGGCAGATTGCTCCAGTCGGGAAGCGGAAAAATCCGAGCTATATATTGTGGAGGGAGATTCGGCCGGAGGTTCGGCTAAACAGGGACGTGATAGGGATTACCAAGCCATTCTTCCTTTGAGAGGAAAAATTTTAAACGTTGAGAGAGCAAGGCTTGATAAAATTTTAGCCAATAACGAATTGAAATCGCTGATTATCGCCATGGGCACAAACATTGGCGAACAATTTGATATAACAAAATTACGGTATAACAAAATAATCATCATGACTGATGCCGATGTTGACGGCTCGCATATCCGCACCTTGCTCCTCACTTTTTTCTACCGCTATTTTCCGGAAGTAATTACCACCGGTCATCTTTACATTGCCCAACCGCCACTTTTCAAAGTCCAATCCGGCAAACAATCAAAATGGGTTTATCACGAAGACCAATTGGAAAAAGTTGTTGCTGAATTTCAAAAAATAAAAGCTGAAAATAAAAAGAATAAAAAAGATGAGGTTGAGATTATTGAAGAAACAGTGGGAGAAAAAAACAGCGAAGAAAATTCCGAAGAAACGATAACTTCCAATATTCCCGGAGTGAACATTCAACGCTACAAAGGTTTGGGTGAAATGAATCCGGAACAACTTTGGGAGACCACTATGGATCCGGCACAAAGAATGATGAAACAAGTAACTGTAATTGACGCGGAAAAAGTTAACGAGATATTTGATATTCTAATGGGCGACGACGTGGAACCGAGAAAACGCTTTATTCAAACGCACGCCAAAGCGGTTAAAAATTTAGATATATAAACATGGTTATAAAAATTATAAAGACTTAGTTGAAATTAACTATTCTTTTAATTTTTATACCAATCTAAAAATATGAGCATGGAAGGTTTTCGACAAGAACCCCCCCAAGGGAAAGGATGGAATTAATAAAGATAACTATGTCGCCTCTCCCCGAGAGATTTAAACCAATGGAAGGGATGAGGTGGGATCCTAAAAGAGTAATACCTCTTCTCGATGAAATAAAACAAAAAAGTGATGAAGAAATCACTAGAGTGCTAACAGGTTCAAAGGAATGGGACTGGAAAGCAAATCCTCATACTTACAGGGCATTGCTTTTTGAAGCTAATCAAAGAAATTTACAAATTACCTAGAAAAAAGTGTAACATTTTCACTCGCTTGCTTTTTAAAGGCTATTTTGATATACTACTCAAATAGCCTTTTGGGGCTATTTTAAAAACCTTAATTTATGGCAATAAACATTTACAGCCAAATCAAAAATTACCTTATTGACTCTTATAGAGAATTAAAAAAGGTAACCTGGCCAAGCAAAAAAGAAACTACGAGCCACACCATGCTCATCATAAGCATTAGTTTAGGCATGGCGGTATTTTTAGGCGGTCTTGACTACTTTTTTACTTGGTTTATAGAAAGATTTATAAAATAAAATCTATTTCACCTTGTCATCCCCGCGAAGGCGGGGATCCACTCTTCTTAAAAAGTAGATTCCCGCCTTTACTCGCCTCGCTGGAGCTATGGCGAAGCGGGCGGGAATGACAAAAAAAACTATGCCAAAACAAGTAGCTCAACGGGGAAGACAATGGTACGCAATTCACACTTATTCCGGATACGAAGAAAACGTCTCCTACAATTTAAAACAAAGAATTGAATCAATGGGAATGCATGATAAGATTTTTAATGTACTTATTCCCACTGAAAAAAAGATAAAAATAAAAAACGGAAAAAGAAAAACCGTAATAGAAAAAGTTTTTCCGGGTTATGTAATAGTGGAAATGGTTGTAACTGATGATTCTTGGTATGTTGTCAGAAACACCCCGAATGTAACCGGATTTATCGGAACCGGAACTATCCCCACTCCCCTTTCCGAAGAGGAAATAAAAGTTTTACAAAAGAGAATGGGCGCGGAAGAACCGCAATACAAAATTGATGTTTCAGTTGGCTCTCCGGTTAAAATCAATGACGGACCGTTTAAAGGTTTCGAAGGAAAAGTTTCCAGTGTTGACGAGGCTAGAGGAAAAATTAAAGTTCTTGTCAATATGTTCGGTCGCGAGACTCCGGTTGAATTGGATTTTTTACAAATTAAAAAAATATAAAACTACGTTATTGTCATTTTGAGGATGACTAAAAAATATGGCAAAAAAAATAAAAACAGTAATCAAATTACAAATTCCTGCCGGAAAAGCAAACCCGGCGCCACCAATCGGTCCGGCTTTGGGTCAGCATGGATTGAATATTGCCGAATTTTGTTCAAAATTCAATTCTCAAACAGCTGATAAGGGCGGGGATATTTACCCTGTGGAAATCACTGTCTTTGAGGATCGCACATATACCTTTATCTTAAAAACTCCTCCCGCGGCAGAACTTCTCAAAAAAGCGGCTGGAATAGAAAAAGGATCAAGCAAACCTCTTCAAGTAAAAGTGGGTAAGGTGACCAAAGCGCAAATCAAAGAAATCGCCGAGAAAAAAATGCCCGACTTAAATGCCAATGATATTGAAGGAGCAATGAGAATTATTGAAGGCACGGCAAGGCAAATGGGATTGGAAGTGATTTAATTCATGACTTAATGCCTATTATTCTCTATAAAACGAGAAGGGCGAGGGAGGAAACTATGTCCATCAAGCTAAACTCTATTAAAAACGTTTACTTTTATCTTGTTTCTCTGATTGCTTTAATGATGATAGTTTACGGAACAGTTGATGTCTTGAGACTGGGGCTCACAACATGGGTATTTACCAAAGCAAATCAACTTGATCAATATGGAGGAATGTCTATGCCTCCGTCTTACCCAATGTACACAATGGCAGAAAAGGGAGAAGTCATTCCCGCCAAATGCCAAGAAAAATGCGATTTGACCGCAGAGGAAAAACAGCAATTAAAATATTGGCAACAAGATTACAAGAATTGGGAAGAACAACAAAAAACCTTACCGGCCGCGCAGAAACAAAGAAAAGCCGTGACAGATATATCAATGTTGGTTGTAGCCATTCCCCTCTTCATTTTACACTGGCTAGCTACTAGAAAATTAGAAAAATCAGAAGCTTAAATAATTAAAATAAGTGGGAGTTAAATTTTTTAGCCTAAGACCGTGTCGTCATTCTGAGCGGAGCGAAGAATCTCTGGGCTTGTCCCAGAATTGCTCGCATTCGCGAGAGATCCTTCCCCTACAAAAGGCTGGGTCAGGATGACGTAAAAAACAAACTTAAGTTAAAAAATAACGATTGCACCACTAAAATTATGACTGGAAAACGCTACTCGGAGGCTCGAAAATCAATAGATCTGAAAAAAAGCTATTCCCTCGAAGAAGCTATGGATCTTTTGAAAAATACCTCTAAGGAAAAATTCGATGCCGGAATTGAAGTTCACATTAAACTTGGCATTGATCCGAAAAAAGGAGAACAGATGGTTCGCGGGACGATTGTCTTGCCCCACAGTGTTGGAAAAAGTAAAATAATTGCCGCTTTTGTTGAGTCAAATCTGGAAAAAGAAGCCAAAGACGCCGGAGCGGATATTGTCGGAAGTGAAGAATTGATCAAGGAAATTAAAACCTCGGGAAAAATAAATTTTGACATTGCCATTGCTACTCCGAGCATGATGCCAAAATTAGCCCAGATTGCCAAAATTTTGGGACCAAAAGGCTTGATGCCTAATCCAAAAAGCGAAACAGTCACTCCCCACATCAAAAAAGCGATAGAAGAATTAAAAAAAGGTAAAACTACTTTTAAAAACGATGATACCGGAAATATCCACCAATTGATCGGCCGAGTTTCTCTGGATAAAGGGCAACTCCTCGAAAATTTTAATGTTTTCATTGAAGCGGTGAATAAAGTAAAACCAAGTTCCTCTAAGGGTGTTTACCTAAGAAATGTTGTTGTTTGCTCAACGATGGGTCCGGGGATAAAGGTTGGGATGTAATCTGTGAAATTAGAAAATTATGAAAGAAGAAACCGACTTAGGTCGGTTTTTTGCTTAATTTTCCCCTATTTGTTAAAATATAGGAACTAAAAAATAAAAATTTATCCTCCATCAATGGAGAGTGAATTAATATAGATTATGTCCAACCTCCAAAATCCTCGAAAAAATCGTCTCTCTTGGGATGAAACTTTTATGAATATGGCGTTGATTCTGGCGCAACGCACTGCCTGCAAATACCATACCGCCGGAGTCGTTTTAGTTGATGAAAATAAAAGAATTGTTTCGGTTGGCTATAACGGACCGACCGCCGGCGATGAACATTGTTTAGAGGTCGGCTGCGCTAAAGTTGATGGCGATCCAATCACCGGAAAATTGAAACGTTGTCGCGGAGCGCACGCGGAAATAAATAGCATTATTAACGCGCAGGATGCCAGACGCCTTACAGGCTCAACAGTCTATACCGCGCTTTATCCTTGCTATGATTGCATGAAGGCGTTTAATAATGTCGGTGTAAAAGAAATAGTCTATTTTGAAAAATATGAAAGGATAAAAACCGGTGGCGAGGGTAAAGAGGAAGAAAATGAAGCGCAGGAATTGGCCGATAAGCGCGGAATTATAATTAGAAAATACGACGGAAAAGTTTACTGTGATATTGACTTTACTGCTAGCAACTAGCCTTACTGTCATCCCCGCGAAGGCGGGGATCCACTCTTACGAAAAGTAGATTCCCGCCTTCGCGGGAATGACAAAAATATGATCCTAGGAATCAAAAAATTACACGAATTAGTCAAAGAAATTGATTTAGTGGAAAATCTCTGCGACCGGGAAAAAAATAATCCAGAGGGCGCTGGTTTTGATTTGCGCTTAGGGGAAATTTATGAATTGGAAGGCAACGGTTTTTTAGGAGTAGAGGAGCGCAGTACGCCGGATATTAAATTGGTTGCAAAACACGAAGAAGGCAAATCTGAAAAAAAAAACTTTTTTACTTTTGAACCGGGGAAATATTATTTAGTAAAGACGATGGAAAAAGTAAATTTACCCATCACTATTTCCGGAATTATTTTTCCGCGCACTACCCTCTTTCGTTCCGGATTAGGATTATTTAACGGTGTAGTGCAACCCGGATACCAGGGCGAACTGACTTTTGGTCTTTGCAACTTGGGAAAATCAAATATTACAGTTTCTTTTGGCGCGAGAATCGTCCACATCACTTTTCACGAAGTTTTAGGCGAAGGCAACCAATATCGCGGGCAATGGCAAGGAGGACGAGTGGCGACCAGTGGGAAAGAAAAACAGATTTAATAAAAAATAATATGGACAAACACCCTGAATATCAATATCTTGATTTAGCGCAAGATATTTTAGATCACGGCTCGGACAAAAAACTTTTTTTTACTCCGGAAGTTTTGGAAGAATATAAAAAGAAAGGCGAAGAACCGCCGTTTATCAGAAGCATCTTTGGTCGGCAGATCAGGTTTGATTTATCGCAGGGTTTCCCTCTTTTGACGACAAAAAAAACTTTTTTTCGGGGAATTTTAGTTGAACTTCTTTGGTTTTTATCCGGAAGCACAAATATAAAACCCCTAGTTGACCAAAAAGTTCATATCTGGGATGAATGGGCGTGGAAACGTTATCATAAACATTGCCTCGCCAATACTCCCGCCGACGACCTGACTCAAGAACAATTTATTGAAAAATTAAAAGAATTGCCGGCTGACGATGAATGGGTCAAAAAATGGGGAGATCTTGTTATGGTTTACGGAAAAATGTGGCGACGCTGGCCTGCTTCGGATGGCCGAGAAATTGATCAACTTGGCTGGTGCATAAAGGGATTGAAAGACAAACCATACAGAAAATCTTATGTCGTTTCCGCGTGGAATCCGGATTTTATTTACGCCATGGCGAGTAAGGGTAATGCTAACGAAGTTCCTCCGTTCTGTCATACTACTTTCCAATTTCAAGCTACGGCAGACGGAAGATTGAATCTTGGACTATACCAGCGAAGCGCTGATTTATTTTTAGGTGTTCCCTTCAATATTGCGAGTTATGCCATGCTTTTGCTTATGGTCTCACAAATAACGGGGCTCGCTCCGGGAGAATTTGTTCACACTTTTGGCGATGTTCATCTTTATTCAAACCATTTTGATCAAATAAAAGAACAACTTTCCCGCAAACCATTCCCCTTTCCCGCTCTAAAAATAAATCCTGAAATAAAAAATATTGATGATTTTAAATTTGAAGATTTTGAATTGCAAAATTACGAATCTCATCCGGCGATAAAAGCCGAAATCGCGAATATCGGAGGATTTTAAATTCCCCTCCCTTGACGGGAGGGGTTAGGGGAGGGTGAAAAATATTATCACTCGCCACCCCCACCTAACCTCCCCCCTCAAGGGGGAGGAACCGCACCCATATGATAATTTCCGCCATTGCTGTCACCAACAAAAACCGAGCAATCGGTTTTAAAAATAAACTGCTCTGGAATATTCCGCCCGACTTGGAACATTTCAAAAAAATTACTGCCGGCCATACGGTCATAATGGGTAGCAATACTTTTATTTCTCTCGGCCGCCCGCTCCCCCGCCGGACAAATATCGTTATTACAAGAAACAAAAATTTTGAAGCTCCGGGATGCATCGTTGTCTCTTCTCCGGAAGAAGCAATTGCGCGCGCCAAAGAAGAAGAGAAAAAATTAAACGGAGAAGATGGAGAGATTTTTGTGATCGGTGGTGGATCTATTTATACTCAAATGCTCCCCTATACTGAAAAATTATACCTAACTATTGTGGATGATAAATTAGCCGAAGCTGACGCCTTCTTTCCTAATTATTCTGAGTTTAAAATAACCAAAGAATCAGAAGATCAAACATATAACGGAATTAAATATAAATTTATTGAATTAACCAGATAATTATGGATGATCGGAAAATAATCATCGGCCTCGCTGGGAAAATCGCTTCTGGAAAAGATTCTGTCGGTAAATATTTTGTAGAAAAATACGGAGCGGAAAAAATTCGTTTTTCCACTATTCTCCGAAACATTTTAGAGATTCTTAATTTGCCGGAAAGCCGAGAAAACATGCAGTCGTTATCCACAGTTCTTAGAAAAAATTTCGGAGAAAATATTTTAGCAAAAGCAATCGTAAAAATAACTAATAAAACAAACAACAATTTGGTCGTCATTGATGGTATAAGGCGTCTTGGCGATGTTGACAGTCTAAAAACTTTAAACTCTTTTTTCCTTGTCTATATTGACGTTGATCAGGATAAAAGATTTGAAAGATCGGTTGCGAGAAAAGAAAATCCCGGAGATGAAAACATGTTAAGAGAAAAATTCAACGAAAAAGATAAAGTAGAGACTGAAACACAAATTGAATCACTAAAAAAGGAATCAAATTTTTTAATAGATAATAACGGCGCGATGGAAGATACCTACGCCCAAATAGAAAAAATTTTAGAGGAAATCAATAAAATTTCTTGATAAAATTATGAAGGGAAAATTAATTGTCATAGACGGAACCGACGGTTCGGGAAAGCATACCCAGACTGAACTCCTTACGAAAAATCTTCGCGCTCGGGGTCGCAAGGTGGCTACTTTGGATTTTCCGCAATATTATAATAATTTCTTCGGCGCTCTTCTTAAAAAATATTTATCCGGTGATTTCGGTAACCCGGTGGAAATAAACCCATACCTCACCTCTGTTCTTTTTGCCGCGGATAGGTTTGAATCAAGTCAAAAAATAAAAGATTGGCTCAAACGCGGATATATTGTTATCTTAGATCGCTATGTTTCATCCAACCAAATTCATCAAGGAGCTAAAATTAAAAATCCTAAAAAACGAAAAGAATTTTTAGAATGGCTTGATAAAATGGAATTTTGCGTCTTTAAACTGCCTCGACCAAATATCATAATTTACCTCCACGTTGACTCAAAAAACGCTCAACGATTGATTGCCAAGAAATCCAGACGCGCCGATGGTTACGAAAAAGATATCGCCTTTCAGCGCGCCTCGGAGAAACAAAGCCAAAAACTGGTCAAAGAAATGAATAATTGGAAAAAAATCGAATGTGTTATTAGGGGTAAATTGTTATCACCGGAAGACATTTCTGAAAAAATTTCCACTGAAGTGGAAAAAGTTATTTCCCGAGACAAATAGCCGTATTTATGATACAATAGAGGGGCAATTAAATACTTAAAATAATTATTTTAAAAAAATATGATCATTAGCGCAACATCATTGGTCAAAGAAAGTTGGAAAATTTATAAAGATAATTTTCTGCTTTTTCTAAAGATTATTTCTTGGTTATTTATTCCAACGGTTATTTGGACGATTATCGCCGTATCCGATCTCACCAAAGTAGCAGCTGTGCCGATAGACATCTGCCTTGCGTTTATCTATATTATTCTTAGCTTATTTGTTTCTATCGCGCTTATTCTTGCGTCAGACAATCTTGCGAAGGGAAAAAATGTTGACTTAAAGGAACTCTTCAATTTAACTTATTCAAAGCTCCTCCCCTTTCTTTGGGTTTCGATATTAGCTAACTTGGCGATATTTGGAGGAATACTCCTCTTAATTGTCCCCGGCATTATTTTTGCCGTTCTATTCTCTTTTGCTCCCATGGCGACATTACTAGACGGTGAAAAAGGGACACTCGCCCTCTCTTACAGTAAAAAACTGGTAAAAGACAATTTCTGGGGTGTTCTTTGGCGCTGGGTGGCTTCCTATTTTATGTACGGAGTAATCATAAGCGTTATAGCTCTCGGTTTAACTTATATTATCGGCATAGTGACGGGAGAGTTGGGGGTAGTGGTTTTATCCGGAGACTCCGTTTGGTGGTCGCGCCTTATCTCCGATGGCATTTCCTTTCTATCTCTTCCAATATTTACCATTATCGGTGTTCTTTTTTATAATAGTTTAAAAAAGGAAAAAGGAAATTAAAATTATGCATCTTGTTCCGGTCATTGGCCTTGAAATACACATCCAACTGAAAACAAAATCAAAAATGTTTTGCGGGTGCGATAATTCCGGCGAAGACCAAAAACCAAACACAACAATTTGTCCTATTTGCATGGGTCATCCCGGCACTCTTCCTGTTATTAATAAGCAGGCGCTGGAATACGGGCTCTTGATGGGAAAAGCATTAAATTGCGAAATTAAAAATTTTTCCAAGTTTGATCGCAAACAATATTTTTATCCCGACCTGCCAAAAGGATATCAGATTTCTCAATACGATAAACCGATTTGCGAAAACGGTTGGTTAAATTTAGTCATACCGTCAAAAAATAACCTCCGTGAAGAGGCAAAGATAAGAATAAACCGCGCCCACCTTGAAGAAGACGCGGCAAAACTGATTCACGAAGTGAGTCATCCTGAGCGACTAAAGGGAGTCGAAGGATCTCATGGGTCTAAGCTAGAAGCCAGCTTGGTAGATTATAACCGCGCCGGGACACCTCTGCTCGAGATTGTAACTGAGCCTGATTTTTATTCTTCGCTTGAAGCAAAAATATTTATGCAGGAGCTTCGGCTGATCGCCAGGTATCTTGATGTTTCGACCGCTGATATGGAAAAAGGGCATCTTCGTTGCGACGCAAATATATCCATGCGACCGATCGTTGATGATGCAAAAAGAGATACGGGCAGTCTCCCCAAACTATATCCCAAGACGGAAATAAAAAATTTAAATTCATTCCGCTCTGTTGAACGGGCGTTGGAATATGAGATAAAAAGACAAACAAAACTTTGGGAAGAAGATAACCCACCAACAAAACAATCCACGCGCGGTTGGAATGATGCCAAACAAATTACCGAGGAACAAAGAATAAAAGAAGAAGAAAAAGATTATCGTTATTTTCCGGAACCAGACTTGCCTCCGCTCGATTTAACTGAATTAAAATTTAATTTAAAATCTATGCCAGAATTACCACAAGCAAAAAGAAAAAGATTTGAAGAACAATACGGCTTCACTTCCGAAGAAGCTAAAATTTTAACCGACGACAATAAACTTGCCAATTATACTGAAAACATAATTTCCGAATTGGAATCGTGGCTTTTGGCACTCGGCGAAACAGAAGGAACAAAAGAAGAAATAATTGAGGAAAATAAAAAGAAGCTTAATAAACTTCTTGTGGGATGGCTCGTCAATAAATTAGGCGGTCTTATGACCCAGCATAAAAGAGATATCGGTACTATAAAAATCACTCCGGAAAATTTTGCCGAATTTATAACTATGATTTATCAAAATAAAATTTCCGGACCGGTTGCCTTAAAAATTCTAGAAGAGATGATGCTGACTGGAAAAGATCCTTCGCAAATAATGGATGATGGAAACATGGCGCAAATAAGCAATAGCGACGAGCTGGAAACAATTATTGATGAGATTATAAACGCCAATCCGAGCGAGGCAGAAGGCTACAAAAATGGCAAAGAAACACTCTTGCAATTCTTTATCGGCCAAGCGATGAAAAAAACGCAGGGAAAAGCCAATCCGCAAATGGTGGAGAATTTGATTAAGAATAAATTGAAATAGAGCAAAAAGTACTAAATTAAAATAATATTTCCCAAGCAGGTCATCCTGAGCGTAGCGAAGGATCTCGGCCGAATGGCCACGCTCTCGCATCCGCGAGAGATTCTTCGCTTCGCTCAGAATGACAATATTGAGAAGGTTCTTTTTAATTTTGATATTTGGATTGGCTCTAGACCAGATAACTCTATGATACAATGGAGTTATGTGGCTAAGTAAAGCGAAAATTTCGCAATACAAAATTAAAAAAATTATTGAATGCTTTTGTTTGGATCTTTTA
>Ga0208246_1000064_pt1 | contig 114337 bp, 86 predicted proteins | sample RifOxyD2_FD_184039 | JGI IMG/M metagenome (GOLD analysis project Ga0208246, IMG submission 184039) | Soil microbial communities from Rifle, Colorado - Rifle Oxygen_injection D2 (SPAdes) | ecosystem: Environmental > Terrestrial > Deep subsurface > Rock core/Sediment | place: Rifle, Colorado... | reverse complement strand
CAAACTCCGTACTGTGAGGGGGCCAGCTCTTCCTCAAGCTCCTCTTCGAGCAGTTCCTCGTCCAGTTCAAGTTCCTCATCTTCCTCCAGCTCTTCCTCTTCCAGCTCCGCTTCCGGTGCCAATCAGGCGGATCTTGCCGTTACACTCGCGTCAGAGGGCGACATCTACGCGTCGGAACACATATTCACGGCAACGATTACCAATAACGGACCTGCAAATGTGGATACCGTAAACGTCGGTTGGTGGGCGATCCCGCGGGATCTCACATTCGATGCCGCGCAATCCGATCCATCCTGCGTGATCGATCACTACGGGACGCAGAACTCGCCCAACGACCTCGTCTTCTACGTCTGTCGGCTGGGAGCGTTGGCTGCAGGCGCATCGAGGGATGTCGTCGTCGTTCTCACGGGGGTGACGAGGAGAGCCTTCACCTTCGGCGTCACGGGAGTGACCGGCAATCTCTCCGATCCTGTCTCCTCGAATAATGCCGCCTCCGTGAGGATTCAGGCGCAGGGGATCTGCGGCGATGGCATCATCGACACCGGAGAACAGTGCGATAATGGGACGGGGAATAACGGCCAGTCGGGTGACTCCTGCGATGCGGCCTGTCGCAACGTGATCGGCATCGAGACCACCATCAGCGTTCAGCCGCAGGAAGTCGGGACAACGCAGATTCAGTTCCCGGTGATCGTGACTCTCAAGAATGTCGGTCCCAACGACGCGACGTCCGTCGCTGTGCACATCGATGCCCCCAGAGCACTCACGTACGATACGACACAATCCAATAAGAACTGTCAGAAATATTACAATTCGGGGACCAATTATTACACCTACGGGTGTGTCTATCTCAACAGCTCATCCACCTATGAAACACTCCATGTCGGTGAACAAACTTCGTTCAGGCTCGTCTTCTCTACCACGCAGAATCTCGCCCCGTTCACATTCACTGCCGAATACAAGCCGTTCATCGGAGATGCGCGCATCGGGTCCACCGCGCAGTGGCACTGGCGCTGCGGCAACGCCGCTCCCGATACGGGAGAGCAGTGCGATGACGGGAATATCGTGAACATCGACGGCTGTTCCAAGCTCTGCAAGCTGGAGGGCAATCTCGGGTTGACGGTGACGGGCAGCGGCCTGGCCCTCGTAAATTCCTCTGTCACGTACACGGCAAACGTACAGAATAAGACCGCGCGTGTGGCCACCGGCGCGATCCTCAAGGCCACGATCCCGTTCCCGTCCGGCCTCACCTTCGATGCCGTGCAATCGGATCCGTCTTGCACGGCGGGTGCACTTGTCCTCTGTACACTCGGGAACCTTGCCGGGAACGAAACCAAGGCGGTTCGCGTTGCGTACCGTACGCCTTCGGCGGCTGCGAATGCTTCCATACAGTTCTCCGCGGAGACCACTTTGCTCGATACGAATCTGAATGACAATATCGCGAACAAGGCGCTCTCCGTGGTGACCTCTATTTGCGGGAACGGTTCGGTGGAAGGAACGGAACAGTGTGACGACCGCAACACCACGGATGGCGATGGTTGCAGCGCCACCTGTCGTGACGAAGCGGAACTCTCGGTCACGATGACGGGCTCCGTGGCCGTAAAGTTCGGCGGCACGGCGAAGTATGTGACGACTGTGACCAACGCAGGTCCGAAGGCCGCGAAGAACGTGCAGATCAATAACCCGATCCCGATTGATCTCACGTACCGTGCGGCCGAATCGAGTGCGGACTGCCCTGCTGCTCAGCGAGGGGCGTCCTGCGCGAAAGCGGAGCTGCCTGCCAATCAATCGTGGACGGTGACCACCGTGTACACCGCCCCCTCCTATGATATGACGGTCCAGAGGATTGCGACGGTGAGCGGAGATACGGTGGATCGCAACGCGGCGAACGACACCGCAACAGTGGCGACGGAAATCAATTCGCAGCTGCCGGTCTTCTGCGGTAACGGGACCAAGGATGCGACGGAGCAGTGTGATGCATCCGCTGCGGACGGACAGTGTGCGACGCAGGGGCAGGTGTGCACGTCCTCCTGCACGTGCACGATGTGCACCCTCGGATTTGCCGGCGGAACGCCGAATACCTTCAACAATTACATCAATCAGAACGCCTTCGACGTGATCGCGCTCGATGATCAGCGCGTCCTCATCGTCTACGTACAGGGTGACGAGGGTAAGGCGCGTGTCGCGACCGTCACGGGAACGGAGAGCACGTTCGGGCCGGAAGTGACCTACAAGACATTTAGTTACGGTGCGTTACCGTCGATCCTCGTGCTCACATCATCGGGGTCAGATCGCACGACGGTGACGTATGCCACATCCACGACTGCTTGCGAGAAGGTGACGGCGACGACCAATGGCTCCGCTTTGAGCTTCTCGGGCCCCGTAGCTGCCATCTGTCCCGGTGCGCCCGGAACAGTGGACACAGGGAGCCAGGGGAGCTGGCAGACTGCGAATCAGGCACTCGATGTCGTTCCGTATGATGCGACACACAGCCTCATCGTCGGTAACTTCCAATCACGTGTCGTGGTGCAGCGTCCGCAGTGGTTTGCATCTCTCTTTGAGAGGATTCCGCTTATCGGTGCGGTCATCCGCACTACATCGACCACGAGCAGCATCATCGCGCTCTGCGATACAACCAGTTCCAGCGAGACATTCACCTGTCTCTTCAACTGGAGCACGGCAGGAAACAGAAAGGATATCTCTCTGGTCGCCGATGCGTCGAAGATCATTAAGATGAGCGATGGGACGTATAGGCTGATCTCCTACGGAAAGCCATCGGGCAGTTCGACTTCAACGCAGGCATGGTATGTCAGTACTGTTTCTCTCACGAGCGGTTCGACGCCTGCTGTAACCGTGGGGACGCCGACGGCATTGGATCAATTCACCTTTACGGAGGCTGAGACGATGGCACTCGGCAGAAGCCTGAACTGGAAGTTCTTCGTCGCATCTCCGCCCGCCAGCGGCACAGGTATGCCCACTACGGCCACAGTTGCGCGGACACGCTTCGACATCAGCCGGCAGGGAAAGGTGACCCGTATCAGTGGCTACGTTCCCATGCTGACAGCGCTCACGGACACCAAGTTCGCGCAGGCCTCCGTCGGCGGATCCTCTGCTCCGGGGGTCCTCACAGTAATGGATACCTGCGAGAATTACTGTGGCGATGGCTCGGTCGATCCGGGCGAGGAGTGCGATGCCGGACCGCTCAATGGACTCAGTTTCAACTTGTTTGGAACCCAAGTGGGTTCCGGTTGTGATACAGAGTGCAAGAGGGTCTGCACGCATGAAGGCGGGAATCCTTCCAGCACGGAGCCGTGCTGCGACGGGCTCACGCAGGTCATTCCGCAGCACGAAGTGTGGAACGGCGATTACAGCTACTGCGCAACCGATATGGTTTGGCAGGAGCCGCAGTACGATCCCTGGAACCCCTATAACCCCGGGAATCCCTACGGCTACGAGAACCCGCAGTCCTATGAAGTGCAGGCGCCGCCTGTGTGCATCAATTGCGGGGATGGCATCTGCGGCTCGCAGTACGAGAACAAGTGCACCTGCCAGCCGGACTGCGCGCCGGTCTGTGGGAATAACGTGAAAGAAGCGCAGGAGGAGTGTGACGGGCCCTGCACGGATCCTCTGAAGACCTGCGACAACATCGCGACGGTGACGAACCAGTATGGTTACGTCTCCTCCACGCCGGGAACGTGCGCCTGCAAGCCGGCCACACAGCTGTGCAACAACGGCAAACTTGAGCCCGGAGAGCAATGCGAGACCAACCGGACCTGCCCGACCGGTCAGATGTGCAATCCGCTGTGCCGGTGCATCTCGGACATGGAGTGCGGCAACGGGTTCCTCGACCCCGACGAAGCGTGCGACACGAATACAGCCTGCACGACCGCCGGTCAGTATTGTACGCAGGGATGTGCATGCACGAACCCCTGGTGGCCGTCCTGCGGTGACGGAACGTGCCGCACAGATGAGGCGAGAAATGCGTCTCTCATCGCAAATCCGGTAACGTCCCTCAATGGCTTCGGCGCAAGCGTGGCTCCCATGGGGGATCTCGATGGTGACGGTGTTCCGGATATCGCCGTAGGGGCGCCGCAGGGGAGTGCATTGTACATCGTGCACCTGCAGGCGGATGGATCCGTGAAATCCACCGACACCATCAGTGCCGTGGCGGCCGGATCGATCACGGTGGTGGGCGACTTGGACAGCAATGGTGTTCCGGACATCGCTATCGGCGACACGATCAACATGAACGGTGGAGTCACAGTCATGCTGCTTCAGAAGAACGCCTCCGGTCAGGTGAGCATGAAGTCTTCCTACTCTATCACCGTCCCCGAAACTGTCTCGGGTGGCACATATTTCGGCTATTCCCTGTCCCGTCAGGGGACGAGCAAACTGGCGGTCGGTGCCCGGACACTCGACACGGGCGGTCTGGTGAAGCAGGCACTCTGGACGTACACGCTCTCGGCGACGAGCGCCACGCCGCTGCAGAAGATCATTCTCGACCAACAGTGGGATCAGCCGGGAGTGAAAGACCGCAGGGCCATCATCTCATCCGAATCCCTCGACGGGGACATCGTGTGGGATGTCGCTTATGCGTTCCCCGGAGGGTTCAAGCTGCTCTACCTGAACACCAACGGGTCACTCAAGGTCGCATCGCAACCGCTCCAGTTCAACGATCAGGAAATCCTCACGCGCAAGGCGATCAAGGATGGGACGACGGTGAGTCAGGCACTCGCTTCCGGTGATGCAAAACTCGCAACCGTTCCGTCTGCTATCGCTGCGGCCGGGGATCTTGATGGCAACGGTGTGAAGGATTTCTACGTCACGACACTTGCGGAGCGAGGGAACACTGCGAAGTACGGCATCGTCTGGAAAGTCTTATTGGAGGGGAGCGGAACCACGACGAACCCGCATCGCATCAAGTCGTTCGAGAAGATCTACAGCTACGATCCTCCCCCGTACTCTTACGATGGATTCGGTGCGTCCCTTGCGGTTCCCGGAGACGTCGATGGCGACGGATCGAAGGATCTGCTCGTCGGCGCTCCGCTGAAGATCCGCTGTCCGGATGGATCCAAGACGACCGGCTGCAGCGGGGCGACAGCGGGATTCGTGTGGCTCCTGCTTACGCGCAACGGCTCCATGGCCTGTCCGGCGGACTGTGCTCCTGCCTCGTCCTCTTCAAGTGTTGCTTCTTCTGTATCCTCTTCATCCGCAAGTTCCGTTTCCTCCTCTTCCTCCTCAGGTCCGCAGACCTGTGGCAATGCACAGGTGGAAGGAACCGAACAGTGTGACCTTGGTACGGGGCTCAATGGTGCTGTGGGCAGCGGTTGTACGAGCGACTGCAAGAACGTTGCGGACGTCACTGCAGAGATGACGGGAGTTGCCAGCGTGCGCGTCGGGCAAATCATCTCCTATCAGGGAAAGATGCGTAACAAGGGCCCGCGGTCGGCCCGACTGGCGAAGTTCAAGAGCGCCATCCCCGCCGGGACGACATTCCTCCCCGCGCCGGATTCCGATGCGCGATGTGCTATTGATGGGACGAAAGTGACGTGCACGGTCACCGATCTCCCGAAGGATACGGAGCAAACATTCACACTTGCCTTCCGCGCCCCCACCACACCCGGGAATGTCATGAATATGGCGAACGTCACGACCGATTCGGCCGATCCGGAGCCTTCCGACAACTACTCGGACTCCGTGAACACACAGGTGACGGGCGATGGTTCTTCCTCGAGCGCTACAAGCTCTTCAAGTGCTTCGTCTCAGTCTTCCGGCGGGAGCTCGGTAAGTTCGGTGAGTTCCGCATCCTCCGTCTCAAGCGTCAGCTCCAGCACATCCTCTGCTTCGAGTGCCCCGTCGTCCGTGAGCTCTTCCTCTTCGCTTTCTTCTTCCTCTTCTTCCAGCAGTGTCAGGCCGTGCGGCAATAATAGAAAAGAGGCGGGAGAAGAATGCGACGACGGCAATACGGTGAGCGGCGACGGTTGCAGTGCCACCTGCATCATCGAGTATGGGTGGGTCTGCGAAGATGTGTATGACGGTTCCAGTTCGAGTAGCGGTCCTCTGTCGTACCATGCGCCGTCTGTGATGCAGTCCGGCTTCTGGAAGAGCTTCTTCGCCTCCATCTTGGATCTCTTCACGACCATCGTGGCGCCTCCATCTCCTTTGCGTGAACCCTTGGCAGCGGTCGCTCCGTGGTATGCGAGCTCTGCGTATGCCTATCCGACATACGCTCCGCAGTACTATGCAACTTCCTCGTACATGTACATACCGACGTATCTTCCCGAAACATATGCCACGTCTTCCGCAATGTACTATCCGATCTACACTCCTTCCTACGATACCTTCTCCACGTCGTCGTATGACATCTACCCGACATACGAGCCGCAGTACTATTCCACTTCTTCGTACTACTACCCGTATTCCGAACCGTTCTATTCCACCTCCTCCTACTATTACCCGATGTACTCCAGTACGTCGTCGTACGTTCCGTCTTCCTTGTCCTATGGGTATGGAACGTTCGAGTCGTCGGATGCCAGCGTGCCTGCAATCAGTTCAAGTTCCATCGCATCGGTCCTATCTTCTTCGACGTCATCAGTCGATGTATGTACATGGTGTATGCAAGCATTCTTCGATAGCAACGCCTGCGCAGCGGCATGTCAGGGGTGTGGAGCCGGTTATACCGTGGTAGACCCCCGCGCATTTCCGTGTACGAGCGATCCCTGTGGGTACGGGTACCCGACGTGCATATCCATATCCGCGGTATCCAGTGGAGCGTCTTCCTCAGCTGTTTCTTCCTCTTCTTCTCAGTGTGTGTGGAACGCAAGCTGCAATGACGGGAATCTGTGTACGGGGGACTACTGCGCTGCCGGACAGTGTGCGCACACGAGCGTTTCCGTTCCATGCGGGGTTGGCGGTGTATGCAGCGGAGACATGTGTATCAATCCTACCGCGTGTGATCCGAATTCGATCGGCTGTTGCACGGGCGATGCGCAGTGCACGTACCTCAACGACCCGCCCGCCGGAGCAGGTGGCACGCAGTGCTGGGTGGGCACGTGCGGGCAGGGAAAGTGCGTGCAGACGATGGGATCGGTCTGTGATGCCGTTGTGGAGCCCGACTGTTGCCAGGATCTGGGGTTGCCTGAGCTCTTCTACGATGAGCTCAACGGCACGACGACCGGCAATCGTGTGAACGGGCAGTTCATCGCCGTCAACGGGAAGACGGGTTTCCTGGCCAGTCCGAACGGTTACATCAGCTACCCATCCGCAGGCAAAATCAATCCTCAGGCGGGCGCTCTCTGCGTGACCGTCGCTCCGCGCTACCTGAGCGCGGATACGCAATCCCGTCCGCAGAGCGCACTCCTGAGTGGAGACACGCAGACCTCCTTCGTCCTTGCAACGACTCCCGATGGCACGACTGCTGCCGATGAGCTCCGGCTTTCTTATGTGCAGCAAGGCGACATGGCCCATACACTCTCCACGGCATGGCCGTTCGACAACAGCTGGCAGCACGTAGGCCTGCAGTGGGGTCCGGAGGGAACGAAGATGTACCTCCAGAACCCGTCACACGCGGTAGCGTCCAATGCCGATGCGTTTGGTCTGTCTCCCATGGGTTCGTACATCTACCTCGGCGACTACCGTGGCACTGGTGCGTCGGCGGACTTCGTCATTCGCGACTTCCGGGTTTGCGGAACGCTCGCCAATCAATCAAGTTCCTCCTCGTCTGCTGTCGGATTGCCTCATAGTCGCTGCCACACCGCATGCGGCGACAACGCTCTTGCGGGGGCGGAACAATGTGATGATGGCAACACGGTGAGCGGCGACGGCTGCTCGGAGACATGTCAGATAGAAGCGGCGCAGTGCGGCAATGGCCGCAAGGAGGCGGGTGAGGGATGCGACGATCGCAACACGGTGAGCGGCGACGGCTGCTCGGGGACGTGCACGGTGGAAGGCGGCTGGTACTGTCATGAACCGGTGTCGTGCGGATCCTCCTCTTCGCAGGGGACGGTCAGTGTTCTTGTCGATCCATCACAGCAGGGATTCTTCACGCAACTCTACGGATCCATCGTGGAATTCCTCGGTGGCTCCTCGCAGAGACTTACCGCGCAAGCCGCGGCTACCTGTGGCAACGGCTCATGTGAGTCCGGCGAGACAGCGACGATTCGCATTCAGAGTCCGTTGGATCCGCCGGTGAGTGATCCGTACAACTACTCCATCATCCGTGACACCTCTTTCGGTAGAGCCATCACCTATATTGGGGACAAGGACGGGAGTCATCTGCCGTGGATTGCCGTGGGTTCTGTTTACGAAACGCAGTCATATGGCAGCAGCCAAAGTTACGGTCGTGTCAGTCTTGTGAAACTCAATGCCGACGGAACGTTCAACAAGCTTGAAGAGCTCACGAGCGGTCTCGGACAAGGATATAACAATACCGGATACGGCAGTGCCGTTGCCTATCTTGGAGATATCGCCGGCAACGGGCACAAGATCTATGCGATCGGCAACGCAACCGGTCTATATGGAAGCGGTCAGGCGTACGTCGACCTCGTCGGTGGCTATGACCAGATTCAAGCATCGGTATTGGGTGCATCGAATGACTTCGGCACCAGCGTGGCGAACATCGGCGACATCGATGGGGATCTGATTCCGGACCTCGCCATTGGCGACACGTCGACGGAATCGACGTATGGCAGAGGTGTTGTTTGGATTGTGACACTCAATAGCAACGGGGGCGTGAAGTCGTCCCATAAGATCCCGTCGGATGGCGATGGATTTCCGGTGCCAAATTACCCCGGTGTACCGGGCATCTGGCAGTTCGGCTACTCCGTTACGGGTCTCGGAGATATCGATAGCGACGGCAAGCGCGAGATCGCCGTCGGCGATCCGGGATGGCCGGGTGACTTGCGCAATAGCGTGTGGATCCTCTCTCTTTCTTCGACAGGCAGCGTGACCTCCTCGCGCAAGATCGTTGCGGGCCAGAGCTTCGAAATCGATCCGAGCTACAGTCCGGCCGGATTTGGCGGCTCTGTCACGAAGCTCTCGGGCTGGGGGACTTCTGCCGCGATCGTGGTGGGGACCAGACAGGGGACTAACTCCGCATTCGCGCCAGTGTGGATTCTCCGGCTGAATGCGGACAAGACGGTGCAGGATGCGCGGATCATTCTGCGGCAGGACATCGGAGAAACCGTTACGTCCGATGCCTTTGGTGCCACTCTCGCGTCTCTCCCCGATATGGACGGGGATGGGAAAGAAGAGCTACTCGTTGGTGATACATCCCACCGGCTCTGTACATCGGATGGTGTCAATTACGGCGCTGTGCACGTGATCCTCTCAGAGACGCTTGATCAATGTCCGAAGGATTGCAATACGTGCGCGGCATCCTCCTCTTCGAGTTCTTCGTCGTCTTCTTCCAGCTCTTCCTCTTCAAGCTCCTCTTCCTCTTCAAGCTCCTCTTCCTCTTCAAGCTCTTCAACCGGATCTGCCGATCTCTCTGTTACGGGGATTCAAGGACCGGCGAACAATCAGATCCTTCCCGATCAGTATGCGGTGGATTACACCATCTCAACTCAAAACGCAGGACCGAGCGACGCCTTCAATCCCCAGGTTTCCGTTACATTCCCATCGACGCTTTCTTATGATCCGCAAAACTCGGATGGCAGATGCATCCAGAATGGTCAGGCGCTCATCTGCACGTATCTGGATAACTGGTTTGCCGCAAATAATACGAAGAACTTCACCATACGCTTCACTATCAACTCGCTCCTCGCCTGCGGGGATACGGTCTCGATTTCCGCGAGCATCGGCACGGCATACCAGACGGATCCCGTGTCGAATAACAACACAAAGAGTCTCTTGGTGACGCAGTGGTGTCCCACAGTGTCGTCTTCGAGCTCTTCGGAGCCGGCTTCCTCGAGCAGCTCTTCGCAACAGTCGTCTTCATCTGCAAGTTCTGTCAGCTCTTCCTCTTCTTCCAGCAGCTCCTTCCCAATCTCAAGCTCCTCTTCAAGCTTCTCTTCGCAGATGCCAGTCGTTTGTCCCAGTCTCTGTGCGACGCAGTGCGGCGACAATGTCCGGGCGGGGGCGGAAGAATGCGATGACGGGAACACGCTCAATGGCGACGGTTGTTCGGCTCTGTGTCAGATCGAGAGGCAAGATTGCGGCAACGGGAGGAAAGATCAGAACGAAGAGTGTGACGACGGAAATATGATCGGCGGCGACGGCTGCTCGGCGCTCTGCGGTATCGAACAGGGGTGGTACTGCCAGGAGCCCGTTTCGTGTGGCTCGTCCTCCTCGCAGGGTCCGGTGAGTGCGTTGCCTATGGAGCGGGAATCGGGAATCTTCGAACGACTCTACGGATCCATCGTGGAGTTCTTCGGTGGTTCCTCACAGAGGCTCACGGCGCAAGTCACTCAAACCTGCGGCAACGGTCGCTTCGATACGGGCGAGGAATGTGACGATGGAAACCAGACGAGCGGCGACGGTTGTTCGTACCCTGATTGCTTGGTTGAATGGGACTGGGATTGTTACCCGGGACAGCCGACACTCTGTCTGCCGAAGGGGACTCCGACGGCCAATGTCGATGTCCTCAGTATCTGGCAGGGGTTCAACTGGGACAATACGTGGATTCTCCAGAATCAACAGACGGTGGAGTATGTGATCGATGCGGGGAATGCGGGGCCGAGCCCTGCGGAGAACTACGTACTCACAATTACCCCGGATCCGATACTGACATTCGATCCGACGCATTCAAATACCAACTGTTCGCTCGATGGGTCGGTGGTGCGTTGTCCGCGCAGCTCGACCGCAGGACAGGACGTCCTGCAGCCGCAGGATTGGAAGAATACAATTGTCACCTTCACGATACCCGAGCTCAATTGCGGAGAGACTGTCACGACAACGGCGCGCGCCGAGGCTTCCGGTCCGTTGGATCCGATTCCGAATGACAACTCGGGAACACTCGTCCTCACGAGATGGTGTGCGAGTCTCTCTTCCAGTTCATCTCTCTCTTCCAGCTCTTCCTCCTATTCTTCATCTTCCAACCTGCCGCCATGGGGCTGCTCCCCATGTTCCGATTCCAATGGATGCGGTTTCTGCGCCATCTCCGGTCAGGAGTGTGTCGTGAGTTCCAGCTTGAAGAACGGGTACCAGTGTCAGACGACTCCCGAATCGGGATGGATCGCGTGTGGATGCGACGGGACTGTGCCCACTCCCACCTGTTACACGGATATGCAGATCAGGGCGGGCAGCGATCCCTGTTGTCCCGGTTTAAGTGAGCTCCCGAGCAAGCAGGAGCTCGGCGGTCAGTGCTGGGACAGTGTCCCCGGCAACTTCTGCTCCGCTTGCGGAGATGGTGTATGCAATGGAACAGCGGATAGCGGTGAAAATCGTTGCAACTGTCCCGAAGATTGCGGAGCGATGCCGGGAAGCTCGTCGAGTTCCTCCAGTCAGTCGAGTACCCCCGCTTCCTCATCGAGCGTGTCCTCGCAATCTTCTTCTTGGATCAGTTCCTCTTCCAGTTCCTCACCTGCGAACTGCATCCTCGCCAATTCTGAATCCGGATTCTCCAGTACACAGGGGGCCAACGGCTGGACCTACGGATATGGCACCTGGCCGAGCAGCTGGGCGAACTCTCTGCCATGGTCCGGAACGGAATGGATGGGAAGTGAAGGGTACAGCACTCCAAACGTTTCTACCCAATTCCAGCATCCGGGAGTGCAAGGGGGCGTGGCCATTCGTCGGTGGACGAACGGGTCGTACGCCGGGCGCGCACGCATCTCGGGACGATTCGCGAAGAACCCGCAGGGATGCGGGGATGGTGTCACCGCAGCGGCGATTCATAACACTGCGATCGAATACACGATGGATATCGGAGCCAATGATACGACGGGATCGACATACGAGAGAGAGGTGTTACTCGCGCCGGGGGACACGATCGATCTGGCCGTCAATCTTGGTGGGGCAGGTCATGATGGCCTCTGCGACTCGGCCATGACGACTGTGGAAATTCGCTCACTCGAGGGAACATGCGATCCGAACCCGCCTTCCTCCAGTTCCTCTTCTTCCAGCTCCAGCATTTCCTCTTCATCGAGTTCCTCCTCGGTTGGCGGGTCCGATTGTCCGAGCATCTGCGAGACGCAGTGCGGTGACTCTGTCCGATCCGGAGTGGAGGAGTGCGATGACGGGAACCGGATCAGCGGTGACGGGTGTTCGGTGCTGTGCGTGCGCGAAGGAGTCTGCGGCAATAACGTGAAGGAGCTTGGTGAGGAATGTGATGACGGCAATCAGGCAAATGGCGACGGTTGCTCTTATCCGGGTTGTGCCACCGAGTGGGGTTATGTCTGCAGCGAACCTCCGCAGTGCACAGCATCATCGTCCTCTGCTGGTCCGGTGAGTGTGCTGCCCGCCGGGCGGGAACCGGGAATCTTCGAACGGCTCTACGGATCGATCGTGGAGTTCTTCGGCGGTTCCTCTCGGACACTCCGTGCGCAGGCGACTCAGACTTGCGGAAACGGGCAACTTGATTCCGGAGAAGGTTGCGATACCGCAGGGGTCATCCATTCCCAGCAGACCGGTCCGAAACCGTCTTTCTTCGCGCACGCGGATTTCAACGGGGATGGAAAGGATGATCTGGCAGTCTCGAATGTCGATACGAATACCTCCGTGCGCATCCTCCTCGGAAACGGCAACGGAACATTCGCCTCCGGAAGTTTATTGGATCTCGGCACGGATCAGGTCTTGAGCATCGGGGCGGGCGACGTGGATCACGACGGCAAGCCGGATGTTCTCATCCATATGAACGGTCATTTGCGAATTCTCAAAGGCATTGGAGATGGAACATTCGCCCAGCCTGCACCCGTCCTTCCGGGCGATCCGCTCTCTGCCGGTGCCGGTGAGGGATTTGTTCTGAGAGATTTCAACGAGGATGGAGTAACGGATATCGTGGCCGAAGTAACGGAAGACCAAAATTCTCATCTCAAGCTCTTCATCGGCGTTCCGGGATATTATCCCGCGACTTCCTTACTCGTCACTTCCTTCCCACATGTGTGGCATGGGATCGTGGCGGAGGATCTAGATGGAGACGGGCATCAGGATCTCGCGTTCCTGGGAAGCGTCAATTCGTCCGATCCCTCCGGCACAACGTTCGACGGATCCGTGGCTCTCTATTACGGAGATGGGACAGGCCACTTCACGGCGGCGATTCTTCCGCAGACGCAAGGCTTACAGACGACACTCCGTTCTGCGGAATTCAATGGAGATGGCCGTCCCGACCTGTTCCAATTTGGAAATGGCGCCATGTCATATGTTTGGCTCAATACCGGCAGTGGCACGTTCCAGAAGGTCGATATGTTTGACGGATATTCGGGCCCCCGCGCCTTCGTGGATCTCAACGGAGACGGAAAGGCGGATAGGCTGGACGTACGCGAAGATCCCTATACCATCCGCGTCCTCGCTGGAAACGGGGACGGCACCTTCGCTTCCGATCCGTTCCGTCTCATCAGTTTCCCGTATGCCGTGGACGGGTACTACGGCTATTTCAATCCGTGGGATATCGATTTGAACGGAGATGGGCAGATGGACATCGTCGTTCCGCACGCCCCGAAGGGGGGTATAACGCCGCAGCCAGGCATTGCGTACTACGATGGCATCTCCACGTCCATCACGCCATGCGCTCTCGGCCAGACGTGCAATGCCGCTTGTCAGTGCGAAGGGGATATCCATTCTTCCTCATCCAATTCCTCAAGCTTGTCGAGCAGCTTCTCCAGCAGCTCCGCCTATTCCTCCTCCAGCAGCTCCTCGGTCGTGCCATGCGGTCTCTACGGTGCCGAGTGTTCCGGATGGTGTCCGTCAGGGGGGATATGCGGAGGAAGTCACCCGGTATGTTATTGCGTTCCGGTTGCATCTTCGTCTTCCAGTAGCAGTAGTGCATCCTCATGTGTCATCGATGGCATCAAGGAGCCCGGAGAGGAGTGCGATGATGACAATCTCATCGACGGTGACGGCTGCTCGCAAAACTGCATGATTGAGAACGGATGGACATGCGAGGAGGCTGCAGGCAGCTCGAGCAGCATCGCCGCCACTTCCTTCGTTACCCCGGCCCCTGCCTCATCGGGATTCTTCGCCCGCCTCTACGGATCGATCGTGGAGTTCTTCGAAGGTTCCTCTCAAAACCTGACGGCACAAGCGGTCGTTCCGAGCATGGGACGGGGTGCGTCGAACAAGCAGCCATTCAAGGGATACATCGTCGAGCTCTCCGATCCGCCCGTTTTGAAGTCATCGGACGTCCGGACCATGTTCAAAACAGCCTGCCCCCCGAGGAAGGCAGTCGGTGCCGGCATGGAAGTGCAAGCGGTGGATTCCTGCGGCAGTACGATGCGGCAGCTCTTCGCAACGAAGGCAACCGCCCTGAAGGGCAAGCGGGATCAGATCCACCAGCAGATTCGAAGCATTGCCAAGGTTTCCACGGCGATGGCTGCACCCAACCGGTCCTTCTCTCTCACCTTCAACGGGTATGAGCTTCCGGAATCCCTTTCGTCCGATCAGCTAAAGCAGATTCGCGATATTCCCGGCATCAAACGCATTACGCCGAATCACCTGATGAGGGCGACTCTCATGGATTCCGTGGGCATGGTCGGAGCCATCGATGTTTGGGCGAAAGATTCCAACAATCAGCCTTGCAGCGGCGGCACATGCCTCACGGGGAGCGGGAGCAGGATCGGCATCATCGACACCGGCGTCGATTACACGCAGCCCGATCTCGGCACATGCCTGGGCCAGACGTGCAAAGTGAAGGGCGGATATGACTTCGTCAATCAAGATAACGATCCCATGGATGATAACGGACACGGCACCCATGCGGCAGCCATCGCGGCAGCCAACGGTGTTCTCAACGGCGTTGCCCCCGGTGCCGACCTCTATGTGTACAAAGTCCTCGATGCCGTTGGAGAGGGTTACGAAAGCGATGTCATCGCCGCCATCGAAAGATCCGTTGATCCGAATCAGGACGGGGATGCCGGCGATCGTCTCGATGTCATCAACTTGAGTCTTGGGGGTGCAGGCAATGCCGATGACCCCATCAGTCTTGCGGTCGACAGCGCATCTCTGGCGGGAGTCACAGCCGTCGTGTCGGCGGGCAATGCGGGCTCCGGAGCCCAGACCATCGAATCTCCGGGGGCGGCTCGCAGTGCCATTACGGTTGCTGCCGTGGACAAGAATCGTGTAGTCGCTCCTTTCTCCTCCCGCGGTCCGACCAGTTCCTTCACTCTGAAGCCGGATGTCGCTGCGCCGGGTGTGAGCATCTGCGCCGCACGTTTCGATTCCGTGATGTTCGGGCCGACTTGCGTGGATGAGCGCCATATTTCCTTGAACGGAACCAGCATGGCCGCACCTCACGTAGCCGGGGCGGTTGCCCTCATCCGTCAGGCGCATCCGGACTGGACACCCGCACAGGTGAAGCAGGCGCTGCGTGATACCGCGCAACCCACCAGCGGGGCATTCGACATCGCACAAGTGCCAAACGAAGGTTACGGAATCATCAGTATTCCCGATGCAGTCTTCTCCGCTCTTCCCGCCTCCGTTCGTGTCAGTACAGCCGGTGACATCACTGGAACGATCGATCTGATGGGCACGATCGATGTTCCCGGCTTCTCCTCCTACACTCTTTCGCTCGCAGATATCCAGACCGGCGAGAGGCGGATTCTGGCGACCCGCTCGGCAGTGCCGGCAACCGGCGTTCTGCTTGAGCAGTTCGACGCCAACAGCCTGGATCCCCAGAAGAGGTACGATCTCATCCTTGAGGTATTTGATAGTGCCAGCCGCGCGCGCCGTGATGCGACGATCATCTTCTCCAAGCTGTCCACCGGCTCGGGTTTCTCTTCGAGTTCCGTCAGTTCGGCCTCTTCCTCAAGCTCCTCCTACGATTCCGGTCTCTGCGGCAACGGCCAGCTCGATCCGCCGGAGGATAGCAACTGCGAGCCAAGCCTCGGCTACGACAAGTGCTACTTGTACGGGCAGGTCTGCGATGCAGCGACGTGTGCCTGTGTTGCCGGTTCTTCCAGCTCCTCTTCCTCTATCACTCCGGAATCTTCCAGCTCCTCTTCCTCTATCACTCCGGAATCTTCCAGCTCCTCTTCCTCTATCACTCCGGAATCTTCCAGCTCCTCTTCCTCCGTCACCCCGAAGAATCCGAGTCATTGCAGCACGATCTGCGGCGATGGCTGGACCGTGGGTCCGGAGGAGTGTGACGATGAGAATCTCACGAACGGCGACGGCTGTGCGCACGATTGTACGGAGGAACCGGGATGGATGTGCGAGGAAGACACAGGCGGTTCCAGCGCCGCCGCAGTCACGTCCTTCGTCGAGCCGGCTTCTGTGCGCTCCGGATTCCTCAGCCGGCTCTTCGCATCCATCCTCGACTTCTTCACATCATCCTTCTCTCAGGACGCGTCTCGGCTGACGGCGCAGACAACCGGCACGTGTGCGAACGAAGGGGAAATAGCGAAGTACCCAGGTATGAATGACCCCATGGTAAGTGCTCCTGACAGCTGTTGCACCGGTTTGACGTTGGTGGGGTACTACATGAATATCGAGACGAACGGCTGCATGAATTTCGCCGCACCCGTCGGCGTTTGCACGAAGTGCGGGGATGGTACGTGTGGAACCGGAGAAAATGAATGCAACTGTATATCAGATTGTCTGCCTTGCGGCTCGACATATCCAATATGTAACGGATATTGCCCCGGCGGTCAGACGTGTCACGACCTTGGGCCCGGCGAAACGCCAGGTGCACCTTCGGGGTGTGCATGCGGAATGCTAGCTTCCTCGAGCTCCTCTTCCGCTGCCAGCTGCATGACCGCCGGCTGTCCGGCGAGCGGCGATCCGTGCATGGTGAATCATTGCGATCCCTCGACCGGCGGTTGTGTCGCCACCCCGATCAACTGCAGCGACGGCAATTCCTGTACGAGTGACTCGTGCTCCAACGGGGTCTGTCAGCACATCAACGGAGGCGGGTGCAGTGACGGCAACGTTTGCACGTCGGACTCCTGCCAGGATGGCGCTTGCGTTTCGGTCGCAGTGCCCAATCCGCCGTCGAACGATGCGTGTGTCACCGTCGGCAGCAGCTGCGATGACATCTACGGTCCATCTGTGAACATCGCCGATTGCAACGATAGCAACATATGCACCGTGGACGGTTGCGATGCGGCCACCGGCTGCACGCACACGCCGGTCAGTGTCGCATGCATGGAGAACGGGCAGTGTACTTCGGACTACTGTGCTGCGGGCAATGCATGCTCCGGCGAGGTCGGAAAGTGCTGCTCGAATGCAGATTGTGCATATCTTGATTCACATTGGCCGTGCATCTGGCCCGGCACGCATGGGTACTGTGATGGGGGCACCTGTAAGACGAAAGGGTTCTGCGATATCACGGTAAGTGCCAGCAAGGACTGTTGCAAAGCTCTCGGGCTCCCAACGCTCTTCCATGATCCGCTGACAGGCCAAACGAGCGGTGAACAGCATGGCGGACAGTTTGTAGGCGATCTGCAGGATGGCGGCTACGTGCCGGGTCCCGGCGGGTACATCCGCTATCCGACGGAACAGAAGATTGCGGCGGATGTCGGAACCTTCTGCGTGACGGTCACGCCGCTCGAGGGTGACGACGCAGTCAATACGACCATGACCGGATACGTTCTCTCTGTGGATGACTTCTTCGGTGATCGCATGACGCTGGAGGCCAGTGGAACGGATCTGCGTTTCCAGAAGCGTGAGGGGAATAGCGGGAGCACGATCACTGCCCCGCAACCCAATCCCCCGATGCCAACGGAAAATTGGAAGACTTTCACGGTGCAATGGGATGAAAACGGCAAGAGGCTCATCGCACTCCATAATCTCGATGAGATGACGGGGAAGCCGATGGTGATCGGTCAGGATGCGAAACCCGCAGGAGGAACCATTGGCCAGTACATGTACCTGCCGGGATACTATGGCAATGGCCAGGCTGTGACCGGGGTTCGCTACAGTGACTTCTACACGTGTGGCGCGCCGATTGCGGCTTCGGACACGTCATCTTCCAGTTCTTCATCTTCCAGTTCTTTATCTTTCAGTTTCTCATCTCCCGGTTCTGCGCCTATCTATTCTGTTCCGCCTCATAAGAACACGAGTCAGTGTCATGAGGTGTGTTGGGATAGCATCCAGACAATAGGGGAACAGTGTGAGAACGCCGTCCCGTGCACAGATCCGGCGCAAACCTGCGATCAGCAGACCTGTCAATGCAGTGGGGCGTCGAGCGCATCCTCTGTCTTCTCCTCCAGTACCGGTTCAAGCGATTCCTCTTCTTCCGCCTCCAGTACCGGTTCAAGCGATTCCTCTTCTTCCGCCTCCAGTGCGAGCTCCGGCGGCTCCTCACAGTCCTCCGCCTCCAGTGCTGCCGATTGCCGCAGCACGTGTCAGACGCAGTGTGGTGATTGCATCAAGATGGGCAGTGAGCAATGTGATGATCACAATGGCACTTCGGGTGACGGTTGCTCGACCACCTGCCAAGTCGAGCCGGGGTGGTACTGTGCGGAGGACGGAGGGGGTCTCGGATATGTTCCCCCTGTCGCTTCCCCGACACGTTTGACGGCGAATGTCCTGCTTACCGCGATGGATCCTTGTATCGCCGAGGGGGAGATTGGCTCCCTCACGAAGAATCCCCCGGATGTGTGTTGCGCAGGTTTGCAGCAGATCAGCTACTCAACCGAAGAGGGCGGTCAATGCGTCGATCACGGTTCCGTCGGCGGCGTGCAGACGATGTTCCTCTGCGCCGATTGCCCCAACAGCCGTTGCGAGGCGGAGGAGAACCGATGCAACTGTTCGATGGATTGCGTGCGCGCTTCCTCCTCATCCTCCTCCGCGCCGATCTGTCGCCAGAGCCACTGTTGGACGGTGTGTGGCGACAATGTAAGAGCAGGAACGGAACAATGCGATGACGGTGACACTACGAGCGGTGACGGTTGCTCAGCCACCTGTCAGATCGAAAATATTTCTTCCTCCAGTACCAGCTCCGGAGGTTCGTCTGCATCCTCCACCTCCAGTACCAGCTCCGACGAGTCCTCTGCATCCTCCACCTCCAGTACCAGCTCCGGTGGATCTTCTCAATCCTCCGCTTCCAGTACCAGCTCCGACGAGTCCTCTGCATCCTCCACCTCCAGTACCAGCTCCGGTGGATCTTCTCAATCCTCCGCTTCGAGCGTCAGCTCGAGTCGTTCATCGTCTTCTCGTTCGTCGTCCTCTTCCACCTCCGCTTCTTGCGGAAATGGCAGAGTGGAGTCGCCTGAGACCTGCGACGATGGCAACTGGACGAGCGGTGATGGTTGCGATCCGTACTGCAGGACGGAACTCCCCTGTGGCAATGGTGTGCTCGATACCGGCGAACAGTGTGACGATGGCGGTCGCACGAGCGGCGATGGCTGCTCATCCGTGTGTACGAGAGAGGCGATCTGCGGCGACGGATTCGTCACCACGCCTGAACAGTGCGAAACGGCTACACAGTGCGGACAGAATATGATGTGCATCGGCTGTCTGTGTCAGCGTCTCCCGGATCCTGCGCAGTGCGGCAACGGCGTCGTCGAGCGTGGCGAGCGTTGCGAGATGGACAGCCAGTGTTCTACGAATCAGATGTGCGTCTCCTGCACGTGTATCAACTACACGCCCAGTCCGCACTGCGGGGATGGCGAAGTGGATGCGGGCGAGGATTGCGAGGGGATGTACGATTGCGGGATCGATCAGATCTGTCAGCGTTGCAAGTGTGTCACGCAGCAGGTGCCTGAATGCGGCAACGGCGTTCTCGAACGTTCCGAGCAATGTGAGAGCGATCTCGACTGCTCCGTTGTCGAGCGTTGCAGCGGGTGTCGTTGCATGCCTCTCCAGGGATCATCCGCTTCATCGACGCCTGTCGGGCCGGTTGCGTGCGGCAATGGCGTCCTCGAAGCCGGAGAGCAGTGTGACGACAGAAACCAGATAGACGGTGATGGCTGCTCTGCGGGTTGCACGGCCGAACAGGTCAGGCCATCCGCTCCTGTATGTGGCAACAGTGCCGTGGAGGAAGGGGAACAGTGCGACGACGGAAATAGGGTGAACACCGACGGCTGTACGAACCGTTGCCGTCTCGGCAGCGGCCAGCCGTGTGCAGGCGATGATCAGTGCGACAGCGGCATCTGCCTTGATGGTCTCTGCCAGAAGCGCTCTGTCTGCGGAAATGCCGTGAAAGACAATGGCGAGCAGTGTGACATCGGCAAGCAGAACTCGGATGCGTTGCCCGATCGTTGCAGAACTGATTGCAAGCTTCCGCGTTGCGGAGACAAGACGATTGACTCCGGCGAGGAGTGTGACGGACAGGAGAATTGCACCATGTACTGTCTCTTTGCGGCGCCGGCATCGACATGTGGAGATGGTGTTCTTGATACGGGTGAACAGTGCGACGACGGAACACGGAATGGCACAGCCGAGAGTCGTTGCTCTCTGCGTTGTGTGCTCACGACTGTACAAGTCCAGCCGCCCATCTGCGGGAACAGCAAGGTGGAAACAAATGAACTGTGTGATGACGGCAACTCCGTGTCCGCCGATGCTTGCTCCAACCGTTGCTTACTCGGCGCAGGACTCGCCTGCACGGATCCTCTGCAGTGCGAAACCGGTCTGTGTTTGGACGGCCTGTGCAGGAAGATCGGCGGTATGGGTGACGTATGCAAGATGGATATCCACTGCGAGAGCGGTCTGTGCCGTAACGGCGTCTGCGCCGGCCTCGGCATCGGGGAAGCGTGCAAGACGAACAACCAGTGTGCAAGCGGTCTGTGCCGTAACGGCGTCTGCGCCGGCCTCGGCATCGGGGAAGCGTGCAAGGCGAACAACCAGTGTGCAAGCAGTCTGTGCATTGGCGGTTTCTGTCAGCCCGGAGAATCGATGTATGCCACCGTCCTGCCGTTGCCTGCCGGAACACCTCTGTTGACGGTCAAGCCGCCCAAGACGACTCCATCCGGCCCCGCTGCCTTGGTTGTGGTTGCCTTGGGTGCCGCGCTGGGATTCAGTGTGATGCGGAGGAAGAAACGAGCTTCTTAGCTGATTAGCTCCTTAGCTTCTTAGGGGTGGAAAGAGTTCAGGCCGCTTGCTTGCAGCTGAGAAGCTGAGAAGCTACAACCTAAGAAGCTTTCAGTCTGTGTCTTCTGTACACTGAGGGCTCATGTTCGAGAGACTGCAGAAAATCCTGTCGGCACGCGGGATCGCCTCGCGGCGCAAAGCTGAGGAGTACATCCTTGCCGGACTTGTGAAGGTGAATGGAGTGAGAGCGACGCTCGGACAGAAGGCTGATTCGGAGAAGGACGATATCGAAGTGGACGGCAGGGTGATCGAGGCGCGCAGGGAGATGCTCTACTACCTGATGTATAAGCCGCAGGGAGTGGTGACGAGCAATATCGAGAGGCGCGAAGGCGGCACCGTCGGGCATTCCGTTCGCGATCTCCTTCCGGCGGATCTTCGCGGGAAGGTCTTCCCCATCGGTCGTCTCGATAAGGATTCCGAGGGGTTGCTGCTTTTCACCAATGACGGCGTGCTCGCCTATCGTCTCACGCATCCGAAGTTCGATCATGAGAAGGAGTACGAGGTGGTCATCGAGCATCCGATGACGGGCGGGCAGCTGGACAAATTACGTAAAGGCATGGTGATTCTTGGGGAGAAGACAAAGCCTGCGATTATCAAGCGCATAGCGGATCGGAGTTTCCGGATCGCCCTCACGGAGGGGAAGAACCGCCAGATCCGTCGCATGTGCCAGAAGGTCGGGAACCCGGTGGTGATGCTCAAGCGCATCCGCATCGCATCGCTGTCTGATGTGCGTTTGCGGGCTGGGAGCATTCGCCTTCTCACCGCTCAGGAAGTGAGTCAGCTCCTCAAATCGGTTGGACTATGAGCGAATGGAAGATGGAAAACGGAGAATTGAAAATTTGCATAATCCGGAGTTCGTGGCAATTTCCCATTTTCAATTTTCAATTTTCAATTCGCTCGTTGCATCGTAGGCTTACGCCATGAAGTTCATCCCCCACGGTGCGGCCCGGGAAGTGACAGGGACTTGTCACGAGTTGCAGATCGAGACGGCCAAGGGGCGTCGTCGCATCCTCCTCGACTGCGGACTTTTCCAAGGCAAGCGCTCCGAAGCATCAGTGAAGAACGCATCATTTGCGTTTGATCCGGCGAAGGATATCGATGCGGTCGTGCTCACCCATGCGCACATGGACCACGCCGGTCGCATTCCGGTCCTCTGGAAGCGTGGTTTCCGTGGGAAGGTGCACTGTACCTACGCGACGATGGATCTCGCGGAAGTGATGTTGCAGGACGGCGGTTACCTGCAGGAGAAAGACGAGGAGTACTTCTCGAAGCACCTCGCGAAGTCGATGTTGCCCTCCGATGGGCCGCTCTACACACAGCAAGATGCGATTGACTGCATGAAGATTTTCCAGGGGCACAACTACGGAGAGCAGGTGGAAATCTGCCCGGACGTACATGTCCAATTCATCGAGGCCGGACACATCATCGGTGCGGCGATGCTTCTCATTGAGGTAACGGAGAACGGCGTGACGCGTCGCATCGGATTCTCCGGCGATCTCGGGCGATCGATGCTGCCCATCATCCGTGATCCAGCCCCCATGCCGCCGGTGGAAGTATCCATCTGCGAGAGTACGTATGGCTATCGCACGCACGAAGACATTCTGCAGGCACGCACGCAATTGAAAAGTACGATCGTCCGCACGGCGAAGCGCGGCGGAAAGATTCTCATCCCCGCCTTCTCCCTCGAACGCACGCAGGAGATCGTCTACGACTTGCATGTGCTTTGGGATGCCAAGGAGATCCCCGCGATCCCCACTTTCATCGATTCGCCGCTCGCATCCAAGGTCACACAGGTCTTCATGAAGCATCCTGAGTGCTACGACAAGGATCTCTACGAGCAGTTCCTCTCCCGCTCGAAAAATCCGTTTCAGTTTTCCCTCGTGAAGTACACGGAGTCGGTGGAGGAGAGCAAGCAGCTCAGCGGCATGCCCGGGCCGATCATCATCATGGCAGGATCCGGCATGTGCGAAGCAGGCCGCATCCGTCACCACCTCAAAAACGAGCTTGAAACAGCGAAGAACACGGTGCTCCTCGTTGGGTATATGGCGGAGAACACGCTTGGGCGCCGACTTCTCGAAGAGGGGGTTAAGGAGGTGAAGATCTTCGATCAGATGTACGAGAAGAAGGCTGAGGTGATTTACATCAATGCATACTCCGGCCATGCGGACATGCGGGATCTCGATCGCTACATCGCCTCCATCGCAGGACTGAAGAAGGTGGTGGTGGTCCATGGAGAAATCGGGCAGGCGCAGCCATTTTCCGATCGTATTCGTGCTGCGATGAAAAACGTTGAGGTGACAATTCCCGCTCAGGAGGAGAGCGTATTGTTGTGATATGAAGAAGATCGCCTTCATCAGCTTTCTCAAAGGCGACGACTGGGGAGGGAGCGAAGAGTTGTGGTCTCAGACAGCGCTCCATTTGCGCAAGCTCGGGTATCGTATCGGGGTGAATCGACATCTGGGAGGCAGCAAACACAAGCGACTGAAGCAGTTGCATGCGGCAGGTTGCGTCATGTTGCACGGCCACAAACGCGGGAGATGGCGTCAGCACCTCATCACCGTCTTGAGGCCGCGCCGGTTCTTCCGGCGGCTCTGGCCGATGCTATATACCGAGCCGCTGGACCTCAGGTTATGGGATCTTGTGGTTCTATCGCAGGGGGAATTTTTCCAGGGTATGGAGATCATGCAGGAATGCATGCATCACAGCATTCCCTATGTCCTCGTCGTGGAGGCGTGCAGGCCGTGGGGGATCACTGTTGCGCGGCACCATAGTGATCAGCTGAGACAATGCTTCGAAGGTGCAGCCATCCTTGCGTTCGTTTCCGAGGAAAATCTCGCGCTCGCGCGTGCGATGCTTGCTTCACCTTTGAAGCATGCGGTGATTGTGCGTAATCCCTTCCTCGTCTCGTACGGCGCGTCCCCGCGATGGCCGTCCGAGAATGTCTTCCGATTGGCCTGCGTGGCACGTCTGGAGTTCCAGGATAAGGGTCAGGACATCCTCTTCGAGGTTCTTGCGCAGGAGAAATGGCGGCGGCGCAAGCTGGTTGTCACTCTCGTTGGTGACGGGCCGGATCGGGAGACGGCCGAGAGACTCAAGAAGCTCCGGAAGGTCCACTCCATCACGATTGCGGGGCAACGCGACGGAATTGAATCGGTTTGGGCGAAACATCACGCCCTCATCCTTCCGTCGCGCGGGGAGGGATTGCCCCTCGCAATCGTGGAGGCGATGCTCTGCGGCCGTCCGTGCATCGTGACGGATGTCGGTGGCAATGCGGAACTCCTTGAAGATGGCGTTACGGGTTTCATAGCTCCCGCTGCAACGGTCAAGCACGTGGATGCCGCGCTTGAACGCGCGTGGGAACGCAGAGGCAAGTGGCGGGAGATGGGTCGACGCGCGGCTACACATGTCCGAAAGGCCGTTCCGCGTGATCCGGCGAAGGTGTTTGCGGAGAAGTTGATGAAGCTGGCGGTTTAGTGCCTATTGAATGCCCCCTCAATCGCTGCCGCCTCGCTCTGCATCGCTGAGAGGGTGATTGCGATGAATTCATCAAGGGGAAGAGAGAGAATCTCCTCACACTTGAAGATCTGTTCGCGGTTCACCTGTGCGGCGAAGCTCTTCTCCTTCAATTTCTTCTTCACACTCTTCACTTCCACGCTTCCAAGCTTCTTGTCCGGTCGCACGAGGGTGACGGCGATGATAAACCCTGTGAGTTCATCGACGCAGTACAGGCACTTGCGGAGCATCGAGTCGAGCGGATGAGCGTCGCCGTATTTCTCCGCATAGTGCGCCCGAATGTCCGCGAGAAGCTCGGCGGGGGCTTTGAGCGGCGCGAGAAGCTGTTCGAGCGTCTTGCCGCAGTGCTCTTCGGCGTCTTTCTCCAGATGGTCCCAGTCGAGATCGTGGAGGATACCGGCTACTTTCCACGTTTCCGGATCGCCGCCGAAGCGCTCGGCGAGCCGCTGCATCGCGGCGCCGGTTGCCAGCAAGTGGGCCGTCGTCTTGTCGGCATGCTGTGCAAGCAAGGTGTGAGCGGCGGGCAAGAGATGACCGTAGGAAGAGGCTTGCGGAAGGGGTGAAGCGGCGGAGGGCATAAGGCGGGGGAGGGAAGAGGAGCGGGGCGGAGTCTCACTCTTTGCATTGCGTGATTTCTTTTCTTCCGGCTTCATCAGCGGGAACAGCACGACTTCCCGCAGGTTCGTCTGCTGCGTGAGCAGCGCCACGACCCGATCGATCCCCATACCCTGCCCGGAGGCGGGGGGGCAGCCATAGGCCAGTGCCTTCACAAACTCGTCATCCTTGCCGTGCGCTTCGGTGTCGCCCTTCGCCTGAGCGGCGGCCTGCTGCTCGAAACGCTCCGCTTGGTCGATGGGATCGATGAGCTCGGAGTAACCGTTGACGATCTCCCATCCTCCGGTGACAAGCTGGAAACGGTCGGTGATGGCCGGATTCTCGTCGTTGCGCCGGGCTAATGGCGAGAGATCGAGCGGATGGCCGACGAGGAAGGTGGGCTGGATGATCGATGGTCTGCTCACTTTTTTGTAGAGCTGATCGATGAGATTGCCGCGTCCGAGCTTGGCGACAGAGACGTCGAGCTCCACCCCCTTCTTCTCCATGGTTTTGCGAAGCTCCGCAGCCGTTTCAACCTGATCGATATCGATGTCACATGCCTTCTTGATCGCATCGCGCATCGTCACGCGCGGCCAGGGGGGCGTGAAATCCGCTGAGACAAGAACTCCGTCTCGATTCGGAATCTTTATTTTCATCGATCCCTTCAGCTCTTTCACGAGCGTAGAGATCATTGCTTCCATGAAGCGCATGTTGTCCTCGTAGTTCCAATACGCGGCATAGTGCTCGACCATGGTGAAGTCTTGCAGGTGACTGGGATCAAGGCCTTCGTTGCGAAAAACCCTTCCGATCTCGAACACGCGGTCGAAGCCGCCGATGAGGCATTCCTTCAGGAACGTCTCCGGCGCGATGCGCAGGTAGATGTCCAGATCGTAGGCCGCGTGGTGCGTTTGAAACGGGGTGGCGAGCGCGCCGGATGCCGCATTCACGAGGATGGGTGTCTCCACTTCGGTGAACGCGTGCGCCCAGTAGTACTCGCGCAACTTCTTGAGGAAGAGACTGCGGAACTGGAAGCGGGCGAACGTATCGTCATTGCTCATGAGATCGAGGTATCGCTGCCGCCAAGCCGTCTCCTGATCGGCGATGCCGTGCCATTTCTCCGGCGGTTGCCGGAGAGCCTTCGTCAGCATCATCCACTCCTTCACGAGGACGGTGGGTTCCCCCGTTTGTGTCGTGAACCGCTCGCCCGTGATGCCGATCACGTCTCCGAGGTCGATGAGGGAGAGCGCGTGAGTATAGGGAACCTTTCCGACAATATCCTCCTTGAAGGCGATCTGGAGTTTGCCGGAGCCGTCCTTGAGCGTCATGAAAGTCATCTTTCCCATGGTTCGGTTGAGGACGACGCGCCCCGCGATTTTCACCTTCGCGCCATCCTTCGCGTGGTGGCCCTCGTCGAGCAGGTGCGTGCGCGGAAAGGAGCTCGCGTAGGGCTGGGCTTTGAGGGAGCGCAGTTTTTCAGCTTTTTGGATGCGGAAGGGATCCATGACGGAGAAAAGGATAGCGCTGCGGGCTGGGAAAGGGAATGGAGGGGCAGAGGAGTCAGAAGAAAGAAATAGAGGATTCAGAGGAGCAATGTTTTTCCTCTGATTCTTCTGACTCCTCTGATTCCTTTGACTCCTCTGCTGCGCTACCGTGGGTCCGTGGCCCCCCTATCCCTCCCCCGCGTTTCGGCCTGCCTCGTCTCGTGGAAGCGTCCGGGCAACATCGGCCCGATTGTGCGGCACCTGCGCACGTTTCCCTTCATCGATGACATCATCATCTGGAATAACGATCCCCATGCACGGATCTTGGTAGAGGATAGAGATGTTCGTGTGATTGCGAGCCCCTGCAATGTCATGACATACGGTCGCTACCTCGCGACATTCCATGCGCGGCACGACATCATTTACACGCAAGATGACGATTGCCTCGTTCCCGATATCGATAAACTCTTCGCTCTTTTCCACTGCAATCCCACGTGTATCGTGCATGGTCTGCGAACGGATCATTTGCAGCATTACTGGGACAATCACTATGACGGCGCGCAAATGTCCTTCGTGGGATGGGGGGCGTTCTTCCTGCGCGAATGGATAGAGGTTTTCCGCTCGTACACGGACGTATTCGGCCGGGATCATCTCCTCTGGCGCGAAGCGGATCGGATCTTCTCCCTGCTGCTCAAGCGCAGGCATTGTGCGCTCACGATGAATCTTCAGGCCCTTCCGGGGAGCAGGGCGGATGAGGCTCTCTGGCGGCAACCGGGACATCGGGATCTTGCGGCAGAAGCGGTGAAGCGCTGTCTCAGTCTGATGATTGCGCCACGTCCTACGAATGTACCGCTGTGTTGGCAGTATCTTTCGCGGGGGCATGCACTGCAGAGTTCCAATGCTCTGTCAGCGGGAAGTCGTAGCGGAATCGGCGCATGACACCGAAGGTCTGCGGAAAACGGACAGCTCTCCACCCTTTTCGGATCAGCTGGGAGAACATTCGCCAGTCGCTGAAGTTGAATGATCGATCGGTAAGATCCGGAGAGATCGCTCTCCATGCCGCCGTGCGCATGATCCAGAAGGACCCCGGAACACCATTGGCCTCTGCAGGTGTTTCGATGGCATGACCGCGCTCGAGGACGATGAAACGCGGATCTGCGGGTCGGCGGAACATATTGATGTGCAGGCAAGGGCCGTAGAGCAGGCCGATATCCTTTGCGATGCCGCAGAGTGACGGAGCATTCGTCCAGAGATCATCATCGTCGATGTTGGCGATCCACTCGCCCCGACACTCATCGAGGAGATGATAGTGTATGTCACCGGCGTTCTCCCTCCGCGCTGTACCTCCGATCAGGCGTGTTCGTGGCACTCTGCCGAGAGCATCGGTGGTTTTCTCCGGCATCGTGGGGGAGACGGCGATGATGCACTCGCGATATTCCGGGAATGTCGCACAGGCGGATGTCAGTGCGCTGATCGCGGTGTCCGGACGCGAAGCGCGCATAATGAGGCTTACGTCAGCGGCGGGAATTTGAATCGATTCACGTTGCTTTGGAATTCGCGCGGAGCCCTGAGTGATGCAGAAAGACGCAAGTGCGTGCTCCTTCGCCGCGGTCCCGAATCCGGAGCAGAGCCGGGGATTCTGCAACAGCGATTGAAGAGAGCTTTGAAGAGCGGTTCCATCCAATGGAGGGAAGAGAAGCCCGCAGCGGGGATCGGTTATCACTTCCAGGTGAGCGCCCGAAGCGCTCGCGATGACGGGGAGGCCGCGCGCCATGGCAGCGCGGAGAAGGGTACTGTTTGTCGGCTTCTGTGTGGCGGCGACGTACGCATCGGATAGTGCCAAGAGTTCGGGGAGACAGGGGTGTCCTGTAAACACATGGAAGCGTGAGCGAAGAGACCGGTCCCAGCTCATGCGAACGAGTATGTCCAGGCTGCGCTGTTCTGCAGGAGTGGAGATACTTGCATTGAGGAGGAAGTGGATGGGCATGTGCGGAAAGCTCTCCAGAAGAGCTATCCCCGCGCGCATCAACGTTTCGAAGTCCGTTTGAGGGTGGGAATTGCCGAACGACGCGAAGACGAAGGCGTCGGCGGGGATGCCGTAACGACGCCGCAGATCGTCACGGGCGCAGCTCATATGTTCGTGATCCGTGGGATTGCAGTTCATGCCACTCGTCGCACAGGGAGGAGATTGCATTGCTTACGATGGAAGGAGCCGGCGGTAAGCGGCGGCGAGAGCCGGAGCGATCACTGACCAGTCCCGCTTTGCGTGCATCACTTCCGCATTAAGGGCCCGAAGTGCACGGACGGTTTCCGAGTGGTCGCAGCACCAGCGGATCGCGGACCGAAGTGTGGAGATGCTCTGTTCTTCCACGATGAGACCGTTGACGCCCGACGTCACGACTTCAGGCACCGCTCCGACAGGGAAGGAGACGGGGAAACAGCCGCTCGCCATCGCTTCCAGCACGGGACGCGGGGCTCCCTCGCCATTCTGGGAGGAACAAATGATGACGTCGATTGATTGGTAGAAACGCACCATGTCCGCTTCCGAGAGGGTTCCGTCTGCGATTTGGAGTGGGCAGAGGTCCTCGCACGCCTGCCAAGTCCATGCGAAGCGCTTCCACGCGCGTGACGGATTTCCCGCCCAACCCGCAACGATGGGGCCGGTGCGTTCCGGTCCTAAGACAAATGTGTGCGTATCGACTCCTTCGGGGATGAGGAAGACCGGGACCGGAGAGGAGCGCAATTTCTGCATCGCGTGCATGGTCGGGGCGGCGATGGCATCCACGTTCATTGCATATCGGCAATAGACGTCTGCCGGGAGGTAGGCCAGCGCATCCCACTCCGTCAGGTCGAAGATGCACTTGAGCACGGGCTGACGGAGAGGGGAGGGGTGAGGGAACGTCGATTTCCAGTCGAACATGTGCACGAGATCGTACGCATCCGAAGGCAGCGAAGCCGCTTCCCGTGTCGTGGCGATCGTGAAATCAAATGCATTCGAGAGGCAGGAGACGATGCCGCGTGCAAGCGCGTGATATGCCCAACCGTAGACATCGATGACGAGGAGAACGCGCGGGCGTGGAGGAGCGAGAGGGGGCATGAGCGGGAGGGAGTCTTAAGGAAGAATCCGTGAATGCATCGGCAGTCCGACGGCGCTCTCCCGGCGCAGAAGGAGCGGCTGTGATCCCTTCAGCGCCGCTGCAATGTCTGTGACGGTTGCGTTTGCGGGCACGAGGACGGCATCGATTGTACTGTTCGATGTGAGCAGAGAGAGGGCTCCGCGCAGCTGGTCCGGCTCGAAGCGCGCGCCGGCCGTGCAGACCAATAGCCACGTCTTGCGTTCGGCCAGCGCGAGAGGACGCAGGATATCCTTACGGCTCTTCCATGTTCCACAGAGCAGGCGAGGGAGCGGAGAAAGGGAACGCATTGCCTCCAGAACACTGTTTTCCAGAGATTTCGTACAGACGGTGATTTGTTCCGGCGGCAGTGATTGCGAGGAAAGATCTCGAAGAGTTTCGAGGAGTGCGTCCGCCTGATCACAGAAGACAACTGCGGTGAGGGAGGAGCGGATTTCATGCTCATGATTCACGCTGCTGGGCGGCGGATCATCGTGCACAGCGGTTTCTTTTTGGAACAGAGACGGGAGAGGAGGAAGGGATATCGCCTCGTCATCAGCGGAGGGTGGCAGTGCGGTTGGGGAATCAGGTTGGACATCCCGCGCTGGGATGAAGCCAAGTATCCGGTACCGGATGAAGTGCGCAAGTCCGGGAAACGGTTGTCCCAATTCAATCCATGCGTTGCGCAGTTCCAGGAGGGCTTCGTAGACGCATATTTTGGCAAGCTCGAACGGGGACAAGAAGCGCAGAACTGGCGTGAGGCGACGGATGGGGGACGTCCAGCGCCAGCTGAAGCTGTTCTGCATCCTCTGAAGTTCCGCTTCCGTGCGCCACAGGCGTTGCCAGAGGACTCTCAACTGCTGCTCGCTCTGCACGAGGAGGGTATGCACGGTATGGAAGTGTGTGACGAAGAGATCGAGCTGCTCTCTTCGTGAGGAGCGCAGTGCATCGTAGGCATGGAGGAGCTCCTCCTCCCGCTTTCTGCCTTCCTGTTCGATGCGGTCCTGCCCGCGGCGCAAGCCTTCGCACTCCTGCCTGAGAGCTTCCGCATGCCACTGCTGAGCTTCCGCTTCCTCGCGTGCCTTTTCGCGCTCCTGTTCAAGAGCGTGTACATGCTCCTGCATTTTCGTACGGTCTTCTTGAAGGAGTACGGCGGTTGCCTGCAGCGCTTCCTCGTTGGATGTTCGTACATCGCTCTCGCGGCGGAGCGCCTGCAAGGACAGTGCATGCTGCTCACACTCCTGCGTCAGGCGCATCCGTTCCTTCATCAGATCGTTCAGGAGGTGATCCCGCTCGCTCTTCGTCTGGCTCAGCTGCCACGAGAGCCGCGCAAGCGCCGCATCGACCGCTCGGAACCGTTCGGAGTCGAGGGAGCGCGATTGCAGAGTGCTGAGGAGTGCGGAGGATTTCTTCAGGCGTGCCGCAGAGACGATGACACATACGCCGCCGGGTTCCGGAAGGAGGAATGTCTTTAAGGGGATGGGAGACTGCTCAACAAAATCTTCGACGGCCGTCAGCACCCCGTCGCGCGGCAATCCTTCGTAGTGTGCGTGCGTTCGATCAGGATGGAGACCGGCATGCGGTTGGGGATGTCCTTCATCCGGAATGAGTCCGCCCGGCGTGGTTGCCTGTTGGTAGGTGAGCGGGATTTCGTCGAGATGGAGATAGGCGTCGCGCCGTCCGTAGGGCCAGCCTGCGTTGGTGACAATGATGACGGGGAAGGCGCCGGCGCCTCCTTGCATGGTGCGCTGTTGCAATGCCATGAGTGTGAAGTAGACGGTGTACCAGTTGTAATCCTCATCAAGGATCACACAATCACCCATTCCCATGTTCGGTATCGCCGTCATCCCGCGATTGGGGCGGAGCGTGAGAAGCTGAGGGGATGTTTGTTCAAGGGTACGGAGGGTTTCCGACGGCGTCGGTGTCACTGCACATACCGTGGAGGCACCTTTGCGGCAGAAGTCGACGAGATCGCGCACGCGCTCGCTATCCCCGCCGATATCCACGATCACTCCCGGCACAGCTGCCTCAAGGATTGCCCGGTAGGTGGCAGAGAGGGGAATCATGAAGGGGGGGATGGTAACACAATTTCAACATTCTTGCGCTTCTGTTACATTTCCATCAGTGCTTGGGAGATTTCGGCACCATCGGCGATTAATGCTTCGGCAGCTCAATTTCCTCTATGAGTGGACACGGGCGGCGGTTTTCGTGCGCAACGAAGGCACCGTCATCGGGATGCTGTGGTTCCTGCTGGGGCCGTTTCTGACCTTTCTCGTCCTGCTGGCGGTTTTTCATGGACGGTTGGGCATGGGTATCGAGCACTATGCGTTCTATCTCGTCATAGGCATCATCATGTGGGATTTCTTCAATTCGGGCTGCTCGATGTGCATGCGGTCGATGGTGGTAAACGGCGGGCTCATCAAGTCTCTCCCCGTCCGCCGCGACGTCCTCGTTGTGTCGGGGCTCTCGACCGTTCTTGTGTCTCATCTCTTCGAGTACGGAATCTTCGCCATCTTCTGTTGGTGGTTCGGTCTCATGTCCGTCACGTGGCTGCTCCTGCCGCTTCTGATCGTTTTCGAGTGTTGCTTCACCCTCGGGGTAGGATTTCTTCTTGCTGCCTTCTTCGTTACATTCCGCGATCTCGATCAGATTTGGAATTTCGTGCAGCGTGTCTGGTGGTTTGCCACGCCTGTCTTCTACGGGCTCACGGCGACGGGTCCGGGCCTCATGCTCAATCAGTTCAATCCGATGTATCACATGATCACCTTCGGGAGGGACGTGCTCATCTATGGACGATTGCCGTCGCTCCTCTCTCTCCTCATCCTCGCGAGCTTCTCTTTTGTGATGATTTTTGCGGGGTACCTCTTCTTCCGTTGGAAATCCCCCTGGTTTGCCGAGTATTTATGATTCCGTGCTGTCATCCTATGGCGAAGAACGAGGAGAACAATTCACTTTCTCCTCTCGTCCCGCGAAGCTCCGCGGACACGGAGCGAAGTGGGATGAATACAGACGCCATCATTGAAGCGCGCCATCTCACGAAGAGCTTCCTCCTCTCAGATCACCGAACGATGCTCGCGCGTCTCGCAGCGCATGTGCGACGGGGGGCGGAGAAACCCGATCATCTCGTGGCGGTCAACAACGTTTCTTTTACGGTAGGGAGCGGGGAAGTGCTGTGCATCGTCGGCCGCAACGGTTCGGGGAAATCGACTCTTCTGAGGATGATCGCGGGCATCTATCGTCCCACGGCGGGAAGTGTCGTCGTGCGCGGTCGGATGGTTCCACTCATCAATCTCGGGACAGGGATGCAGCATCGCATGTCCGTGCGCGATAACGTCTACATCATGTGCTCGCTTCTCAGGATGGAGCGTGCGGCAATCGACGCGGCCTTTGATTCCATCATCGAATTTGGGGAGCTCCAATCGTACGTCGATATGGAAGTCTACCGTCTCTCAAACGGCTTGCAGCAGCGTTTGGGTTTCTCGATCGCCGTGCATTCCAATCCGGAGGTCCTGCTCCTCGACGAAGTGCTCTCCGCCGGTGATGCGGAGTTTCAGGAGAAGAGCCGGCGCAAAATGGAGGAGCTCATCGCCCGCAGTACCGCCGTGATTCTGACGACGCACAACACGAAGTTCATTCCGAAGATTTCGCGCAGGATGTTGTGGCTGGACGAGGGGAGAGTGCGTCTCGAAGGAGAGCTTGATAGAGTGATGGAGGCGTATTTGTCGGCTTCGTAGCTTCTTGGCTGGTTCGCTTGTTGGCTTGTTAGGCATGGAAGTACTTTTGGCAACATGCCTTGCTGCCAATAACCCAACAAGCCAACACCCCAACAAGCCGAACTCAAAGCTCGTTGACACCCCGTATCCTCAGTTTACAGTGCTGATGATGTCTTCCTCCCCTGTCGTATCCGTCGTCATTCCCTGCTGGGACGGGGCGGGGAAGTATGTCGAGGAGGCCGTCGGGAGCGTCGAGCGGAGCACCGGCGTTCTGTATGAGATCATCCTCGTGGATGACGGATCGTTCGATCCCGTGCTCCGTGCCGCGCTCGAACGCATCGGTCTGCGCGGCCACCGGGTGATCCGGCAGGCGCACGCGGGACCGTCCGCCGCCCGCAACCGCGGGTTTGCGCAGGCACGGGGGAAGTACGTGCTTCCGCTCGATGCGGACAATCGCATCGAACCGCGGTATCTGCTGAAAGCCGTCGCCGCCATGGATGCGTGTGAGAAGGTGGGGGTGGTGTATGCCGACTTCCAAATGTTCGGGGAGGAGGAGCGCGTTTTGCATCTGCCTGACTTCGACCCCGTCTCCCTCCTCATGGATAATTACATCGACATGTGTTCGCTCATTCGGCGGGAGACGTGGGAGGACTGCGGCGGTTTCGATGAAGTGATCCCCGTCATGGAGGATCTGGAGTTTTGGCTCAATGCCTTCACGCGCGGTTGGCAGGTGCATCACCTCTCCGAGGTGCTCTTCTCCTATCGTATGCATGCGGATTCCTTCTATCACTCCGTGCGCGAGGACGAGAAAAAGCAGTCGCTCCTCACGCTCTGGGAACGCTACTACCACTTCATGCGGCCGGCGACCATCGCGGCGCGTGCTGCGCTGGAAACGCAGAAGGCAGGCGCACCGCCCGCTCCGCCGCCGCGCGCCCGGCGATGGTGGGAGAAAATCCGTCCGTTACGACCGTAAATATGGCCGTTCGCTGCTCCATCATCATTCCCTGCTACAACGACGGAAGGTACCTTCCGGAGGCCATTGAGAGCGTGGAGCGCTGTCCGGAACGCGCTCTTCTCGAGACGATCGTGTGCGATGACGGTTCCACGGATCCGGGCACGGTGGAGGTGCTCGCCGATCTCGAGCGGTCCGACCGCTGCCTTGTCGTGCGTCAAAAGCATCGCGGGGCCTGTGCCGCCCGCAATGCGGCCGTTGCGCGCTCGCAGGGGGAATACCTATTGCCACTCGATGCGGACAATACGATCCTTCCCGGCTACATCTCGCAGGCCATCACGATTCTCGATCATGATCCGAAGGTGGGGGTGGTCTACGCCGATGCCGTGCGTCGCGGGGATGAGCACCGTATCTGGCGCATGGAGCCGTTCGATCTCCATCGGCTGGTACTGCGGAATTTCATCGACATGTGTTCCGTTGTACGCAGGAAAACGTGGGAGAAGTGCGGCGGCTTGGATACGGATCTCACAGCGTTGGAAGATTGGGATCTGTGGCTTACCGCTGCGGAGAAAGGATGGCATTTCACGCACATTCCCCGGCCGCTCTTCACCTATCGCGTGCGCGGCGATTCCCTCGTCCACTCCTTCTGCCGCGATGAACAATTGATGAAGCACGATCATCTGCGCGTCTGGGAGAAGCACTTCGGATTATTCTTGGCCGCACTGGATGCGAAGCTGCGTCGCGATGAGTCGGTGGGCAGGCGCCTGCTTCGCCGAGTGCGTGCGCTCTTTCGATGGTAGGATCATCCCATGCCCCTCGTCAGTGTCTGCATTCCCACGTACAACGGAGAGCGCTTCCTGAAAGAAGCGATTGCGAGCGTACTTGCGCAAACGCTCACGGATTTTGAGCTCGTTGTCTGTGATGATGCGTCGACGGATCGTACGGTGGAGATTGTCGCCTCCTTCGCCGATTCACGCCTGCGCATCGAACGCGGTGCCATTCGCGCGGGGCTCGTGGGGAACTGGAACAGGTGCCTGAAGCAAGCGATCGGGGAATTCGTCACGGTCTTCCATCAGGACGATCGCATGCTTCCCCGTCATTTGAAAGATGCCGTCGCACTGCTTCAGGATCATCCCAGCGTCGGGTTCGTCCACTCGCGCCCGCAGGAGATCGACGATCAGGGGTGTGTCCTTGATTCACAGACGTGGTCGAGGGAATCGGAAGATGCCGTTCTGGACGGCCGGTCATTCGTCACGGCGATGCTTAAGGGGCCGAACATCGTCTGCTGCCCCACGGTGGTCGCGCGGCGTGTGTGCTTCGAACAGCTCGGCATGTTTGACGCGCGCCTGCCCTACACCGCCGATTGGGAGATGTGGATGCGCATCGCGCTTACATGGGATGTCGCGTACCTCGCCCATCCGCGCGTTGAGTATCGGTGGCACGGACGCAATGAAACCTTCAACTTCTACCCGCGCTCCCGCGGTGTGAAGCAGTGCATCGCGGCCAAACGTTTGCTCATCGAGAAGTACCCCGATCGCGTTCCGAATCTCGAAGTACAACGTGAGTCCATCCGGCGTTACCAGCGCGCAGATGCGCTGAACATCATGCGCGAGTGCCTGCGGCGCCGCGAGTTTACTGAAGCCCTCAAATGCGCGGCATTGCTGTGGTGATCAGTAGACTTCAGCCAAGTAACATTTCTCACAGTAGACGATTTCCGGCCGCTCGGGCGCGTAGGTTGTTTGCATCTCCTTCCCGCACTTCATGCAGGGGCGGGTCCAGAGGCGGCGGGGGTTTCGCAACACCATGCGCCTTCGGTGGCGTTCGTCAGGATGGAAGTGCGGGATGGGGAGCCGCATCTTCCGATAGAAGTCGAGCTCCTGACTGATGATCCTGAAGGGGCGACCTGTTTCCTCACACTTGATGGCCCAGTTCACGATGTCGTCAGGAGCATCGTCGATGGAATCGGGAAGCTGGGAAGCGGAAATTATCTTCGAGACCTTCGGCATCTCCTCTTTTTCTTCTTTCCATTTCCATCCGCGCTTCAAAGCATCCGCTTTCGTGAGTGGGAAATATTCCTGCGCGACCGTTTCGTTGTAGGCGAAAGGGCTGAAGGAAACGGGGAAGAACTCTCCCCACTCGCCTTTCTTCCGCATCTGTTCAATGATCTTGGGGACCAGCTGCTCGTACTCCTCCTTCGTGTATTGCTTGTTCAAGATGCAATACTCCCTGTCGCGGATTCCATCGCAGCCGAAGAGGTGTTTGGCATTGATGCAATATTCCGAGTAGAACACATCGAATGTGTGACGAGAGAAGGTGGAGAGATGCGTATTCCTGGTTCCGTACATGCCGAGGTACTCGTAGCAGAGTTCGTTTTCCTCCGTGTAGTTGTTATCCCGGCAATCCTTCAAATCCACAACCTGCATGCAGTAGGCGCAGTCCTCGCAGCGATCGACAAAGAATGAACGGAACGTATTCTTCGAGTTGTAGAGATGCGTGCCGCTGACGTTCTGAACGTTATTGCTGGGCATGTAGTGGCGTGGGACGGCTTGTTTCACGATGCTTAACTGATGCACGAGTTCCTCCATTCTGCGTTTATCACACAGGTCGAGATTCCGCTTCACTGCTTCATATTCTTCTTTCGAATGTGCTTTGTTCCCGATGTGGTACTTCTTGTTCCGCAACCCCGCGCAAGCGATACATTCGCTGCATCCCTGCAGGTCGTAGCAGAAGAGGAGATGATCGGAATGGTAGCAATCCTGGCAATAGAGACATTGGTACAACTTGCGGCAATCGGTGCATTCATAGCTCCATTCGCACTCGCGTGTGACGAGATTGTCCACGCAGTCCTTCGAGTAGTACGCGGAGCCGTAGAGGCAATCCTGTGAGTACACGGATCCGAAGGTGAGATAGCAGCTCTTGCAGTCACCGAGAAAATTGCAGTAATCGCAGTTTTCGGAGTTGACGATGTAGAGACCGATACGGGGGACTCGTTTTTGGAGTGTTGCGAATTGCCCGCAGAAAGGACGACTGAAGTCCGGTTCCTCCGCGAAGGCCGTCCCGTGCCACTTGTCACTCCACCAGCATTCCGGGCAGTACACCGGGAATGGCTTGTCGGCAGAGTACATGGAGAGCATATCTCTCTGGCAAAGATCGCATTTTCTCCGGGAAAGGTTCCGCTCGTTGCGGATCGCATATCTTCTTTGTTGGCGGCACTCCGGGCACTCTGTCGGCGGCGGGATGAGCTCCTTCTTTTCGGCGAAGACCGGCGAAATCTTCTCGTAGAAATCGAGATCATCCTGCGTGATCTCGAAGGATTGGCCGCACTGTCTGCAGGATTTTTGCACTGGGTATCAGTATACCTCCTTCAGATAGCATTTTTCGCAGTACACGATTTCCGGCCGGCCCGGAGCGTATGCCGTTTCGATCTTTTTCCCGCACTTCATGCAGTCGCGCGTCGAGAGTTTCCGCGGTCTCCTCTGAGCCATGCGGTCTAAGTAGCGCTGGTCCGGATGGCGTCGCGGGATGGGGAGCCCCGTTCGCCGGTAGAAGTCCAATTCCTGCTTGATGATGCGGAAAGGCCTCTGGCTCAGCTCACACCGGACGGCCCACTCGAGGATATCATCCGGAACCTCCGCGATGGATTCCGGAAGCTGAGAAGCCGAGATGATCCGCTTCACGTCCGGTGGAGGGGATTCGAACTGTGACCAGGGGATGCCCCGGGCGGTTGCTTGGTCTTTCGTGAGCGGAAAGTACTCCTGCGCGCGGGATTGGTTGTACCCGAAGGGGATGAACTGAAGCGGGAAGAATTCCCCCCATTCTCCGGTTTTCCGCATGTGTTCGATAATCTTTTCCACGAGAGGCCTGTACTCTTTCTCAGAGTACTGCTTATTGAGGACACAGAACGACGCCTGGTTCATCCCCGCGCAGCCGAAGAGGTCGTGGGAGTTCTGCGTGCAGTCGCAGTACATGGCGTTCTTGTTGTCGTAGGTAAAATGACAGGCAATCAGATTGTAGGCGTTGGTGATGGCGTGGCACTCGTACATCATCTCCGCCCATCCGACGTGGTAGATATCGAGAGCGTCCTTCACATCGATCGCGTCTGTGCAGTACCGGCAGTCCTGCATGTTGATGGAGTCGAAGCATTCCTTGCAGTCCTTGGAGGAGAACAGGAGGTCTCCGGTCGAATCCTCCGATTGCACCTGGTAGGTCGCCGGGTGGACGGCTACGCGCTCCTTCCGTCGGATGTACTCCTTCCGGAGGTTTCCGAGTGCGAAGGAGGAGAGCGGGAAGATCTTTGCCATGCGTTTCTCATACTCTTCCTTCGAGTATTGCTTATTCTCGATGCAGTATTGTTTGTTGCGCAGATTCACGCACATGAAGCAGTCGGTGCAACTCATGCAGTCGTAGCAGAACCACACGTTCCGGCAGCGCTTGATGAAGTCGCAGAAGAACGCCCGATAACTCCCCCATGCGTAGTAGGTTTCGTAGCAGAGTTCGCACCCCTCGTTTAAGTAGGAGCAGTCGACGCAATCGCGGCAGTGATCGATGACCCAATCGCTGTAGTAGATATCCTCGCTCTCGAATGTGACGGAGGAGAGATAACAGTTCTTGTTCTTCCCCGAGTGATTGGTGTAGTGCGCATTCTCACTTTGCTTGTTCACGAGGGCGACGCGCGGCACCTCGAGCTGCAATTCCCGGAATTGCTCGAAGAAGGGCCTTGAGAAGTCGAAGTCCCTTCCATACTTGAGGGCGTTCCACTTGTCTGACCACCAGATTTCCTGCTCATAGACCTTGAAGGGGGAGTTCGGAGGGTACATGGAGACAATTTCCTTCCCGCTGAAATCACACTTCCTTCGGTACATGAAGCGTTCGTTCCTCCAAGCGAGACGACGCTGCTGTCGGCAGTCCGGGCAGTGGGTGGGAGGAGGAATCGAATATTTCTTTCCCCCAACGGAAGGAGCCACTCTCTCCAGGTATTGTCTATCATCCTCCGTGACTTCGAAGAACTGACGACACCAGGCATTGGCACACACTTTCCCTGTGATGGACGTCGTCGGATCGTGCATGGAAGATCAGTATACCTCCTTGAGGTAACACTCTTCACAATAGACGATTTCCGGCCGCTCGGGCGCGTAGGTTGTTTGCATCTCCTTCCCGCACTTCATGCACGGGCGGGTCCAGAGCTTGTAGGGGTTGCAGGATTGCCAGCGCCGCAGCATCCGGATATCCGGATGCACGCGTGGAATCGGCAGCCGCATGGTGCGATAGAATTCCAGTTCCTTCTTCAGGATTTTAAAATTTCTCCCACTCTCCGTGCAGGTAAGCACTTGCTCGCAAAGGTCATCTTGTGTGTCATCGATGGCATCGGGCAGGGCTCTCAGCGATCTCTCTGATGCAGGAATGAGGGATGGCAGATCCTCCCACTTCCATCCGCGCCTGAGCACCTCTCCCCTTTGGAGTGGGAAATACCGGGAGGCAGCGGATTGATTGTATGCACATGGTGTCAGCACAATCGGGAAGAACTCACCCCACTCCCGCGTGCTTCGCAGGTGGGCGATCACGCGTGGCAGCAGATCTTCGTACTCCTCCTTCGTATACTGCACGTTGAGGATGCAGTACCGCTTGTTCCTCAATCCTGTGCACCCGAAGCAGTCCTTGCAGGAATAGCAATCGATGCAGTAGGTCATGTTTGAACAGAGACGACAGCGGATACACATGCGCATGAAGTAGTTTCCCCCGCCAAGCCCCTGGCTGTTATAGAGCAGTTCTCCGATGCCGCCCTGCGTGAGGTCCATCGCGGAGATGCACTTCTCGCTGGGGGTGAGGTCCCACGCGTAGCGTACGTCCTGAGCGTTGAAGCTCGCGAAGCACTGGTAGCACCGCGCGCAATTCGTCAGGAGATCGCCGACGCACTCCTCACAGTTCACTTGGGAGAGATTCTTCCAGATAGTACTGCCAGAGACTTGCCCGAATTTTTCAAGACTCCGTTTGAGGGTGGAATACTTGCCGTCGATAGTTTCCGCTTTGATTCGCCGGTACTCTTCCGGCTCGACCGGCTTGTTGAATATCACGAAAGAGGTGTTTCGAAGGTTTGAGCTGAAGAGACAATCATGACATCCGTTGCAGTCGATGCAGTAGTGGCTGTCGCGCGTTTCGCTGCAATGGAAGAGGAAACTCGAGAGGTGGGAATTGACGCAGTGAACGCTCTCGTAGAGATGACTGGATCTCTGGCAGCGCAGGCAGTCGACGATGTCACTGCAATATCCCGTTATCCGCTCCGAGTAGTACACATCCTGCGAGCGGTGCACCGTAGAGCAGTAGTAACTGTCGCGGGCATTGCCGGCTCCGTTGCAGTATTCACAGTTCTCACAGTTCTCGTTGGCGGCGGCCATCTTCGGCACCCAGTCGTGGAGCTTTTGGAATTGGAGGAAAAAGGGGAGTGAGAAGTCATACGTCTTGCCGTACGCGAGGGCATCCCAGATATCCGACCACCACTCATCGACCGCATAGACTGGGAAACGATTCGTGGGGGAGTAGACGGTGAGGAGGGGTTTTCCGGAGAGATCGGATGTACGGCGATAGAAGACGAGAGTCGTGCGGAACATGCTCCGCCACTGATGCCGACAGTCGGGGCAGCGAGTCGGTTCGGGCACGTCAAACTTCTTCAGGAATTCTCGATCCTCAGCGAGAATGTCGAAGGAAGCTTTGCACCACAGGTTGGCACAAGTGCGCTGCATGGAGATTCAGTATACCTCCTTGAGGTAGCATTCCTCGCCCATTCGACTCGCTCGGCTCACTCAGGGTGAAAATTGCTTCAGTAGACCTCTTTAAGGTAGCAATTTTCGCAATAGACGATTTCGGGCCTCTCCGGAGCATACGTCGTCTCCATCTCCTTCCCGCACTTCATGCACGGGCGGGTCCAGAGCTTGCGTTGATGGCGCCGGAGGAGCCGCATGCGGTGGCGTTCTTCCGGGTGATGATGTGGCAGAGGAAGGTGCATTTCGCGGTAGAACTCCAATTCTTTCTTCACGATGCGGTAGGGCCGCTGCGTCGTTTCACAGCGGATCGCCCAGTTGAGGACATCGTCGGGAATGTCCTCGATGCGCTCGGGGAGATCTTTGGCGTCGATCACTTTTTCGACGTCCGGGATCTCATCATTGCTTTTCCAGCGGTAGCCGCGCTTCCTCGCATCTGTTTCCGGGAGCGGGAACCAATCCTTGGCCATCGTTTCATTGTAGGCGAAAGGTGACAGAGCGGCGGGGAAGAAGTTGCCGAAGCTCCCATCCTTCGTCATGCCGGCGATGATCTGTTCTGAGAGGCGGCGGTACTCTTCCTGCGAGTATTCACGGTTGAGAATGCAGTGTTTCTTCTGCTGCAGGGAAATGCATCCGAAGCAATCGGAGCAGGAAAAGCAGGATTGGCAGTACTTCAGTCCGTTCCCGTGCCAGCAGGCATTGCACGCGATGCAGTCGAAGAGACCCTGACATCCGATGGTCTGACAGCAGCGCTCGCTCCGGTCGTAGCCCATGTAATCCATGTCCGTGGCATGAAATGTGTTGTCGATCTGAACCGCATAGGAGCAATCTTCGCTGTCGGCGCAGAAGAAGCAGCGGTGCATCTGCTTGCAGTTCGTCATCGTGCTCCCCTCACACTCCTCGCATTGCACCTGCATGAGGGCGCGGACGGGGAAGCGCCGCGGCAGTTCCTCGAAGAAGAGTCGTTTCGCCTTCGCAAGGCCACTTAAGGTGTCGAGTTCCATGGCTTGCACTCTTTTCGCATACTCCTTCTCGGTCAGTTGTTCATTGAAGATGCAGTGCTTCTTCTGTCGCAGGTTGGCGCAGAAGAGGCAGTGAGTGCATCCCTTGAGTTCTCGGGAAAACGCGGAGTCCCGGGTGTCTTCGCAATGATCGAGGAAGAGGGAGTGATAGCAGTTCTTGGAGAAGAGGCACTCGTAGCAGAGCTCGCATTCATAGAGCCAGAGACAATCGAGACAGTTGCGATTCTTCGTGGAGTACGCACCGTAGAGGCAGTCCTCTTCGTAGTGGCTCCCGAAGGTCAAGTAGCAGTTCTTGTTGGCGAAGGAGTAGTTGCTGAATTCGCTGTTCTCGGTTTGCTTGTTGATGATGGAAAGCCGGGGGACTCTGGCGAGGAGTTCCTTCAGCTGTTCAAAGAATGACGCACGCTCGCGATACGGTTGTCCGAAATCGAGTGGATTCCAGTGATCGGAGAAGAAACAGTCGTGGCAATAGACGGGGAAGGGGACATCCGCTGCGTACATCGAGACGACCTCTCGCTTACAGAGGCTGCACGGGCGTTTGGCGAGGCTGCGCTCATTGCGATGAGAGCAGCGAAGCAGCGAACGGCAGTCGGGACAGCTCTTCGGCGATGGGAGCTTGAGCTCCTCATAGAACGCCCGATCTCTTGGAGTACTCTCGAAGACGAGGCCGCAATCTTTACAGGTGTTCGGCATTGGTGGTCAGTATACCTCTTTGAGGTAGCATTCCTCGCCCATTCGACTCCCCCGCATGCGCGGGGTCGCTCAGGGTGAAAATTGCTTCAGTAAACCTCTTTGAGATAGCAATTTTCGCAGTACACAATCTCCGGTCTTTCCGGAGCGTACGTCGTCTCCATCTCCTTCCCGCACTGCATGCAGGGGCGGGTCCAGAGGCGGCGGGGATTGCGATAGCGAAGCCTCTCCGCATAGCGACATTCGTAGCACGAATGCGGTATAGGGAGCGACATGTCACGATAGAAGGCCAGCTCCTGAGCGAGGATCTTATAATTCTTTCCGCATCGCTCGCATGCAAGTACTTCGTCGAGAATAGTATCCGGCACATTCTGGATGGCGTCAGGAATGCGGTACGTCTGAGGTTTTAGGAGCTTCGGGTTCGTGTCGCGCCACTTCAGCCCCCTCCGGAGGGCCTCCTCTCTTGTCAGAGAAAAGCTCTCCTGTGCATTCGTCTCGTTGTAGCAATACGGCGAAAGACTCATCGGGAAGAATTCCCCCCATTCTCCATCCTTCCTCATGCGATCGATGATCCGACCCACCAGCCGTTCATAAGCATCCTTCGTGTACTGCTTGTTCAGGATACAGTACTGCCGACGCTTCACTCCGATGCAACCGAAGAGATGCTGCGAGTTGTGGCAATTGTCGCTGTAGAGCACGTACTTATCTTTCCAGCACCACGTGGTGAAGTGTGTCATGTAGGAATGATCCGGTGTGCATCCTTCACAGCACCATTCACATCGTCCGGTCTGGCTCACGTCATAGCAATTCTTGGGGCTGTCACCATGGATGATGAATTTGCAATACTCAGCGCCGTCCTCTTGGAACCCCAGTGTATCCTTGCAGTTGAAGAGGTCATCCCCGAGACAGTTCTCGCAATGTTCGAGATGTGCATATTTGCGTGGGAAAGCGAGAATCCAGTGTTCGAAGCGCTTCTTCATTACTTCGATGCCATTGTGCGAGTCGAGATGGAGTGCGGCCAGTTGATAATGATATTCCCCCTTCGAGTATTGCTGGTTGAAAATGCAGAATTCCTTCTGCCGTAACCCGATGCAACCTATGCAGTTCTTGCAACCCTTGAGTTCAATGCCGAATAGGCAGTCGCTACAGCTCTCGCAGTGCCGCAGAAATGCGCACCGGAAGAGTCTCTGACTTGCCATGCATCCATACGCCATCTCGGAAAAATGTGTGGAAGAGCAATCGAAGAGCAATCTACTCTTCAGGCAGTTGTAGTCGCAGTAATAACAGTCCTGCAGTTCCCAAGCCCCTGTGATGAGGTAGCAATTTTTTCCAAAGGCAAAATCCTGGCAATACTCACAATTCTCACTCGCGACGCCTTCGTCATTCATCATCGCAATCTGAGGTACGACCCGGAGAAGCTCGCCGAACTGTTCCATGAACGGCCGCTCAAGATCGACATCTCTTCCGAACGACGTGGGATCCCATCGATCGCTCCACCAGCATTTCAGGCAGTACACAGGGTAGGGTGCATCTTCCGAATGAACAGAAATGATGTGTCGTTTGCAGTCGCTGCAAGTACGACCAATAAGGGCATGCTCTCTGCGCCACACCATACGACGTTGGAAGCGGCACTCCGGACACTTGGTTGGCGGCGGGATCATCTCCTTCTTCCCGGCGAAGACCGACGAAATCTTCTCGTAGAAATCGAGATCATCCTGCGTGATCTCGAAGGAAGTTTTGCACCAATCATTAGCGCAGATTTTCTGCATTATGAGGAAAGTATAGCGAAGATTCGTCATGGTGAGTTATGTCATGGTGAGCCCGTCGAACCACGAACCATGACGAATACACGTCGCCCTTCGACGGGCTCAGGGTGACGTGCATAGTGGGTATTTCAATACACCTCTTTCAGGTAACACTGTTCACAATACACAATTTCTGGCCTCTCAGGAGCGTACGTCGTCTCCATCTCCTTCCCGCACTGCATGCAGGGGCGGGTCCAGAGGCGGCGGGGATTGCGTAAGTGGAAGCGATTCATGCGGCGGCAGTCGAAGCAGCGGTGGGGGATGGGCAGCATACGGCTTCGGTAGAGAGCCAGTTCCTGCGCGATGATCTTGAAGTTCCGGCCGCACGCTTCGCAGCGCAGCACCTTCTCAACGATGTCGTCCGGGACATCCTCGATGCGATCCGGAATGTGCTCTACGGTCTCCTTTCCCTCCGTCTTCGGCAGGTTGTCCTCCCACGGCCAGCCTTTATCAGTTGCTTCCTTCTTCATATGGGGGTACCACCACTGCGCCGTCGATTCGTTGTAGCCGCTCGCGCAGAGCTGCATCGGGAAGAATTCGCCGTACTCGCCGTCAGCGGTCATCTTCTCGATGATCTTCGCACGCAGATCGTGGTACGCATCTTCCGTGTACTGCTTGTTTAAGATGCAGAACTTTCCGCGTTGCAGCTGCACGCAGCCGAAGCAGTCCGATGTCCCGCCGAAACAGTACATGCAGTACCTGAGCCGCGCGGCGCTCTCCATGCAGGAAACGCAGAAGGCGAGATCGTAGCTCGAGTAGCCGATCGAGAGCGAGTCATAGCAGAGCTCGATGCCGATGCCGAACTGGAAGATATCGCGGCAATACTTCACGCCGAGCTGCAGCTGGCTGCAGAGCTTGCTGTGTTCGATATCGCTGCAGTCGTAGCATTGCTGCGCATCGCGCGCGCGGTAGAGGTAGTTGCCCGTCGAATCCTCCGTCATCTCCGTCTGCAAACATTTCCAGTGGTGCTTGAGCTGCAACTCCTTGAATTTCTGCAGCAGGGATTGCGTCATCGCCCATGAACACAGAGAGACCTCCGCGATGCGTTCCTTGTACTCCTTGGGCGACAGCTGTTCGTTTAAGAAACAGTGCTTCTTGTTGCGCAGTCCCACGCAGAGGAAGCACTCACTGCAGCCGATGCAATCGCGGATGAAGCGGCTCTCGGAGCAGTTTTGGCAATCCTGACACCACGAGAGGCCGTAGCATCCCACGACATCGACGCACTCGTAGCACAGCTCCGATTCGTGGCAGTAGTGCACATCCATGCAGTTGCGGCTCTTCTTCACGCCGTAGCCGTAGTAGCAGTCCTCACAGAGTGATGTATGGAAGACGAGGTAGCAGTTCTTGCTGTGACCCGTCTGGTGCGTGTAGTCGCAGTTCTGGAGCACGGTGTCGTTCGTCGTGCAGGCGTACGGCACGGTCATCTCGAGGTCACTCAGTTGCTCGAAGAACGAGCGGTGCGGATCGTAGTCGCGGCCAGCGGAGAGGGGATCCCACTTGTCACTCCACCAGCAGTCCAGACAGTACTGCCTCTTGGCTCTGGGATTACTTGGTTCGAATTGCGAGATGATGTTCTTTTTGCAGAGTGCGCATCGGCCTGGATAGAGGTAGCGCTCGGTGTACCACGCCATGCGCCGCATCTCGCGGCACGGCGGACACCAGGTGGGTGTGGGCACTTCCAGCTTCTCGTAGAACTCGAGATCATCAGGAGTGATCTCGAAGGATCGGCCGCACTGCTTGCACGATTTTTGCACTGGGCGTCAGTATACCTCCTTCAGATAGCACTCCTCGCAATAGACGATCTCGGGACGATCGGGTGCATAGGTGGTCTCCATCTCCTTCCCGCACTTTTGACACTTCCGCTTCCAGAATGTGCGGGGATTGCGCTTGGCGAACCGATCGAGATGCCGAGTAAACCAGTGGCGGCGTGGAATTGGCAGATTGTTCTGACGATAGAAGGCGAGCTCTTGCGCTTGAACCTTGAACGGTCGCCCCGTGACCTCGCAGCGGATCGCCCAGTTCAGGATGTCGTCCGGCGTGTCTTTCTGATGGTCGGGGAGTTGCGCGGCGTCGATCGTGCGCTGCACCTCCGGCGGCGGCGCTTCCTCGCCATCCCATTGCCACCCCTTCGCGCGCACGTCGGCTTTCTGCAGAGGGTAGTACACTTGCGCGGATGTCTTGTTGTATCCGAAGAGGGAGAGAGGAGATGGAAGAAATTCCCCCCACTCACCGGTATCTTTCATATGTTCGACGAGCTTTCCGGCGAGTCGTTCGTACTCCTCCTTCGTGTACTGCTTGTTTAAGATGCTGTATGAACCGTGTGTCATGTTCACACACCCAAAACAGTTCTTGGAATTCTCCATGTACCAGCAGTAGAGCAAGTCGGAGCAGCTCACATTCCCGCCGAGCGTGAACAGGAGGTGGTAACTGTTCTCGCCCGAGATCGTGCACTCGAGGGACTCCTGGAAATTCAGGCCGTACTGATAGATGTCGTAGAGATTCTTCGCGCCCGTGACGACTTGGTAGCAGAACTTTGCACGCTCCACATTCTCGCAGTCGAAGCTTACGTGCGTATCTTTGCAATTCACGAGGTAATCTCCCGAGCAGTGCTCCGTATTCAAGCCGTGGAATTCCTTGAAGGGGTGTTTCGCCTCCATTTCCGTAAGCCGCGCACACCACTCTCGATACTGCGTGAACGATCCAAGATCGACGGAGCGCATGCGCCCCTCGTACTGCTCCTTCGTGAGCTGCTCATTGCCGAAGCAGTGCTCCTTGTTGCGAAGGCCCGCGCAGAGGAAGCAGCTCTTGCAGCCGATGCAGTCTCTCAGGAAGGCGCTCGAGTGGCAGTTGATGCAATCCTGGCAGTGCGTGAGGCCATAGGAGGAGTGGCAATCAACGCAGTCGTAGAGGAGCTCGCATCGGAGGTTGTAGAAGCCGTCCATGCACGAGCGATTGTGCTTGAAACCGTACCCGTACATGCAGTCCTCGCAGAAGTCCGCGTGCATGATGAGATAGCAGTTCTTGGAAGACCCGGCGTAGTGGACGTAATCGCAGTTTTGGAGCTCGCCTTGCACATCCAGTGCGAGCGAGGGGACGCTCATCTTGAGCTCTCTGAACTGCTCGAAGAACGGCCGCGAGAAGTCGATCTCCTGCCCGTATGTGCGGGCATTCCATTTGTCGCTATGCCAGCACTCGCGGCAGTAGTACGGGATGGAACTCTTGGGAGAGAACTGCGTGAGCGTCCGTTTCCCGCATAGCTTGCATGTGCCCGGTGAGAGGTTGAATTCGTTGCAGAACGAGAGGCGTCGCTGCTGCCGGCAGTCGGGGCAGAGGGTTGGCGGAGGAATCGCATACTTGGTGCCTCCGAAGACGGGACTCACCTGTTCGTAGAACGCGAGATCATCAGGAGTGATCTCGAAGGATCGGCCGCACTGCTTGCACGATTTTTGCACTGGGCGTCAGTATACCTCCTTCAGGTAGCACTCCTCGCAATAGACGATCTCGGGACGATCGGGTGCATAGGTGGTCTCCATCTCCTTCCCGCACTTCATGCAGGGTCTCTTCCAGAGCTTGCGCTGGTTTCGCAGCGCCATGCGCCTGCTGTGCCGTTCGTCGGGATGGAAGTGCGGAATGGGGAGCTGCATCTTCCGGTAGAAGTCGAGCTCCTGCCTGATGATCCTGAAGGGGCGCCGTGTCGCTTCACAATCGATCGCCCAATTCACGATGTCATCCGGAACATCTCCGATGGAGTCGGGCAACTTGGATGCGGGGATGACTTTGGCAACTTTCGGCATCTCGTCTTTCTCTTCTCGCCACTTCCAGCCCCTCCTGAGGACTTCCTCCTTCGTGAGGGGGAAGTATTCCTGTGCCACGGTTTCGTTGTACGCGAACGGGGAGAGCGTCACGGGGAAGTACTCACCCCACTCGCCAGTTTTTCTCATGTGATCGATGATTTTTGGGACCAGATTTTCATACTCTTCCTTCGTGTATTGTTTGTTGAAGATGCAGTACTGCCTGTGGTGCAGGTTCACGCAGCCGAAGCAGGATGTGCAGTAGTGGGCGTGGTGGCAGTACAAGACGTTTTTGTTGCCGTAGCCGAAACCTGAGAAGAGGCAATGGTAAGCGTTCAGAACGAAGTTATTGCACTCGTAGAAGAGCTCGCTCTTGAGCCCACTCATCGTGGAGTCTCTCGCCTCCTTCATATCCACGAGGAACTGACAGTCGGCACAGTCCTGCGCCTGCCTCGTATTGAAGCAGTTTCGGCAATTCTGTGATTCGTAGATGTAATTTCCGCTGCAGTTCTCCGTCATGCGTTGATGGGACCAGGGCTGCGGGGACGCTCGATGGAGTTCTTCGAATGCGAGAGCGACGGAAGCACGCTTCTTGGGAGATCGGAGCATGGTGAGCAGACGCTCTTCGAAATCTTCCTTCGAGAGTTGCTGGTTCAGCCAGCAGTAGGAGGCGTTCCGCAGGCCCACGCATCCGACACATTGGCTGCAGTTCATGCAGTTACTGAGGAGGAAGCTCGTTTGGCAGTTGACGCAGTTTCGGGAGAAGAGCAGCGCATAGCATCCGAAACATTCGTTGCACTCGTAACAGCGCTCGCTCCGGCGGACGCTACTGCAATCGACGCAGGACAAAGAATTTTGAATCCAGTAGCAGTGCATGCAATCCTCATTGAAGCTGCCGCAGAACAACATGTAGCAGTTCTTGTTGTATGTCGCATTGAGCGTGTAGTCGGAGTTCTCACTGTTCACGTTGAGAAGATTGATGAAGGGGGTGCTCTTCAGGAGGGAATCGATTTGATCGAATACTGGATGAGAGAAATCGATCTGCTGTCCGTATTCCCGGCCGTCCCACGCATCGGACCACCACGTATCATTCGCATAGACGGTGAGGGGCTTGTCGGGAGAATAGGCGGAGACGATGGTCTTGCGCGTGAAGTCACACGTGCGGTGGTAGAGTTTGCGCTCATTGCGGAACGCACAGCGCCGCTGGTACCGGCAGGCGGGGCAGAGGGTTGGTGGCGGGATCAGCTCCTTCTTCCCGGCGAAGACCGGTGACACTCTCTCGTAGAACGCGAGATCATCAGGAGTGATCTCGAAGGCAGAGGCGCACCAAGGGTTAGCGCAAGTTTTCTGCATGGCATCAGGATACAGGAGGACGAGAGTGCCGAAATACCCTTGTATTCTCGGGTTCTTCATTGACTCTCCCGTCTCTCCTCTATTACAGTGCCCCCGCCTGAGAAGCTTTCTCCTCCTTACATATAAGGAGAAGGAAGCTCGCTGATGTTCGAGTCCGACGTAAGCAACCTTACCAACCGGACTTCAGGAACCGCCCAGCGCACCCGTCTCACCTCTTCCTTAAGGACCTATGTCCGCAGGACTCATTGCCCGTAAACTCGGCATGTCCCTCCACTTCCTCGCCAATGGCGAGGCGGTGCCCGTGACGTACCTGCAGGTGGAGCCGAACGTCGTGGTGCGCATGAAGACGGCGGAGAAGGACGGCTACAATGCGCTCGTGCTTGGCGTCGGCGCGAAGAAATGGAAGACGCGCAAAGGGCATGAACACACGCGTTACCAGGTGCAGAAAGAGTGGCAGGTCGATTCGCTCGAGGGCGTGGCACCCGGTGCGCTGATCACAGCGGAAGTCGTGCCGGTTGAGAGTCTCGTGACCGTGAGCGGTGTCAGCAAGGGGAAGGGGTTCCAGGGTGGTGTGAAGCGCTACGGATTCGCCGGAGGACCGGCGTCCCACGGATCCCACTTCAAGCGCGAGCCGGGGTCCGTCGGTATGCGCCAGCATCCGGGCAGAATCCACAAGGGCAAGCGCATGGCGGGGCATATGGGAGGCGATACCGTGACCATCCGCAACCGACCGGTACTCGTTTCCGATTCGGGGAAAGGCATTCTCGCCATCAAGGGCCCGGTTCCGGGACCGAATGGCGCCGCTGTGTATGTAACCGTCTCCGTTCCTGCTCCCACGAAAGCCAAATGACCATCGATGTCTACACCTCCGCCGGCTTAAAGAAGGGGACGGCCACTCTGCCGCCCGCACTCTTCGAAGCGGCGATTAATACCGGGCTCATGCACCAGGCACTCGTGCGGCAGCTGAGCGGCGCGCGGTCCGCGATCGCGCATGCGAAGGCTCGTTGGGAGGTGCAGGGTTCCACACGCAAGCTCTACGCCCAGAAGGGCACGGGTCGCGCTCGTCGCGGCTCCATCCGCAGCCCGCTCATGCGCGGAGGCAACAAGGCGTTCGGTCCGAAGAAGGATGCGAATTTCCTCAAGGCGATGCCCAAAGCCATGCGCCGCTGCGCACTCTTCTCCTGTCTCTCACTGAAGGCCAAGGAGAGCGCTCTTCTCGGTCTCGAGTCCTTCGAAGGCGCCAAGACGAAGGAGGCATTCGCACTCTTGAAGAAGTTACCGGTCGCTATCGGCCGCCACATCCTCTTCGTCACGGCGGACGGGAACGTCTCTCTCGAGAGATCCACGCGCAATATCCCGGCGGTCAAGACCGTCCGCGCCGCGTACTTAAATCCCGCCGATGTCCTCTCCGCTCGCCACATCATCTTCTTCGTGGATGCCCTGAAGAAAGCGGAGGAGGTGTTCACGGGCAAGCTGCCGAAAGTACCGAAAGCTCCGAAGCTCTCCGAGCCGAAGATGGCGGAAGAAAAATCAAAAGCGCCGCGGGTGAAGAAGACTCCCGCGAAGAGTCCTGCGGCCGCGAAGCGTCCTCGTGCAGCGAAGAAGACCTCCACTAACCCTAACACCTAACCCTCTTCATGGATCTCTCCCACATCATCCTCGGCCCCGTCGTCACGGAGAAAGCGGAGCGTCTGCGCACGGAGCACACGCATACCCTGCGCGTTGCGCCTAAGGCGACGAAGATCGATGTGAAGGCGGCGCTCAAGCGCTACTACGACGTCGATGTCACGAGCATCCGTGTCCTGAGGACACATGGGAAGGAGAAAGCGATGCCGCGCGGCGGCACCATGGAGAAGCGGCACCCCTACAAGAAGATGATCATCACGCTTTCGAAGAAGAGTAAGTCACTCGATCTCGTTTCCTTCAAGATGTAGCCATGGCGATCAAGATCCTCAAACCAACGACTCCCGGACGACGCCAGATGACGATCGCCGACTTCTCGGATCTCACCGCCAAGCGCCCCGAGAAGCGCCTCGCCTCCGGCCGCCGGAGGATTTCCGGCCGCAATTCCGCTGGCCGCCTGACCATCCGCCACCGCGGCGGCGGTCACAAGCGTCTGTGGCGCTCCATCGATTTCAAGCGCACGGACAAGGCGGGGGTACCCGGTTGTATCGCCGCACTCGAGTACGATCCCAATCGTTCCGCGCGCATCGCCCTTGTTCATTACATTGACGGCTCCAAGCGCTACATCCTCGCGCCCGAGGGCCTCAAAGTGGGCGATCAGATTGTCTGTGCCGAGCGGACCAAGGTGAAACTTGGCAACCGCATGCAGCTCCAACACATTCCGGTGGGCTACAAAATCCATGACGTGGAGATCGTTCTCGGTAAGGGCGGATGCATCGTCCGTTCAGCCGGCACGGCGGCGATTCTCGTCGGTTTCGATGGTGTCTACGCGCTCGTTCAGCTGCCCAGCGGCGAATTGCGCAAAGTGCGCCGCGAGTGCTCCGCGACGATCGGCACGGTCAGCAATCCCGAACACAACCTCATCTCCATCGGCAAGGCCGGCCGCACGCGTTGGCTCGGCCGCCGCCCGCAGGTGCTCGGCAAGTCCATGAACGCCGTGGATCATCCGCATGGAGGTGGCGAAGGCCACTCGCCGATCGGTCTCAAGGCGCCCAAGACGCCGTGGGGCAAGAAGGCTCTCGGCGTGAAGACGCGTTCCGTCCGCAAGTCGCGGCGCCTCATCGTCCGTCCGCGCATCCACAAGAAACGCAAGAAGTAATCTTCCTCCTCTTTCGATCATGTCTCGTTCCATCAGCAAAGGCCCCTACATCAATGAGAGACTCCTCAAGAAAGTCATGAAGATGGCTGAGGCAGGGGAGAAGAAGATCATCAAGACGTGGGCTCGCAACTGCGACATTCCGCCGGAGTTCGTCGGCTACACGTTCGCCGTTCACAATGGCAAGGAGTTCGTGCCCGTGTACGTCACGGAGCAGATGGTCGGTCACAAGCTGGGCGAGTTCTCATGGACCACGAAGTTCAAATCGCACGGCGGCAAGCTCGCCGATGCGAAAGCCGCCGCTGCCGCTGCAACCGCAGCCGCTCCGGCCGCCGCTCCGAAGAAAGAATAATTTCCTCTCTTAAGCACCCATGAAAGCCTCTCTCATCGCCGTTCGCATCGCACCCAAGAAGGCCGCTCTCGTAGCGGCGATGGTGCGCGGCCTGCCTGCACTGGAGGCTATCGCCATGCTCGCACGCACGCAGAAGAAGGGTGCGCGTCTCATCGAGGCGCTGCTCAAGTCCGCCGTGGCGAATGCGGAACACAATGACAAGCAGCAAGCGGAGAACCTCGTCATCAAGACGCTCAAGGTCGACAAGGCGCAGTCCTATCGCCGCGGCATCCCCATGGCGCGCGGGCGCCAGCGGCCGATCCGCAAGTTTTTGAGCCACATCGTGCTGGAGTTGGGAGTGCGCGGAGCGGAGGAGGCTCCGAAAGCTCAAAAGGGGAAGAAGAGTGCTCCGAAGGCTTCACAGGAAGCGAAAAAGTCTGTAAAAGGTGTTGGTTCGAAGAAGGCGAAGGAGAAAAAATCCTCTCGATCCTCTGATTCTTCCGTTTCCTCTTCCTCCTTGTAAATGGGCCAGAAAGTGAACCCCAACGGCTTCCGCATCAATATCACGCACACGTGGCCGAGCACATGGTTCGCGCGCGGGCGCAAGTATCGTGATTACCTGCTGCAGGATCGTGCGATCATTCGCGCGGTGCACGCACGCTTCAAGGATGCGGGTATCAGCGGTATCACCATCGAGCGCGGGAAGAAGATCTCCCTCGCGATCCAGACGAGCAAGCCCGGCGTGATCATCGGCAAGCAGGGGGCGGCCATCGAGGATCTGCGCAAGGAGCTCGAGCGGAAGTTCGGCGGCGCATTCGAAGTGAACATCCAGGAGCTGCGCAACCCCGATGCCGACGCCGCAGTGATCGCGGAGACGATCAAAGGGCAAGTCGAACGTCGCATGCCCTACCGGCGCGCGGTGAAGATGGCGATTGAGAAGGCGATGCAGGCCGGCGCCATCGGCGTGAAAGTCCGCATCTCCGGGCGCTTGAATGGCGCCGAGATCGCGCGGTCGGATCTCTTCAAAGAGGGCAACATCCCCCTGCAGACACTGCGTGCGAACGTCGTGATGGCCATCACACATGCGGTGACCACGTACGGCACGATCGGTGTAAAGGTATACGTCTACAAGGGGTTGGTGTTCCGCAAGATGGAGCAGATGCAGTCCGCAGCACTCCCCAGTTCCGCTTCCTGATTTTCCCATGCTCGAACCCAAAAAGCTCCGGCATCGTAAGCAGCAACGCAATCGCGGAGCGTTCTACGGCAAAGCTCAGCGCGGCTACCAGCTCGCGTTCGGTTCCGTGGGCTTGAAGACGCAGGAGACAGGCGAGCTCACCGCACGGCAGATCGAAGCCGCACGCCGTGCCATGACGCATTGCGTCGCACGCGGCGGAAAGATCTGGATCCGTGTATTCCCCCACACTCCCGTGTCGCGGAAGGCCGCTGAGGTGCCGATGGGTTCGGGGAAGGGGTCACTCGAGTACTTCGCCACCATCGCCAAGGCCGGCACCGTTCTCTTCGAGATGGACGGTATCGGGGAGGATATCGCGCGCCATGCGTTGCGGCTCGCCGGTTCCAAACTGCCGCTCAAGACGAAGATCATTACCCGCACTTCCCTCTGATCATGACGACGGAAACCTCCACCATCGAGCTACGGAAGATGCAGATCCCCGATCTGGAGAAGGAGCTTCGTGAGCTCACCGTCTCCGTCCTCAAGATGCGTCTGGGTATCAAGCTGAAGAAGGAGAAGGACACCGCACGCTACCGCTTGAACCGTCGGCAGATCGCCCGCGTCCGGACGATTCTTGCCGAGAAACAGCGCGAATCGTTGTCCGTGAAGGGCAAAACCAGTACCCTTCCCCACCCGAAGAAATGAAGAAACTCCAAGGCATCATCACATCGGCGAAACTCAAGAACACGGTGACCGTGACGGTCCATAGGCTGTTGTTCCATCCGATCTACAAGAAGCGGTTCCGCCGTTCTAAGAAGTTCGCCGCCGATACCGCCGGGACAGCGGATCTTCAGCAGGGGGATACGGTGGTGATCGGCGAGTGCCGGCCCTTGAGCAAGACCAAGCACTTCAAGATTGTGGAAGTGGTGAGTCGTGTGCCGCGCGTGAGCGAAACGCAGGAGGAAGCTGGTCTCGAGGAAGTGATCCACGGCAAGAAGAAAGAAGCCGACAAGGAGAAGGAAGCTCTTCCCGCCAAGAAATCATGATTCAAGTGCAGACCATCCTCACCGTTGCGGACAACACGGGCGCCAAGAGCGCCATGTGCATCCGCATTCTCGGAGGCACCCGTCACCGCTACGCCGGCGTGGGTGATGTCATCGTCGTTGCCGTGAAGGACGCCGCGCCCCGCGGCACCGTGCGCAAGAAGGCGGTGGAGCAGGCGGTGATCATCCGCACGAAGGCCCTCACGCGTCGCAAGGATGGCAGCGGCATCCGCTTCGATGACAATGCCTGCATCATCATCGCGAAGGATGGCACGCCGAAGGGCACGCGCGTTTTCGGCCCCGTCGCCCGCGAACTGAGAGCCCGTGGTTATCAGAAGATCATCTCCCTTGCCCCCGACGTCCTATGAAGCTCCGCACAGGCGACCACGTCGTCGTCATCAGCGGCAAAGACAAAGGAAAGACCGGAAATATCCTCCGGGTGCTCGGTGATCGCGTCGTCGTGGGCGACATCAACATGCGTACGAAGCACATCCGCAAGCGTGCCGACCAGGCTGGGCAGATCATGCGCTACGAAGCGAGCATCTCCGCCAGCAACGTCATGCTCGTCGATCCGAAGACCAAGAAGCGCGCCCGCGTGGGCTATCGTCTCGATGAGAAGGGCCGCAAGCAACGCTTCCTGAAGCAGAGCGGACAGGCTGTCGTCGAAGGAAAGACCAAGACCGTGAAGAAAGCGCCACAGACCGTCCGTCGCAAGAAGAAGGGTGAGGAGGAGGTGCAGGAGCTGGAGACGCCGCAGGCAGCCGCACCGCAGGCGCAGAAGCCTTCGAAGACGCCGTTCTGGAAGAAGATGGGCTTCGGTGCCGAGGCGTTGGATGAGGCGGAGGTGAAAGACGCTCCGCGCAGCAAACAGGACCACAGCGTGCCGGCCCAGAGCCGGAGCACGGAATCTTTCCAGCACCAACGCGGTGAATGACCATGGCATACCTCACTCTCCATGACCGGCTCCGGGGTCCCATCGCGGAGGCGCTGAAGAAAGATCTGAAGATCGGAAACGTCCACGCGCTCCCGAAGATCGTGAAAGTCGTCGTGAACGTCGGCATCAACCGCTCGAAGATGGAAGGGAAGGAGATGCGCGAATACATCGGTTCCTGCCTCGCGAAAATTACGGGCCAGAAAGCGGTCTTCACGCTGGCACGCAAGGCTATCTCCAATTTCAAGACTCGTGAGAACATGGTGGTGGGTGCGATGGTCACGCTCCACGGACGGAAGATGGAGGAGTTCCTCGATCGTCTTCTCAGTTACTCCATCCCTCGCATCCGCGACTTCCGCGGCCTTCCGGGCAAGCTCGACGGTCATGGCAGCTATTCGATCGGTATCCGGGATCATTCGATTTTCCCGGAGATCCCGCCGCCGGACGTGAAGCAGATGTTCGGTTTGCAGGTACTCATCGCTACGAATACGCATGAAGATGAGCATGCCCGTGCCCTCTTGAAGCACATGGGCATGCCATTCCAACCCGAGCGCAAGCACGCGGAAGCGAAGAATGCGCCCGCGGAGGAAGCGAAGGAGTCGGTTGCTCCATCGAAGAAGAAACGTAATACTTGATGCCCCTTTCCCTTTCCATGGCTCGTATCGCACTCATCAACAAGCAGAAGGCACAACTCGCGGATTACCTCCGGGCGAAAGCCGCGGGCCGCAAGCCGAAGTTCCCCACGCGCATCTACAACCGCTGCCAGCTCTGTGCCCGGCGGCACGGCTACATGAGAATTTTCGGCATCTGCCGCATTTGTTTCCGGGAGCTCGCCTCCAATGGCGACATGCCGGGCATCACCAAATCCTCCTGGTAATCCATGTCTCCCGTCTCAGACCCCATCGGCGATCTCCTGACTCGCATGCGCAATGCCCAGGCCGCGCGCCACGAATCGTGCCGCGCCCCATGGTCGCGTATCTTGGAGCAGCTCTGCGGCCTTCTGCGGCAGGAGGGGTGGATCGCGGATGTTCGCGTGATCGGAGATGAGCCCAAGAAGGAGCTTGAGGTCACCTTCGACCGCGAGAAGCCGCGACTCACATTGCAGCGGGTCTCCAAGCCCGGCCGCCGCGCCTATAGCGGGGCGAAGGAACTCCCGCCGGTGCTCGAGGGCTTCGGCATCGCAGTCGTTTCCACGAGTCAGGGGCTCATGACAGACAAAGAAGCGCGCAAGCGCGGCGTTGGAGGAGAAGTACTTTGTACCGTTTCTTAAACCATGTCGCGTATTGGAAAAAAACCAGTGGCCATTCCCTCCGGTGTAACGGTGGATGTCAAAGGATCGCTCATCACGGTGAAGGGGGCGAAAGGGACGCTCACCTACGCGCACCTCGATCCGGTCATCGTGAAGGTGGAGGGCAGCCAAGTGGTCGTGTCCACGCAGGGGTCTGACCCGCGTGCCAGCGCCTTCCACGGCCTCACGCGTCAGCTCATCGCGAACATGGTGAAGGGCGTGAACGAGGGGTACGTAAAGCAGCTCGAGATCATCGGTGTCGGCTACAAGGCACAAGTGAAGGGCAAGACCCTTGTTCTGCTGTTGGGTTACTCCCACCCCATCGACTACAAGATTGCGGAGGGGATTGAGATCACGCAGGACGAGAAGAATAAGAACATCCTCATCATCCGCGGGGTCGATAAACAGCTCGTCGGACAGGTGGCCGCGGATATTCGCTCCTTCCGACCGCCGGAGCCTTACAAAGGCAAGGGTGTGCGCTACGTCGGTGAACAGGTCCGCCGCAAGATCGGTAAGGCTGCCGTGAAAGTCGAATCCTAAACTCTATGCTCTCTCCCAAAGCCCATCGACGGCTCATCCGCAAGCGGCGCGTTCGCGCCAAGGTCAGCGGCACGTCCGCTCGTCCCCGATTGGCGGTCTACCGGTCGCTCACACGCCTCACCGTGCAGATTATTGATGATACGGTCGGCAAGACCCTCCTCGCGGCTTCCACGAAGGAGGTGAAGAGCAAGCCGAACGTGAAGGGGGCTGCCAAGCTCGGAGAGTTCATCGCGGGCAAGGCGAAGGAGAAGGGGATCACCACAATCGTCTTCGACCGTGCCGGCTATGCCTACCATGGCCGCGTGAAGGCTCTCGCCGACGCCGCTCGTGCCGGCGGACTGAAATTCTAAACTCCTTTTCGAAGTCCTGTTTCCTCTCCCCGAACCCCTAACCTCCCATGCCCAAGTCCTCCCGTCCCGATCGTAAGAAAGGCAATCGCCGCCTCGAACCCAAAGAGTTCGAGGAGACAACACTGTCCGTCGACCGCGTCACCCGCGTGGTGAAGGGCGGCCGCCGCATGCGCTTCCGGGCGATCGTGGTGATGGGCAACAAGAAGGGCAAGGTGGGCTTGGGGACAGGCAAGGCCGCAGAAGTGCAGGCGGCCGTCAAGAAGGCGGTCTCGTCCGCGCGCAGGGCTATGATCCGCATTCCCATCGTGAACGGCACCATCCCGCATACGGTGAACGTGAAATTCAAGGCCGCACGCATCCGCCTGCTCCCCGCGCACGAGGGGACGGGCATCATCGCCGGCGGTGCGGTACGCGTGATCCTCGAGAATGCGGGCGTGCGCGATGTCCTCTCGAAGCGCTTCGGTACGGGCAACAAACTCGTGAACGCGCAGGCCACCATGAAGGCTCTCGGGATGCTGCGTGGCGCTCCGGGGATGACGGAAGAGGCTTCCGCACCCCTCAAGGAGACAGAAGCGGCCATCGAGGACTCCGACGCTCTCACGCAGGAGCGGGATCGGACGATCGCGGTGCAGGAAGTGGACAGGAAAGACGTGATTGAGGAGGCATGAAATGCGCGAGGTGAAAACCTTTGATGGTTTTCCCCTCACGGACACCCCTTTCCCTTCAAGGTGTCGCTCCAGCGCGGGGCCCGCAAGACCCACGCTTCGCGAATTTTTGGAGTGCGGGCAGGCCTGTGGCTCTGCCCGCACTCTGTGATGATGGATGTGTAAAAAGCGTATAATCCTTCCGTGCGTACAGCCCTCCTCATCATCGCTCAGAAGGATTTCCAGGACAGGGAGCTCAAGGGCGTGCGAGATGCCCTGAAGGCGGCCGGTTTCGAGATTGTTCTGGGGAGTGCCATGGCAGGGCCCTGCACAGGGAAATTTGGTTCAACGGAGGTTGCGCAGGTGGCATTGAAGGATGTCCAGGTTGCCGATTACGATCGCATCGCATTCATTGGCGGGCCGGGGGCCGAGGCTCTCGCATCCGATTCTGAGGCGTTGCGCATCGCTTTTCAGACGGCGGCGGCCTCCATCCCGCTCGGAGCTATCTGTATCGCCCCGCTCATCCTTGCCAAAGCGCGGGTCCTCTCCGGCCGGAAAGCCACGGTATGGGACTTGGGCGGGGTCCAGAAGGCTTTCCTCGAGCGCTACGATGCGCAGGTCACCGGGGATGATGTCACGGTGGACGGCTTGATTGTGACAGGCAACGGCCCCGATGCTGCGGAAGAGTTTGGAAGGACGTTGGCGACGATGGGGGAGCGGGATGCGCAGTAGCGGAGAAGAAATTGTGCAGCCACCTCGCGGGCATCCTTGATGGAGAGCATGTCGTTGTCGATGGTGCAGTGTGGATGCACCGGCGGTTCGTAGGGCTTGTCGGCCGTCGCAGGAGAGCCGCGCTTCACATAGATCCAGACGGGGTGGCAGATGGCATCGATTTCGTCGCGTACGGACGCGAATGGCGCGATGACGGCGACGAGCACGAGGAATCCCTGCGCGCGCAGCACGGATGCGAGCCGCGCCACCCGCAGGTTGTGACGCCGGCGGTCTGCCGGCGAGAGCGTCTCTTCCGTGGAGATGCTCGCGCGCATCTCGTCCCCGTCGAGGATGAGGATGCGTCGGAAGAGCGGGTGCATGTCATCCACATGTCCGAAATGTTCCTGCAAACCTCGTGCGAGCGTCGTTTTCCCGGCACCCATGTTGCCTGTGAGCCAGATGATGGGGAAGAGAGTGGCCATGGTCATCAGAGGGCTTTTTGCGGCGCCAAGGGGTCATAGGACTTGCCCGCTTCTTCGTAGAGCTTCCTGCGGAGGTCGGTGGCGGAAATCGCCTCAGTTGCGCCATCGAGTTCGATCAGGTCATAGCCCACGTCGCGGCCGATGTACACGCTCAATTCTGCACCCGGGTCGTTGATCGTCTGGATATCCACGCGGGATGTGTCAGGGAACTGCGCTCGGATCATGGCTTTGCGCTTCTCCAGATCAAAGGGGTTCTTCTTCGTCTTTCCCGTGTCTCTGAGCAGGATGATGCACCGATCGTTGCGTTCCAGAATGTGTTCGATGCATTTGCGGTGGCCCTCATGGAAGGGTTGGAAGCGGCCGACGAATACTCCGGTCTTCACGTTCATCGATCATAGTGAGAGGGGAACGAAAAAGACAAGCGGAGATGACGATTACGGTGATCTGTGGGTGGGAGGTGGATCGTTTCTCGCTCTGCGAAGCCGAAAAACCCCGAAACACTTCCGAAAGATACTCGTCCACCGCCAGCTGCGCGTTTGTTCCATGTGATGCAATTGTTCGAAGACGTTTTGAAGTTCCGACTGCAGCTGTCGTCCCCAGGACAAACCCGATTCCACAACGTGAAACAATTGCCTGTGCAAGTCCTGAAGCTCGGACTGCAGCTGCCGTTCTCTGGATAAGCCGGATTCCGCCGCTTGATGCAATTGCCTGTGCAAGTCCTGAAGCTCGGACTGCAGCTGCCGTTCTCTGGATAAGCCGGATTCCACTGCTTCTGTCCATGCCTCGCGCAGTCGCGCAAATTCCTTGTCTGCCGCCAAATGCGTGCGCATTTCCTGCTCAGCCATTTGCTTGCAGAACGGGCAATCGTGCTTCGAGGAGATCGCATCGACCGGCGGCCGGTAGGTGGAGGATGGAGGCATGGGCGGAGACATCCATCATAACCGACGTATCTCCGCTGTTGGAAGCACTTCTTCCGGAAGGAATTGGGAGGAATTGCACACTTCAGTACAATCCTCTCGTGGCCGTACTCCTCACGAACGCTATTTTCTACCACGTACCCAAGACGGGAGGGACGTGGGTGCGCCGCATGTTGGAAGTGGCGGGGGTACCGCACAGGGAGCTGCCCTGTGATCTCTGCGAAAACACTGCGGATCCTCTCTTCTGTATCCATGCCAGTTATCACCACGTCATCCTGCCGCAAGACGGGAGAAAGCGTTTGGCGTTTTTGTTCGTGCGTCATCCTCTGACGTACTATCAATCGTACTGGATGTTCAAAATGCGTTCGGGATGGGATAGGGACAATCCATTCGACCGGAAATTTGCGCAGGAAGATTTTCAGACATTCGTTCGTGCGGTGTTGTCCGGGTGCCCCAGGTGGGTCACGAAGACCTTCACGGAGTTTGCCGGGCCGGAGGATTCCCCGGCGGCGGATTTCATCGGCAAGCAGGAAACGTTGCGGCTGGATCTTCTGCGGGCGCTCAAGTATGCAGGCGAAGATATCGATGAAAATTTCCTCATGTATTCCTCGCCGGAGAATGAATCATCGGAAGGTTCTCAGTGGCGTGAGCGGTGTCGCTACACACCTGCGTTGCGGGAGGCCGTCTGTGAGGTTGAACGGGAAGCGATGAGCCGATTCGGCTATTGGTGAAACAACGTACGGCGCACATGCCTTCGATTCTGCGGACGAAATTCCCTCCGATTCCCTTTACCGTATACATCCTCTCCACTAGGATTTGGCTCCGGGCTTCGAAACTTCGAGGCACGCTTCCTTCTATGCTGCATACACTCGCGCCAGCACCGGGTTCCACTCAGCGCCGCAAGCGCGTCGCACGCGGCAACAGTGCCGGCGGCGGCACGACGGCCGGCCGCGGCACGAAAGGGCAGCACTCCCGCGCGGGCAAGGGCCGAAGATTGGGTTTCGAGGGCGGGCAGGTGCCGCTCATCCGTCGCCAGCCCAAGCTCCACGGCTTCACGTACCCGTTCCGTGTCGAGCACGAGGTCTTGACGCTCACCTCGCTTGAGAAGCGTCTCGAGCCGGGGACGTACGATCTTGCCGCTCTCAAGGCCGCGAAGCTCATTCACAGCAATCGCCCGGTCAAGCTGCTGGGCAACAACGTGAAGAAGAAATTCGAATTGACCGTGCATGCGGCATCCGCCGCCGCGAAGGAGCAGGTGAAGAAGGCAGGCGGTTCGGTGCACATTGTTCCGTTCCGTTCCTGACCCCGCGAGCGAAGAACCGTTGCGTTCTTCGTTGTCTCGCCTGAGAATGCCTCTGATCCATGTTCACTTATCTCCGACAGCTCTGGCACTCCGAGGATCTGCGCAAGCGCATCCTCATCACCCTCGGGCTCCTGTTCGTCTACCGCCTTACCGCCCACATCGCCATTCCGGGAGCTGATCCTTTTGCGCTGCGGCAATTCCTCGAGTCGCGGGGCGGCGGCGGGCTCATCGGTGTCTTCGCAGCCCTCACAGGCGGTTCCATCGACAACTTCTCCATCGTGCTGCTGGGTCTGTCGCCCTACATCAACGCCTCCATCATCCTGCAGCTGTGTACGGTCATCTTCCCGGCCCTCGAGGCGATCAATAAGGAAGGGGTAACGGGCCAGCAGACCATCAACCGCTACACGCGCTGGGTTTCCGTGCCGCTCGCTTTCGTGCAGAGCTACGGGTTCTTGATCCTCCTCAAGCGCGGCGGCGCCGACCTCATCGATCTCTCATTCCCGAACGTGCTCCTGCCGATGCTCTTCGTCACGGCGGGCTCAGTGATCCTCATGTGGATCGGCGAACTCATCACGGAGAAGGGCATCGGCAACGGCATCTCCATGATCATCTTCACGGGCATCGTCGCAGGCATCCCCGCGACGGTGAGCTCGCTTTTCATCGCAGGGGAGGGGAAGCTCGGTGCCTTCTACCTCTTCGCGATCATTTCGGTCGCCATGCTCATCGCTGTGGTGCTCTTCACGGACGCGCACCGCCTCATCCCCATCACGTACGCCAATCAGGGCGCCGGACGCGGCGTGCAGGGCGGCATCCCCATCCGCATCAACCAGGCCGGCATGATCCCGATCATCTTCGCCATATCCCTCATCACCCTTCCGGCGATCGTCGCGCAGTTTCTCTCCACGGCTCCCCGCTTCCAGAAGGTGACGAGTTTCATCGCTCTGTACATGAATCCGCAGAATCCGAGCATGATGTATGTCCTCCTCTACTTCCTCCTCGTGCTCGCGTTCACGTATTTCTACGTGTCCGTGACCTTCCGGCCCGAGGAAGTGGCTGAGAACATCCAGAAACGCGGCGGATTCGTCCCGGGCGTGCGCCCCGGCCGCCAGACGGCCGAAGTGCTCGCCAAGACCTCCAGCCGCTTGAATCTCTGGGGAGGGATCTTCCTCGGCGTGGTGGCCATCATCCCGCTCCTCTTCACCATGTTCTCCACCTTGAGCAATCAGGATCTGCTCATCTCCGGATCCGGACTCATCATCGTGGTCGGCGTAGTGATGGAATTGATCCGGCAGATCAACGCGCAGCTCCTCGCGCACGATTACGACAAATTGGTGTAATTTCGTGAGAGACAAACCTACGGTTTTTCTCTCACGAGCTCTCTTTCCCCCTTAGTGGTGTCGCTCCAGCGCGGGGCCCACGAGACCCGCGCTTCGCGATTGTTTATTTATAGAGGAGTTTTCAACCTTGTGAATGAGTGTGAGCAAGGTATGATTTGTCCGATGATAGAAGGCTCTTTCTCCGTTGAAGCTAATGACCGAACAGGACTTACTCTTGCGGAATTACCCGTATCCTCGAAGTTCGCAGGAGGTGGCAATGTTTACTTGAAAATTGCTCCTGATGCCGCGGTAGAAATCCGATTTGGCCGGAAGGGAGAGGTAGTGGGTTACGGCTCATCGATGCCTCTCGATCAGTTTCCGGATGCTCGGTTCGATCCCATGGACGGACAAGAAGTGATGGCATGCCAAGCCGAGCATCGTTTGCCGACCGTTGGTCAAGGATTGATGTCAGCCGTACGTCAGTGTCTTGGTGATATTTTACACCGGTTCTCTTGGGGCTCTTCGAAAGAGTCTTAATCTAATGGATTTAGTTTTCTTCGGTATCCAAGGCTGCGGCAAGGGAACACAGGCCAAGAAATTGGCCGCTGAGTTCGGGTATGACATTTTCGAAGCGGGCGGGGAACTGAGGAAGATCGCGGCGAGCGATTCCACACTCGGGGAGACGGTGAAGTCCTTCATCGATGTCGGCAAGCTCGTGCCGTTCGCGATCATCATGCAGGTGGTGAAAGAGGCAATCGGCAAAAGGCCTGCGAAGCAGAAGATCCTCTTCGACGGCATCCCGCGCGATCTCGATCAGATGCGTTCCTTCGACGAGATCATGGAGGCGGCGGGCCGCACGTTTCGCTGCATCGAGTTCATGCTCGATGAGGAGACATCCATTGAGCGCATCCTCGGACGCGCCAAGATTGAAGGGCGCAAGGATGATAGAGACGAAGAGACGATCCGGCGCCGCATGAAGACGTTCCACGAGAAGACGCGTCCGGTTATTACGCTCTACAAAGATCTTGGCAAGCTCGCGGAAATCGATGCATCGGGGGACGTGGAGGAGGTGTACGGGAAGCTGAAGGAAGCATTGGAGTTGAGGGAATAGGGAGCAGGGATTCGGACTGAGGAAACGATGATGGTCAATGTCATGGTGAGCGGAGACGAACCATGACAATGGGTTGGTTTGTCATCCCTCGTCTCCGCTCGGGATGACAAGTTGGCCTAATTTTTCAGAGGTTCCTTATGGTTAGGGGTGTCGCTGCGGAACAATCAAAGCAACTTCTCTAGCCCTAACCCTCGTCCTAGCCCTAGCATGTCCCCGTGTCCGACTTCCAGATCTTCACCGAGAAAGAAATCGCCGCCTTACGGGAAGGCGGGAAGATTCTGCGTGAATGCCTCCAGCGCGTCGCGGGTATGGTTCGGCCCGGAGTGAAGACCGTCACGCTCGATCAGGAAGCACAGCGTTTCATTCTTTCCCATTCGGGGGCTCTCCCGGGTTTCAAGGGGTACCACGGCTATCCCGCCAACCTCTGCACGTCGGTGAATGACGAGTGCGTGCATGGCATTCCTTCGGAGAGGATTCTCAAGGAAGGGGACATCGTCTCTCTCGATTGCGGGGTGCTCTACCACAACCTGTATACCGATGCCTGCATCACGGTTGCGGTGGGGAATGTGGCACCGCAAGCGCGCAGTCTCATGGAGAAGACCTCGCAGGCGCTTGCATCCGCCATCTCTGCCGCGCGTGCGGGAGCGAAGGTCGGCGATCTCTCCGCAGTCATTGAGGAGATGGCCAAGAACGGGGGATTCACGCCGGTTCGCTTCCTCACGGGGCACGGTTTGGGCTCGAATCTTCACCAGTTTCCGGACATCCCCAATAGCGGCAAGGCCGGCACGGGACCGATCTTGCCCGTTTCCACCATCATTGCCGTGGAACCCATTATTTGCGCCGGAAACGGCTCAATAAGCGAAAAGGATGACGGTTGGACCATCGTAACTGATGACGGGTCGATCTGTGCGCACGAGGAACATACGCTGCTTATTCTCCCTACAGGATGCGAAATACTCACGTAATGGTCTGAATATATTGATATTAGATAATATTTTAAATATTCTGCAATACATTTTGTACTCTCCAGGGAACATTCATGTCAACTTGGCTTGATGATGCGGAGTCTGATCTGTAGGATTTCACGGCATTTTTGCGCGTTTTCTGCCTGTGTCTAAGGATGTAATTGAGCTCATTGGCGTAGTGGAAGAAACATTTCCAAATGCTACCTTCCGCGTTCGGATCACCTCTGATCAAGTAAAAGGACATGAGCTTCTTTGCACTCTCGCAGGACGGATGCGCGTTCACAGGGTCCGTATCCTCCCTGGGGATCGTGTGAAAGTGGAGATGACGCCTTACGACCTCGAGAAGGGGCGTATCACCTACCGCTTTCGTTCGGATCAGACACCGGAACTCTCCGCCCACGCCGGCACTCCGCCAACCGCTTCTCCCTCCGCCTCATGAAAGTCCGCGCCTCCGTCAAGCCCATCTGCAAAGACTGTCGTCTCGTCATCCGCCGCAGCGGCGGCATGAAGAAGATGATCCGGCGCATCGTCTGCAAGAATCCCAAGCACAAGCAGCGCCAAGGCTGATTCCCCCCTTCCTTTCCCTCTCATGATCCGCATTGCGGGCATAGTCCTCCCCGGCCAGAAACGCATCGTGATCGCCCTCACGGCGATCAAGGGCATCGGTCAGCCGCTCTCCGCGAGAATCCTCGGGGAGCTCAATATCTCCGTCGACCGTAAGGCGGACACGCTCTCGGAGGAGGAGCAGGCACGCGTGCGCGCACGCGTCGAACGCGAAGTGGTTGAGGGCGAGCTCACGCGCAAGGTGGCGATGGACATCAAGCGTTTGCAGGACATCGGCACGTGGCGGGGGAACCGCCACCGCAAGAAATTGCCTGTCCGCGGGCAGACCTCGCGCCGCAACGCGCGCACGAAGCGTGGCAAGAAGAAGACCGGACTCTCCGGCCGCGTCACCCTGACGAAGACATAATCCCCCCTTTCCTTTCTCATGGACCCCGAGCAGAAGAAGTCCACCACCGAGCAAGCTCTGACCCCCGCCACCGAAGGTGCGGCGCCGAAGGTGCGTCGCAAGAAGGTGAAGCGCACCGTGCCGCAGGCACGCGTGTGCATTCGCGCCGGTGAGAACAACACGATCGTGACATTCACGGATCTCGAAGGGAACAAGCTCGGCGGAGCCTCCGCGGGGTTGTGTGGGTTCGCCGGTACGCGCAAGTCCACGCCCTATGCGGCCAAAGTCGCTGCAGAGAAAGCGGCGGAGACGGTCGCGGGCTTCGGCATTCAATCGGTGCGTGTGGAGGTGAAGGGGCTCGGCCCCGGACGGGAACAGGCCATCCGTGGCCTCCAGGGTGCGGGACTCAACCTTGATGCGATTGTCGATGTTACCCCCATTCCTCACGGCGGGTGCCGACCGCGGCGCAGACGGCGCGTCTAAGCATTCCCCTTTTCCTCTTTCATGAAGTATATCGGACCCAAAGCACGGCGTTGTCGCAGACAGGGAGTGAATCTCTACGGAAGCGACAAGTACGACAAGATCCTCGCGCGCAAACCGCAGCCGCCGGGAAAGTCGGCGCGCGATCGTGCCGGTCGTAAGTCGCCGTATGCGCAGCAGCTCATGGAGAAGCAGAAAGTGCGTGATATTTACGGTCTCTCCGAGCGCCAGTTTGCGCGCCTCTACCATGAGGCGAGCTCCATCAAGGGGCAGACGGGTGATGTCTTCAAACAGTTGCTCGAGCGTCGGCTCGACAACGCCATCTACCGTGCCGGATTCGCTCTCACGCGCTTCCAGGCCCGCCAGTTTGCTGGCCATGGGCATTTCATGATCAACGGGCGCCGCGTCACGGTGCCGTCGTATCGCCTGAAACAGGGCGACGTCGTCTCCGTTCGACCGCGATCCAAAGGGTCGCCGGTCTTTGCCACCATCACTGCCGCGCATGAGAAGTATCTCCCTCCCAAGTGGATGCGTGTCGATGGAGGTGCCCTCAAGTTCGAGGTTGCGGCGCTGCCTGAGCCCGATGCGGCGGAACAGGCCATCGATATGCGTCAGGTCATCGAGTTCTACTCGCGAAGTTGATCTTCACCCCCGGTCTCCGGGGTCTCCCCCTTTTCTCTCCACCATTCTCTTCCCTTCTTCGCCCATGCACATCATTCAGGAAGAAATCGGTTTGCCCGTCTTCAGCGCGACACCCGTCAAAAAGGGTGATGACACCCACGTGATCTTCGTGATCTCGCCGCTCCCTCCGGGGTTCGGCATGACGCTTGGCAACGCGATGCGGCGTGCATTGCTCTCCAGCCTCCCCGGCGCTGCGGTCACTTCCGTGCGCCTGAAGAACGTTCAGCACGAATACACGACGATCAAGGGGGTCCGCGAGACCGTGGTCGACATCTGCCTCAACTTAAAGCAGCTCAAGCTCCGCAAGTTCAACAAGGACGCGGAGGTCGTCACCCTCTCCGCGAAGGGTCCGAAAGTCCTCAAGGCGAAGGATCTGAAGGTGTCGTCCGACATCGAGATTCTCGATCCGGAACTCACAATTCTCACCATCGAGAAGGGCGGTCAGATCGATATGGATATCACCGTGGAGAAGGGTGTGGGCTACATGCCTGCTGCCGAGCGCAATAAGAAGCAGAACGAGCCTGGTCTCATCCACATCGACGCGGTCTTCAGTCCCGTTTCGAAAGTCCGGTTCGAGGTGGAGTCGGCTCGCGTCGGCCAGCGCACGAACCTCGACAAGCTCGTCCTCGACGTGATGACGAATGGCTCGCTCAAGGCCGAGGAAGCCGTCCAGTTCGCTTCCCAGCTCCTCAAGAGCTACTTCGAGTACTTCGGCAGCCCGGACAAAGTGGTGGAGAGCGATTTCATCGCTGACTTCTCACGTGCAGGGGCACAGGGGCCGCGCGGACCGGAGGACACGGCACCGGTGAAAGAGAGCTACACGCCGATCGAAATCCTCAACTTCTCGCCGCGCACCTTGAACGCCCTCATCAATGCGGGCGTCGGCTCCATCGAGCAACTCACCAAATGTACGGAAGCCAGCCTCTCGAACTTCCGCGGCTTCGGAGCGAAAGCACTCGAAGAAGTCCGCAAAACTTTAAGCGAACGCGGCCTCTCCCTGGCCGAAGAGAACCTTGACTCCTGATTGACAGATGATGATCCGATCCTGACAATCCCTCCTCCATGCGTCACCGCACCACCCGCTTCCGGCTCACGCAGAAACCCGCGCACAGTAGACTGTTGCAGCGCAATCTCGTGACGTCGCTGCTGCTCTACGAAGTGGTGCGCACCACGCGCAGCCGCGCCAAGGTCGTGCAGCCCGTCGTGGACCGTCTCATCACGATTGCGAAGCGCAAGAGCCCGCAGCAGGCTATCCGTGCCATCAACGCCTACGTGACGGATCGCAATGCCTGCCGCAAGATCATGGAGGTGCTTGTGGGTCGTTACGCCAAGCGTCCTTCCGGCCTCACGCGGGCCGTTGCGGTGGGTTCCCGCAAGGGCGACGGCGCACAGCTGGTGGATCTGAGCCTCATCGATGCCGTTCAGCCGCAGACGGCGAAAGAACAGGAGGCTGAGAAGAAGACCGCATCCAAGAAGAAAGCCGTTTCCGCCAAGAAAGCATGAAGACGTCCGTTATCCCGCCGTCGGCTCCGAAATGGCATCTGATCGATGCCGATGGCAAGTCCCTGGGACGCTTGGCGGTGAAGGTGTCCACGGTGCTCCGTGGCAAGCACCGCGCCAGCTATTCTCCGCACCAGCTGTGCGGCGATCATGTCATCGTCATCAATGCCGCCAAGCTGGGGATCCACCCCACCAAGCTCTATCGCAAAACGTACGTGAAGCATACGGGCTACCTCGGGCACATTCACACCTCTTCCCTGAAGCAGATGATGGAGCGTGATCCGGTCAACGTCATCGAGCGGGCGGTGAAGGGGATGCTTCCCGTCAATCGCCTTCGTCCGCAGATGCTCAAGCGTCTCCATGTCTTCGCCGATGCTCTGCACGGCCACGAGGCACAGAAACCCGCTCCTCTTTCCCTCTCTTAAGCATTATGTCCGCAGCAAGCAGCCGTTCGTACCACTACAGCGTGGGGAAGCGCAAAACCGCCATTGCGCAGGTGCGCCTCTTCGAAGACGGCTCCGGTGCCGTGACGGTCAACAGTAAGCCTCTCAAGGAGTACTTCGCGGGCATCCAGATCGAGAATGCCGTCGCACCCCTCACCGTCGCCAATCTCTCAAAGACCGTGGACGTCGAGGCTATGGTCTTGGGAGGGGGTAAGTCCGCACAGTCCGACGCCGTGCGCCACGGCATCAGCCGCGCGCTGGTCCTCCTGAACGCCGAGCTGCGCGCCAGCCTTAAGCATGAGGGCTTCCTCCGCCGCGATGCACGTATCAAGGAACGCAAGAAGCCGGGTCTCAAGCGTGCCCGCCGTGCGCCACAGTGGCAGAAGAGATGATCCCTCGGCGCCCTGCGAGCCTTAGTCGTACAGGCGACGAGCATCAGCGCCGGAACCTTTTTGGTGTCACCTTTTTCGGTTACGAAAAAGGTGACACTGCAAAGTGAACAATGCACAAGAGGAAAGGTCGAAGATGCTCTTCCCTTAGGCGATGGTCATCTTCATGTAGTACAGGCTCGCGCCCTGATCGGTATCGAGGATGAAGCGCGCATCCACCGTGGAGAGCTGGAGGATGGTCTGGCACATTTTGAGGAGCATCGCAGGCGGAAGGCCGATCCCTTCCTCGAGGCACGTGGCGCAGAGGCCGGCGGCGTCTTTTGCCTTCAGATAGGGCTCCCCGCGTTCCGAGATCACGCGTCGCAGCGACTCCTGCACCGAGACGATGTAGCTCTCGATATACGGCTCGAGGTCCTCGACATTGAGGTCGTGCACCTCGGGAAGGGCCTCGATGATATCGAGGTCGTTGTGGATCGCATGCGCGATGCAGGCTTCGATGGACATGGGTTTTTGTGTAGGAATCTCATTAGTATAGCAGAAATGGGGGAGATATTCAATCCCCTTGGTGGGAGTTCCACATAACCCTCCAGCTTTGGGGGAGAGACTTTCGTAGGCTCTTCCGTTTCCAGCGTCGAGAGAGGGGAAGAAGTGCTCTGTCCGCCGCACCCCCTCACCCTTACCCTCTCCCGTCGGGAGAGGGAACAGAGGCACCGACTCTGACGAGAGGATCATACGTTTCCCTCCCCCATAGGGGGAGGGTGAGGGAGAGGGGGTCAGACACGTCAAGAGCGTGCAACTGTCATTCGATGCTGAGGGAACTGGAGTCATGAACGTTTCACTTCACCATATTCACATTACTTCGCCACGAACGCCGTTGCCCCCAACCATGCCAAGTCGAAGACGGCGCGCATGGTGCGGGCGAACGAAGCGCTCTCGATAAGCAGGCCCAGAAGTTCTTCTTTCTTAAGGGAGACGATGCCCACGGTATTGCCGAAGATGAGCACTTCGTTCTCGAAAGGGAACTGTTCCTTGTTCACGAGCAGGATTTCGATGAGATTCGGATCGTAGCGAGGGGGGAGGAACGGATCGATCACGTGGACGCTCTCGGCGGTATTGGGTGAGAGATAGCGCGTTTTGATGCCTTTCTTGAGCCGCGTATGCGTGTAGTCTCGGAAGAAGGCCGGGAAGAACTCCGTGACGGTCTTGAGATTCGTGTAGCCGAGGATCTCCTTTTTGGCGCTCAAGGACTCGGAAAACACGCGTTCGACGCCCTCCTGGCCTTCGTAGAAGCGGATCTTGGGCTTAAATCCGAGAGATCCGGTGAGGGACTTGAGCTGGGGAAGGAGACTCTTGGCGATATGCACCCTCTCCAGCGCCAGCTCCTCGAGTTTCTCGGGCTCCTCCGGCGCGAAGCACTTCACGCCGTTCTTATCGTACTGGGAGAGGAGGCGCTTGCGCTTCAGTTTCTCAAGCGTGTGGTAGCACCCGACGCGATTAATGCCCGCTTTGCGCGCGATGGTGGAGACCGGCCCGCCATTGATCTCGAGAACTGCGAGGTACACCTTCGCTTCCTCGTCTGTGAGGCCGAGCTTTAAGAGTTCCGTGATCACCGGGATCAGTATACTATTGTTGTAGAAAGTTTTCTACAGATTTTTGTATCTTGATTTTGGCTAACATAAGGCAAAAAACATGCGATTAAACGCCAGTTGTTGGACATATTTGACGCTTGAGTAGACAATGACCCTTGGCGAAAATCCGATCCTCATTAGTATCTTCACCATTTTTTTTGTGTCTGTAAATTGCCGTCACTGCTCATCGGCATTCGAAATCTCGGATGAAGATCTGGCCATGTTGCGTGAACTTTCCCCCGAGATCGGAGGGAAAACGATGAGTCTCCCTCCTCCCACGCTCTGTCCCGATTGCAGATTGCGGCGAAGGCAATCGCACGTGAATCACGTAAACCTCTACGAGAGGAAGTGCGATCTTTCGGGAGCGCAGATCATTTCCAATATCCATCCATCCTCTCCTTACAGGGTCTACGCCCAAGAGGACTGGTACAGCGACAAGTGGGATCCGCATGCATACCAGAGAGATTTCGATTTCCCCCGGCCGTTTTTCGAACAGTGGAAAGAACTGTTCGATGCCGTGCCGCGGCCGAACCTGATGACGGGCTACGAGTTCGACGAAAACTGCGACTACACGAATTACGCCGGGAAGAACAAGGATTGCTATCTGATCTTTGATTCCGACCAAAACCGGGACTGCTATTTCAGCTACAGCATAAACCAGTGCGCAAACTGCGTTGGGTGCTATCGCACGAGGAAATCCGAACTCTGCTACGAATGCATCGATTGCGTGAAATGCTACGGTTCGTCGTACCTTCAGGACTGCGACAATTGCGCGGAATCGATGTTCCTCAAAAACTGCACGGGCTGCAAAAAATGTCTGATGTGCAGCAATCTGAAAAACAAGGAGTACTTCATTGAGAACAAGCAGGTATCCAAAGAGGAATTTGAATCGTTCCGCGCCATGCTCGGAAGCCAATCGGTCGTGGAGTCCGCGCGCCGGCGTTTCGACACGCTCAGGTTGGAGTTCCCGCAGAAGTATATGCACGGAGTGCAGAACGAAGATGTCGTTGGTGACTATTTGGTGAACTGCAAGAACGCCTACAACTGCTTTGACAGCGAAGATCTGTGGGACTGCAGGCACGTCTTCCAGGGATTCATGCCGTTAAAAAACTGTATGGACATTCACGAATGCGGCGAAGCGGAGAGACTCTACGAGTGCTCCGTCGCGGGATATGAGCTGCATAGCTGCTACTTCTGCAACCATACGCTCGCCAGCATGAGCGATATGATGTATTGCCAGCTGTGTCACCATTCGAAGCACTGTTTTGCCTGCGTCGGCTTAAGACGCAAGGAATACTGCATTTTGAACAAGCAATACACCAAGGAGGAGTACGAGAAACTCGTGCCGAAGATCATCGAGCACATGCGATCAACGCACGAATGGGGCGAATTCTTCCCCACGGAGACATCGTGTTTTGCCTACAACGAGACACTGGCTCAAGATTACTTCCCGCTCACCAAAAAGGAGGTTCTTGCGCGCGGTTGGCGATGGTTTGATGAGGTAGAGAAGAAGGATCAATACCTGGGTCCGAAGGTGGAGATTCCGGACAGCATTGACGACGCAACCGATGACATTTGCAGGAAAATACTGACCTGCTCCGAGAGCGGAAAACAATACAAAATTATTCCGCAGGAACTCAAATTCCATAAGCAGTTACATGTGCCGCTGCCCCGGACCAGCTTCTTCGCGCGTTACCGGAAACAGATGGCGATGCGCAACAAACGCGTTCTCTGCGAACGCATGTGTGATGCATGCGGCATTGCGATCCGGACCACTTACGCGCCGGATCGTCCTGAGAAAATATACTGCGAGAAGTGTTATCAGGAATCGCTCATATGATGCAAAAAACCTGTACGCAATGCCGGCAATCCTTCGAGATCACCCCCGACGATCTCGCGTTCTACGAAAAGGTATCGCCCGTTTTCGCTGGAAAGAAGGAGCTCATCCCGCCGCCGACTCTGTGCCCGGATTGTCGGCAGCAGAGGAGGCTGGCGTTTCGCAACGAGCGCTCTCTCTATCATCGCAAATGCGATCTCACCGGCCGGCAGATCATCTCCATGTATACCACGGGGAGTCCGCAGAAAGTGTATGACCAGGATGCTTTTTGGGGTGATCAATGGGATCCGCTTGCGTACGGGAGAAGCTTCGATTTTTCGCGGCCGTTCTTCGGGCAGTTTCATGAACTCTTCCTCAAGGTACCGAGGATCAGTTTGATCAACAAAGACCACGAAAACAGCGAGTACTGCAATTTTTCGCTGCGGAACAAGAACAGTTACCTCCTTTTCACGTGCTATGGATGCGAGGACAGTTTTTACTGCAACCGCTCGCAAATGTCGCGGAGCATCTGCGACTGCGCCAATGTCGAGAGTTGCGAACTCTGTTACGAAGTCGTTGATTCCGATCGCTGTTATCACTGTCAGTACCTGCAGAATTGTTCCAACTGTTTCGACTGCTTTCTCGGCTACAACTTGCGAGGGTGCCGCGATTGCTTCGCGTGCTACAACCTCCAGAACGCACAGTATTGCGTCGGGAATGTCCGGTACACGAAAGGAAAATACGAGGAACTCGTACGGCAGCTTCGGCAGGACATGAAGCTTGTGCGCAAGAATTTCGAGGAGCGCAAGCGCGAAATGCCGCGCAAATACATGGATGCGATCAATACGGAAAACTGCACGGGCAATGCCATCATCAATTCGCGGAATGCGCGTGTCTGCTACGAAGTCATCGGCGTGCAGGATTGCGCGTACGTGGCGAATGCGACATCCATGAAAGATGCCGTAGACGTGAATAATGACGACCGTTCCGAATTGGTCTACGAAGCCGTGGGGAGCGAAGCGAATACGATGCACTGCTTCAATGATATTTGCTGGTTCGATCATGACATTCTCTACTGCAGTCTCTGCTTCCATTGCGAGCACTGCTTCGGGTGCAGCGGTTTGAAACACAAGAAGTACTGCATTCTCAATAAGCAGTACTCAAAAGAGGAATACGAAGAGCTCGTGCCGCGCATCATTGCCCACATGAGGCAGACGCAGGAGTGGGGGGAATTTTTCCCCACCAAGTACTCACCCTTCGGATACAACGAAACGATGGCGCAGGATTACTATCCTCTCTCTCAAAAAGAGGCCGAGAAACGCGGTTGGAAGTGGTGCGCGGATGGCGAGGGGCAGTCGTATCTCGGACCGGAAGTCACCGTGCCGGACACGATCGAGCAATCGGACGAGTCCCTCTGCGGAAAGATTCTGCGCTGCACTGTCAGCGGGAAGCCGTACAAGATCATTCCGAAGGAGTTCGCCTTCTATCGTCAGATGGGGATTCCTCCTCCCAAGAAGTGCTTCGAACAGCGGATGCTCGAGCGCATGGCACTGCGTAATCCCCGTCATCTCTGGAAGCGCACGTGCATGAAGTGCGGGAAGGGGATAGAGACGACCTATGCGCCGGAGCGGCCGGAGACCGTGTATTGCGAATCTTGCTATCTTTCATCTGTTTATTGAGATGGCACTCCAACCGATCACCAACGGCACCGCAAGATTCACCCTGAGCGAGGAGCGAAGCAACGAGTCGAAGGGCGAAGAGTGTTACCTCTCCACAGTTTATTGATATGCCGACATGCACGTATTGCAGCGCGGCGTTCCCTCTCCTCCCCAAGGAGCAGGAGCTCTATCGTGTGCTGGACGTGCCGGAGCCGGTGGAATGCCCGGCCTGCCGCCGCCAGCGGCGGCTCATGTTCCGCAATTTCTTTCACCTCTATCACCGCACGTGCGATCTCACCGGAAAGAAAATGCTGTCGGTCTATGACACCGGAACCCCCTTTCCCGTTTACGGGTTGCAGGAATGGTGGAGCGACAAATGGGATGGTCTCAGCTTCGGAATCGACATGGATTTCTCACGTCCATTCTTCGAGCAAATGGCTGTCCTCCATCGCACGGTTCCGCGCATCGCGTTCATGAACGTCAACTGCGAGAATTGCGACTATTGCAACATGTCGAATGGCAGCCGCAATTGCTATCTTGTCTTCGGGAACGTCGGAAACGAAGACTGCATGTACGGTCATATCGTTTGGCAATCCCAGAATTGCTACGATTGCCTCTACACCTATCGATCGGAATATTGCTACGAGTGCATCGATTGCGTCCAGTGCCACACACTCAGCTTTTCACGTGACTGTGACAATTGCTCTGCGTCGATGTTTCTCGTGCATTGCGTGGGATGCCACGATTGCTTCGGATGCGTGGGACTGAAGAACAAGGAGTGCCACATTTTTAACGAGCCCCATTCCAAAGAGGAGTATCGGCAAAAAATCGCCGAGCTGAATACGGGAAACATACGAACCGTGGAGCTGGCAAGGAAGCGGGTACAGAGCCTGATCGGTAAGGAAATCGTGAAGCATTACCATGGCTTCAATTGTGAGAAGGTGACCGGGGATTACCTCTATAATTGCAGGAACATCTACGACGGGTACGATCTGAAGAACTGCGAAGATACGTTGTACAGCGCCACGCTCGACAGCTTCTCCGATTCCCTCGATTGCAATTTTTGCGGGATCAACGCGGGCGCGCGCGCCGAGCTTTGCTACAACTGCCTCACCATCGGCCCGAACTACCGGCTCATCGCCTGTCATGCGTGTCAGAATGACAATGCAAATCTCTCCTACTGCGACACTTGCCATGGTTGTAAAGATTGTTTCGGCTGCGTCAGTCTCAAGCAGAAGCGTTACTGCATCTTGAATAAGCAGTACACGAAGGAGAAGTACGAACAGATTGTCCCGAGGATCATCGAGCACATGCGGAAAACCAAGGAGTGGGGGCAATTCTTCCCACGGGAGCTCTCACCGTTCGGCTACAACGAAACCATCGCACAGGAGTACTTCCCGTTAACGAGGGAACAGGTGTTGAAGAAAGGATGGAGGTGGAAGGAGGAAGAGGAAGGATCAGAGGAGCAGAATTACCTCGGTCCAATTGTGCCTGTGCCTGACGATATCCGAGACACAGATGAAGGTATTTGCGACAAGATTTTGCGCTGCGAATCTTCCGGCAAGCTTTACAAAATTATTCCGAAAGAACTTACGTTTTATCGTACGATGAAACTGCCTTTGCCTCGCAAGTGTTTCATGCAGAGGCAGAGGGAGCGTTTCGCACTCCGCAACCCCCGTCATCTCTGGAAGCGCACGTGCATGAAGTGCAAGAAGCCCATCGAGACGACCTACGCGCCGGAGCGGCCGGAGACCGTCTATTGCGAAAATTGCTATCTTCAAGAGGTTTACTGAAGCAATTTTCACTCTGAGCGAAGTCGAATGGGCGAGGAATGCTCTTTGAAAGAGGTATACTGATCGTCCATGCAGAAAACCTGCGCGAACGTTTGGTGCAAGCAGCCCTTCGAGATTACCGAAGGCGATCTTGAGTTCTACGAGCGGGTTTCACCCGTATTCAACGGGAAGAAGGAGCCCATTCCGCCGCCGACTCTGTGCCCGGAATGCCGGCAGCAATTGCGTCTTTCTTTCCGGAACGAGAGGAAGCTGTACCACCGCACCTGCGATCTGACAGGGAAACCGATGCTCTCCATCTATGCTCCGGATATGCCATACAAAGTCTACGATCGCGATGCATGGTGGGGTGACCGCTGGGATGCGCTCGCCTACGGTCGTGCGTACGACTTTTCCAGAACGCTGAGGCAGCAGCTCAAGGAGCTGTACGCGGAAGTGCCCCATGTCGCGCTCTACAACACGAATATCGAGAACAGCAGTTACACGAACTACGCCCTGAACCAGAAGAATTGCTATCTGGTATTCGGCGCAGGAGACGATGAGGACTGCCTCTATGGGAAATTCGTGGTGTACTGCAAAGACTGCGTCGACTGTCTGTCGGTGTATTCGTCCGAGCTCTGTTACGAGGGTGTGGCTTCCGAGCAGTGCTACGGATGTCGATTTTTCGTGAATTGCCGGAATTGCCGCAATTGCACGATGATCGAAGACTGTCTTGGTTGCACGGATTGCATCGGATGTTTCGGCTTGAGGGCGAAGCAGTACTGTATATTCAACCAATCATATTCAGCGGAAGAGTACGGGCGTCTTTCCCGGGAATTCTCCTCGCTTTCCCATGCCAGCATCGGTCGTCTTCAGAAAAAGCTTTCGGAACTCAAGGCATCACTGCCCCACCCGCATGCGAATATTTATGCTTCCGAGAACTGCACGGGGGATGGTGTCTACAATTCCAAAAACTGCTTCAATGCCTTTGACTGCAAGAAATGCGAAGACTGCAAATACATTTACTTCTCGCCGAAAACTCTCTGCACGCAGGACTGCGCCTTCTGCGCTCCGGACGGGGACAGGTATTGCTACAGCGTCTGTTCCACGGTGGATCTGGAATCGTCGATGGCCTGTTTCTACGTTTGGTACGGATCCGATGTGTACTATTCGCTGGAGTGTCATCACAACAACGACATCTTCGGCTGCGTAGCTCTGAAGAACAAACGGTACTGCATTTTGAACAAGCAGTATACGAAGGATGAGTACGAGACGCTGGTGGCGAAAATTATCGCATCCATGCGGGCGAACGGCGAATGGGGCGAGTACTTGCCGGCAAGCCTCAGTCCATTTGCGTACAACGAGACCATTGCCCAGGAATATTGCCCGCTCACGCAAGAATCTGCGGAAAGAGGGGGGTGGCGTTGGCGCAACGATGTCGAAGAGGCTCCCAAGACGGGGAAGAATATTTCCGCTCATAAGCTGCCGGAGGACATCTCCAATGTTTCAGACGATATGCTCAACCAACCCATCGAGTGTGAAGCAACGGGTCGCCCGTTCCAGATCGTCAAACAGGAAATGGACTTCTATCGGAAGATGCAGCTTCCCTTGCCGCACTTCCATCCCGATGAGCGACACAGACAGAGATTGATGCGCAGGAACCCTTACAAGCTTTGGAAGCGCAATTGTGCGAAGTGTAAAAAGGGAATTGAGACGACCTACGCGCCCGAGCGGCCGGAAATCGTCTATTGCGAAAATTGCTATCTTCAAGAGGTTTACTGAAGCAATTTTCACTCTGAGCGAAGTCGAATGGGCGAGGAGTGTTATTTGAAGGAAGTATACTGATCACATGAAGCGTTCCAGCCTTCGTCCAGCCTTCGGCCGGCAAGCCTGCGTCGAATGCGGCACATCCTTCGAGATCTCCGACGATGATCGGAGATTGTTGCGCGATTTTGACGTTCCGGATCCCAAATCCTGTCCGGAGTGCAGGCTCATGCGCCGCATGATCGAGCGCGATGCGCGCAGGCTCTACTGGCGCATATCCGATGCCACCGGCAAACGTATTCTTTCGCAGTACCACGCGGATCATCCTTTTCCTGTCTTTGAACCGGAGGAGTGGTGGAGTGATCGCTTCGACGGGCTCGCATTCGGCCGCGACATCGATTTCTCGCAGCCGTTCTTTCCGCAGTTTCTGGCGCTCAAGAACGTGGTGCCGCATCAGGCGCGTTTCCTGATTCAGGATACGATCGAGAACAGCGACTACGTGAACTGCGCCGGTTTTCTCAAGAACTGCTACCTGTCTTTCGAAGTGGACTACAACGAAGACTGTTACTACAGCAATCGCGTCTACCACTGCAAAAATATGGTCGATTGCAGTAATTGCTACGACAGTGAAATTTGCTATGAGAGCGTGGATTGCACCGGCTGCCACGCCGTCTTCTCTTCGCAGGATTGTCAGAATTGTTCCGGAAGCTTTTTTCTCAAGAACTGCATCGGTTGCCGTGATTGCATCGGTTGCATTAACCAGCGGCAGAAGCAGTACATGATCTTCAACAAGCGGCTCTCCAGAGAGGAATTCGCGAAGCGCAAAGCCGAGCTTCATTTGGATACAACGGACGGCATGAGAGCCTTCCACAAGAAGGCGGAGGAGTTCTTCGTAAGTCAGCCGCAGCGCTACGCGCAAACGGAGCGCAACGAGAACTGCACGGGGGACCATCTGTACGACTCTAAGAACGCGTTTCAGTGCCTGGACTGCAAGGATCTGGAGGATTGCCGATACTGCGCCAAGGTGGCGATGGGCGTGAAATCCTGCATGGACTACAACTCCTGGGGCGACAAGGCCGAACGACTGTACCAGTGTTCAGCATGCGGGAATAACGCCTTCAATCTGAAATTCTGCACCACCTGTGCCACAAATAATTCCGATCTGGAGTACTGCGACAGCTGTGTCGGATGCCGCAACTGTTTCGGCTGTGTGGGTTTGAAGAAGAAGCAGTACTGCATTCTGAACAAGGAATATTCTGAGGAAGAGTACGGAAAGCGGCGCGAAAAACTTATCGCGCACATGCGGAAGACTGACGAATGGGGCGAGTACTTCCCCAAAGATGTTTGCCCCTTCGCATTCAATGAAACGATCGCTATGGAATACTTTCCGATTTCCAAACAAGAGGCCATCAGGCGTGGATACAAATGGCGTGATGAGGTGGATGAGCCTTTGAATGTGAAGAAGGTGATTCCCGCCGGCGAGCTTCCGCAATCAATCGAGGAGATTCCGGATGATGTGCTCAACTGGGCTGTCACTTCGGAGAAAACGAAGCGGCCGTTTCGTATCATCAAACAGGAACTGGAGTTCTACAGGGCGCATCATCTCCCCCTGCCGCATCTGCATCCGGAGGAGCGGCATGAGGATCGTCTAAAGCGACGGCCGCCCCGTCGGCTCTGGAAGCGTCCGTGTTCCGAGTGCGGCCGGGAAATTGAGTCCACATTCGCCCCTAAACGGGCGGAGAGGGTGCTGTGCGAGGAGTGTTACCTCAAAGAGGTGTATTAAGGGGTATGGGCAGGAGAACCAATCCCATATCCCCATACATAATACGTACTACATGCCCCTCATTCCTTGCTAGAATCAGAGTGTGCAGAAGATTTGTTTGAACTCTTGGTGCCAGCACCCCTTCGAGATTTATCCCGATGAAGAGGCGTTTCTGCAGAAGATCGGTTTCCGCTTCGGGAGTCAGGTCATCCACCCTCCGCTTCCGGTGTACTGCCCTCAGTGTCGCTTGAAGATCCGGACATGTCATCGCAATGAGAGGAATTTCTACCGCAGGCCCGCGACTTTGACGGGGAAGGAGATGATCTCCATCTATCACGAGGAGCCCATCTGGGGCCAGGCGGATGCCGTCTACACGCATGATGAGTGGAACGATGACAAGCGCGACTTCATCGAGCACGGTCGTCCCTACGACTTCTCCCGTCCGTTCTTCGAGCAGTTCGGCTCTCTTCACAAGGCCGTGCCGCTCCTCGGTTCAATGGTGATCGGGAACGAGAATTGCGATTTCACGGCGGGCACGGGCTACTGCAAGAACTGCTACCTCATCAACTCGTCGGAGTACTGTGAGGACTGTTACTACGGCAAGCTCTTGCAGAGCTGCAAGGATTCTGTGGACTGTTCCTACCTCTATAATTCCGAGCTCTGCTACGAGTGTTTCTCTGTCTTCAAATCCTACAATTGCGCCTTCGTCGCCTTTTCGACAAACTGCCGCGACTGCCTCTTCTCATGGAACTTGAACGGCTGCAGCAACTGTTGCCTCTGCAGTAATCTCCATCAGAAGCAGTACCACTTCCTCAATGAGCCGCTCTCCAAGGAGGAGTACGAGCTCCGCGTCCGGGAGTTCCGCAGCTCGTCAGCCAAAATGGAAGAGATGTGCAGGAAGTGGATGGAGCTTAAGAAAACGATGATCCATCGGCATGCCAACATCGTGAGCAGCGAGAACTGCACGGGGGATTTCATCGAAAATTCACGCAATTGCCTCGATTGCTACGACTTGAATGAGAGCCAGGATTCCCGCTACGTGATCGTGGGGGTGCAGGTGAAGGACAACTACGACTGCTCAAACATGTACATCAAGCCGGAGCTTGCCTATGAGACGCTCGGAACGATCGAGACGTATGCCACGGCCTACTGCCTCTTCGTTTTTCATAGTCAGAATCTCCTCTACTGCGAGTACTGCTTCCACTGCAAGGATTGTTTCGGCTGCATAGGCCTCCAGCGCAAGCAGTACTGCATCTTCAATAAGCAGTACACGAAGGAGGAGTACGAGTCTCTCGTGCCGAAGATCATCGAGCAGATGAAGACGCGCAAGGAATGGGGGCTGTATTTCCCGCCGTCACTCTCCTCCTTCGGCTACAACGAATCGCTGGCGCACGAGTATCTGCCGCTCACGGAGAAAGAGGCGCGCGCTCAGGGGTTCTACTGGAGAGACATCGTGGAGAAGAAGCCGGTCGTCTCCAAGACGATCCCCGCAGAAAGCCTCCCCGATCGCATCGAAGATGTTCCCGACGACGTGGTCAATTGGGCCATTGTCTGCGAAGCCACGGGCCGCCCCTTCCGGCTCCTCAAGCAAGAGTTCGACTTCTATCGCAAGCAGAAGCTCCCCCTCCCGCACCTGCATCCCGATGAGCGCTACGACCGCCGCCTGCGGCTGCGCAATCCCCGTACGCTCTGGAGCCGGAAGTGCGGCAAGTGCGGGAAGCCAATCGAAACCACGTACCCGCCCGAACGACCAGAAATTGTTTATTGTGATAGTTGCTACCTCAAAGAGGTGTACTAAGCGGGTTGACAAATATTCTTTACATCTTCTCTTCCTACTCTATACTGTTCGCGATGCGTCGCAGGATCCAACATCTCTTGAGCTTGGCCGGTCTGCGCGGAGAGGAGATTACACTGTATCTCCTCCTCATGAAGCTCCACCGCGCAACGATCGGAGAGCTCTCTGCCGCGAGTAGCATGCATCTCGTGACCGCCTATCGAACGATGAAGCGTTTGCAGGATCGCGGACTGGTGCAGGCACTGAAGATGAATCAGAAGTTATCCGTCTACGCGCCGCTGACGCTCGATGCGCTTATCCAAAAGCTCGCGACGAAGGAACGGGAGGTACGGCGCCTGCAACTGGCCCTCAAACGCCTGGATCACTTCTTGCCGTTCATCGATGCCAGCTCGGAGGATGCGCGGGACGGAACGGAACCCATAGAAGTGCATGAAGGGCTGGATGCCTTCCGGGAGGAGTATCTGAAGCTCCCCGATCTCTGTGGTGACGAGTTCCTCTGCATGGGGTCCATGCAGAACTACTGGAAAGTCGCAGGGATGTCCGACGAGGCGCCGGAGGAACTTGGGTTCCGGCATAAGAGATTCAGCAGAAACATGTTCTGTCGCGTTTTCAATACGCACTCCCCCGAATCGCAGACCTTCGCGAAGCGGGACTCGCAGGAGTTGCGCACCACCCGGCTGGTCGATTCGATTCCCGTGGCGAAGGACTATCTCGGTTTCACGAAGGATCACGTCGCGCACTTCATCTGCGATGCGGACAACCCGCGGGTCGTGATCATCCGTCATCCGGAGCTCGTGAATGTCCATCGCAAGCAGTTCGAACAGCTCTGGGATTCCGGTGTCGGCACCTGAGGGGATCTTTGCAGGACGGTGCAACTATTTTCACAGCGTGGATGGCTGCAGGAAGCCACGATTCACCATTCATACGCATCGGGTGATGCATTCGTTGCACAGTCAAAAGATGTGCGTACAGTAGCTGCGTATGCAGAAGATCTGTGCTCAGTGTCGGTCGGGTTTCGAGGTCACCTCAGACGACCTCGCCCTCCTCGATAAGCTTTTTCCGGTATTCGGCGGGAAGAAGTATGCGATTCCGCCCCCGACGCTCTGTCACGACTGCCGTCAGCAACGCAGACTTTTCTGGCGCAATGAGCGCAGCCTCTACCGGCGCGCGTGTGATGCGTGCAAGAAGTCCATCATTTCCATGTATCCGGCGGGCAGTCCGTTCCCCGTCTACTGCACCGAGTGCTGGTGGTCCGATCGCAACGATCCATTGAGCCACGGGCGGGAAGTGGATTTCAGCCGTCCGTTTTTTGATCAGGTGAAAGAACTGCAGAACACGGTGCCGAGATTGGCGCTCAACGTGATCAACAACGAGAATTCCGAGTTTATCAATCTCTCCGGGTCGAACAAGAACTGCTACCTCATCTTCGCCGCCGAGTTCAACGAGGATTGTCTCTATGGCTATCAGGTCATCAAGTCCACGGGCTGTACCGATACGTCCGACTGTACCGAATCGCACTACTGCTACGAAGCCGTCGACGTCGACAAGTGCCACACGGCGTTCTTCTGCCAGAACTGCACCAATTGCTCATCGAGCGCTTTCCTCTTCGACTGCAAGGGCTGCACCGAGTGCCTGCTCTCCATGAATCTGCGAAACAAGCGCAACTACATCCGCAACAAGGAGTATCCGCAGGAGGAGTATCGACGCCTCAAGAAGGAGATCATGGATCGTGTCGCGCAGGGGCAGCTTGAGGACGTGTTGCAGGAATTTTCCCGTCTCAAGGAACGGAGCATCCACCGCGCGCGCGAGGTGGTGAGCTGCGAGAACGTGACGGGGGATTACCTCAAGGATTCGCGCAATCTTCGCCACTGTTTCGATGTTTCGTACGGCGAGGATTGTGCCTACATCTTCACGGGATTTCAGATCAAGGATCTCTTGGACGTCTGCCACACGACGGATGCGCAACTCGGGTATGAGTCCTTGAGCCTCGGCTACGGCTCCTACAATACGATCTTCACGCACGGATCCTGGAGCTCTCGAAACCTCCTCTACTGCGACATCGTCCAGACGGGATCGGACATGTGCGGGTGTGTGTGCATGAAGCCCGGGAAGTACTGCATCCTGAACAAGCAGTACGCGAAAGAAGAGTACGAGAAGCTCGCATCGAAGATCATCGAGCACATGCGGCAGACGAGGGAGTGGGGGGAATTTTTCCCGGCGGGGATCTCCCCGTTTGCGTACAACGAGACGACGGCGCAGGTGTATTTCCCGCTCACGCGTGAGGAGGCTCAGGCACGGGGGTTTGGCTGGCGCGAGGAGACGGATGATGCCGCGCAAGTTTCCAGGGTCATTCCGGCGCAGAGTTTGCCCGCCGGCATCGACGCGGTGCCCGATGACGTCCTCCAGTGGGCGGTTTTGTCGGAAGGGGGCGACCCTTCGACAGGCTCAGGGCAAGCCGGACGCCCCTTCAGGATCGTGAAGAAGGAACTCGAGTTCTATCGCTTTCACCGCCTTCCCGTTCCGCACTTCCACCCCGACGAGCGTCACCGCCGCCGCATGATGCTGCGTAACCCACGCAAGCTCTGGAGCCGGAAGTGTATGAAATGCGCGAAACCGATTGAAACAACTTATGCTCCAGAAAGGGCGGAAATCGTGTATTGCGAGGAGTGCTACCTGAAAGAGGTGTATTAAGGGGTATGGGCAGGAGAACCAATCCCATATTCCAATACATAATACGTACTACATGCCCCTCATTCCTTGCTAGGATCAGAGTATGCAGAAGACTTGCCCCGTCACCGGTCGTACCTTCGAAGTTTCGTCCGCCGAGATGGCACTGCGCAAGAAACTGGGTATCGAAGGCGAGCCGGACGTAAGTCCCATCGTACGCTGGCAGATCCTCGGCGCCTTCTGGCAGCACTGGGCGCTCCACAAGCGCACATGCGATAAGACGGGCAAGCAGATCATCTCCGTCTTTTCTCAGGATTGCCCCTATCCCGTGTGGCACAAGGACGAGTGGATCAAGCACGCCGATCCGCCTTCGGCCGAGATCGATCTTCGCAAGCCGCTCTTTCCTCAGATGTGGGAGCTCTTCCGTCGCTGTCCCATCGCACACAACGTGGGTGCGGGGAACGAGAATTGCGAGTACACCGATGACTGGTGGTACAGCAAGAACTGCCATCTCTGCCATTCCGGAGTTCTGTCCGAAGACCTTCGCTACTGCTATCGCATCGATACGATACGTACGGCACAGTACTGCACGTATTCTTTTAAGAGTGAGCGATGTGTGGACCTCATCAATTCCCATGAATGTTTTCAGGTCCTTTTCTCCTTCAACTGCTGGCAATGCAGTGACAGCGCATTTCTCTATGACTGTCGTAATTGCCAACATTGCATGTTCTGCACAAATCTTCGCAATAAATCGTATTGTTTCGCCAATCAACAGATTACCAAAGAGGAGTATGAGAAGCGTGTTGCAGCCTGGGATTTTCATTCACGTTCTGTCTACGAGCAGGCGAAGACAGAGTTTTTCAAGATGCTTCGAAAGAGCGCCTGGCATCGCGCTCTCTTCATTGATCGTTCACAAAACTCGTCTGGGAATTACCTGGATGAATGTAAAGATTGTGAGAATTGTCATTTCATGTCGGGAGGAAGTGAGGATTGCGTGAATATTCTTCGCACCCACATCACGCGTGATGCACTGGATTGCATAAGCCCGTACAAGTCGGAACTCCAGTATTGCTCCTCGATTGTGCAGGATAATTCCTACGACGTGAAGTTTGGATACAACCTGATTCAGTGCAAGTTCATGGAGTACTGCGCCCACTGTTTCCAATGCCAGCACTGTTTCGGGTGCTGCGGCTTAGTGGGGAAGAACTATTACATCTTCAACAAGCCCTATGAGCCGGAGGAGTATGAGAAGAAGAAAGGGGAAATCATCGCGGCCATGAAGAGCAGTCGCGAGTATGGAACATTCTTTCCCGCGCACTTCGCCGCGAATCCGTACGAGGAGAGTCTGGCTGGCTTCTACTGGCCGTTGACGACGGAGGAAGGGGGGAAGAGGGGATTTCGGATGCATGAAGGGGACGAAAAGCGAGAGGCCGATACGCGGGATTCTTCCGAGGTTCCTGATCGAAGCGATCAGGCGGACGAAGCCGCCGAGCAATTTGCGCAGACCCTGAGCGAGTCCCGCGGAGGCGGGACGAGTCGAGGGGTGACGAAGACGCCGTACTGGGATGCAGCCGCTTCTCGCCCCTTTCAGATTCTCAAGGAGGACGTCGCTTTCGCACAGGATCTGAAGGTTCCACTTCCCTCTACGTACTACATGCGTCGGCTGCAGGAGAATTTCCGCCTGATCCCCTTCGACGGGATCTTGCGAGAAGTGGCGTGCGGGAAGTGTCGGAAGAGGACTCAGACAAGCTGGCCGACGGAGTATGACGGGAGGATTCTGTGCGAGGAATGCTATCTGAAGGAGGTATACTGAACCTCCCATGCCCACCTGCCCCGTCACCGGTCGTACCTTCGAAGTTTCGTCCGCCGAGATGGCACTGCGCAAGAAATTGGGGGTCGAAGGCGAGCCGGACGTAAGTCCCATCGCACGCTGGCAGATCCTCGGCGCCTTCTGGCAACACTGGGCGCTCCACAAGCGCACATGCGATAAGACGGGCAAGCAGATCATCTCCGTCTTCTCTCAGGATTGTCCTTATCCCGTGTGGCACAAGGACGAGTGGATCAAGCACGCGGATCCGCCTTCGGCCGAGATCGATCTTCGCAAGCCGCTCTTCCCTCAGATGTGGGAACTCTTCCGTCGCTGTCCCATCCCGCACAATCTGGGAGCGGGGAACGAGAATTGCGAGTACACGGATGACTGGTGGTACTCCCGGAACTGCTATCTCAGCCACTCCGGCGTCAAGGACGAGAATCTTCGCTACTGCTTCCGCATGTTGAGGGTCAAGGATTCCCAATTCAGCGTCTTCTCGTGCGATTCGCAGCGCACCCTCGATTGTATATTCTCCTTTTTCTGCTTCCGGGCGCTCTTCACGTTACATTGCAGACAGTGCAGTGACAGCGCTTTTCTCTATGATTGCCGCAACTGCAACCGCTGCATTCTCTGCAGTAACCTTCGGAACAAGCAGTACTGTATTCGTAATCAGCAGTACACGGAGGAAGAATACCTGCGGAGGGCAAGAGAGTTCGATTTTCGCTCGCGGAACACGTATGAAAAAGCGCGTAGAGAATTTCTGGACATGCTCCGGACCCGTGCCTGGCATCGCGCGCTCCTGATCGACCTTTCGGAGGACGCAACGGGGAATTACCTCGACGGATGCAGGCGGAGTATCAATTGCTTTTTTGCGACGCAGGATGTCGAGGATTGCATTCACTGCATTCGCGGAGGTGTGCACTCCAAAGACTGTTTGGATTGCGTGAACTTCTACGAGGACGAGCTGGTGTACATGAGCTCCTCCGCTCTCGATAAATGTTACTCTGTCCGCTTCGGTTACGGCCTCATTCAGTGCAAGTTCCTGGAGTACTGCGCCCACTGCTTCCAGTGCCAGCATTGTTTCGGCTGTTGCGGGCTCGTCAAAAAGAAGTATCACATCTTCAATACGCCCCATGAGCCGGAGGAGTACGAGAAGAAGAAAGCAGCAATCATTGCGATGATGAAGTATAGTGGTGAGTACGGAAAATTCTTCCCCGCGCACTTCGCCGCGAATCCGTACGAGGAGAGCTTAGCGGGCTTTCACTGGCCTCTCTCGAAGGAACAGGGGAGAGGGAAGGGCTTCCGGATGCGAGAGGAGAGAGAGGAACGAACGGTGGACACTCTCGAAGCTTCCCTCGTGCCGGACCGCAGCGACGCATCCACCGATGATCTTTCGAAGAAAGTCTTTTGGGACTCCGTGGCCCGGCGCCCGTTCCAGATCGCCGAGGCGGACATCGCGTTCGCAAAAGATCTCGGCTCGCCGCTTCCCTCTACGTACTACATGCGCCGGCTGCAGGAGAATTTCCGCCTGATCCCCTTCGACGGGACCTTGCGAGAAGTGGCGTGCGGGAAGTGTCGGAAGGGGACTCAGACAAGCTGGCCGACGGAGTATGACGGCAGAATCCTGTGTGAAGAGTGCTACCTCAAAGAGGTGTATTAAGGGGTATGTAGTAAGGGGTATGGGCAGGAGAACCAATCCCATATCCCATAATACATAATACGTACTACATGCCCCTCGTCCCTTGCTAGAATCAGCGTATGCAGAAGATTTGCTTGAACTCTTGGTGCCGTGCCCCCTTCGAGGTCACACAGAGTGATCTTGCGCTCTTGGACGAGCTCTCTCCCAGCGTTGGCGGCAAGAAGTACGAGATTCCTCCTCCGACACTCTGCCCCGATTGCAGGCAGCGCCGCCGGCTTGCATGGCGCAATGAGCGTAATCTGTACCGGGATACCTGTGATCGGTGCGGGAAATCTATCGTGTCCATGTACGCGCCGGATTCCCCGTACGCCGTCTATTGCTACGAATGCTGGTGGGGGGATCAATGGGATGCGCTGGAGTACGGGACGGACGTCGATTTCACGCGGCCATTTCTCGAACAGGTTGCCGAGCTACGAATGCGTGTTCCCCGCCTCTACCTCTTCAACCTGCACAGCGAGAACTGCATCTACACGAGCCATTCCGCGAACAATAAGAACTGCTACATGGGCGTGGCGCTCGGCAAGTGCGAGGACTGCTACTACGGTCACTGGGTGCTGGAGAGCAAGAACGTGGTGGACTCGATGTACTGCGAATATTGCGAGCGATGCTACGACTGTTCGTACTGCTTGCACTGTTACGGGACAGCCTTTTCTCAATCCTGCCAGAATTGTCGTGACAGTCTCTTCTGCTACGAGTGCAAGGGGTGCGAGCGGTGCATCGGCTGCGTAGGGCTACGGCAGAAGGAACTCCACATCTTCAATCAACCTGTGTCCGCGCAGGAGTATGCGCGCGTGAAGGAAGAGCTCCTCACTTCCCCCGAAGCATTCGCCGCCTTCGCAGAGAAGTGGCGTGCGTTCAAGCTGACATTCCCGCACCGTTTCGCGTTGCAGATCAACTGCACTTCTGTGTCCGGAGACGATCTCTACAACTGCAAGAACGTGAAGCACTGCTTCAACTGCCGTGACGTGGAAGACAGCGCGTACATTTACGATTCAGGGAAGAACAAAGACTCCATGGACACCTACGAGCACGGCTGGCTGGTGCAGAGCCAGCTCAATTACGAGCTGCACGCGGGAATGGCGGGATACCACCTCCTCTTCTGCCACATCTGCGCGGAGGGGAGAGATCTTCTCTACAGCGACTGCTGCCACAATAATTCCGCGGATCTCTTCGGCTGCATCAGTCTCAAGCACAAGCGTTACTGCATCCTCAACAAGCAATACACGAAAGAAGAGTATGAGAAGCTGGCTCAGAAAATCATTGAGCAGATGGTCAAGGACGGTACGTGGGGGGAGTTTCTCCCTGCCGCTCGCTCTCCATTCGCCTACAACGAGTCTGTCGCGCAGGAGTATTTCCCCCTCACCAAAGGTGAAATCCTCAAGCGAAAATGGCGATGGAAGGAAATGGAGGAGAGGGGGTTCTCTTCCAACAAACACGCGGTTCCCCCAGACATCCGCACGGTCAAGGATGACATCTTGCAGGAGACCCTCGCCTGCGCAACGTGCGGGAGAAATTTCAAGATCATCCCTCAGGAACTTCGCTTCTATCGGGAGATGCTCTTGCCGATTCCTTCATCCTGTCACGATTGCCGGCATCGTCGTCGCATGCAGCTGCGCAATCCTCGCCACCTCTGGAGCCGGACATGTGCCAAGTGCGGGAAGGGGATCGAGACGACATACTCGCCAGAACGCCCTGAAATAGTTTTCTGTGAAGAGTGCTACCTCAAAGAGGTGTATTAAGGGGTATGTAGTAAGGGGTATGGGCAGGAGAACCAATCCCATATCCCATAATACATAATACGTACTACATGCCCCTCATTCCTTGCTAGAATCAGCGTATGCAGAAGATTTGCTTGAACTCTTGGTGTCGTGCCCCCTTCAAGGTCACCGATGATGACTTGAAGTTTTACGAGAAAATTTCACCGGCCTTCGGCAGGAAGAAATTCCTTATTCCGCCTCCTACCCTCTGTCCCGATTGCCGGCTGCAACGGAGGCACGCGTTTCGCAATGAACATAGCATTTACAGGCATACCTGCGGTCTCTGCAAGAAAACGACCATTTCCTCCTTCGCTCCCGAGAGCCCGTACACGGTGTACTGCACGGATTGCTGGTGGTCGGATCGTTGGGACCCGATGGACTACGGCAGAGATTTCGATTTCTCCAAGCCATTCTTCCAGCAATTCGAGGAGCTCCAGCACACGGTGCCGCAGGCGGCCGCTCTCCAGCTGAATAACGAGAACTGCGAATATAATCTCCTCCTCGCCTTCAGCAAGAACGCGTACCTCTGTCCGGGGAGTTATTTCGTGGAAGATTGCTATTACCTGCGCAAGAGTCAGTACTGTCGCGACTGCGCCAACTCCAATGTGCTCAACCGATGCGAGCTTGTTGCGGAGAGCACCAACTGCGACGGCTGCAATTCTGCGCATCACCTCGTGAACTGTCGTCAATGCTCGTTCTCAAACTACTTACGAGATTGTACCAACGCCAAAGACTGTTTCATGTGCAGTGGGATCCGTAACAAGCAGTACTGCTTCAAAAATGAGCAGCTCACGGAAGAAGCCTATGCGGACATCCTCCGGCAGTACCGGCAAACTTCTCCGGAAGATCTTCAGGCGGAATTCGCCGCCTTCGACGTGACCGTCCCCAAGCGGGCGCAGATCCAGCTCAATTGCGAGGGGTCCACGGGAACGTACCTCTCCAACTGTCGCAACGCCATGAATTGCTCCGACTGCTTCAATGTCGAGGATTCCTCGTACATCTTCGAGTGCGAAGGAGTCAAAGATTCCATGGACTTGGCCTCACACGACAAGGATATCGAGCTCTGTTACGAGATGTCCTCCGGCGGAGAGAAGAACTACCTCACGCGCTTCAGCTATTGCACCATCGCCTCCCCGCGCTCCCTCTACTTAAGCTCCTGCTTCTACCAATCCGACTGCTTCGGATGCGACGGGCTGCATGCGCGAGGAAAACATTGCATCTTGAACAAGCAATATTCCAAGGAGGAGTACGAGACGCTCGTACCGAAGATCATTGAACATATGCGTAAAACCCAGGAGTATGGTGAGTTCTTTCCCGTCGAGAGGAGCCTCTACGCCTACAACGACTCCGTTGCCTCTGATTTCTTCCCTCTCACGAAGCAAGACGCGGAGAAGAGGGGATGGAGATGGAAGGAGGAGCGCGACGATATGCCGAAGGCGGACAAAGTGATTCCCGCCCGGAAGCTGCCGGACTCCATCGACGATGTCCCCGATGACATCTTGAACTGGGTGATCAAGTGCGAAGCCACGGGGCGTCCCTTCAGGGTCATCAAGCAGGAGCTGGATTTCTACCGGAAGATGCGGCTTCCCGTTTCCCATTTCCACCCCGACGAACGCCATCGCAGGCTGATGGCTCAAAGGAATCCCCGCAAGCTCTGGAAGCGCGCGTGCGCGAAGTGCGGCAAGGAGATGGAGACAACCTATGCCCCGGATCGGCCGGAAATTGTCTACTGCGAATCGTGTTATCTGAAAGAAGTATACTGAATATCAACCCAATTCCCCTTTCGCTTACAGCACGATTCACCCTGAGCGGAGGCGAGCGCAGCGAGACGGAGTCGAATGGGCGAAGATTGCTATCTCAAAGAGGTTTATTGATTTGTGCGGGGCCCCTCACTATGACGATGTTTGCTATACTAGCCCCCCATGCAGAAAATCTGCGCCAACCCGTGGTGCGCTTCCGCCTTCGAGATCGCGCAGGATGATCTTGCGTTCTATGACAAGATCTCTCCTGTATTCAATAGAAAGAAAGAATCCGTTCCTCCCCCCGCCTTTTGCCTCGACTGCCGTCAGCAGAGAAGGTTGGCCATGCGCAATGAACGGACGCTGTACCCGCGTGTGTGCGATCATTGCAAGAAGCGCATCATCGCCATCTATCCTGCCGATTCCCCCTTTACCGTCTTCTGTCCTGCGTGCTGGTGGGGGGATAACTGGGATCCTCTTTCCTTCGGTAGGGCGTACGATTTCTCGCGCCCGTTCTTCGATCAATTCCGCGATCTGTGGTACGCCGTCCCGAAAATCTCCATCCTCGCGCTCACTGACAACATCAACAGCGACTACGCACACGACGGATACCGTCTGCAGAACTGTTACCTGATCTTTGACGGGGAGCAGGCGCAGGACTCCTACTATGGCGAAGTCTACGCGCTCCTCAAGGATTGTTGCGATTTCTACAGCCTCAAGCAGTGCGAGCTCTGTTACGAGTGCATCCACTGCCAGGAGTGTTTTCATCTGCTGTATTCGCGCTTCTGTAGCAACTGCTCGGATAGCGCGTTCCTCCTTGATTGCTCAAGTTGCCGGAACTGCATCGGGTGCGTGAATCTGCACCAGAAGGAGTATCATATCTTCAATGAGCCGGTTTCCAAGGAGGAGTTCGCTCTCCGGAAGGCGGCATTCGCCCTTCACACGCATGCCGGCGTGGAGGCGCTGCGTGCGCAAGCGGAGGCTCTTTTCCTCAGATACCCGCGCAAAGCCACTCGTACGGTGATGAGTGAAGAGGTAACGGGCGACAACCTCATCTCCTGCAAGAACATGCATGATTCCTACGATTGCATGGACATGCGCGATTGTCGTCATTGCACGAACTGCATGATGGGCGGATCGGACGCGCAGGACGTCGACGCATGGGGTGACAAGATGAACCTCGTGTACAACTGCGCCTACGTGGGAGCGGGCGTCGAACGGCTCATTTGTTGCTACTACCAGTCGTTCGGTGTCTCGAATCTCTGCTACTCCATCTACTGTCTCCAGGGTGCCAACGATTGTTTCGGCTGCGTGGGCTTGAAGAAGATGCGGCACTGCATTCTGAATACGCAGTACACGGAAGAAGAATACGGACGATTGACTCCGAAGATTATTGAACAGATGCGAAAAGAGGGGACATGGGGAGAGTTTTTCCCTCCCACGCTCTCCGCCTTTTCGTACAACGAAACCGTCGCTCAGGATTACTATCCGCTCACGAAGGAGGAGGTGAAGAAACGCGGATGGCGGTGGCGCGAGATGCGCGAGGAAATGCCATCTGTCACAAAGGTGGTCTCTGGCGATCGTCTTCCCGAAACGATCGATGCCGTTCCCGATGATGTGCTCCAGTGGGCCATCCGCTGCGAGGTATCCGGGAAACTATTCAAAATCCAGCCGAGCGAGCTTGGTCTCTATCGAAAACTGCATGTGCCTCTCCCGCGCCGGCATTTCGAAGTGCGCCATGCCGCACGCAGGGCCTTACGCAATCCACGCAAGCTCTGGAAGCGTGCGTGTGCGAAGTGCGGCAAGTCAATGGAGACGACCTATGCGCCCGAGAGACCGGAAATTGTGTACTGCGAATCGTGTTATCTGAAAGAAGTATACTGAATATCAACTCAATTCCTCTTTCGCTTACAACACGATTCACCCTGAGCGGAGGCGAGCGCAGCGAGACGGAGTCGAATGGGCGAGGAGTGCTACCTCAAAGAGGTGTAGTAAGGGGTATGGGCAGGAGAACCAATCTCTCATAATACGTACTACATGCCCCTCATCCCTTGCTAGAATCAGCGTATGCAGAAGATTTGCTTGAACTCTTGGTGCCGTGCCCCCTTCGATGTCACGGAGGACGACCTCACGTTCCTCGAGAGAGTTTCGCCTGTCTTCGCCGGGAAGAAGGAGCTCATCCCGCCACCGACCCTGTGCCCCGACTGTCGGCAGCGAAGGAGGATGAGCTTTCGAAACGAGCGGCAGCTCTACCGGCGAAAATGCGATGTCACGGGACAGGACATCATCTCGGTGTTCTCTCCCGACTCTCCTCACAAAGTCTGTGAGAAGAACCACTGGTTCTCCGATGCCTTCGATCCGCTTGCATACGGACGTCCATACGATGCTGCGCGCCCGTTCTTCGATCAATTCCGGAGCTTCGCGCTCGCGATCCCGCTCCCATCGCTGCGCGTGGAGCTCTCGGAGAACTGCGAGTTCAACAGCGACGTGCGCGAAAGCAAGAATTGCTACCTCTGCGCGCGTACACATCAATCCCAGGACATGCTCTACACCTACCGCGGGAGTCGGAGCTCCGATTGCACGGATTGTACGCAGGTGAAGAAATCATCCTTCCTTTACGAGTGCGTGGAATGCATGAACTGCACTGACAGCCGCTACCTCTTCTTCTGCAGCGACTGCGCAAACTGTGCGTTTCTCCTGGACTGTCGCAATTGCTTGGACTGCTTCATGTGCAGCAATCTCCGCGGGAAGCGATACTACTTCCTCAACGAGCAACTCACGAAGGATGCATATGAAGCAAAGCTTCGGGAGTTCGACTTCGGCTCCCGCAAGATGGTGAAGATGGCTGAGAGCATGTACCGCGGGATCCGGCGCAAGGCGATTCGCCGCAATCTCATGAACATCCAGTGCGAGAACGTCACCGGTGACAATCTCTTCCGTTGCAAGAACTGTCTGCAATGTTACGGAGCATTCGATTCCGTGGACGGACGGTATCTCTACGACGTGAACCTGTATCGGGATGCCATGGACGCTTATACCGGCGGGAGGGACAGTGAGCTCATCTACGAAACCACATCCGTCGCGGCGTCGTACGGCACGAGCTTCTGTCTGCGCACGTCGGGGTGCCAGCGCGTGCACTACTCCTTTTTCATCACCGCTTCAAAAGACATTTTCGGATGCATCGGGCTCCGCCGCAGCCAGTACTGCATCCTGAACAAGCAGTATACGAAAGACGAATACGAGCGCCTCGTGCCACGGATCATCGCGGCCATGAGAGTGAACGGTGAATGGGGAGAATTCTTCCCGGCTTCCTGCGCGCCATTTGCGTACAACGAGACCGCAGCGATGGAGCGTTTCCCGCTTATGGAAGAGCAGGCGAAGGAACTCGGCTATCGCTGGCACCCGCCCGAGCCGCGCGTACCCCGCGCGCAGACGTACCGGGTGCCCGATGCGATCGATCAGGTTGCGAACGACGCGATGGAAAGCGTGCTCGTGTGCGAAGAGTGTGGGAAGAATTACAAGATCGTTCCCCAAGAGCTCGCCGTATATCGCGCGCGCCGCATCCCTCTCCCGGACTCTTGCCCGGACTGCCGCCACCTACGGCGTTCTCGCGAGCAGAACCCGTGGAAGCTGCGCGAAGGCTTGTGCGCGAAGTGTTCCGTCCCCATGGTCACGAGCTACCCCGCGGATACGGAGATGCAGATCTACTGCGAGAATTGCTACCGGAAGGAGGTGTATTGAAAAGCTGTGAGCCGTGAGCTTATGGCTTACGTCTTATGTCTCGCAAAATACCCCCGATCGGTGTTTACAAAAGGCCGTAAATCATGCAGAATCTAGCCTAAATGACCAAGCTGCACTTCCTCCACATCGTCGTGCCGCAGGGAACGAAAGACAACAAAAAACTGGAGTCGAAATTCCAGGATCTGCTCGTGAGCTTGCGTAACACCGTGACGGAGGAACGGTTCTCTTTCGAGTATCTTGGGTACGAACAGTACACGTATTTCTACGTGGTGATGGATGAGAAATACGTGGAAACGATTGAAGGTCTCATCTATGCCACCTTTCCCGATGCGGAAATCCGGGAAACGAAGGATTACGCGGCCGCGTTCGATCCTTCGAAGCACCACTTCGCGGGGTGCGAGTTGAGGTTGAAGGAGAGGGACGTGTATCCGGTGAAGACCTACGACCGCTTCGAGGAAGACAGCATGTCCCGTCTCTTCTCGGTGATCTCGAAGATCGAGAGCGGGGAGCAGGTGTGGGTCCAGATCATCGTGGAACCGCACGCGGACAATGCGTTGTATCATTTCCTCAGGAGCGTGCGTTTCAAGCTCGCGAACCTCAAAAAGTTCTTCTCCATCCGCGATCGTCTGCGTAAGGAGGGCCGCAGGGGCATCCAGGCCGTTCGCTACGAGATCGCGAAGGAGAAGGAGAAGACCAAGCCCTTCAGGGTATCGATCCGCTGCGCGTTCCTCTCGCGGAGCTTCGACGAAGCCGTTCGCAAGATCGAAGCCGTGAATAACAGCTTCTACCATTTCAATGATTCGGACGTCAACGGCTTCACGGCGACGCGGGCGACGGAGTCGGCAGGATTCCTCCAGAAGTATCGGGCACGGGAGCATGCGAAGACGTACATTCTGAGCGCGAAGGAGACGGCGACGCTCTACCACCTTCCCAACACCGATCACGTGCACCACATCGTCCACGTTCTCGCACGCAAGTCCGACCCCCCGCAGGACTTGCCGCGGACGGGCGAGAAAGACGTGAGCACCTTTGGCATCACCAATTACCACAACAATTTCGTGCGATTCGGCGTGCGTCTCGAAGACCGCAGGCGCCACCTGTACGTCGTCGGCAAATCGGGCGTGGGGAAAAGCAAGCTCCTGGAGCTGCTCATCAAGGAGGATCTGGATCGCGGCAGGGGAGTGGCGGTGCTCGATCCGCACGGAGATCTGGTGGATTGCGTGCTGCGGCACGTCCCCAAAAATCGCATCGACGATGTGATCCTCTTCGACCCTGGAGATACGGAGTTCCCCATCGCTTTCAATCCGCTCGCCAAAGTCGACGAGGCGTACAAGATGCAGCTCACCATCGGTTTCCTCGATATCTTCAAGAAGCTCTTCGGGGACAACTGGTCGTACCGTCTCGAGCACGTGCTTCGCTACACCACGCTGGCGCTCCTTGACAGCCCGAACACGACGGTTCTCTCGATCCTGAAGATGCTCAATGACAAGAACTACCGTCAGAAGATCGTTGCGCGTATCCAGGACAACGTCGTGAAGAGCTTCTGGGTGTCCGAGTTCGCCGCGTGGTCCGAGAAGTTCGACTCCGAAGCCATCACGCCGCTTCTCAACAAAGTCGGCCAGTTCGTCGCGACGAATATGATCCGCAACATCATCGGGCAGCCCACGACCCGGTTCGACATCCGCGAAGTCATGGATCAGAAGAAGATCCTACTCATGAAAGTCTCCAAAGGGCTCCTTGGAGAGGAAAACTCCTCACTTCTCGGTTCGATGATCATCACGAAGATGTACCAGGCGGCGATGAGCCGTGCGAGTGTGGAGGAGGAGCAGCGGCCGGATTTCTACTTCTACGTCGATGAATTCCAGAACTTCGCGACCGATACGTTCTATGAGATTCTCTCCGAGGCCCGCAAGTATCATCTCAATCTCACGATTGCCCATCAGTACATGGGGCAGCTCTCTTCGAGGATCCGCCAGACGGTTTTCGGTAATGTCGGATCCATGATCAGCTTCCGCGTCGGGGCCGAGGATGCTGCGGTTCTTGAGAAGGAGTACGAGCCGATCTTCAAAGAGCGCGACATCATCAATCTCGGCGTTCGGGAGTTCTACGTGAAGATGTCCGTGAAGGGGGAGATCCGCGAAGCCTTCTCCGGACGCACGGTCGATGTGCCGAAGCCGGCGGAGGATCACACGCGGGAAATCATCGAGCTCTCCCGCAAGAAGTACTGCCAGCCGAAGAAGAAGGTGGAGGAGATGCTTAAGAAGTGGGACGAAGCGGCGAGCGAAGCGCCCAAGGAGGGGGAGATTGCGGAGATTGAGGAGAAATTTGAAGAACCGATTATTTAGGGTTAGGCATTAGGGTTAGGATTAGGGAAACTATCTCAGCAGTGTAACCTCATCCCTAACCCTAACCCTAACCTTAGCCCTCACATGCGCTCCTGGCTCACCGACCGGCTTCTCGCCCTCATCCTTGCGGGCGCGGTCCTTGCGGTTTACGCCGCATCGCTCTCGAATGGTTTCGTGAACTGGGATGACGGCATCCTCGTCTATCAGAACCCCATCATCACGGATTTCTCTTTCGGTGCGATCTGGAAAGCATTCACGACATTCGATCCGGAGCTCTACGTCCCGTTCACACTCTTAAGCTACCAACTCGAGCACTTCCTCTTCGGCTTGAATCCCTTCGTCTACCACTTCGACAACCTCCTCCTTCACATCCTGAATGTGCTCCTGATCTTCTGGATGCTCGTGAAGCTCACGGGGCGTCGGGAGATCGCCTTCCTCGCGTCCCTGCTCTTCTCCGTTCACCCACTTCAGACGGAGGCAGTCGCGTGGGTGAGCGCGCGCAAGGACCTGCTGTCCGGGGCGTTCTTCCTCGCGTCCGTCGTCGCGTATCTGAGCTTCCGCGAGCGAAAATCCACGATGCTCAAGGTCTTAAGTCTCCTGCTCTTTCTCTGCGGCCTCCTCGCAAAGGTGTCCATCGCCGTTCTGCCCGTTATCCTCGTTCTGATCGATTGGATGCGCGACGGTCGCCTGAGTCTGCGTAAAGTAGCCGCCAAGTGGCCCTACCTCGTCCTCAGTATCATTTTCGGCGTCGTCGCCATCGTCGGGAAGGAACACAACATCATCGGGCTTACCCCGTGGGAAATCGCCATTGTTTCGGTGAAGAGCACGGTCTTTTACATCGGGAAGATCTTCTGGCCTCTGCGTTTCTCCGTGTTCTATCACTACACCGGTCCGATCACGTTCACGGTTTCCGCATTCTTCGTCTCCGCGATCATCCTTGCAGCCCTACTCATCGTGGCGTGCCTCCTTGCGCGCAAGACGAAGTGGATGACGATATGGGGATTGTGGTACCTCCTCCTGCTCGCTCCAAGTTTCGTCACCTTCTACAAAGGAGGGGAGATCTTCTACGCTTCGGACCGCTACGCGTACCTCGCATCTCTCGGCATCATCGTCTTGGCAGTTGCAGCCATATTTTGGCTTACAGATCTGCTCAAGGTGAATTGGTCTCATGGGATTTCCTCCGTGGTGCTCTGTGCGCTCGCCGCAGTGCTCGGGGTCTTGAGCTACCGCCAGAGCCTCACGTGGGCTTCGACGGAGCTCCTCTATCGCCGTGCCGTTGCCTCGTACCCGGATACCTTCATTGCGCAGCACAATCTTGGGTGGATGCTTTTCCAGGATGGCAAGCTGGATGAGGCTATCGAGCACCTTGAGAAGGCTGTCGAAATCGATCCCAAGCGCGCTCTCGCGCACGCAAACCTCGGCATCGCCTACGGGAAGAAGGGGATGTATGACGAAGGCCTGAAGGAGCTCTACCTCTCGCTCAAGCTGGATCCCTCTAAACAGGAGGAGGCGCAGAAGTGGGAGGGGATTTTGAAGGAGAAGGGGAAGCTATAAAAACAACCGCCTCTGTCGCGAAGCGGTTGTTTCTGGTGGCGCCGTTCACCGAATTGCCTGCGAGAGGGCGGTGCGAACGAGGAGCTCGGCATTGAGAATAGCCGCACCTGCTGCGCCGCGGACGGTATTGTGCGAAAGCACGACGAACTTGTAGTCGAGTACGCCGCACGGCTGGATTCGCCCGACACTTGCGGCCATTCCATCTTCAAGATCGCGATGAAAGTACGGTTGCGGGTGAGCGGGATGGTGATGAACGATGAGAGGATGGTCGGGAGCCGAAGGCAGCTCAAGCTCTTTGAGCGGACTTCCGTACGACTCGAATGCCGCCATCACGCTCTCAAGGGAAGCGCGCGTTCGTAAGGCGACTTTTACGCAGGCCGTGTGCCCGTCGCGCACGGGGACGCGATTGCACTGCGCGCTGATCGCCATCTCGGCTGGACGGATGACACCGTCACGATACGTGCCGAGGATTTTTTTCGGCTCTGTTTGGATTTTTTCCTCTTCACCGGCGATGAAAGGAATGGTGTTGTCGATGAGACGCAGACTCGAGACTCCCGGTCGGTTGCCCGCGCCCGATGCCGCCTGGAGGGTGACGATGTCCGCCGCTTCGACGCCGAACGCATCCTGAAGCGGTTTCAAGGCCATTGTGATGCCGACGGTCGAACAGTTGGGATTGGTGATGATGCAGCCGACGGCGAAACGTTGATGGGCGATGATTGCGAGGTGATCGCGGTTCACCTCGGGAATGAGCAGCGGCACATCGGGATCGAATCGGTGGTTGCGCGCGTTCGAGACGACCGGGTAACCGAACTCTGCGAACTGCTCCTCGATGGGTCCGGCGATATCGGCATCGAGTCCGGAGAGCGCGATACGTCCCGGCAATGAAGGTTCGCAGGCGAGCACTTCCATCTGCGCTATGTCTCTGGGAATGGGTTGCGGGAGAGCCCAATCCACAGTGTCTCCGTAGCGTTTGCCCGCGGAGCGCTCCGATGCTTTGAGCGCTTCGATGCGGAACCACGGATGCTCCGTGAGCCGCGTGATGAGGTGCTGGCCCACCATGCCGGTGGCGCCGAGAATTTCCACCGGCAGACGCTCGCCGGAGGGGGAAGGAATGTTTTTCATGGGGAAGATGGGAAAGGGAATATAAAAAAACAACCCCGAGGCCGAGGTTGCAGTTCTTGATCACGAAACCTCGACCTGATTAGGGCGTGTGCTTCGTGGTCTTCGTCGCTTGGCGGTGTGCCATAGAAAGAAAGGGGGAAGGAATACAAAAAACAACCTCCGCTGAGGTTGTGATTCGATACTCACGAAACCTCAGCACATCAGGGGATGCGCTTCGTGGTGGCCGTGAGGGGGACGGTGGAGACCATCTGATCGCACCGTACTTCTCTTGATAGAAGATGTCAAGATTGGAGCCGCCCATGGGATTTGAACCCACGACCCTCGGTTTACGATACCGATGCTCTACCACTGAGCTAGGGCGGCTTAGCGAGAGAAATTGTGGCGTGGGAGCAGCAGATGCGCAACAATTTCTTTCCATTATGGATCGTACCGCCGCCCTCACCTGGTCTTGGCTCCATCTTCTCACGAAGAAGCGTGCGGACATGCTCAAGGGGGCGTTCGGCGATCTCGACCGGGCACTGGGCGCGATCGGCGAGGAATTCCTCACGAAGCTCGGCTGCCGCGGCGATACGGTCATGAAGGTCCTCAACCGGCTGGAAGAATTTGATGTCGATCAGTACGAAGCGGAGCTCAAGAAGCGCGACGTGCATTTCCTCACCATCGAAGATGATGCCTATCCGTCTCGACTGAAGGAGATCGGCGACCCGCCGATGTTTCTCTATTACCGGGGAGATCTCACGATTCTGGATCAACCGTGTATCGCGCTCGTCGGTACGCGCAAGATATCGCCCTACGGCCAGCGTGTGGCGGAGGCATTTGTAGGACCGATCGTTGCGGCCGGGGTTGTCACGGTGAGCGGATTGGCCGAAGGGATTGATGCCGTAGTGGCCAGGGAGACCATGCGCGCCGGAGGGAAAACTGTCGCGGCGCTCGGTCATGGATTGGCCTCCATCTTTCCGGCGAAGAACGCCCGCCTCGCGGAGGAAATCGTCAAAGGGGGAGGCCTCCTCCTTTCGGAATTTCCACTCGATACGACTCCCGATAAGTTTACGTTCCCCGCGCGCAATCGCATCATCGCGGGACTCTCCTTGGGGACGATCGTGCTCGAGGCGGGCGAGGGGAGCGGAGCACTCATCACCGCCGATCTGGCGTTGGACTACGGACGCGATGTATTTGCGGTTCCGGGACAGATCTTCGACGAAAATTTCATCGGCTGTCATCAGATCATCTCCCGCGGCTTGGCCAAGCTCGTCACGACTCCTCAGGACGTGTTGCAGGAAGTCGGCATCGTCGCTGCAGACCGATCGACATCCTCCTTCACTCCGCGTTCCAATCAGGAGGCGAAGGTCCACGGAGCACTCACAACCATGCCGCAATCGGTCGGGGACATCGCCCAGCGCGCAGGTCTCGCGGCGGGTCCCGTGAATGCGACGCTGACGATGTTGGAATTGTCCGGTGCGGCGAAGACCGTTGGAAACGGCCAGTGGGTCAAGAACTAGCGCTTTGTGAGGCTTGCGCCGGCGCGTAGAGTGGGGGGCAGCGTTATGGTTCTCTTTCTCAAACTTCTCAAGAACAGCTGGTCGCTTCTGTTAGGCACAGGGAAGCCGATGATCGTCGGCTCGGTGCTCTTCGGCATCATCCTCTTCGCCGTACAGGGGTCCATCGATCGGGAGATGGAGATGCAGTACAAGCGCGCCCTCATCTCGCTGGAGTTGGGCGAGGATCGTCTGAATGTACTCAATGAACGCATGCAGAGCGGAGACCAGACTGCGTTCGACGATGCAATCGGCAAGCTCATGGAAGCGGAGCAGGCATTACAAGCCATGCCCAAGGAGGAGCGCGATGCCCTGCTTCAGTCCCGTGCGCGCATCGCCACGCAGGTGGTTGCGCCGCTCCGTCTCCTCCACATGGTTCTCTCAGTGATCATCATTGTATTTTCCAGTGCGTTCTTCTTTGTGATCATGCAGCAAGGTACGGACGTGCTTGCGATGGTTCGCCGGTCGCTACGGGCATTCCCGAAGATGCTCCTGACAGATCTTTGGGTCTTTTTCAGTTCGCTCCTGTGGTTGCCTTTCGTCGTTCTGCTGCTTTCCGCGCGATTTATGGAGTCCGCCCTCCCTGCGGCGTTGTTGCTCATCGCAAGCGCGCTTCCCGCGCTCATCCTGCTCCCGCGGAGCCTGCCGGCTCTCCCCATTCATCTGCACGGTACGGCGCCCCTTGAGAGCATTCGGGAGAGCTTCGATCGGACGCGTGCGCGGTGGGGGTTCCTCATCATCTCGTTCTTTCTGGTGATCGTACTTTTGACGCTCCTCATGAATATCTTCACGGGCCTCATCCTCTGGACAGGCTCCGTGGCATCGCTCCTGGTGGCGATTTTCGGACAGATACAACTCGCGTACTTCTGCGCTTTCGTGACAGCGGTGGCGGAGAAACGGAGAGTCTAGAACTCATCCGATTGCCGCCTCCACGATAGCGCGGAATTCATCCGGCTTGAGGGACGCTCCTCCTACGAGGGCGCCATCAATATCCTTTTGTTTGAGGAGCTCTGGAGCATTATCCGGCTTCACCGATCCTCCGTAGAGGATGCGCGTGGAGTCTCGCACGTCCTTGGGCAGGAGACCCCGGATGGAGGCATGCATCTCCTGTGCTTGCGCCGGAGTGGCGGTTTTTCCTGTACCTATAGCCCAAACCGGCTCGTAAGCGATGATGATACGCGACTCGACGGGGAGACCTTCCAACTGCTTGCGCACCACCTCCTTCTCCTCGCCGGCTTCACGCTGTTTCAGGGTCTCGCCGACGCACACGATCGGGTGGAGTCCCGCTTCGAGAGCGGCAATCGTCTGCGCGATCACTTCCTCGTTCGTCTCGTGGCGGCCGTGGCGCCGTTCCGAATGCCCGCAGAGGACCGACCGGCACTTGAGTTCTGTCAGCATCGTCATACTCACGTCGCCCGTGTGGGCTCCATTCGCAGCGCTCGATCCGAGCTGTGCCCCCGTGATGAGTCCTGCTTCGATGCAGGGCTGTAAGTCGAGATACGTGGGGAACACCCATACGTCCACAGAGCTTAAGGTGCGGTACGGAGAATCCTTCGCAAGTGCGCCCTGCGGCGCCGGGTTCATTTTCCAGTTGGCGGCGATGAGGTATTTGCGGTCACTCATGCCACTAGCATAGTGAAGCGCGGAAGAGGGTGCTATCCTTTCTCCCGTGAAGCTCCCTCCGCGCGTCGCCCTCGCCGCTGACCATGCAGGTTTTCCTCTCAAGGAAGCCATAAAAAAGTATCTTACTTCGAAGGGCGTCGATGTGATCGACTCCGGGACTTTTTCCGAGGAGTCCGTGGATTATCCGGCGATCATTCGCAAGGGCTGCGCCGTCGTCCTCGAGCAGGGGATCTTTGGGATCATCTTCGGCGGGAGCGGCAATGGCGAAGCCATGGCGGCGAACAAAGTCCGCGGCATTCGCGCGGCGCTCGTCTACAGTGATGAAACCGCGCGCCTCGCACGCGCCCACAACGATGCGAATGTGATGAGCCTCGGCGACCGGTTGACCAAGGAAGAAGATGCCAAGCGTTTCACAGATATCTTCCTCACGACGGACTTCGAGGGGGGGAGGCATGTGAAGCGTGTTCAAGATCTCGACCGATAGATCCATGGAGCTCTTCTTCATCCTTCTCCAAAAGCTCTTCCCGCTCTACATCCTCATCGCCCTCGGATATGTTGCGGGCGTATTTTTTAGAGTGAAGCGGGACCCCGTTGCCTTCCTGCTTCTGTACATTCTCTCGCCGCTCGTTGTCATGGACGGGGCGATGACTGTTACGCTCAATCGCGGGACGCTCTCCCTTCCGCTTCTTTTCCTGATCATTTGCAGCACGCTCTGTTGGATTTTCTTTTCGATAGGATCATGCGTTTGGAAGAGGGGGGACTCTATGCGCAATCTTGCCGCGTTTGCCTCTGCGAACGGCAATACGGGGTATTTCGGCATCCCGGTGGCTCTGGCCCTCTTCCCGAAAGATATCCTCGGTATCGTGGTCTTAAGTTCCTTCGGATTCGTTCTGTACGAATGCACCACGGGATTCTTCCTACTTGCCCGCGGCAACTATTCGTACCGCGAGAGCGTGGTGAAATTGATCAAGTTGCCGCTCTTGTATGCGTTCGTCCTCGGCCTCGCAGTCAATGCCGTTGGATTCACTCCCCCGGCGTTGCTCGTCACGGCACTCGACGGCGTGCGCAGCGCATACAGCATCTTCGGCATGATGCTCATCGGGATCGCTCTCGCCCGGCAGAGTCGCTCGGCGTTCGATGGGCGGCTCCTCGTCTTCACGACGATCGCCAAGTGTGTCATCTGGCCTGCGCTCATGCTCATGCTCATCGGGATCGATCGGCATTTTTTGCATGTCTTCGGAGAAGATGTGCATGGGGTACTCCTTCTCATGGGCATGGTGCCGCTCGCGGTGAACACCGTCGTCTATTCGTCGGCGCTCAAGGTGCACCCCGAGAAGGCTTCCGTGGCGGTAATGGTGAGTACGCTCATTGCTCTGCCCTTTATTCCACTCCTTTCCGTTCTGTTCCTCTAAGGGAGATTCCTGCTAGCATGCTGGTATGTCACGTTCTTCCGTCCTCATCACCCCCTCCATTCTTTCTGCCGATCTCGGACATCTGCAGGATGAAATCGAGAGCGTGAAAGATCATGCGGATTGGCTGCAGATCGATGTCATGGACGGGCACTTCGTTCCGAACTTGAGCTTCGGCGCGCCGGTGGTGAAGTGCCTCAAGACGCGCCTGCCGATCGATGTGCATCTCATGGTAAGCAACCCGTCCGATCGCATCGGAGAATTTCAGAAGTTGCACGTGAAACATATCACGTTCCATGCCGAAGCCGTCCAGGATTCGAAAGCTCGCAGAGCCCTTCTGCAAGCCATTCGCAAGAGTGGAGCCACGGCCGGAATCGCCCTCAATCCGGAGACGCCGCTCACGAAGATCGAAGATAGTTTCGACGATATCGATCTGCTCCTCGTCATGTCCGTGCATCCGGGGTTCGGCGGGCAGGGGTTCATCGCCGAAGTACTCGCGAAGGTTTCCGAGGCGCACGCGAAGCGCCCCGGCCTCATGATCCAGATGGACGGCGGCGTTGATCAGGAGACGGCGGTTGCCTGCCGGTCCGCCGGTGCGACGAATCTCGTGGCTGGCAACTTCATTTTTTCCGCTAAAGACAGGGCAAAAGCTATTTCCCAACTCCGCGGATGAAACGTGCAGCGGTTCTCCTGTCGGCCATTCTCCTCTCCGCGTGCACACAGCTCTCCGCCGAGAAGGTCGAGCGCGTCATCACCCTGAGAGGCCCGGGCGAACGGCAGGTGGAGGTCAGCGTCGAGATTGTCGAGTCTTCCGAGGATATCGAGAACGGATTGATGTTCCGGGAGGGACTCGCAAACGGTCACGGGATGCTCTTCCGGTTCGATCCGCCGCGCGAGGAAGCCTTCTGGATGAAGAACGTTTCCTTCCCGTTGGATGTCATCTTCTTCGACGCCGGAAATGAATTTGAATCGGTGCAGACGATGGTCCCGTGCACCGATCCCTGTCCCATCTATCGCTCCATCGGCCCGATCCGCGCCGCGCTCGAAGTGCCAGCCGGATTCACTGCGGCGAACGGCATCAGGCCGGGGTGGAAAATCGAAGAACCTATCGACTAATCGCATGTCATGGTGAGTCCGTCGAACCATGACATGCAGTGAATTGTCGCAGTTCGACGAACTCACTGTGACAATTCACCTCAGTGTAAATCAGTGTCACGCGATCATGTACGGCTCAAGATTCTTCCGGATGCGTTCGGCGACATTCGTCTCTGTTGGGATCTTGAATCGTTCGCCCGTCACCCGTTCGTAGAGATCGATATACTTCGCGCCCAGCATGAGGCGCACCTCGTCGGTGATCGCGGGGCGGAAGCCGCCGTACTCGAAGCCCTGGCTTCGCAGCCACAAGCGGAAAAACTCCTTATCGAGGCTCTCGGGTTCTTCCTTGGCTCCGAACCGCGACGGGTAGCTCTCCGCGATCCAGTACCGCGATGAGTCCGGCGTGTGAACCTCGTCGGCGACGGTGAGGACTCCGTGCTCGTCGTAGCCCATCTCGTACTTGGTATCGACGAGGATGAGACCGCGCTCGCGCGCAACGTGCTGGCCGCGCTCGAAGAGGGCGAAAGCCTTCTCCTCGATCTCCTTCCACTGCTCTTTCGTCGCGTAGCCGTGTGCGACGATGCCGGCAGGGTCGATGAGCTCATCATCTTCGCCCTTCGTGGTCGGAGTGATGATCGGTGAAGTGAATGCTTGGTTCTTCACCATGCCGTCCGGCAATGTGTTGCCGCAGAAGGCACGCATGCCCGCGGCATAGTTCGTCCACGCAGCCGTCTTGCTCGATCCTGTGAGGTACCCGCGCACCACGATTTCCACTTGCAGCATCTTGAGCTCCTTGCCGACGGTGACATTGGGATCGGGGAAGGCGATGACATGTGTCGGCATGATGTCCTCGATGCGTTTGAACCACCAGGAACTCAGCTCGCTTAAGACCTGCCCCTTGAGCGGGATTTGGCACCAGAGGATGTCGAATGCAGACTGACGATCGGTGGCGATGAGGATCCGGCGTTTTTTCGCTTCCTGGATGTAGACATCCCGGACCTTGCCGACATACTTCTTGCCAAGGCCTGAATAGTCTGTCGAAGAGAGGGTGGAGCCGAGGAACGGCTGGAGGGTGGAAGGGGCGATCATAGGGCTTAAGCTTAGCCCCCTCATGGGGGTGCAACGAAGCCCATTTCGGCGGCCTGTCAGGTCTGTTTGACACCCCTCTCTTCGGATGTTGAATTGGAAGCCAAAATACGCTATAATTCTGAGATGAGCCTAAGGCTCACTTGGGCTCACCCAAAACAAAAAACGCACACATGGATCCCTTCACCCACCCCCTGACTTCGGTCGCCTCCATGAGAGCCTTCCTCGGCTCTCCGGAAGGTGGGGTGCCGGTCGATTCTTCGGTGCGTGGTGTGGAGTGTATCGAGCAGGTCCTCACGACAGTTCGGTATGAGTCTCTTCCGCGTGCTGAGAGGGGGGTGGTCCGCCGGTATTTGCAGGCGATCACGGGGTGGTCGCGCGCGCAGGTCACGCGATACATCGCCCGGCATCGCGCGCACGCAGTCGTCCTTTCGGAGACGCCGGCACAGCCGCAACCGGTCGAGCTGCCTCATGCACTTTCGGAGAAGCAGAAACTGCCCGTGCGTTCCGCGCTCGTCGGCGCCGCATTCATGGTCTTTCTTCTCCTCCTCAATCGCAGCGGAGGTCCTTCGACTCAGTGGCTTTCATTTCTCACAGGGCGAGGCTCTCAGGTTTGGAATGTGATGCAGCTCAAGGACCTGCCGAGAGAATTCCTCTCTGGCTCCGGTGTGCGGTTGACCAAGACGAGTCTCGTGCAGACGGTGATCCCATTTGGGAACGGATTGGCGAATGTCTCGCCGCTCTATGCCATCCGCGAAGAGGCGAAGAAGACCGATGCGAATCATGTCATGACCAGTCGGACGCTCTCGACGGATCCGGATCTCCTTCGTCACCGCCTCACGCTCGAGAGCACTGCGGGCGCGACTGCCAAGATGAGTGACGGCTTCGTGTTCCTCGGCGTCGCCCAACAGCCGTCCAAGGACGGCAAGGGTGCCGAGGTGCTCCTGCGGGTACCGGTGGATTCCCCGGCACACCAGGTGGCGATGCGTGCTGAGGAACGCAGGCGGGAACGCATGGTGGCCCGTCCCGCAAGTTCTCCGATGTACGGAGCGGCTCCGGGCAGCGGAGCGAGCGAGTGGGCATGGGCGCCCAATGCGACGAGCGGATGGGATGTCTATGGCCGCCCGACGAATATGTGGGACTTCATCGGACCCGGCACGGACGGACAGTACCTCACGATCGAGTACGGCAAGCCCGTGTGGAAGGACTTCCCGCTTGATGATCAGGGTAATCCCACCATCGGTACGGGGCGACAACCTCTCGATGAGCGCACCGGAAGCGATCGGCGATTCGGTGGTGGAGGGGGGGGCGGAGGTGGTGGAGGAGGAGATACCACTACGGATGGGGGAACGGTTGTCGTGAATGCCATATCCGGATGGACGGATGACGGGACGGTTGTGCGTTTGACCTCGGTCGGCGATTCGGTGGCGATCGGCAAAAATGAGGCCGGTGCGAGACTCGAGGTGGCAGGTTCCATCTCTGGTACGACGCTCCTGCTCTCTGGTCTGCGGGGTTGCAATACCATCGACACGACGGAGTCCGGCGTGCTCATCTGCGGCACGGACGAGGGCGGCATCGAGATCGGTGATGCGGACAACCGGTACGTGAATGTTTCTGGTGACACGATGACCGGAGGTCTCCTCATCCACGTGGGCGGGGCCGCCTCCGAAGCAATCGAAGCAGGTCTCGCTCTCGAGGTTTCCGGCACCATGTCCGGCCGCACGGTCCATGTACAGGATCAACTCTCTGCTTCCGGCAGCCTGTCCGTGGACGGTTTGGCCTATTTGAACGGCGGCTTGATCGTGACGGGGAACGAATCCGTCACGGGTAACCTCTCGGCCTCTGGCACGCTGTCGGTGGACGGAACCAGCTACTTGAACAGCGCCGTCTTCATTGCGACCACCTTGCTCACCGGCGGCAACATCGGCGGCTCGGGCGCAATCTCCATCACCGGGACGGCATCTTTCGGCAATACGGTGAAGCTCGCAGGATACGACACCTGCAACCTCGAGACGGATGCCGCCGGCAACATCGTCTGCGGTATCGATGACGTGGGTCCAGGCGGTACGGGAACGGGAATGTCGATCGCACATGCGGATCGCCGGTACGTGCGGGCTTCCGGTGACACAATGACCGGAGGGCTGCTCATCATGTCCGCGGGAAGTCTCACGATCATCCCGGCGGTGGAGGAGGGTGTGCTGCTCGAAGTTGTGGGAACGGCGTCCGGTTTCATTCTCCATGCTCAAGATCGCCTGACCTCCTCCGGCTCTCTCTCGGTGGACGGCCTCACCTTCCTGAACAGCGACACGGTGGTCACGGGGAATTTCACGACGACCGGCAATATCGCCGGTTCGGGAACCTTGTCGATCGACGGGCTTGCGTACTTGAACGGCGGCTTGATCGTCACGGGAAACGAATCCGTCACGGGCAACCTCGCGGCCTCCGGCACCCTCTCCATCGACGGGCTTGCGTCCTTGAACGGCGGCTTGATCGTCACGGGAAACGAATCCGTCACAGGGAACCTCTCCGCTTCCGGCACGCTATCTGTGGATGGACTGACTTATCTCAATGCGGGCGTTCTCATCACCGGGAATCAAGTGACCACCGGCAATATCGCAGGTTCCGGTACCCTCTCGATCGAAGGGGCCGCATTCTTCGGATCGACGCTGAAATTGAATGGCGTCACCTACACGTTCCCCTACGGTGACGGTGCTGCCTCGGGCAGAGTGCTCAAGACGAACGGTGCGGGGCAGCTTGTGTGGGCCACGGACGCGAACACCGGCACTCACTACTCCGCCGGTCAGGGTCTCACCCTCTCGGGCACGGGCTTCTCGCTCTCGAACTCCTTCTCCGGGACCGCTCTCGAGATCATGGGGACGATGTCGGGTCGCAGCGTGTGGGCGCAGGATCGTCTCACGTCGTCCGGCACGCTCTCCGTCGATGGTCTCGCCTACCTGAATGCCGGCGCCACCGTCACGGGGAACCTGAAAGTCCGCGGCAACATGTCGGGCTCCAGCCTGCGCGTCGATCGCAATGCGGACATCTGGGGCTCGCTCGCCGTCTCGGGTGCCACGCTCATCGACGGGAACCTCGCGGCTTCCGGTTCCCTCTCGGTCGACGGTCTCGTCTATCTCAATAACAACACGGTGGTAACGGGCACTCTCCGCACATCAGGCAACTTAGCCGCCTCGGGAACCCTCTCGATCGACGGGGCGGCCTCTCTGCAGGACAATCTTACGGTCGCCGGTGCGACGGTGAAGTTCTCATCGTTCGTGAGCTGCGCTCTCGAGACCGATGCGAGTGGCAATCTCGTCTGCGGGATCGATGACACGACCGGCAGTGGCTTGGATACCACATCGGCTGACCGGCGCTACGTGATGGTGCAGGGCGACACGATGACGGGCGGGCTGCTCATCAAGGTCGGCGGGACGGCCTCCCAGGTGATCGAGAGCGGCCTTGCGCTCGAGATCGCCGGCACCATGTCCGGCGCTGTCATTCATGCGCAGAGTCTCCTGACGTCCTCCGGCGCTCTCTCTGTGGACGGCACATCCTACTTAAACGGTGCCACGGTCTTCGGTTCGACCCTTCGCATCAATGGCGTCACTTATACGTTCCCGTACGGGGATGGCGCCTCTTCCGGAAAGGTTCTCAAGACGAATGGCGCGGGACAGCTTGTTTGGGCAACTGATGAAGGCGGTCTCGATACGACTGCCGGCGACGCGCGGTATGTCATGGTGCAGGGCGACACGATGACGGGCGGGCTGCTCATCAAGGTCGGTGGGACGGCTTCCCAGGTGATCGAAAGCGGACTCGCGCTCGAAGTCGCCGGCACCATGTCCGGCAACATGCTTCATGCGCAGGATCTCCTCACCGCCTCGGGCGGGCTGAGAGTTGAGACGAATAGTATTCCGCGCATTGCGGGTTCTGTCTTCGACATGAACGTGAACGGCACGGGTGCGCGCATCCGTTCCGTGGCTGCGGGCCAGCCCGCTCTCGTCATCGATATCGGCGCCAATGCGACGGACGGCACCAATGTCTTGAATCCGCATCTGCTCTTCGGATACCAGGGGACGTATGACGTGAATCTCTACCGCAAAGCCGCGAATCTCCTCGCGACCGATGATGCGCTGTGGGTGAAGGGAGGCCTCTCCGCTTCCGGAGTACTCTCCATCGACGGCCTCGCCTACTTGAACGGGGGAGCGGTTATTACGGGGAACCAAGTGACCTCCGGCAATATCGCCGGTTCCGGCACCCTCTCCGTCACCGGTGCCGCATCGTTCGGCTCGACTCTGAAATTGAACGGCGTCACCTACACCTTCCCGTACGGAGACGGCGCCGCTTCAGGAAAAGTGCTCAAGACGGATGGAGCGGGCCAGCTCATCTGGGCCACGGATGCGAATACCGGCACCAGCTACTCCGCCGGCCAGGGCCTCACGCTCGCCGGATCCGTCTTCACGCTTTCTTCGACCATCACGGGGTCCAGTCTTGAGGTCATGGGGACCGCCTCCGGCCGCCTCGTTCATGCACAAGACCGCCTCACGTCTTCCGGCACCCTGTCCGTGGACGGTTTGATCTTCCTCAACAACAACACGGTGATCACGGGAAACCTGAATACCACGGGGAACATCGCAGGCTCAGGCACGCTCTCGATCGACGGTCTCACCTACTTGAACAATAACACCCGCGTTACGGGCAATCTCACGGCGACCGGAACGATGTCGGGCAGGAGCCTCTACGTCACGGGAACAGGAGCATCGCCGCTCATTATCACAGATATTGCCAATGGTTGGGTTGGTATTGGAGTGGCGACGCCGACGTCCGGCTACACAATGGACGTCAATAACCGTTTCGGTGTTCGTGGAACGGATAATAATCTATCCTTCGCTGTTGTTGATGATGGCAGCAAAATCTATTGGACAGGCAACGATCAGGCAGAAATCTACATTGGCAATACAACGAATGAAGGGTATCTGACCTTCGGGACGAGGGTCACTGGTACGAATTACGAAAGGATGAGAATTGCAAACGATGGCAGTGTCGGTATCGGAACAAGCAATCCAACGACTACTCTCGAGGTGAACGGAGCCATGTCCGGTCACAGCTTGCGCATGCGTGACTCCTTGGCCTCCTCCGGCACCTTGTCCGTGGATGGTCTGGCCTACCTCAATGGTGGTGCTCTCATTACAGGAAATCTTGTGACGACTGGCAACATTGCAGGATCGGGCACTCTCTCCATCACCGGTGCCGCGTCCTTCGGTTCGACACTCAAACTGAACGGCGTCACCTACACGTTCCCGTATGGCGACGGCTCTGCCTCCGGCAAAGTGCTCAAAACGGATGGAGCAGGCCAGCTCATCTGGGCCACGGATGCGAATACCGGTACCAGCTACTCCGCCGGCCAGGGTCTCACGCTCGCCGGATCCGTCTTCACGCTCTCTTCGACCATCACGGGGTCCAGTCTTGAGGTCATGGGGACTGCCTCCGGCCGCCTCGTTCATGCACAAGACCGCCTCACGTCTTCCGGCACCCTGTCCGTGGACGGTTTGATCTTCCTCAACAACAACACGGTTGTGACGGGGAATTTCAATACCACAGGGAACATCGCGGGAACCGGTACACTTTCCATCGATGGCCTTACGTATCTCAACAACAATACGCGCGTCACGGGGAACCTCACGGCAACCGGCACGATGTCGGGCAAGAGCCTCTATGTCACGGGAACAGGGGCAGCACCACTTCTCTTTACAAATATTGCAACTGGGCAAGTGGCGATTGGACTTGCGAATCCGTTGGGGAAATTTGAAGTGTACAATGCAGATCCTCTCGTCGATAGAGCGGCGTATTTGTACTCAAACCATGCAGGTGCGGGGACAAAATACGGAGTGGTGGCTTCGGCGGTGGGAGCATCAACGAAAAATATTGGAGTCTATGGCTATGCAAGCGGAGCTGCCACGAATTGGGGATTGTATGTAGCGAGCGGAGATGCAATTTTCGATGCCAATGTTGGTATCGGCACACAAAGTCCCACAACCGCCCTCGAAGTTATTGGGACCATGTCCGGTCATAGCTTACGGGTACGTGATTCCTTGGCCTCCTCCGGCACCTTGTCCGTGGATGGTCTGGCCTACTTAAACGGTGGCGCCGTCGTGACGGGGAATCTCAATGCCACCGGCAATCTCTCCGCCACGGGCACGCTCTCCATCGACGGCACCAGCTACTTCAATGGCGCCGCCATCTTCGGCTCCACACTCTCTCTCAATGGTGTCACCTACACCTTCCCTTGGGGCGACGGAGCCGCCTCCGGCAAAGTCCTCAAGACGAACGGTGCCGGGCAACTCGTCTGGGCCACGGATGACACCACGGGCGGGACGTACACAGTCGGCCAGGGTCTCACGCTTGCGGGAAGCGTCTTCTCTCTCTCCTCGACCCTTACAGGTTCCTCACTCGAGATCATGGGCACCGCTTCCGGCCGCCTCGTCCACGCCCAAGATCGCCTCACTTCGTCCGGCGCCCTCTCCGTGGATGGTTTGATCTTCCTTAACAACAACACCGTCATCACGGGGAATCAAGTGACGACCGGCAACATTGCAGGATCGGGCACCCTCTCCATCACGGGTGTCGCATCCTTCGGCTCGACTCTGAAATTGAACGGCGTCACCTACACCTTCCCGTATGGGGATGGCGCCGCTTCAGGAAAAGTTCTCAAAACGGATGGAGCGGGCCAGCTCATCTGGGCC